>Ga0182030_10019274_pt1 | contig 13009 bp, 10 predicted proteins | sample 812S3MmetaG_FD_121299 | JGI IMG/M metagenome (GOLD analysis project Ga0182030, IMG submission 121299) | Permafrost microbial communities from Stordalen Mire, Sweden - 812S3M metaG (Illumina Assembly) | ecosystem: Environmental > Terrestrial > Soil > Wetlands > Permafrost | place: Sweden... | reverse complement strand
CGCAACATGTGAAGAAGTTGTCGCACTCGGCCGCGTCAACGCCGCGCAACAGTTGGCGATGGCGTCATCAAGCGCGGACTTTGGACAGACTCACGATTCCAGGCAAGAGGGAACCGCTCTAGATATTCCGGCGGGAGCGCATTACAAATCGAAATTTCTGACACCGCCCGCGGTCGTCTACTAGTCGCGGACGTTGGTCGCCCCGCCTTACTTCCATTCTCTCGGTATTCCTTGCGCGATGGCTCGAACGCCCGGTGCAATATTACGAGCTCGATAATTGCGATTGCCGCTCAACTTCCGGCGGGCGACATGGTCGTGGCGGGTTGTCAGAAGAAGATGTTTCCTGGGTAGCAGTGATGAGGCTGGTTGGGGCAAGGCGCCCGTCGCAAATAATGAAGTCGTTGTCAGAACGGAAACTCTGGGAATCGGTGTTGGCGGCCGCAAATGGCGAGGTCCGCTGCAGCGATGTAAGGCTGTCGAGCGGCGCCGTTGTCGAAGGCTTGCGCGCAGGCGGAACGCTCAAAACAAACTGAAGTGCATGACTACTGGACCAGAACTCGGAATACGCCGGGAAGCGGCGCCGTCGTTTTCGACATTTGCGGCGATGAGCAATTCGGTCGTCAGCCTGACTACCAGAACTGAAACTGAAGAGCACCGGCAATATCGGGTCTGCGACAGCGGCGAATTGACCGCGTCCATTTGCCCGACGAGGACGCGGGTTAGGCGGACCGCGTTTTAAGTCATAAGGCTGAAAATACGAGATCTTCGCGCCGTGTTCGTTGGAGCGCTCGCGCAAAGAAAGAGGCAGTCAGATGATAGGTTCTGAAGTCGATAATGACACTTGTTTTTTCTGGGCTATAGTACGCGAACGATATGCACGTAATTGATTAAGGGTCGGAATGATGCCGAGCTGGGAGAAAGAATTAAAATGGCTCCCTGTCGGAGACGCAAGAAATCCTTTTTTGTTCGATGTCCTCGATTGCCGCGCAGCCTGCGCTGCACTGAAACAGTTAACCATTAAGGAAACAGTCACGCAAACCATGTCCACCATTGAAGATATAATTCAGACATCGCCATCGCCTATCCTTTCGCCTGATCACATACGCACCAACTGCGCCATCAATATAAACTTGCCCGCCCCGTTGGTCAGTCTTGCTGAGCGAATCTCGTCAGGCGCGGGCAACAAATGGCTGTTGCAATTTGCACTGCGGGCCCTCGTCGCACGTCGACGCTGGACAGGGCAGACAATTCACGTTGGAGAATTCGACTGTCAAACTGCCAGCATCACAGTGACGCACCTCGCCAGCGAAAAGCTTAGCGTCTTTAATGACGCAACATATGCGACCGCCGAATTGGAATTTTTGTTGAAAATTTATTTAGAAGAGAGTCAGGCTGCCTTTCCCATTCCTCGAGGTCTCGACCGCAACAACAAGACAAAAATCGCACTGCACGGGTGGAAGGTACACGGACCGATCGCAGAGTTCGCACGAATTTTACCCGCCGATTAATATCCGAACTGTTTTGGCGTCAGACTTCGACCGTTACGTACAAAAGTTCTGGTGGAACCCCAAAACGCACAGGCCACCAAGAGCAGCCAAGGCCTCCCGAAACAATCAAATGCTTTTCATTTTCATAATAATGACCGTAATTATAAATGCGGGATAAGGGCGAAGGCGCGAAGAGAACCTGGCCGAACAGGCGAACCTGGCCGCCGTGGGTGTGGCCGGCAAGCGTCAAGCCTATGCGTTCGGGAACCCTAGGAAAAATATCCGGCTCATGCGCCAGCAAGACAATTGGCTCGGCACCTGAAACTTTATCCAGAATTGCATCAAGGTTGTCGACCCCGGCAACGTCCCAAGACCCACTAGAATTAGCGTGAACGAACGCCTCCTGGTCACCGAGTCCTGCAATCCAGAACTCGTCGCCCGCTTTGGACAGCTTGATTGCGTCATTTTCGAGAACCGGAATCCCCGCATGCTCAAGGGCGATTCGCGCCCCTATTGGTCCGCGGCCCAGCGATTGGGCGCGATAATCGTCCCACCAATCGTGATTTCCGAGAATTGCATAGACTCCCAGCGGCGCGCGCAATGCACCGAGCGCGCGCGCCCAGTCGGCGTCCGGAACGAAGGCGGAGACCTTGCGATGTCCGGCGACATAATCGCCAAGCAACACGACAACATCGGCGTTGAGGGCATTGGTGGCGCTTACGATGTCTTCGATATGGGCGACAGACATCCAGGGCTCACAGGCATGAAGGTCTGCGATCACCGCCAGCGATAGTTTCAGCTTGGACGGCCAGGCTTTGGGCGACACACGATAGCGTCTCACGCGGAGGCCAAGCAGCGGTTCGGCGGCGAAGCCGTCCATCGCCAGGCCGCTTGCCGCGACGGAGCCTGCGATCAAGAACTGCCGCCGATGAATGCGTGGAATAAATTTTAGCGGCGGCTGGTAGGCGGAATTATCGGAACCAACCAAAATTCCCTTGGGTGTCGCCAGGGGAAGCAGCGCATCCTGCGAAGATCCAAGTTTGTCCGGGGCGCTTTCGCGATTTTCGCTCGCGGATACCAGGTTTCCTGGCTTCCATCCGCGCTCAATCATATCGACGTCCTAATTGCAGCCGTCCGCTGTCCGACTGCACCGTTGAGAAACAAGGTCGTGGGCGGCATTTTTCAAGACAGACCAAACACGGCTCCCATCGTTATGAATGTCAAACTGATCGTGACGGTCTGAAGGAAACTCGCCGTTGTCCTGACGTGAGACCAGCCTCCATACCAACCAGCCGGCGCAGGCTGGGTTATCATTAATTTTTCGCAGCCATTTTTGGTAAATTTGGGGCCGCCCACCGTTTGACTGCGGTATACCAAACTCTTCCAGAATGACGGGCTTTCGGTAAGACGCGGCGAGATCGCAATATTCGTCAATAACGGAGTCAAATTTTTCTGGAGCAATGTTCAGATAAGTCGGATATCCGTGCCACGTTCCGAAATCTACCTCCGGGAAGTTTAACTCAACGAGTTTGGTCCTGATGCTGGACTGCCCGCTGGCAAGCATATGATTGCGATCGAGCGTTTTGACATAGTTCGACATTTCCCCGATCCACGAATTGAATAGCGAGACGGGCTGGATTTCCGGCTCGTTCATCAACTCCCAGGCGAAAATGGTTGGATCATCCCTATACGCCAAGCCCGACAGGGTGTTCACACGCATGACGATGGCGGCCACAAACCGCTTGTAGTCGGCTTTGGCGCGCGGGTCTTCCGCAAAAAAATGGTCGTCGCCTTTGTTGCCATACCATGCCGCGATTTGACGCGATCCGCCAGTGTATGCCCAATAGTCGAGGAAAACGACAATCAAACGCAACTGGCGCTTCGCACATTCAGCGAGCAGAAAATCAAGCCGAATGAGGCCATTGGCGCCTTCATTGATATGCATTGATCGCGATTCAATGTCGAATGAGGCCATATACACCCCATGCGTGCCTAAATTGCTCGAATCGAGCCGGCTTTTTATATCGAAAACGTTTCTCACGCTTCCATCTTCTGATCCTATGATTGGCGAAACAAAAATGCGAACGACGTTGGCGTTCATTGCGACGGCGTCGTCGAGAACGCGCGCGACTTCCTTAGGTGAACCATAAGTCAGATAATGATTATTGACGCCTGCAACGCGAAACGGCTTCCCGGAAAGCTCAAAACCGGACCCTGACGCCCTGACGAAAGGTGCCGGCGCACTAAACTGGTCCGCAATAGCCGCATAAATTTGGATCATTGCAAGCACAACCACGCCACACAACACGAACAGTCTAATCATTACTGACAGACCGTTGTTGGCGTGGCGAGCTCTATGCATCGTTCGAAGCGCCAAACGGCGACCTCTTTGCAGTGTTTGGCGTAGAGCCGATCGGTCTTGCGTATTTGCGATAAATCTTGACTAGCTGACGTTTCAGCTTCTGATATCCGTTGAAGATGATGCCAAAAAGCATCCCTCGTGTGGTGACAGGATCAATTCCTTGCCGCATTGCGGAGGCCGCAACTCCGAATTGTAATTTGTATGTCTCGTTCCCAATCGTGAAGTCGCAATGATCGAACTTGTTGAGGATCAAATACGAAATCAATTCGTCCAGCGCGACAATTCCGGGCGAAAGCTGTTCGATATCGGCGGCAAAGGAATGCATGTAGAGAACGAAGTTATTAGCGTGGCGCAACGCTAGAAACGCAGCGATCGTCCTGCCGCCCGCCTGAATTTGCGCCAGGCTCGTGAATTCTTGGCCTGCCGACGCGATGGCACGGAAGAAGGGCGCGAATATTTGGTCGCGGAGGATATCGTGGCGTCCCTGCTGCCTGAAGCGCGCCGCACGCATTTCCTTGAGGGTCTCAAAGAATTCGTCAGCTTGTTCGCGGGAAACGGCATCGACAAGTACGACTTCCCCAAATTTTTCGGTGAGGTTGCGGCGCTTGCGGCGCTGCTCCTTGCGGTCTTTTCGCGAGAGAGTTGCGTCAAATTCCTCACGGCTCGCAGGAAGCTTGACGGCCCAGCAGCGCATCTCAATCGGCTTAAGCCAACCGAGGTTCGCAAAGGGAACCGACCGTCCATAAAGCGTTGTCGGGAATTTGCTGAAAGAAAAAAGATCAACATGAGGCACAGATTTGCGGATTGTTGCCCACAACGCCTCCGATTGCTCGTCGTCGAGGGCAAAATCAGGTGCCCAGATCGGAGCGTTGTAGTCGGTTACGCCGAGATCAGGAAATTCGGCGACATTCAGCCCCCATCGCCTCCTCACGCAGAAAGCGAAAAAAATGAGCGCCCGTCCATTCGAGCTGTCCCGCACGGTGACGAACAATGGACGAGCTCGCACCCGCGGCGCGAGAGATTCGAACCAGGGTGTTAGCCATTGCCGGCTCTGGAAAGCGGAGCCGCTAGGCTCAAGCTCAGCCCAAGCCAATTCAGCGCGGGCGCGATCGTAAGACGTTTCGACGAAAAAAGGCGATCTCCTTTCGCGCGCTTCGATGTGTGAGACCTTGCGGTCTCGCGCCGATAGCCCTGCCAAGCTCATTGCCGGCTATCCTTTCAACGCGACGCGGTCGGGATGCGCGCCGGAAGCTACTTGGGTCTCCTTTGCGACTCTCACCGCCGCGCGCTCTTTCGCGGTTCGGTACACAGTCATCGTATTTCGAGCAATTACATCCCAGCCGAGATTTTGTTCGGCGCACGCACGCAACTGACGTCCGCGATCCATTCGCATTTCATTATCGCCCAAAACATTTTTTAGGGTTTCCGCAAGTTCCATGGGATTGCCGGGTTCGATCCAGATGCCAAGATCGCCTATGTGATCCGGAATTCCCGCCCGCTTGGTTGCGATAATTGGCAACCGGTTGGCGGCGGCGAAACCCACCGGCAGTCCGGCAAAACTGCCAACATAGGGCAGGACGCAAACCTGGGATCGGCGGTAGAGCGCGACGATCTCTTCATTCGACAGGTCGCCGAGCCACTCGACGTCATGTTCGAGACCCATCTCGCCTACCTTGGTCAGGTAAGCTGGCGGCGTCGGACCAAAGTGTCCATGGATACGCAAACGCGGAAGAGGTGTTCCGTTTTCTTTAAGATGTTTATACGCCGATAAAAGGGTCGTTATTCCTTTGCCCTCGTTGAAATTGTGGGCGCCATAAAAAACGATGCCATCCCGTGCCGGATTTTCCTCAAACTCGCCGATGTCAGTCCCCATGCAAACAACGTTAATCAATTCCTTTTTCACACCCTGGGAAACAAGTTTTTCTTTCATCAAACTGTCATGAACGATGATGGCGTCAGCCAGATTGTAGGTTTCATTCAATTCCGGATGAGCGCTTTGCTCGGGATCCAGTTCATGTACGGTGATAACGCGCGCAGCATTCGTGTGCCGGTGTAGCAGACGAAACGCAACACTTGAACCAAAAGCGTTCAGGTTTTGCTGGAGATGTATAACTTCGGCGTCTCCAGCCATGCTCATGTATCGCGACACGCGGTAGTTGAGGCTTGCGTTACGGAATGGCGCTTTAATGACACGCCTCAGCGTCTCCGTTGAGTAGCAGATAATGCTGTATGGACCGACGTCATTCGGAAGCTCGAAATATTGCAAATCTGTTGTTTGAAATTGACGGGCTAGCTCACGGGGGTCCGTGCAACCACAGTTCGACCCGACCCATTGCGTCTGGCACCCGGTGCGCTTCAACGCATCAACAAGCGACTCATAATATTGTCCATATGTGGTCCGGAACGGGCAACCTACAAGGGAGACTTTCATGGCTCACTCCTTACTTCAGCGTAAACATAACAGTGGCGCGCGCGCAAAGTTCCAAAAGTTCCAAAAGTTCCATGAGAGGTGGCGCAAATCGGCAAAACCGCTGGATTGGACAAGTGTCGCCCGCGCTGTCGGCAAGCGGAATGGACTTGGTCGGCCCAACAAGCATCGGGCATGCAAAGCTCGCCGGCTCAAACGCGCCCGTTTCAATCAATCGCGAGCCGCGAACTCGACTTCACCTTCCCGCAAAAACTCTCCTTCGGCAATCTCGGCACGCATACCACTCATTGCCAGAGCGCGCGCGTAGAGTTGAGGAAAAAGCACCCCAATGACCGACGGCGCCATGATGAGCGTCTCGCAGACCAGGCCCAGCAGCCAACCAACGGTTAGGCCAAGAAGGTCGCCGTGACGTGCGCCCAAAACTGCGCCTGCCAGTTCAAACAGGGCGCCCAAAGCCACGAGCAGGCTGGCGGCCGCCATTCGGTTGCGAAAGCGTTGAATCGCAACGAAGTGCAGTTTGATAGCCATCGGAAAAATACTTATGCCCAGTAGCTGGAGGCTGACATTGGCGATTGACGCATACGCAGGCGAGAAAAGCGAGAGTATGAAGAAAGAACCAAAATAACAGACCAGGGCGACAACGATGCCGATCAACATCGCCATACCCAGCGAAGCGCGAAGGTGCCCCGCAAAACTTGGTGGACTTTTCGACCCCTCGGCGAAAACCATGACCGCCAAATAATTGGGAGCCAAAAACGCCACGTTGATGAGCGCCCAGGCCGCATAAAAGGCCGCGTTAGTCGAAGGGGTTAACTCAATGGTCACTATAGCTGGCAACAATAGCCCAGGTGCGAGACTCGCTATATTCAGTACATGGTGACCTAGCACCTCTGAAACAACGTCTTGCAACGAACCAAAATCGACTCTACCTGGCATAGCGCCATTTTTTATTCTATTTATGAAGATCATCGGCACAAACGCCACAAGCATGCCGATTAGCCAAGTTAAAAGCAGAAATCTCTCACCTAATAAGTTCGCACTTAGGAACATTGGCCCCACAGCGACAAGTATAAGCTTCATTACGGAAGTGACAACATTCCGCGCCACCGCAATTTCGATCCGAGAAAGTCCAGCTAACGCTCCATCCAATACGAGGCCAAGACCGCAGCAGGCACAGCACAACAAGAATAGGACGTCGCCGCTAAAACTCGAAATTTGACCCAATGAAGCGGGCAACGAAGCGCTGATTGCTGTGTAACCGAGTGCTAAAAGCGCCGATGCACCAAACCCGACGAGCAACGCGGCGGAAATGATCGCGCTGGAGCGTTCAGCAAAAATCCGGGCCTTGCCCATCAGCAACGTGCCAAGTCCACACTCGCCAAGATGGCCAAAAAGGCCCATCAGCGAAACGGCTGCCGCCGCATAGCCGACGGCCGCAGGCGGGAAATGACGCGCTGCAAGAATCCAGTAGCAAAAGCCGAAGACCGACGAGGTAGCGGTTCCTAAGGTCAACAATCCAGCGTTCAAAAAAAGGAAACGCTGCCTGCCCAAAAGACTGCCAACACGGTTCCTTAATGCCGAAATAAACTCGCGGCGCGCACGCGATCTCGGTTCGACTTGCATCGGAGTCGGCTCCATCGATGACAGCGGCGGCGGCGAGAAATTATCGGACATGGAAGGTCTCACGCCACCCACCCCAAATCCCTCGACGGTTCAACGTTTTTGTCAAGGCAAGGCTCAAAAAGCCGAAAAGAAATCCACCCGCGGCGCAGGCAAGACCCAAACACACCGAAGCCACGCGCCCTGCCCCCGAAAAATCGCGGCGTACTAAGAGATCGCCAAAATTTCGAGTGAACGAACGTGTAAGGATTCTGACCACATAACTACGCTCATTCGCTAACGAACGTTCCGACCCGACTACCGAACTCAATCGCGCCTTCGACAGGCCTTCTGCGTAGCAACGCATGAAAAAATAGCGCCAGGATAGCCTCGATGCAGGAACTTTATGAACAACGCGCGCGCCCGGCTCGAAAACGAACGTAGCTTTGCCCAATTCCCTTGCAGCGCGGATACAAAATTCAGTTTCTTCGCAACCAAACGGCAATTTGCCATTCGTCCGCCCCAGCCTAGAGTTAAAGCCGCCCGCCTTGTCGAGAGCATCTCGCCGAATGCACATAGCGGCACCGAGAAGATTACGTACAGGACCGGGCTTAAGACCCAAATAAGTGCAACCAACGACCCACAAAAACTCCGGAGGAAACCAGGACGGACAGGGAACATTGAAAAGCGGCGCGATCGTCGCTCCGGCGCCGATCACGCCCCGTTCCATGCATCGCCCCGACAAGACGCGCAAGCAATCAGAATCGGCGACGGCGTCGTCGTCGAGAAAAAAAACAAGTCGTCCGGTCGCCCGAGCAATTCCGGAATTTCTGGCGCCAGAAAGTCCGCGCTCGAATGAGTTCTCGATTAGAATGCTGCGATCGGAAATGCGGCTGCGGAGCGCGGTCATCAGCGAGCGATTGTGATCTACCACGACAATGATTTGGCTAGGCGGCGGCTGCTGGCATTCCATCGACTCGACGGCTTCGACGACATCGGACAGTCGGTCCAGTGTGTAAGCGCAAATTATGGCGCTGATAGTTGGCGTTGGCGCTATCTCAACTGTTTGACTCATGACTTGTCGTCCTTGAATTTAAGACAATTTAGTGGGCTTGGTCCACGACGTTGGGGCGCCCTCCAAGAAAGCGTCGGGTACGAAAGGCGGCCTATTTGCTTTTGAAAGCGTACCCCGGAGTTAATCGCGACGAGGAAGCGCGATCGAATGCGAGCCAGCATGCTGTGCCTTTCCAGATGCGCCCGAAACGGGTCGAACTGTAGTTTTGGTTCACGCGAATAGGCCCCAACGCTTTCATTATGGACTGGCAGTACCTGAAACGTCCCCAACGTGATTAAATTTCAAAAGCGTATGCCGGTACACCAAAGACGGCTGTTCTGTCCGGTACAATTTCGCTTCAACAACTTGCTCTTTGTTAGTCTCAGTGAACTGTGTGGCCGCCTCCTCGACCCAGGTGTCGCCGCTGCGGACGAGCAAACTGGAGCGTCGTTCAATGAGCTTGCCATTAAGCGTCAATTCGAGATCGTAACTACGTCCTTGCTTTTCTTCATTTCTGACGCCAATCGTCACGCGTTGAGAATCGTTTCCCCGGCTCGGCAGCATCCACATTTCCGTATAGGCGAATTGACGATGATTGAGAGCGCCATTTCGCGCAATTCCAACAGCCGTTGCGATCGCTAGCACCACGCATGAAAGGCGGGCGACCCAGCCGCCGCCCCAGCGCGCTCCTGGCGATGACGCGGCGACCGCCTTCTCTCCAGCATCGAACGAAGCAGTTTTTGCGACGGGTCCGCGGCCGGAGTAATGCCAGGCAGCGAGACAAAACAAAGCTAACGCAGTCCCCCAACCAATCGGCGTCAGCGCATTGAATCTATGCAACAGGAGAGCAAGGGGCGACAACAACGCCACGCTTATGCCAAGAGACAAAAGGCACCACTCGAAAATCCCTCTTTTTGACGGGGATAAAAAACGAATAAATAATACACCAGGAATAATAAATATACATAGCAACGCAACAATGCACTTTAGTATTGTTGTTAATGCGGTTCGTAGCGACGCCGTCCATACGACTGCAATCGCCAATACGATAATCGCTTTGACTTTATTTTCTGCCACTGAGCACCCTCACATCATAAACGATCGAATACCCGTTATCGAATACGCGACTGACGCCGGGCTCCGAATCGAATTTGAGCAGCGCAGTAGGCTCAGGCGGGCCGTCCAGCAAGTCGTCAGCAGCACCGCCATCGAAATAAGTGCCAAGGACTGCTTGGCCGGTCGTCAAACGTAAATCTTCAAACAAGTAGTCGATGCCGAGATCGCGCAGCATGAATAGCTCCCCCGGCCCTAGCGTACGCGTCACAATCGCGGTTCCCGCGTCGGCGCCATGCTGAAGGCTCGTCGAAACAAGCTGTTCTCCGAAGCCGGCAAGCAGCAGACTGTTGGTCCGGTCAGCGCCGAAATGATTGCCCGAGCCAAGCCATGCTTTGGCCCAAAGGGCAGCATTAATATTCATAGGCTCGATGGAGGCCTCGTCGGCCGACACCCGATAGTGCGCGGGAACGAGAATCCTCGGTCCCTGAGCACTGATCATTCCGCCAAGCAGAATGACCGTCGAAGCCGCCCCGATCGCGATCGCGCGCAACGTGCTGACTGAGCCTTTTCCAAAAAGGGAGGTTATGCAGATCGCGAGTACGACGCCAACGCCAAGAAAAGAAAATGGCCCAATCCGATTACCGATCTCCCATGCACTTTTGGTCAACCGGAAAATCATGCTGACTGGATAGAGCGTCGTAACGAGAGTCAGCAATACGAGGCGGCTGTTGTTCCATTCGAGAAGCGAACGCCAGCCCTTGGATGCAAGTTCGTGCTGGGCGAACAGCCCGGCCCATGAAAGAGCGCGAAAAAAGCCAAGGGTCAGCCCAACGCAGATCAGCAAAACCGATCCGAACGCCGTGGCTCTTTCCCAAATCGGCGCAACGCTCCCGTCGCTGCTCACGAAAAGTTGGCGGTTCGAATGAAATCCTCGTGCCATGATCGCCAAGGCTTCCTGAATGCCGGCGTGGAACAACGGGCCGAGATAGTTCGAGCCAGGATTGCCCATCGCCCTTGACCAGAAATATGGAACGAGACAGGCGCAAAAAGCTGTCGCCCCAAGCCGCGCCAGAGCGGCGCCCTTACGGCCTCGACGGATCGCCTCGACAAAAAACATTCCCGACAAAAGCCCGGCCAAAGCATAGCTTGTGAGATGGTGTGTCATCGACAAAGCGAGAACGGCGACAAAAAACATCAGCATTCGCAGAGGAACTTGCGAAGCGGCTTCGCCGACCCTGAGATCGAGCAACAGACATAACGCCAGCAGCGCGATCGCTAAACTTCCATAAGAAAAGCTCGTATCGAAAAACGTGAAAGTCGAGGATCCCATATAAAATATGCACCCGAGCGCTGCAACGCGCGCGGAGCTAGTGATGCGTTCGTAAACAAGGAAAAGAGCGCCGATGAAAATGGTTCTGGCAACCAACAGCACAATAGTCGCGGATACGAAAATCGATAGTCCGGAGAGGTCGACGAGCGCAGACGAGACAATTTCAAGGCCCGGATAGGATGGGCCGATCGGAAATAGAACGTTGGGCGTAAAGAGTTTTCCACTCTCCATCATTTGCCGCGCGCCGACCCAATGCAAATATTCGTCATGACCTGTGAAGAATGTTGGCTCTCTGATCACATGCAGCATAAACAGTCCAAGCCCCGCGACCATCACATTCGCGACCCGCTCCGACCGAGAAACTTCTGCCAGCGCCAACCGGGAGGCGATGGGCATGAACATCAAAACGGTTGCAAAATAAAATCCCGGCACAGCCCAGGGCTGGTCGGCGCGGCTCCCATTGGCCGCCATCGCCGCGATTATGAGCGCGACCGAGGCATTAATCGCCAACCATTGGGACCAAATCAACTCACCGCCGTCGATCTGCAGATCGACCGTCGGTCGAACGGCGCCGACGCCGAGCACGCGCTTGAAATAGCGTGGGGCGCCGGCAAGCAAGCCAGACTCGTTACTTTCGTGTTGATAGGTTAAAGCCCGGTAGTTGGACATTGCGCTCGATCTTTTCGCTTTTCAGTCAGTCTAGGACTAGCCAGCAAATCGCAATCTCCCCGCCTATTCCCCCGGAACGAGAACGTTTGGCGCGAATCTTTCCTTGAAAATCGCACTCAAAATACGCCATCCATCCGGCAAAGCGCGCAAATTGCTCTCTCCATGGATGCGATCGGATTCAAAGCTTGCCACTTCAACGATCTTCAACCGATTTTGTCGTGCCTTTATGTTCATGATGGTTTCGACCTCGAACCCGATGCAGTTGGAGCGAAGCATTGGGACACATTTTTTCCAGAAGCCAATGTAACCGTAGCAGAGGTCGCTGAATGTTCCACCATACATCACACGAAAGGCCATAGTCAGCGCCCAATTGCCTAGCTTGCGGATGGGCGTCATGTCGTCAGTTCCGGCGCCCTGGATGAAACGCGATCCCTTGACGAAATCCGCTCCCGACATCAGCGCTGCGACGAAGAGGATGATTTCTTCGGGATCCATCGAACCATCCGCATCGAGCATCACGATGATGTCGCCGCGAGCAGCCTCGAACCCCGCCATGAGCGCGACGCCCTTGCCGCGCCGTTTTTCGATCAGAATTCGGATGTCCGGCATAAGCGCGCGCGCCACCTCAACGGTGCCATCAGTCGAGCAGCCGTCAACTATCACCACCTCAAAAATCCACGAAGGCAGCCGAGGCAGAAGCCAACTTAGGTTTTTCGCCTCATTGAGGGTCGGGATCACGAGCGAGACCCTCGGCAATGAGAAGGTGGATGCCTGGCTTGCCTTCGGCGCTCCCGGATCTCTCGCGGACGAAATTTCATCTCCCAAGTCGTGGGCTATCGTACAGGAAGATTCCATGACTAGCTCCTCTTTCGGATTTCGCCTTGCGGTAGACGATGGCAAGCCGGGTGTAAAACTCAGCGCTCAACTGCAAAATTCATTTCTTGGTGTCTTGCTCGTCGGAACTCTGCGTCTTGACGAGATCGCCGGGTTCAAGCAGCGTCGTGCCAGTCGCCGGAAGTTCCTT
>Ga0182030_10019273_pt1 | contig 13009 bp, 7 predicted proteins | sample 812S3MmetaG_FD_121299 | JGI IMG/M metagenome (GOLD analysis project Ga0182030, IMG submission 121299) | Permafrost microbial communities from Stordalen Mire, Sweden - 812S3M metaG (Illumina Assembly) | ecosystem: Environmental > Terrestrial > Soil > Wetlands > Permafrost | place: Sweden... | reverse complement strand
CCTCTGATTATGCCGCAAAGCCGCGCCGGAGAAACCGCGTTTTCAAAGTGCGCCAAATCTCCGGTGCGGCATAATCCTGACTGCGGCATTATGAAGATTATGCCGATGTCGGCATAACATCCAACCGCCAAATAACCCAGTGTGCCGCTAGGTTATTGGACATTCCCGATAATTTGCACATCTCCCTGCGACTCCTTGGCGATCTTTGCACCGTGCCGGAGTCGATTGCCTATGATCGCGGCGGACGTCAGGTCTTTGCCTAAAAAGACTTGTGTGCCGTGATCCATGAAGTCGCAGTTCTGGATCAACAAAGACCCCCGCTGCGCCTCTATGCACGGTTTGGCCGGGTTCCATTGATCAAAATGTGTGGCGGTCAGCGTGACCGTGCCGTCTCCGTCGAGCACCATTTGTGAACCGGCGGCGGGCTGTCCCCAAAAACCGCAGTTTGAAAACTTGACTGGTCCATGACAGTTCGTTCCAACCTCCAAGCCGGACATGAACTGACAGTTCTCAAACGCCACGCCAGCGTGAGGCTGTAATGAGTCTATTTTGACGGCCAGCGGTCCAATATCGGAACCGCACTGGGTTAGAACGACATTGGGCATGCCTCCGTTGCGAGGAGATTGAATGAAATGAAAACCGACCTTGGACCAGATGACAAAGCACTGGTTCATGAACTCCCAATCCGTCTGGCCGATGATAAAGCCTTCCAAGTGTTCGGTGGTGTAGCGTTCCAAGGCCGCGATTTCGGGCCCGGTCAGGAAGTTCTCCTGCTCTCTTAACGGCTGTCCCGGCGGGTTGGCCCGCCACCAATAAACGTTGTGAATGTGAATGTTCTCCACCCGCCCCACATCCGTGCATTGGTCAATCAAAACACCGCGCCGCAAAGCGCAGAGGTAAACGTTGCGCAGGTGGTGTCCTTCGTTGGGGAAGGTGCCACAATCAATACCGTTATAGGCATTGGCAATCGTCACGTCGATGACGTTGTAATGCTGGCCCCGTCCCTGGATGGCCCACGGATACGGATGTATGTCAATCACCGCTTGTTCCGGGTAATAGATTGTGATCCCCTTCAGCGTGGCGCCGGCCCGCAATGTAATTAACGGATTGCCATTTTCATGGTCCCGTCCCGCGTACGCCAGCAATGTTGTGCCTCGGCTCAATTGTGAGGTGTGCGGACCCCGCCAGGCACCTTCCAGGGTCACCCCGGCGGGAATCGTCAGAGTGCCATTGAGGCGATATTCCCCGGCAGACACGACAACAATTCTCCCCCCTTGCTTGGCAGCCGCGCTTAACGCCGACTGAAACGCAGTGGTGTCGTCTGTTTTGCCATCGCCTCGGGCGCCAAAATCACTGACGCTGACTTCGGCCGGAACGGACGGTGAGTTGGATAGTGGCGGTTCTGCCAAAGCCTGTGCAGAAATCAAAACAAGCGCCGCCAACAAAACCGGGCAGCCAACCGCTTTCATACAAGGATGCGCCTGTTTCGTCCGAGTTGCCGCGAAAAAATGGGATTCAGACAAGCTATGGATGATCATTGCTGAAACCTGCCTTTCGCTGAACAGATCCGTCAAACAAATAAAGGCATCCAAGCAACCGGCCGTTTGTGTTTTTACATACCGGGACATCAATTTGAACATGTTAAACATGCGGACGAGTTTCTTGCCGCCTGGATATTCTCATCGGCAGTTTGCTCGCGGTTTGCGCTCTTTTTCAGCGAGGGGCCTGTTTTGCCCAAGCTTGGAGCATTTCGATGGCCTCGCCCAGAACGCCAGCCGATCCCCGGTATCCGTCCGAGCCCTGCGGTTGATTTCCAAGCGACCACCATTCGTGGAACCCACCTGTACGCTTGACACGCTCCGCCATGGGACGGAGATCGCGATAGGCTTCCACGATACAGCCCTGCCTGACCAAATCCTGAATCATGCGCCCTCCGAACCAAGGCCAGTCGCCACCGTTCTGGTAGCTGTAGGGCACACTCACCATCGGGTTTTTGAAATAGCCGGCTGGATAAGGCGGGTAGAGCGTCAGGCCGATGGAGGCGGCGCCGGCTGACCTCATGTCGGCTTCCATCCGATCCAGCGAGCGGATTACCTCTTTCCGTGTGAGAAGACCAGCCTCGATCGCCACCGCTGTGCCTCCATGATAATAAATAGCGTTCTCGTCAAAGTCTTTCGGGAATGGCGATCCGGCCAGATAAATGTGAGGAATGAACTTCTGCCTTTTTGCATCCCACAGATGTTTGCGTATGTCTTTCTTTAGCTTGTCCCGGATTGTTTTCCAATGCGCCGCTTCGGTCGGTTTCTCTCCCAAGAGTTGGACATAGTCGTTGATAGCGATGACGAGCATGGCATTGTCATAAATGGATAGAGCGCGATGCGACTGGGCGTCCAGCGCCACGCCCCACGGCGACTCCGGTTGAACATCGCCCCAATCAATCGTAGTCCCTCCCCAGACCAGGCCGCGACTCGGGTCGAAACGTTCAGTGAGAACATATTGCAGCGCTTGGCCGAGTCGTTCGCGGACGGCCACACCCGCGATGCGCTCCTGCAGAATCGTTTGATCGTGGGTGGCGTCCACATATTTGCGCACCGCTTGGACGAGCGACGACTCCTGGTCGGTCTCGACCGTGTTCTTGTGGGCCATCCAATTCGGGGCCAAGGGGCTGGTGCGGTAGGCGTATTGGAGCTTGGCTTGATCCAAAGCGATGTAGCCATCCACAATATCGCCGCCCGGGCCCTGAAGTTTAAAGAATGTGAGAAGCGTTTCGCGGATATGCTGGGGCGGATTCACTTCAAGGGCAACCGTGATGAATGTATTAAGGTCTCGAATCCAGATTTCTCCGTAACCGCTGCCGGCATTGAGACCGGTCTTAAGCAGGTCTTGCGCCATGCGATGGACGTCACGCAAGGTCTGGTCTGCCAGAATCTGCCGGGCCAGTTCCGCTTTGGACGGGTTAGTGGGGCGGGCTGTTTCTGCTGATCGGACAGAAACGGCGCTGAGACAAATTAAAGCGAGGACCACATAATTGACTCTCCCTTTCATTATACGATTGCCGACGGCTGCCTTCTCCGAGAACAGACAGCAGGACAGAAGCAAAGTCGGCAGACTGAGCAGGATGAGATTCAACATGTGGGTTTTGTATCAAAATATCCGGCCAGGGCACGACTTTTCACCCAAAACATTCAGGTAATCTTCAACAACAGATCGTGGCCAGCCACGCAATTCCGCATTGATTGCGGCAATATGTCTCCCAACCATGTCAACAGCTCATTCCCCTGGTCACGAACCACGTTGGGAAACGGGTCCGGTGCGTGGCCTTCACCCCGGACATCCGCTGGCTTGCGCCCGATCTTTTCGCTGCCTGCGGCAGTGGATGGGTGAATTTGCTTGAAAAGAATATTGCAAGCGCCGGCGATTCTGTATTTGATAGCGGGTACGGAAAAGAATACACACATCACATGCATACCCAATTAGGCACTCTCGATTACGCCATCCTGCTTATTTATGTCGGCTTCGTCATTGGCATCGGCTTTGCGCTGACGCGCTACATGAAGACGTCGTCGGACTTTTTGACTTCCGGGCGGTCCATCCCGGCGTGGGTGACGGGTTTGGCGTTCATTTCGGCAAACCTGGGAGCATTGGAACTGGTGGGCATGGCGGCCAGCGGCGCGAAGTACGGGATCGCCACCGCGCACTTTTATTGGGTTGGCGCGATTCCGGCGATGATTTTTCTGGCCGTGTTCATGATGCCATTTTATTACGGCTCCAAAGCGCGGTCCGTGCCCGAGTATTTGAAGATGCGTTTCGACGAACGCGTGCGCGCTTTGAACTCCATTTCATTTGCCGTGATGACACTTTTCGCTTCGGGCATTTCGATGAACGCCCTGGCCAAGCTTCTGAATCAGCTTTTGGGCTGGAGGTACGATGCCAGCCTTTTGATATGCTCTGCTGTTGTGCTGCTCTACGTGCTCAAGGGCGGGCTGACGTCGGCCATTTATACTGAAGTGCTCCAATTTTTCATGATCGTGCTCGGTTTCGCGCCGGTGGTTTATCTGGGAATGAAGGACATTGGCGGCTGGGATGCACTCAAAGGGAAATTGGTTGAGGTGGCAACGAATCCGGCCGCTGCGGGGATGATTGACAAAGGCGGAAAAGTCTTTCCGACTGATTCGTGGACCAGCGCCTGGAAACCGCTGCTGGCCGGGCCGGCCTCCAATCCCATGGGAGTGGATTGGTTTGCGATGATTTTCGGGCTGGGTTTCGTTCTTTCCTTTGGTTATTGGTGCACCAACTTCCTGGTCGTGCAACGCGCCATGGCGGCCAAGAATATGAGTGCGGCCCGCCGGACACCTTTGATTGCGGCCGTGCCGAAAATGATTTTCCCGGTGCTGGTGATTCTGCCGGGCATGATTGCCGCCGCGCTGGCCGTGACCCATAAGGACGGATACCGCCTGCCGCCCAAGCCGCTCGACGCCGCGATCTATCAAAAGGTGGTGCCCGCGATCAATCAGGCTTCCGCCGCGGGACTTCAAGGAGAAGCGGCCCTGCAAGCCGTAAACAATGCTCTCGGCGCGGATGATGCCAGCACCTTCAAGCTGAATTCGGAAAAAATTTCTGCGATCGTCGTGGATAACAAGACCGCTCCTCTGCCCAAGGAGATTCTAGAAGCCCGCATTCAGGACGCCGTGGGAGAGACGGATTACGACGGGGTCATTCTTTCGTTGGTCAAGAAGTATTGTCCAACCGGACTGCTGGGCCTTGCGTTGACCGGATTGCTGGCCTCATTTATGTCCGGGATGGCTGGAAACGTAACCGCCTTCAATACCATTTGGACCTATGACCTTTACCAAGCCTACCTTGCGCCCCACAAGAGCGATGCCCATTACGCCTGGATGGGCCGGGCTGTGACGGTCGCGGGAATTGTCTTGAGCATCTTTTGCGCGTATCTCGTCAGCCACTGGTCCAACGCCATGGATATTATCCAACTGGTGTTCGGGTTTGTGAATGCGCCGCTCTTTGCGACTTTCCTGCTCGGCATGTTCTGGAAGCGCACCACCGGAACTGGAGCATTTCTCGGCCTGCTGGGGGGCACAGCGACGTCGGCTCTCTTCCATGCACTGTCCAACACGACCGGCAATGTATTGGGGATCAAAGGGGGCTACCTCTGGCTTCTGATGCACAAGAGCCTGGCCGATGTCCCTCAGTACCTGATATTCCCGAGCGACATGGCGCAGAATTTCTGGCTGGCCAGTTTCGCTTTTTCCGCCTGTCTGGTGTTGACTGGAGCCATTTCATTGGCCACCCAACGCACCAAGACAGATGAGGAACTTAAGGGGTTGGTTTATTCACTTACGCCCAAGCTCAAGGACCAGGATCAGGCTTGGTATCTGCGGCCCGCCGTGCTGGGCACGGTGCTGCTGATCTGTTGCGTTATTCTCAACATTATTTTCTTTTAACCAAAGGACTACAAAATTATGGGACTCGATATTCGCTGGCCGATTGGCCTTATGTTCACATTGATCGGTGCGCTCTTGACTGGCTATGGCGCCATAACCAGTTCCAACGCCGAAATGTACAAACGCTCGCTGGACATCAACATCAACGTCTATTGGGGCGTCGTGCTGCTTGTTTTTGGCGGCGCGATGCTTATTCTTGCCTGGCGCGGCGCAGGCCAAAGCGGCCAACCCGCCACTACTGACAAGGTTTAACATGACATTAAGCGAGCTTAGCCAATCGACCGCCGCCCAGTTTGCGAAAACATACGGACACCCTCCGCGCTGGATTGTAGCCGCGCCGGGCCGGGTCAACATCATTGGCGAACACACCGACTACAACGACGGCTTCGTGCTGCCCATGGCCATCGAGCGCTACACCGTCATGGCCGCCGCGCCTTCGGCAGGGGCGGCGCCGCGAGTGCAATTGCGTTCGACTGAAACCAATGGAGAGGCGGTGGTCATTTACCTAAGCAAGCCAATGCAACCTTTCACCAAAGGAGCTTGGGTCAACTACCCGTCGGGGGTTCTGGCCGGCTTTATGGCACGAGGGATTACGCCGGGCGGATTCGACGCCCTGATCCATTCCACGGTGCCGTTGGGCGGGGGGTTATCCAGCAGCGCAGCCCTGGAGGTTGCGACGGCGACGCTTTTGGAAACAATCACCGGCCAGAAACTTGACTTGGTGGAGAAAGCGCTGCTTTGCCAGAAAGCGGAGCATCAGTACGCCGGCGTGCCTTGCGGGATCATGGACCAGTTTATTTCGGTGATGGGGCGCAAGGACCATTTACTCCTGCTGGATTGCCGTTCGCGCCGGACCGAGTTGGTGCCGATGAGCGATCCATCCGTCTCGTTGTTGGTGACCAACACCAACGTCAAACACGCCTTGACCGGCGGCGAATATGCGAAACGCCGCGCCCAATGCGAAGCGGGCGCGAAAGCGCTTGGTGTGGCCTCCTTGCGCGATGCGACTTTAGCGACGCTCGAGCAGGGCAGGGGCCGCATGGAGGATGTGGTCTTCCGCCGTGCGCGCCATGTGATCGGAGAGATCGAGCGAACGACGCAAGCGGCGCGGGAAATCCAGGCGTCCCACTGGAAGGCGGCAGGGGAGTTGATGTATGCCAGCCATTATTCCTTGCGGGACGATTACGAGGTTAGTTGCGTGGAATTGGACGCCGTGGTTGAAATCGCCCGTGGCATCGGTTTGGAGGGCGGGGTTTATGGTTGCAGGATGACCGGAGGCGGTTTTGGCGGTTGCACGGTGGCGCTGGTTAAAACGGAGGCGGTTGCTGCCATCACCAAGAAACTGGCGGAAGATTATCATCGGAAGACCGGCATCGAGGCCAGCCAGTTTGTATCGCGGCCGGCCGACGGCGCGATGGTTTTGAAGGCTTGAATTAAAGACTCCCGATAAGTCTCCTGCTTTTGCGGAGGCAAAAATCTACTTGGACAAGCGTTGCTTTCGACGTTTTTGTTTGACGCCAGTGGCTGCATCAGTCTGAGACGCCGCAGGGGCTTTTTCCGATGGAATTGGAATGGAGGGCGTCTGCGGAGGCGGCTCCGTGCGCCGGGTGTAAACTACAAAACCTGCGGTGATAATTCCGGCAGCCCACCCGCAAAGGCTGAGGCACAGCGTGGTCAATGGCGGTTGAAACCGGAATTCGACGGTGTGCTCGCCCGGAGTCAAGAAAACGCCGCGCATCAGATAATTGCAACGCAGGAGCGGAGCGGGCTTTTGATCGACCCACACCCCCCAGGCCGGGGTAATGCGATCATTGAGGAGCAAGACGGCAGGCGTAAGTGCGCTGGCCTGCAGTTTGACGTCCTTCGGCTGATAATCGGTAATGCTGACAATACCGGCATCAAGTTTTGGATTTTCCGGCGCCAGGTCCAGAGGGGTTTTTGGGGAAACGAGAACTGTGTGTTGGGGATCGAACTCATGCGAAGCGAGCGTATCCAGGACCGCCTCATCGTTTGTCGGCGACTGCCAATTGGAATAAAGTTTGGCCCGGGGCAGGGCATGGGCAAATTCGATCAAAGCGTACGTGCCGTGGTCGTCGGGCACGGCGGTCATTCCACCGTAATCTTCGATGGTGCTCAGACCGACTTTGGGAGCCACCTTAAGGAGACATTTAATGACAAAACTGTCGGCCGCATCGGCTTGCTTGTTCAGCAACGGCGCCGCAGAGGCCAAATGGACAAGGTAGCGGGTATTGGTTAATTCCCATAAACGTTTGGCCGGCCAAAGGTCGCCTTGATTCAAATCAATGCCATGCAAGTTGAATTTCTTCATGTAATTGGCATCCAACAAAGGAACGCGGGGCCATTGCGCAAAATCAAGGGCTTGAATGCTGTAAAAGGGAAAGTCGTTCTGCTGCCAATAATCGTACAGTTTGCCAATGGGCGAATTAATTCCGCTGCCAAGACCTTTTGGGGATAGCCGCCCGGTGACACGATGTTCGTAGGGTTTGTCTTTGAGAAAATCGATGACGCTATCGGCAGCATACGACGTCTTGTAATCGAAGTAGTAAATCCAGGGCATGTCGGATCGGGCGAGGTCAAGTATTATGATTGCCCCGAGGCAAACCCACACCGTGCTGGCATGCCTCGCCTTCCAGGCGCCGCCAACAAGGGCGACGATGACCCCGGCTGAAACAAGGAGCCAAAATGCAAACCAAGCCAATTCGACAATAGAAAAACTCGCCATCTTGGCTGCGAGGGCCGGGTCGAAACCATCTTGCACCAGGTAATAAACCAGGTGGAATTTCCAGGCGTTGTAAATGAACAGGGCCAGCAGCGCCAAGCCAATCAACCCCAATGTAGCCGCCGCCCATTTTTTCTCAAATCCTGCAAGCTTCGACCACCATTTGCGCAGCGGGAAAAGCGGTTCGCCGGAGCGGTTGGTGCCGGGGCGCAGATACAGTCGCCACAACGCTTCCAATCCGCAGGTGGCGAGAATGAGCCAGGCGATATGGAATGGGTGGAGGAATTTGATGGGATTACGAATGGTGGAAACGTAGGGCAATTGATAAAGCAAGCGATAAAAGAAAGCATGGCGGCCCCATGCCGCGAGCAACGAAAACAAAGCCGCGCCGCCGCAGAACCAGACGAGGCGCCGTTCCTCATGGGAATAGGGTGTCCGCAGGCCACGAAACGAGTTGGCCAACGCAAAAACGGCCAGAAGAGAAACCAGCACGCCCGCATACTCACCCGAGCCTGAATACCGGGCGAACACCGGGAAGCGGGTCTTCACGGTTTTGATGGCGGCGAGTCGCGTTTGCAGGTCGTTACTGTCAAGTCCCGCGCATATATCGGGCGGGAGATTGATCGATTGAAGTGTTTTGGCACGTTGATCGGGAGTGCCGTCTAGAAAGTCTGAAAGAGCGGGGTTCTCACCGACCGTTCCCCAGTAGGCACTGGATTTGTCAGAGACCGTGATACGGCCTTGCAATCGGTATCCGAAAAGCCCTGGTACAAACAGGCGCAACGTTTCGATTTTGGGCAGACTCCACTGGGTGGCGGGCCGCCAGCGTCCTTGCTTCGTTTCTTCATCCTGACCGGTGCCGACCACGCCCACCACCTGCGTGCCGACCAAGGTTGAAATGGAGTGCGCCGCGATGAGCGCCGAAAAGACGATGACCAATGCTTCGGTGCATAGCGCCAGGCTGATTTTTCGGAGTAAAGGTCCTTCCCTGCTGAAGATCTGCCAGATAATGAAGATGCCCACATAGACGCACAGAATGGCTCCCACATCAAAACCTTCCATTAAATCCATGCCGACAGCCAAGCCGGCCAATATCCCCCTGGCCCATAAGGACGAAATGGATTTGGTGCTCAGCGCCGCCAAGGCCAGAAAGATCATCCCGGCAGCCACATTCCAAGAGCCCAGGCCCCAGCAGGCGACGGAAAAAAAATGCATGTTCAGGCCCGCAGCGACGCCTCCCAACAGACAGACTCCGGGATTAAATCCTAATTGGCGGAAAAAAATCCACGCGCAGAATCCCAAAAAAAACAGGCTGAATGGGGCATAGAATTTGAGAAATAACTCCGGCGAAGTCAGAAGCGTCAACAATGCGGAAATGGTCGGAGCCACGGCCAAACTCTCGATGCCAATCCAACTTCCCGGACGCCATGTTCCTGTAAATCCGGCCGGCAACCGGCTGGCGGCGGCTTTCATCTGGCCCAGGGTGGTGTCGTTGGCGAAAAGAATCTGCTCTGGCTGAAAGCTTTGGATAAACAAAACGACTAGGGCGCCTCCCAGAATGAGGACCAGCCAGATAAAGGGCCTGGAAAACCATTTGCGCCCCCCATAACCGGGTTGACCTGCGGCTTCCACCGGTGAGTTTCGACCTTTCACGTTCGTAGCAGGCGCGACGAAATCAGTGGCGCGGCGACTTCTCCGTTATGACGGGCCTCTCCGTTGCGAAGCGGCTTTTCTGCGAACAAGGGTTGCTGCGATGGCTGTTTCATCTGGTGGTGGTTTGCCTCGCTCAGTAATGACGCCGTTCGTTGGCGGATTTCCTGCAAAGTCGATTCTTTCAGCTCAGCGTCTCCCGATCCCTGGCGGCCCCGTCGGAAAAAGAGGTTTTGCTCCTGGCTCAAATTGCGGGCTTTGTTCGCTTGTATTTCCAGATCTTGTAATTTGCAAAACTGCATATTGGAAACAGCCCGCTCTATCATTTGAGGATCACAGCCCATCTGCAGCCAATGAAGCAAATTGGCCAGGACAATCGCGGGCTTTTCCAACAAGCATTCATAAGAAACAAAGAAGATGGGAAACCCCTGGTCCGCCGCCCGTAAATAGCTCGAAACATTTTCGATCCAGCCGGAGACCTCTCTTTGGCAAAAAGCATCAATGCCTTCGCTCGCTCTGCTCCGCAAATAGGCTTCGCGCCCGCAGAGGTGGTAAAAGGAAACCAATGCGTCTTCCGGTGAGCGATAAAGATACAACACGCGGTAGTCTTGAGACAGTTCAGGCTCCCCGGATCGCCTCTTCGGCGCGGGGCGGCTGGCGGAAAGAACTTCGGCCAATTGTGCAAATAAAAAATGCGTCTTGACGAAAGTCTCGGGCGGTTGAGCCGCCCAGCGCGGACAACGACTGAGACGACGGGCGATGGAATTAAAATGCAACTCCGGGATAAGGTCGTCCGGATGAACGGCCAATTGGGTTTGGGTTTCGACGCCGTGAATTTGCAGTAGAATATCGGTCAGCAAAAAACGCGTCCAAGTGTTTCCAGAGCGGAAAAATGAACTGATAAAGACCACTCTCGTTCCATTGTTGAGCCAGCGATTTATGATCGCGGTGTTGTTTGCCCGGAGCGTAAGGTGGACAATCGGGTCGATGCCCTCACGAAAAAGCCTGGGCCATTGGCGAAGGGTGTCTGAACGAAATAACAAACGAAGGGCAAGGCCCGGGGTCGCGCCCAGCAGCTTTGCAATGTCGGACACCGGCAGCGACCCAATTCTTAACGTGCGGTTTTCTGTCATGCTATTATCTCATTAGTGTGAATGGCGGGGAATGGGTCAATGGCCGTGGAACAGAGCACAGCGCGGAAAAAACGGTCTTTCCGCGCTCCTTGAATACGCTGAGAGGCATACCCTTGCATCGTCGTAGTGCAATACATTACATGCAAAATGCGTCATGTCAAGCTGCGGGGGAAGAAATTCATGACAAAGCGCCTTATGGACATAATCTTGCAGACAAAAGCCAAGATATGGTGTATTGTGGGTGCCATCAACCGTCGGCAAGCCTGTGTGGTTTGTTTGCTCTGGGGCGGAATGATGAAATCAAAAAACTAGACTTTCGCCATGAAAACTCGATCGGTTTTGCGCGTTTGTTCGGGATTTCTGCTTGCGATTTTTCCGCCCGCCACGGCCTTCAGCGGAAATTTTTATCAGGGCGTTTCGCCCGCCAATGTTTTTTGGCCGGGCGGGGTGGTGCCGTATCAATTCGGCACCAATATAACGGCTGGCGAACAACAAACCTACCTGGATGGCGTGCGCGAATGGGAGTTGGCGGCGAATATTCATTTCGTTCCCCGAACAACTCAAACGAATTGGATACTGTTCCAATATTCTCCCGGCACATTCGTCGACCAGTTTGTGCCCTATACTGTGCCGGAGTCGATGACAGTGAGCGTATTGAGCCGCGCTCAAGTTTGCCATGAAATGGGCCATGCGCTCGGCTTTACGCACGAGAATATCCGCGTTGATAAGAATACGTATATAACGGTCCTGACGAATAATATTTACCCTGCGTCAAATATATATTGGTTTACCATTGATCCGGCCAGTGTGGCGAATGGCGGGTATGACTATGAATCGGTCATGCATCTGGCCAATAATTTCAGCTCGGTTGATCCCGCCGACCCGACGGTTTACACCCAGGTTGCCAATCCGCCTTACCAGCGGTTCCAGCCGTTTATGGGCAATCTTGCCTTGAGCGTCGGCGACCGGGCGGCAGCCGCATATCTTTATGGGCCGCCCACCGTGCCACTAACCAATGTCGTCACTACCACCGCTGATGTGGGCACGGGCAGCCTGCGGGCGGCGCTTTATTACGGGATGGATCATCCGGGCACGACGATTCGTTTCAATATTCCGACCAATGACCTCGGCTTCAGCCATGGCGTTTTTACGATTTACCTTACGGGCTTTCTGCCGCCCCTGGTGGCCAATGGCACCGTGATTGACGGTTCCACCCAGCCTGGTTTCAACGCCAGACCGCTCATTGTCATCGATGGCTCGCAAGTGATCCCCGAAGCCTATGCCGCCGGCACGGTCACGGGACTGTACATCTTTGCTGCGGACTGCCAGTTGAAGAACCTCTCCTTCCAGAATTTTAACTGGAACGGAATTACGCTGTCTTATCCCGGCGCCTCGAATAATACCATCGCCGGCTGCTGGTGCGGTCCTGATCCGACGGGCACAAACGCCGCGCCCAACGCTTATCAGGGAATTCTTATCTACAATGGCGCGAGTTACAACATGGTCGGGGGAACGAATGCGCTCGCGCGCAACGTGCTCTCCGGCAATTCCCAATACGGCGTTTTCATCACCGGCACCCACACCACGGGGAACAATGTATGCGGAAACTACATTGGCACCGATGCCAGCGGCGCGATGGCGTTGAGCAATGCCGTGGGCGGGATGATTGTCACGGGCGGCGCAAATTCCAATGTGGTGGGCGGCGCGCAGGGCGGCGAGGGGAACGTGCTGTCTGGAAACTTCAATTTTGGACTGTGGGTTGACTCTGACAATAATACCGTGCAGGGGAACCTGATCGGTTTGAATGCGAACGGCACGATGGCGCTGCCCAACAGTTTTATCGGTATGTATCTTATCGGTGGCGCTCAAAGCAATCTGGTGACAGGCAATGTCCTCTCTGGAAATCTCTCTGAAGGCATTCGTCTTACCGGCCCGGGAACTTCGGCTAATCTGGTGCAGGGCAATTACATCGGCACTGACTTAACCGGGACACTGCCCATTCCCAACGGTTTCGCCGGCTTGACTTT
>Ga0182030_10019272_pt1 | contig 13009 bp, 10 predicted proteins | sample 812S3MmetaG_FD_121299 | JGI IMG/M metagenome (GOLD analysis project Ga0182030, IMG submission 121299) | Permafrost microbial communities from Stordalen Mire, Sweden - 812S3M metaG (Illumina Assembly) | ecosystem: Environmental > Terrestrial > Soil > Wetlands > Permafrost | place: Sweden... | reverse complement strand
GGCCAAAGGCTTGGTCACGAAGGGCGGGGAACTGACGGGGTTTGAAGTGGCTGGGGCGGACGGGAAGTTTGTGCCGGCAACGGCGAAGATCGATGGCGACACGGTAGTCGTGCAGAGCGATGCGGTGATGGAGCCCAAGTTTGTGCGCTACGGCTGGGCTAACAGCCCAATATGCAACTTGTTCGACGGGGATGGGCTACCGGCTTCGCCATTTACTTCGGCGGAGTAGAGGGCGCGGTGGATCCCACCCTTCGCAAGAAGCTCGGAGTAATAGGGAAACGAGGGTGTTCCCGCCCAGCGAGATCCGGATTACGTTTTTGCGGGGATCAGGACGGTGGTTTCGTGGTACTCGATGATGCCGCTGCTGGCGCGTTTTTCAAGCTCGGGCAGCAGGGCCTCGGCCTTTTCGCGCGTCTCGACGAATTCGATTTTGATGGGCAGCCGGTCCGACAGTTCCAGGATGTGCGCGGCGTGAATGCGGTGCGTGGATCCGAATCCGGCCACCCCCTTGAGCGCGGTGGCGCCGTAAACGCCGCTGTGAAAGAGGAAGTCGAGAATGCTGGTATAGACGGGAATGCCGTGATGGCGGGCTCCATCGCAGAGGTAAATGGAGACTTTGACAGCCTTACCTGATGTCAACATGTCTGCACCTTTTCTTGTTACACGCTGCGGCGGGAACGCGCGGATTGTGCAACGAAGGATTGAAGCACCGGCCGGGAACAATTGGCAAGCGGACAGGCGCCGGGGCAGCCCTGCTTTAGAGCATTTCGGCCAGCGTGGCGCCCCCCCAGACGGCGAACAGACCGAGGATGAGGCTTCCTCCGGCGTAGAGGATGGCGAGGAACACAGCGCCGGAACGCAGCGTGGAGAGCGTCTCCCATTCAAAGGTTGAGAAGGTGGAGTAGGCGCCGATGAAGCCGAAGGCGACCATGAAGCGCCACGCCGGGTTGAGGTCGAGGTGGCTGTTGAAGTAGGTAAGCGCGAAGCCGATGACGACGCAGGCGGTGATGTTGACGATGAGCGTTCCGTAGGGGAAGCGGAAGCCCATGCGGTTGCCAATGGCGGTGCCGACCCAGTAGCGGGCGATGGAGCCGAGCGCGCCGCCGATGGCGATGTAGAGGTATTTCTGCAAGGCGAGTTCTCCCTTAAGACTCCCGACCAATCGCACAGAGAAAGACCCGAGCGAGCCAGGGGGCCTGAAATCATCTCAAATTTGTGAGGGGATCGAAGCGGGGCATGACTCCCCGACAGATACCCTGTCAGGAGTCATCAGCTGGCGGCGGGTGAAGGCCGGCAGCGGTTAAGGCGAACTCCATCGCCGTAGCAACTTCTGAACTGATTACATCGTGCAGTGGGTGTGGGTGTCAAACGGAAACGCTGGGCGCGAGCTTGGATTGGGCTAGAATGAGCGCGGGAATCGATGAAGACATTGACGAATGGTCAGGACCGGGAAGAGCTTCTACGGCGGCTGAGCGCGATTAGTCTGGACAGTCCGCGGGGCTGGGGGCGGATGACGGTGACGGAGATGGTGTGCCACCTGACGGACGCGTTCCGGGTGAGCATGGGCGAGCGGCAGACCAGGCCGATTGGAAGCTGGGCGACGCGGACACTGCTGAAGCCTGCCGCGCTGTGGGTGCCGCGAAAGTGGCCGCAGAGTTTCCCGACTGTGGCCGAGTGTGACGCGAGCCGCAAGGGCACGCCAGCGGCGGAGTGGGATGCGGATATGGTGGCGCTGCTCGCGGCCTTTGAGCGGTTCACGCGGCGGCCGAGGGAGTATGCGCTGCAGGCGCATCCCATCTTCGGGCCGATGACGGAGAGGGAATGGATGCGCTGGGGGTATCTGCACACGGATCATCACCTGCGGCAGTTTGGGGTGTGAGGGGTGCTGTTGGTAGGCCGGGGATTTATCCCCGGCACTGACGCCGCTAAAATCGACGGGGTTTTAACCCCTGAGGGTATTCTTTTCTCAACTGGCCATGGAAACCTACGCGCTCTCCACCGCGACCTACCAAAGGCGCGCCCTGTTCTGTGTGACGAGAAATGCCGAGTTGCTGGTCGAGACTCTCTTCCATTATCGGGATCAGGGGCGGTACCAACTGCATGGGTTCGTCGTGATGCCGGAACATCTGCACGTCTTGCTGACGCCGGCCCCGAACCAGACTATTGAGCGATGCGCTCAGTGCATCAAGGGAGGCTTTTCGCACGAAGTTCGAAAGCAATTTGCAGGGGAAGTCTGGCAGACTGGATTCCACGAACATCGGATTCGCGATGAGGAAGATTTTCGGAAACAGCTTGGCTATATTTCGGCGAATCCATTGAAGCGGAGGCTCGCCGATTATCGGTTTGTGCACACGCGGTTTATTGACCGGCTCGATCCCATGCCGGATCGATTTGGGCGGTAGGCCCGGGTGGGTAGGTCGGGGGTTCTCTGCCTTGCCGATGCGTTGACAGCTTCAGCCTTTCCGGGCGGTAGGTCGGGGTTTCAACCCCGACATTGGATTGGCCCCAAAAAGCTCGGCCTTCAGGCCCTGCGGTATGCGTTTGTTATTTGCCCCCAGCTGCGTGGCCAGAGGAAAGAAAAGCATACCTCAGGGGTTAAAACCCCGGCCCACAAGGGCACGGCATTGCCGGGGATGAATCCCCGGCCTACCGGTCCGGGGTGCTATGGCCTCGAACCCGCCGGTCGATCTTGAGACGCCCAGTGCGAGTTCCGAAGGAAATGGAGTTGACTCTGTCGATCAGTCCCCACTCGGGATCGCCTTCCGCGGTCATCATGGACAACAGGTGAAGCCCATTTGAAAATCCAACATCGATTTCCGGAATCCTCCCGAAGAGGTTGATGGATTCGACAAGTGTACCGGTCAACCGAGCGAAAGCCTTTGGCCATTTGGCCTCGTCTGTCCAACTTCCACACCAGATCCGGCGCTTCCCTTCGATCCTCCAACTCCATTCGATACAAACAGTGAACTGCCCGTTTGGGTTTCCAGGGGTGCCATCGCGCCGAATTCTTCCAGGATGAAGCTCGCCGATCTCAAGAAAAATAGCCGAACCGTATCCCCGCCAAATGTGGTTGACGGGAAGGCCCTGCATGCATACGGCTTATTTTTCGAGCTCGGCAATAGCGGATTCATCTTTCATAACTATCAAGGGGCCTAACTGTGCTTGCCCTTCCACTCCGCATACGGGCCTTGGAAGTCCTCAATCCCATCCGCCTTGAAGTTCCACAGCCTCGTAGCCACTTCGTCAATCAAATCATGGTCGTGAGTTACTAACAGGACTGTGCCTTCATAGCGCTGCAAAGCTATGTTCAGGGCGTTGATGGCTTCCAGGTCCAAGTGGTTAGTGGGCTCGTCGAAGATGAGGATGTTGGGCTTGGTTAGGATTAGCTTGCAGAAGACCAGCCGGGCTTGCTCGCCGCCGCTCAGGGCTTTGGTTTGCTTGTCGCCTTCTTCGCCGCTGAATAACATCTGGCCTAAGATGCCGCGGATCTCTTCTACGTGGGCGTCGGGCTTCCAGCGGTGCAGCCACTCGGAGACGCTGAGGCCGTGCTCGATGAGCGCGCTTACGTCCTGCGGGAAGTAGCCGATCTGGGCTTCGTGGCCCCAGAAGACGGTGCCGGAGTCGAGCTCGAAGTCCTTGTCGGCGAGGCCGGGATAGTTGGCCAGCAGACTCTTGATGAGGGTGGTTTTGCCGGCGCCGTTGCGGCCCATGAGGCAGATCTTTTCGCCGCGCAGCACGTTGCCGGTGAAGCCGTCGATGACGGTCTCGTCGCCATAGGTTTTGGTCAGATGCTTGAACTCCAGAATGTGCTTGCCGCTGGGCCTGATCTGGTCAAATTTGATAAACGGGCGCTGGATGTTGGAGCGCGACAACTCGGCCGTCTGTAGCCGCTCGACTTCCTTGCGGCGGCTGGTGACTTGCGAGGAGCGTGTGCCGGCGGCGAAGCGGGCGATGAAGTCGTTAAGTTGCGAGATCTTCTTTTCGCGCTGGGCGTTTTGCGACTCGAGCGTGGAGCGGATCTGCGTCTTTGCCATGACCATGTCGTCATAGCCGCCGGTGTAGACGATGATGGTCTGGTAGTCGATGTCGGCGGTGTGGGTGGTGACGGAGTTGAGGAAGTGGCGATCGTGGGAGATGCAGATGAGCGTGCCGTTGTAGCTGAGCAGGAAGTCCTGGAGCCAATGGATGGAGTCGAGATCGAGGTAGTTGGTGGGCTCATCCAGTAACAACGCTTCAGGCTTGCCGAAGAGGGCTTGCGCCAGCAGCACGCGGATCTTCTGGCCGCCCTGAATCTCGCCCATCTTGCGCTCGTGGATGTCTTCGCGAATGTCGAGGCCGTCGAGGAGCACGGCGGCGTCGGCTTCCGCGGTGTAGCCGTCTTCGTCGCCGATCACGCCTTCGAGTTCGCCCAACCTCATGCCGTCTTCGTCGGTCATCTCGGGCTTCTCGTAGATGCGGTCGCGCTCTTCGAGTGCGGCCCAGAGGGGCTTGTTGCCCATGATGACGGTGTCGATAACGCGGTAGGAGTCGAAGGCGAACTGGTCCTGGCGCAGGACGCCGAACTTGCGCGGGCGGACGATGGTGCCTTTTTGCGCGTCGAGTTCGCCGGTGAGCACCTTCATGAAGGTGGACTTGCCCGACCCGTTGGGGCCGGTGAGGCCGTAGCGGCGGCCGGAGACAAAACTGACGGAGACCTCTTCAAAGAGGATCTTGGCGCCGTAGCGCATGGAGACGTTCGAGACACTGAGCATGGTTGTTCTGGTTCCTAACGAGTGGCCGTGGCGGGGTAGCGGCGGCGGTTGTGGCCCGCGGGCCGGATGACGCTGGGGTTGGTTCTGGTTGATGGCGCGCGGGCGCGCAGCGCCGGAAGACTGCTGCACTTCTAGTTTCTCATAAATGGCGGATTTGGGCGGGCTTCTGCAGGCGCAATGAGGCCGAGCAGAGTTGAAGGACAAACGCAGCGAGTTAGCCGCGCTGCGCGCGATGGCGGGTTGGCGGGCGGCCGGGAGCCGATTCAGCGAGAGGGTACGGCGGCGTATTTGCCGGCTTTGGCGTAGAGATAATCGCCGCCCTGGCCGGGGTCGCTGGCGTCTTTGAGGACGTAATAGAGCATGGTCACAGGCGCGAAGCACTGGCGGTAGACGAGCCCGTCGCCGGTACCGTGGTGGGGCTGAAGGACATTCATGGCCAGGTTGAAGTAGGCGGGCGGGTTGTCGATGCGCAGCAGGTCGTTGTGGATCTGGCTGGTGATCTCGTGGATGCCGCCGCCAGAGAAGGTGGAGGTGCCGTCGTCGCCGACGCCGAAGGTATAGGCGGGCGGGGCGTCGACGTTGTATGTGGTGTCGATGGCGGCCTGCCATTTGCGGCTGACGGGGGCCATGGTTTTGGCGGCGACGACGCGAATGACGATGGAGCACGAGTTTTTCGAGCCGGGGCCGTAGATGGCGTTGACGTAGTTGCCAGCGTCGTCGCCTGTTTCGTCGGCAATGAGTTCGGCGGGCGTGGGTGGCGGCTTCACCGAGGCGCAATAGGAGGGCATGGCCACCAGCGCCGCGGGTGGCGGCGCCGGCGAAAATTTGATCACGTTGGCCATGGTCATCATCGGCGTACCGGGCGACTGGGCCGTGACTCGAATGACCAGGTTGTCCTTCTGATCGAGCCAGACTTTGACGGTGGCGCCCTGGACCAAGCCGCTGTAGACCTTGGTGGGAATGCCGTTCAGGGTTTCATTGCCGGTGGGCTTGAGCTCGCCCTTTGCGATGCCGTCGGTAATCTCCTGCATGCCGCTGAAGGGGTCGCCCCAATCGCCGGAAAACGTCCCAACGCCGCATGAGGGCGGGGTGATCGAGGGATCCCAGGTATGGCTCACGTGCGCGGTCAAATCGTAAAAAGTGTACGAGTGGCTGGCGGGCGTGCCGGCACTGGCCGGATGATTGGCTTCCATCAACACCTTCATGCCGCTTCTGGAGATGGTCAGGGTAGCGTTCTCGTCGCCCATCATGGTCTGGGTGATGGTGTAGGCGGTTGGGGGCGCCTGCGCCGGAAGCAGCGCGCAGGTAGAGAGAAGAACCAGGCAGGGAAGGCCGTGGAGAGTCTGCATCGTAAAACTCCGTCATGGGGATGGAAGGAACAGGGGCCCGGTGGGAGATTGGTTTGGGGTGTGATGATAGCGGCGGGGGATGGCGTCGTCAACCTTTTTTAGATATGGGGCTGAACGGAAAGCAGAAGCAGGTCCCCTTCGGCCTCGCTCAGGGCAGGCTCTCGACTCCGATGAAGTACGCTTCGCTCAGGATGACAGCTCGTCTAGAACAAGACGGAGTAGCTTAGCCGAAGATGGCCATGGCGACGTGGTTGACGATGAAGGCCGCGATCCAGGCCAGCGCCAGCATGTAGAGAAACTGCACGGCGGGCCATTTCCAACTGTTGGTTTCGCGCTTGACGATGGCCATGGTCGAGGTGCACTGCATGGCGAAGGCGAAAAAGATCATCAGCGCCAGCGCGCCGCCCAGGGTCATGTCGTGGTGCAGCGCGGTCTGCAGATGCATGGACTGGGTGGCGGGGTCTGCGCCGTAGAGGGTGCCCATGGTGGAGACCATGACCTCGCGGGCGAGCACGCTGGAGAGCAAGCCGATGCCGATCTTCCAGTTGAAGCCGAGCGGGGCAATGGCCGGCTCAATGAAGTGACCGAGGCGGCCGATGATGCTGTCGGCGAGTTCCGGCGCGGTGTAGGCTCCGCCGGCGACGTGTACGACAGGCAGATGCGCCAGCACCCACAGGGCCAGCGTGACGGAGAGAATGATGGTGCCGGCCTGGCGCAGGAAGACGCTGCCGCGGTCCATGAGGCGAAGCGAGAGCGAGCGCAGAGTGGGCATGCGGTACTGCGGCAGTTCGAGGATGAAGGGCGTCTCGCTGGACTTGAGGATGGAGCTCTTGAGCAGCCACGCGGTGGTCATAGCGCCGACAAAGCCGGCCAGATACAGGCTGAGCATCACGATGGTCTGCAGGCCGATCAATCCGTGCAGGTAAAGGGTATGCGGGATGAAGGCGGCTATAAGCAGCAGGTAGACCGGCAGGCGCGCCGAGCAGGTCATGAACGGCGTGACCAGGATGGTAGCCAGGCGGTCGCGGCGGTTCTCAATGGTGCGCGTGGCCATGATGGCGGGGACGGCGCAGGCGTAGGCCGAGAGCAGCGGGATGAAGGCCTTGCCATTCAATCCAATTGTCCGCATGACGCGATCGGCGATCAAGGCGGCGCGGGCCAGGTAGCCTGTGTCTTCGAGGATTCCGATAAAGAGAAACAGCAGCAGAATCTGGGGCAGGAAGACGAGGACGGAGCCGACGCCTTTCCATGCGCCATCGAGAATAAGGGACTGGAGCCAGCCGGAGGGGATGAGCGGGCGGGCGAATTCGCCGATGCGGGCAAGGATTTCGCCAAAGCCGTCCGAGAGCGGCTGACCGATGGCGAAGACTACTTCAAAGACGCCGATGACAACGGCCAGAAACAGGATGGGTCCCCAGATGCGATGCAGCAGGATGTTGTCGATCTTGCGCGTGCCTTCAACGGAGAGGGGCGCCTTGTAGCCGGTGCGGCGGCTGACCTGCGCGGCCCAGGTATGGGCGCTGGCGGCGTTGCCGATCACGGGCAGCACCAGCGGTTTGGCTGCGGTGCCGTTGCCGGGTTGGTTGAGGAAGAGCGAGACGGCGTCGAGGCCTGTGCCGTGCGAAGCGCTGATGAGGGCGACCGGAGCACAGAGTTCGCGGGCGAGCTCCAGGGTGTCCACTTTGCCGCCGCGCTGCTTCATGAGGTCGCTCATGTTGAGCAGCACCAGGGTGGGCAGGCCAACGTTGAGCACGGGTGCGGCGAGCATGAGCTGGCGGGTGAGGTGCAGGGAATCGAGGACGAGGATGACGGCGTCGGGTTTGGGCGTGCCGGGCATTTTGCCGCGCAGCACGTCAATGGAGACGCGGGCGTCTTCAGAGTACGCCGTGAGCGAGTAAATGCCGGGCAGGTCGATGAGGGTGAGGTCTGGGCGGCCCACGCCGGCCATCAGGCCCATGCGCTGCTCAACGGTGACACCGGGGTAGTTGGCGACCTTCTGGCGGAGACCCGTGAGGCGATTGAAAAGCGTGGATTTGCCGGAGTTAGGCGGCCCGATGAGCAGCACGGTCTTGAACGCGCCCGCAGGCGGCGCCGAGGGCGGCTCAAATGCCGGTGGGGTGCAGCAACTGCTCATCGAGCAGCCTCAACGAGTTGTGGCGCTTCGTTTTGCCGGGGAGCGGCTGAAGCGGTCTGCGCATTGGGTTCTATATAGAGGCCGCGGACACGGATGGCTTCCGCGGTTTCGTGGCGGAGAGCGATCTCCATGCCGTCAACCAGGTAAACGGTAGGGTCGCCGGCTGGGGCGCGGCGCAGGGCCTTGACTTGTGCGTCGGGAACAAAGCCCATGTGCATGAGGTGGTTCTGCACGGACTCGGGAAGGTCGAGCGCCTCCAGGACGCCCGTCTCGCCGACCTTCAACTCGCTTAACAAGCTCACCCTGCGAACTCCCTGGACCCGCCGGAAGGGAAGCACATTCTGGCGGAGACCTGCGATAAAACTACGACCGGATTGGTCGGACTTAAGTATACGACCGATTCGGTCTGCATTGCAAACGCTGTCGGCAAGATCGTTGTGCTCAGGGAAACCCATCGTTTGACCTCCGTCATGGGAGAGGATCGCGGCCTGCCTCGAGGGCGGATTGGAGCCGGTGGACCCCCCAAATCAACTCATCGGAACGATGATCTGTTTGTAGCAGCGAGGATCCCGGATGAAAGTGATACAGATCACCTTTGTTAGGGAGTCAGGTGAGAGTGGGGGGCAGATTGAAAAAGTCTCATCCGACTCAAACGGCTGATGATAGAAGAAAGGCATGACTGCTTTTGAATTGCAAGAGACGTTGAAGGGCGACTCTCCGCCAGCGGGACTGACTGATCCGCTGGCGGCGCTCTGGTGGGACGCGAAAGGCGACTGGGCGCGGGCGCACGGGCTGGTGGACGGTCTGGAAACGCCGGCAGGCATGGCGGTACACGCGTACCTGCACCGTTAAGAGGGCGAAGCCTGGAACGCGGACTACTGGTACAGGCGTGCGGGGAGGCAGTTTTACCGTGAGTCGCTGGAGGATGAGTGGGCCGCGCTGGTGGAGGGCCTCGGCTGAGGGCTCAACCGCAGCGGAACCGCGGTTCGTTTCTCCGCGTAGTGGAATGCGGAGGGACGCGCAGATGATGGATCGGGCAGGGGTTGCCGGCAAACTGATTACGAGCGAAGCTGATCCGCCGTGGGTGAATGGGATTGCGCTGCTGATTTGGCTGGTCGCGGCGGTTGTGGCGTTCCTTCCCTTCGCGCTGGATACATCGCCCTGGGACGCAGTGACGCTGCGAGTTCCGGGGAACCAGGGCAACTGGTGGCACGTGCTGGTGGGTGCGCCGTTCTTCCTGGCCTATCCGATGATCTGGATCAAGCTTCGCGCGCTGCGGTCAAGGCAGCGATTGACCAGCACCGGGCAGCGCTGGATCTGGGCCTTCGTTGGCCTGTCGATTGCCGGGACCATTCTGGTGGAGACGCCGTTTCTGCTGCACCTGGCGGGAACCAGCGACTGGCAGAGACTCGCAGTGCTTGGGCTGGGGTTCGGCATCATGGTCGCGAGCGGCGCGCTGCTCTTCATGCAGCGGCGGAGGATTGCGCCATCACGGGCGTGCATCGCGGGCCTTGACACTGCCTACCTGTCCAACGCTGCGCTTTGCCTGGTGGTCTATTCGAGTGCGCCTGGCAGCCTGTCGTCTCGCCTGGGATGGTTCGTCACCGTGGTCATCTTCTGGCCCATTGCGCTTGAACTAGTCGGGGTGATTGTCCAATCCTATCGCCGGCCAGCCGTGCAGGATGCATGAGGGTGCTGCCATGCTTGCGCGATATTGAAAGCGGCAAGTCGAAGAGGCGAAAGCCCATTGGTTGGCCAGGACCCTGATTGCAATGCGGAACGCAATCCCACATTATGAATATTTATCTTCGCCCTGTGTTTCTCATCACAGCAGCCCATCTCCGTCAGGACGAGACTCGCAGTAGCGGTTGAGGTTTGTGCGCCGCTCTGCGAGGTTACGAGGATGAGTGAACAGAAGACGGCTGGCAAGATGGTGATTGTGGATGGCAACGAGGCTGCGGCAGCGGTAGCTTATCGGCTTTCTGAAGTGGTGGCAATTTATCCGATTACGCCGTCGTCCCCGATGGCCGAGTGGGCGGACCAGTGGCGCTCGGAAGGCAAGAAAAACATCTGGGGCGCAGTGCCCGTTGTCGAGGAGTTACAGAGTGAAGGCGGAGCCGCCGGTGCGCTGCACGGCGCGCTGCAGGCCGGGGCTTTTGCAACGACGTTTACCGCGTCGCAGGGGCTGCTGCTGATGATCCCCAACATGTTCAAGATTGCCGGCGAACTGACCCCGGCGACGATGCATGTGACGGCGCGAACGCTGGCCACGCATGCACTGTCAATTTTTGGCGATCACTCGGACGTGATGGCCTGCCGCACCACGGGCTGGGCGATGCTCTGCTCGAACTCAGTGCAGGAAGTGGCGGACATGGCGCTGGTGTCGCAGATTGCCACGCTTGAGTCGCGCATTCCCTTCATTCATTTCTTTGACGGCTTCAGGACTTCGCACGAGGTGGGCAAGATTCTGCCCATCAGCGACGCGACCATCCGCGCGCTGCTCGACGACAAGTTCATCATCGATTACCGGCAGCGGGCGCTGAGCTCGGACCGGCCGGTGATTCGCGGCACGGCGCAGAACCCGGATGTGTTCTTCCAGGCGCGCGAGGCCTGCAACAAGTTTTATGAGGCTGTACCAGGCATCGTGCAGAACGTGATGGATCGTTTTGCCGCGCAGACGGGCCGCGCGTATCGCTTGTTCGACTATTACGGAGCGCCGGATGCAGAGCGCGTGATCGTGATCATGGGCTCGGGCGCGGAGGCGGCTGAAGAGGCCATCAATCTGCTCAACAAGCAGGGCGAGAAGATCGGCATGGTCAAGGTGCGGCTCTTCCGGCCGTTCGATTCGAGCGCATTTCTGAAAGCGCTGCCGGCCACCGTGAAGTCAATCGCCGTGCTCGATCGCACCAAGGAGCCGGGCGGGTTGGGCGAGCCACTCTATCAGGACATTCTTACGGTGCTAGCTGAAAACCAGAACCTTCCGTTCGCCGTTAAGCCAACGGTGATTGGCGGCCGCTACGGCCTGTCGTCGAAGGAGTTTACGCCGGCCATGGTGAAGGGCATCTTCGATGAGCTTTCCAAACCTGAACCGAAGAATCACTTCACAATCGGCATTGAAGACGATGTGACTTTTACGAGCCTGAAGTACGATCCGGCCTTCTCTACAGAAGATCCGAAGACAGTGCGGGCGCTCTTCTACGGGCTTGGTTCCGATGGCACGGTAGGCGCGAACAAGAACTCCATCAAGATCATCGGCTCTGAGACGCCGAACTTTGCGCAGGGTTATTTTGTGTACGACTCGAAGAAGTCTGGATCGATGACGACATCGCATCTGCGCTTCGGGCCGAACCAGATTCACTCGACTTACCTGATCTCGCAGGCCAGCTTTGTGGCGTGCCATAACTTCAGCTTCCTGGAGAAGATGGACGTTGTGGAAGCGGCGATGCCGGGCGCGGTGTTCCTGCTGAACTCGCCGTACTCCGCGGCGGAGGTTTGGGACAAGCTGCCAAAGACGACGCAGCAGGAGCTGCTTCGGAAGAAGATTGAGTTCTATGTGATCGACGGCAACAGTGTGGCGCGCGACACGGGCATGGGCACGCGGATCAACACCATCATGCAGGCATGCTTCTTCGCCATCAGCGGCGTGCTGCCGCGCGAAGAGGCGATTGCGCAGATCAAGAAGGCCATCTACAAGACGTATGGCAAGCGCGGCGAAGCAATCGTGGCCAAGAACTATGCAGCTGTAGATGAGGCGCTGGCTCACCTTGAAAAGGTCGAGCTGCCGGCGACGGCAAATTCGGAGTTCGATCTGATTCCGTCGATCTCGTCTAAAGCACCCGAGTTTGTGCGCGGCGTGCTTGGGCAGATTGCGGCAGGACACGGCGATCTGCTTCCGGTGAGCGCGCTGCCTGCGGGCGGAGCCTTCCCGACAGGAACGGCGCAGTGGGAGAAGCGCAACATTGCGGACTTCATTCCGGTATGGGACAAGGACCTGTGCATCCAGTGCGGCAAGTGCGTGATGGTTTGCCCGCATGCGGTGATCCGCGCCAAGGTTTATGACGCGGAGCTTGCGGACAAGGCGCCGGCGACGTTCCAGTGGGCCAAGCCCAAGTGGAAGAGCATGGAGCAAGACCACTACACGCTGCAGGTGGCTCCGGAAGACTGCACCGGCTGCGCGATCTGCGTGGATGTTTGCCCGGTGAAGAGCAAGAGCGACGCCAGCAGAAAAGCCATCAACATGGCGCCTCAGGCTGAGCTGCGCGAGGCCGAGCGCGAGAACTGGGACTTCTTCCTGAACCTTCCGGAAGTGGACCGCGCAAAGATTTCGCACAACCAGGTCAAGGACATTCAACTGCTGCAGCCGCTGTTCGAGTTCTCAGGCGCCTGCGCGGGCTGCGGCGAGACAGCTTACATCAAGCTATTGACGCAACTGTTTGGCGACCGGCTGTACATCGCCAACGCCACGGGCTGCTCTTCGATCTACGGCGGCAACCTGCCTACAACACCGTATACGAGCAACGCTCAAGGACGCGGGCCGACGTGGGCTAACTCGCTGTTTGAAGATAATGCCGAGTTCGGATTCGGCATGCGAACAGCGCTCGATCAGCAGAAGGTTTTTGCCGAGACGCTGGTGACGCGACTGGCCGCGGAGATTGGCGTTGAGCTGGTTGCAGACCTGCTCTCAGCGAAGCAGGCTACAGAGACAGAGATCGGCCAGCAGCGGGATCGCGTGCTCATCCTGCGGCAAAAGCTGGCGGCGGACACGAGTTCAGATG
>Ga0182030_10019271_pt1 | contig 13009 bp, 10 predicted proteins | sample 812S3MmetaG_FD_121299 | JGI IMG/M metagenome (GOLD analysis project Ga0182030, IMG submission 121299) | Permafrost microbial communities from Stordalen Mire, Sweden - 812S3M metaG (Illumina Assembly) | ecosystem: Environmental > Terrestrial > Soil > Wetlands > Permafrost | place: Sweden... | reverse complement strand
GACCACCATGCGGAATAGTGTCGTCTTGCCCGCCCCATTCGGACCGACCAGTCCAACTTTTTCGCCGGGATTCAACTGAAACGAAGCATCCACGAAGAGCAACTGCTTGCCATACTGCTTATTGATGTTTGAGAAAGAGATCATTGTGGAGCATCTCGCGGGGTCCTGACCGATGTTTTGAACCAAGTGGAATGTTAGTGTAACGCCTCTTTTGAGCTTTGTCCGTAGTCGGCGCCGGGGGCGTGGAGATGTGGGAAACGGGTTTTGTTTCCTTACGATAGCTTCGCCGAAAAACACTATCGCGTTGGCGACGCGAGGCTGTGAGGTTCGGGCAGGGAGACGGTGCGAAAGCACGTCAAGGACGATCCGGTTGGCTGGCGAAAGTCTTCGGGAGGCCGGCTGCGCAATCGAGCCGGCGCCGACGATAGAGATTGATCGCCACGCGAAAAATTATGGGATGAGTTGCCCGCGATTGCCCGCAAAAATCATGCGTAGCCGTAAAGCATCGATTATAAAATGGCGGAGAGGGTGGGATTTGAACCCACGATACCCGTTAAGGTATGTCCGCTTTCGAGGCGGATCGTTTCAACCGCTCACGCACCTCTCCGAATATCATTTTTCACGGCAAGCGGCTTCAGCCCGCGGAAGGTCAAGCCACCCTAATTCCCGTTGCCACTTCAATTTTCGCTCTACATTGTGCCCGGCGTGATTGAAGCTTTACGGATTTCACGCAGAATGCCGAGCCCTAAGTGCGGTTGACATCAATGTCGCTCGCGCGCCGCTTACGAAAGAACTCTTGCAGCATTTCTGCCGAACGGCCTGCCAGAACGCCGGAGCGAACCTCCATACGATGATTCAAGCCGGGGTGATTGACGACTTGCAACATCGAATGAACGGCGCCGGCTTTCGGGTCGTCCGCTCCGTATACGAGACGCGCGATACGGGAGTGAATTGCGGCTCCCGCGCACATCGCGCACGGTTCAATTGTAGCAAACAGTTCGCAGTCGCCAAGGCGGTGATTACCGAGGTTTCGTCCGGCCTCGCGCAGGGCGACAATTTCGGCGTGCGCGGAGGGATCGGAATCGGTCAGGTTGCGGTTCCAGCCTCGCCCGACGATGCGGCCGGCGTGGACAACGACGGCTCCTACGGGAACCTCGTCTGATTCGAGAGCTCGTTGTGCGCAACGGAGCGCTTCTTCCATCCACAGCTCGTCGATTAGAGGACGCAATCTAACCTCAGCGGCTAAAGCCGACCATGAAAATAAGCTCCTTATCGCAGCGGTGAACCGCTGCGCCACCCAAAGGCAAGAGCCAAAACCGGCGAACCTGCGATGCCAAAAATCAAAACCGAGCAGCGGTGAACCGCAGTGTCACCTCAAAGGCAAGAGCAGCTGCGCCACCCAAAATCAACGACAATGGCGGGTGCTTCTGTAACCCTAAACCGCTCCAAGGAACTGGCTTTCAGCCTACATCATTCTCAGGGCGGGTGGTTACCTTTGGTGTGGGAAGTTCTGTTCCTAGTGATCATCGAAATTCTCCTGCGTATGTGAATCCCGCCCGAAACGATCCGCTTCTTGTTCGGCGGATAACCGATGTGATTGCAGCTGTTTAGGTTGCAATGCTGAAATGAAACTCTAGGTCTGGAATGGCACGAGGCTTGCACTTTAGTCATGTGACAGGTGCCCCGTCCCCCGGAATACGCACCGGATTTGCGCGGCCAGATCCACGCTCCCATAGGAGGACGGTTACTGTGAAATACTCGCCCAAAGTTGCGTTCGTTTCGTGTGTGGTTTTACTGTTCGCGGGGTTCGCCCCAGCGCAGGCGGTCTTCACCGCCGTGAAGGTTCCGGGATCCAGTCCCAATTCGATGATCTCGATCAACAATGGCGGCACGGTGGTTGTTAACACGGGTAACAGCAACTCCTTTCAGGTTTCCGTTTGGAATCGGCTGAACGGTGCGCAAACCGTCGGCCTGATCGGAAACAACAGCGGCGGCGCTGACATTAATAATCTCGGGGAAGTTGTGGGCGCGGGCGATCCCGATAATTTGGGCGACCTGCAGCCTTTTCTGTGGCAATCGGATTCCGGCGTGCAATGGCTGGGATCGCTGGGGGGCAATCTGAGCGCGGCCAGCGGGCTCAACGATTCGGGAGCGGTGGTCGGGCTGTCGTACAACGGAGCCGATTACCAGCATGCTTTCTTATGGACGGCAAGCAACGGCCTGCAGGATCTGACGCCTGATCTCACCAGCGTTGGGGGAGCTTTCGCGACAGCGATCAACAATGCGGACGAGGTGGTCGGATATTATTTTCCGAACGGCAGCCGCAACACGGTTGGTTTCGCCTGGACGGAAGCAGCTGGCTTGCAGAGTTTCGGCCCGTCCGGAACGCTGGCATTCGCGATTAATGCCGGAGGAACCGTTGTGGGACAGTCGACGTTCGCCAACGCTCATAAGCATGCTTTCTCCTGGACGCCTGACTCTGGCATCACGGATCTCGGCACTCTCGGTGGCAGCTCCAGTTCCGCGACCGGAATCAATACGCTGGGATGGATCGTAGGAACGTCACTGACGAGTTCGACCAAAGGACTGCTGCACGGATTTCTGCGCACGCCGGCGGCGGCGATGAAAGATCTGACGACGATGGCGGGTCTGTCGGCCAACACCCAAGTCCTGGCTGCGTCCGTTAACGACGCGGGAGTGATCGCCGCTTCCACGAACCAGGGCGGGTATTTGCTGGTGCCGAAGATGACGGCGAAGTTTCAGTCCTCGGCGAATCCTTCGACGGTGGGTCAGCCGGTGACGTTGACCGCGACCATTACGTCTGTTGCCGGGGCTCCGCCGGATGGCGATACGGTTCTGTTCTCGATTGCTGGTCAGGTGCTGGGAACCGCAACTTTGAGCGGTGGTGTGGCGCAGTTGACCACCTCGGCGATTGGGGTTGGTTCGCACGCGATCACTGCAAGTTTCAGCGGAGACGCGAACTATGTTCCGACGAAGTACGCGAATGCGCTGACGCAGGTTGTCAACCAGTAGCCAGGTTCGGCGCAGGAGAAGCTTACTGCGCTGGTGATTCCGGCCGGTAGAAACGACTTGACAAAAGCTGGAAGCGGGAGGAAATCGGGAGGGCGACGGTCGGTGCGGATTGCCTCCGTCGCGTTCTTTGCCGCTTGTGACCTACCTCACATCCGCCTGTTTCCAGACGGTGGTATTCTAAGCGGGTTATGGAACTCAGCAGCATCCTGCGCAAGGTCTTTCTGGTCGATTTGATTCAGGGACTGGGCGTAACCTTCCGCTATCAGGATCCCAAGGAAATCTACACCGAGCAGTATCCGCTGGAGCGTCCGCAGATTGCGGAGCGCTATCGCGGAGCCCCGCGCCTGAATGTTAATCCCGACACCGACGAGAGCCTCTGCATCTCTTGCGATTTGTGTGCGCTGGCCTGCCCGGAGAATCTGATTGTAGTAACCAGCGAGCGCAACGAAAAAACGCGGCGTAAGGAGCTGGTCAACTTCACGTATGACTTGAGCCGGTGTATGTTCTGCGGATTATGCGAAGACGCGTGTCCCACGGACGCGCTCGAGCTGACGCAGGATTTCGAACTCGCCAGCTACACACGCGAAGGCATGATCTGGAATCGGGAAGCGTTGGAAAAAGGTCCGCAACCAACGGTCTACGAGAAGTAGTAGGGTCGCGGCCGAAGCATTCCTTTCAGTAAAACACCGCTTGTTCGCGAAACGCATCAGGCCGCAAAACTCACGCAAATGTGGGCTCGGTCAGGCGGCGCGGTGTCGGTGCGAACCGGCGAGGGAAAAAATGCGAATGGGAATTGTGCGAAATGTGCTGGACGTCGCGGGCGCTCAGTGACGTTTGACCAACCTCCGGTAGAAGTGCCTAGGGTCGCCGGTATGATGACGTGCTATCGGCCTTCGTGTGGCGTAGACCGCGCCCGTCCAGCAGTTTGACAGCGGATCCTTGCTGCCAAATCCAGATTCGCATCCTCTCTGTCATGCGTCAGTGACGGCCAACACACCATTTTTGTGATGAATAAGGATGAGGGTCTGGGCGGCGCCGGATTTGCGCTGACGAACGGTCGCCCAAGTACGTCCATTCGGTCAGGTCCAAGAAGCAAGTTTTCCGTCTAATCTTTTACCCAAGACCACTGATCTTTCGTGGTTCAAGACATGGTGGTCGATGCCGATGGGTGTGTCCATGAGGGATCACACCAGCATGTATCGTTTGTCACGTTCGGTGGTAAGAACAAGAAACTGAACGGGGGATGTCGAGGAGCAGGGGATCGAGCGGAACTGCCGGTTCTCTGTCGTCGCAGCGCGTGAACTCACGCTTTCGTCTGAAGGAAGGGTTGAGCCGCAGTTACAACTCGCACGAGCAGGCCGGTGCGACTCCACGGAAAGAGCTAAGGGGCGACGATGAATGAATCTGAATTGATGCACTGTGGTATGGAGGAGTGCCGCTGGGCGGGATGCGGGCCGGACTGTCCTAACTTTCTGCGAAAGGGAAAGCGAGGAATCAAGGAAGAGATACCGGCCTACATCCTACTGGTGACGGACAAACCGGGAGATGCGGATCTGGTGCGGTTGCGCCTGGTGGACAGCAAGTTCCGGGTGAACTGCGTGAGCGGGCTGTCCGAGGCTCTGGTTTGTCTGCAGCTGGAAACACCGACGCTCATATTGCTGGATCCCAGCCTCGGCGACAAGGACGGCACACGAGCGATACGCCGGATTATGGAGACGGCGCCGAGCGTGCCGGTGGTGATACTTTCCGGGTTGGATGACGACGAAATGGCGGTTAAAGCAGTGCGGCAGGGCTGCCAGGATTACCTCGTCAAGAGCGAGGTGACCTGCAAACACATGGAGCGTTCGATACGCTACGCGGTGGAACGGAAGCAGTTGATGCAGGCGCTCGAAGCGACGCGGAAGCAGCAACTGGATTTCAAAGATCAGTTTTTGTCGCATGTCTCGCACGAATTGCGGACGCCGCTGACCTGCATCTACCAATACGTGACCCTGCTGCTGGACGGGCTGGCCGGTCCGTTGGAACCGAATCAGATGGACCATTTGAGGGCAGTTTTGAAGAGTGTGAATCAATTGCAAGCGATGATTCGAGACTTGCTCGAAGCCACGCGGGCGGATAGTGGCAAGCTTCGGGTCGAACAACGATGCATCGAAATACGGGAGCTGGTGCAACAGGCCGCAGAGATGATGCGACCAACCGCTGTCGAAGGCCGGGTTAGGCTTGAAGTTAAGCTCGATCAGTCGATGCCATTGGTCTATGCGGATCCTGACCGCACTCTCGAAGTGCTCATCAACCTGATCGATAACGCGATTAAGTTCACTCCGCCGGAGGGTTTGGTGACGGTGAAGGCATCGACGGTGGAGACCGATCCGAGTGCGGTTTATCTCTCGGTCTGCGATAGCGGATGTGGCATTCCGCGAGAAGCCCTACCCAAGGTTTTTGAGCGTCTGTACCAGGATCCGAATGCGGTGGACGGGAACCGAAACGGACTGGGACTTGGGCTGTACATTGCGAGAGAGATCGTTACGATGCAAGGCGGGCGGATGTGGGTAGCGAGCGAACCCGGAAGCGGCAGCACGTTCTCATTTACGTTGCCGTTCTACTCCATGGCGAAGCTGTTATCTCCGGTGATTACATATCAGGGACGCATGCGGGAAGATATCGTGTTGGTGCGAGTTGACCTGACACCACTGTCTAAAGCTCTACGCGGGAGTTGGAAAGAGGTTTGCCAGCGCTCGCTGGAACTTCTGCGCCGGTGTATCTACGTGGACAGGGATCTGATTCTTCCGCCAATGGAAACGGAGGGTGCGTCCCAGACTTTCTTCGTGGTCGCCTCGGTCGATCTGAACAAAGCCAACATTCTGATGGAGCGGATTCGAGAGCAGGTGGGAGGGCTCGCCAAGTTGAAGGCGAGCGGCACCCTGCGCGTGACCGCAGAAGCGATTCCGGGCGTCAGGGTCTCCGAGTCGAGAACCCTCGAACAACAGGTTTGGGGAGTTGCCGACCAGGTCACCGAATTAATTCAGAGGGGCAGGCAGCGAGGTTCGTGGAACGAGACAAGTCGTAATGAAGTTGGGAAAGGAGAACTACAAAATGCTAACTGAGAGGCGGGGTCTAGAGGCATCGAAAAGTCGATCAAAAATCATGGTTGTGGATGACGATTCCGACTTAAGACAAGCGTTGAGCCTGCGTCTGCGAGCCAACCAGTTTGAAACCATCGGTGCATGCGATGGCTATTCGGCGATTGCGATGGCGCTGAAAGAAAAACCACAGCTCATAATTCTGGATCTCGGATTGCCGGCTGGCGATGGATTCGTTGTGCTGAAAAACTTTCAACAGTATCCGGCGCTGGCGGGCATTCCGGTGATCGTGTTGTCGGCGCGAGATCCGGAAGCAAATGAACGAAGAACGATTGAGGCAGGCGCCACGGCATTCTTTCAGAAGCCAGCCGACAACGAAGAGTTGTTGGGAGTAATCCGCGCCTGCCTGCAAACCGGATGGGGCTGGGGCGGAGACAAACCCTCGTAGTAGTTTCTGCTTGCCCCGATACTTCCGATGACATTTACCGAAGCCGACCCAATCGACGAAAGGGAGACCAGTGATGGAAGTGGCAAACGGACAGGTGAGGTTTTCTCCGAAGGCATACCGCGTCGATCGACGAGATCATCGTTGTATTTCCAGCGTGCCAATCACAGTACAGCGTTTTTTGCGCTTTGGACCGGTTGTAGAACCGGGTTTGAGTCTCGATATCAGTATGGGGGGAATGTCAGGTTTGATTTGTGGAGCGCCGCGAGTCGGTGAGACGGTTGTGATCAAGCTGTCGTTGTGGGGTTCCCCGATGGAAATTCTGGCGACAGTCTCTTATAGCAGTGACGCGCGATCCGGGTTCAAGTTCTGTTCTTTGCCACGGGAAGCAGAGGAACGACTGCGGAGCTGGATTGTAGAACTCGAGAAACAAGAGCACAGCGATTCACCTTGTCTATTCCTGAGGTAGACGAGCGAGGAGCGGCCCGAGATGGAAATCGAACAGGGCGCGAAGCGGCTAGTCCCAGAGGAGAGGCAATCCCTGGATTCCCCAGGAAATGTGGTGGATGGCGCCGTGGGTGGCGAGGATGGCGGATTTTCCGGGGGCGAAGGCGAGTCCGACCAAGCCCTGGCCGGAGACTTCCAGGTTCGCTTTGCCTTCAGGAGTGATCTTCACGATGCCGCGTTTTCCAGCAAGGGAAGCGGCTACGTAGGTATTGCCTTCGATGTCGAGGGCGAGGCCTTGCGGGCGGCCGAGACCACGATATAAGACGGAAACGGTTCCGTGCGGATCGACTTTGTAGACAGAGTCGTAGCTGGAGGTGCTTGGTCCGGTGACGAAGAGATCGCCTTGCGGGCCGAAGGCGAGGTGATAGGCGGAGACGCTGGCCTCGAGGGTGGCGAAGACGAAGATCTGGCGGTCGCGGGCGATCTTGAAGATGGTGCCGCTGCGGTCGCCGACGTAGAGGTTCTCCTCGCGATCGAAGGCGATTCCGGTGGCGACGCCCATGCCTTCGGCGTACATCGACATGGTTCCGTTGGGCGCGACTTTGTAGACGGCCTCATCGTGGCGCGAGGAAACATACATCTGGTTATCGCGGTCGAAAGCGATGGCGGTTGCATTCATCAGGTCACTGACGAAGGGCTTGACGTTGTAGCTGGTGTCAATCTTGAAGACGGAGACGGGAGTTTTCTGGCCGCGAGATCCGGAGAAAGTGACGTAGATGTTGCCTTCGCGATCGAGGGCGGGATTGGCGACGGGATGGAGGCTGTCCGCGACCGGAACGGCGATCTTGATGGAATGCGGATTGCTGACGTGTCCGTTGGCACCGACGATAATGTTGCCGGAAGTGGCTCCGTCGGGAACGCGGGCGATGACGAAGTCGTCGGAACTGATGAGCACAGAGCCTTCCACTTCTCCGAAGCGCACGCTGGGACGGCGGAGTTCGTGGGGATGGAGGCTTTTGCCGCTGATGCGAACTTCGCCTCCGGGCAGAGCAAAGGGCGGCGCAACCGCGTCGATATGCGGTTTGCCGTTGACGTTCTTCTTACCCAGGAGACGATCGGATATGCTCATGAATTAGACCCGGCGGAAAACGCGACAGACTTCACCCGTTAGTGTATTAGAAGACCGAAGTGCAGCAGAAGATGCATGATGACGAGGGCGTAAATGCCCGCTCCGAGATCGTCGACGACAATGCCGGTGCCTTCGGGAAGGTGCTCCAGACGGCGGATCGGAAAGGGCTTGAGAATATCGAAGACACGAAAGAGTATAAGGCCGGCAAGAAACGTTTTCCATGCGAGAGGAACAGCGATGAGGGCAACAAGTTGTCCGGCGACCTCATCGATGACGACGAGTTGAGGGTCTTTGCCGCCGCAGGCTCGGGCGACGCGGGTCGCGGCGGGGATTCCGAGAAGAGTGACGACGGCCGCCGCGACAATGGTTGCCCAAGTGCGCTGCGCGAGCGGAATTTGAGAAGTCGCCGCTGCCCAAAGCAGAACAGTGGCCACAGATGCCCAGGTGCCGGGACCAGGCTTGATGCGTCCGATGCCGAAAAATGTGGCAGTAAGTGTGGCCCAGAGGGGAGCGGGGCCTGGCGTGGCGGGCGCGAGCGCAGCCTCGGACAAAGCCATCAGTCGCCATCCTCTTCGCCGGGAGTATCTTGACGGACGGCCTCTTCGGCGTCGCTGACGGGCGAGGAGATGACGTATCCGCCGCTGGCCCACTTGCCGAGATCAATCAGGCGGCAGCGGTCGCTGCAGAAGGGAAAGTCGGGGTCGTTGGCTTTTGTTGTCTTTTTGCAGATGGGGCAGCGGAGCTTGATGGTGGACTTGCGCGGCATATGTTTGATTGCACAGGTTAGAAGTCAGATTGCAGAAGTGAAGCTGATACGGGCAGCAGGGTGTTCACTTCTGCAATCAAACCTCTGACTCTGACCTTAAATAATCTCGGCCACTAAATCGTAGTCGTGGGCGGCGGTGACGCGGCAGCGATAGAATTCTCCGTCTTTCGGTTCACGGCCTTCAGGATAATCGTTGACGAAGACCTTGCCGTCAATTTCGGGAGCGTGCATGGCGGTGCGGCCTTCGAGAAGAAGGTCGGACTCGGTCGATGAGCCCTCGAGTAGTAAATCGAACTCGCGTCCGATGAGCGACTTCTTTTTGGCCTTGCTGATTTTCTTCTGGATCGACATCAGCGATTTACGGCGCGCCTCAATTTCGCGGGGAGAAAGCTTGTCGCCATGATCGAAGGCGCCGGCGCCTTCCTGATCGGAATAACCGAAAACGCCCATCCAGTCGAAGGATGCGTCTTTGACGAACTGACATAGTTCGTTGAATTCGGCTTCGGTTTCGCCGGGATAGCCGACGATGAATGAGGTGCGCAGGGTCACATCGGGAATGGTGCGGCGCATCTTCTCGATCGAGCGCAGGAAGATGTCACTGCCGCCTCCGCGCTTCATCCGTTTGAGGACGGTGGCCGAGGCGTGTTGCAAGGGGACGTCGATATAGGAACAGATATTGTCGCAGGCGGCGATGGTTTCGAGCAGGCGTCCCGTGATCTTGTTGGGATAAGCGTAAAGGAAGCGGATCCACTGCAGGCCCGAGATCGCGGCGAGCCTTTCGAGAAGGAGCGCGAGGCCATCTTTGAGGCCGAAGTCTTCGCCGTAGCAGGTGGTGTCTTGTCCGATAAGGGTAATTTCGCGGACACCAGATTGGGCGAGGCGTTCGGCTTCCGCGATGACGGATTCGAAGCGGCGGGAGCGGAACTGGCCGCGAATCTGGGGAATGATGCAGAAGGCGCAAGGATGATCGCAACCCTCGGCGATTTTGATATACGCCGAAGATTTCGGCGTGGTCAGGATGCGCGGCGTGTTCTCGTCGTAAAGATAGTTGGGCAGATCGGCGACCGCGCCGTCCCAGGAATCGCGGGCGAAACGGCCTTGTTCGCGGCGGAGATCGCCTTCGGGGCGCGAGGTTGTGGGCTGCAAAGCCGGGGCTGGCGAGATTGTCGAGGTCGAATTGAGAATGTTGAAGGGGCTGGGAGTGTGGGGCGCGGGAGAGACTCCGGCGGCGACGAGGATTTTTTCGAGTTCGCCGGTGCCGACGACCGCATCGACTTCGGGAATGTTCTTTTGAATCTCGTTGTGGAAGCGCTCGACGAGGCAGCCGGTGACGACGAGGCGCTGGGCTTTGCCGCCGGTCTTGTGGCGGGCCATTTCGAGGATGGTATCGATGGATTCCTGCTGGGCGCTGGCGATGAAGGAGCAGGTATTGACGACAATCACATCAGCCGTATCGGCGTCGGGAGTGAGTTCGGCCCCGGCTTGAGCGAGCATACCCATCATCACCTCGCTATCGACGAGGTTTTTGGGGCAGCCGAGGCTGACGAATCCCACCTTGGTCGGGGCAGTCAGAAGCGCAGTCGCGGATTTGGTTTTCTTAAAGGGCACTGGGATGATGACGATTCCGGTCAGGAGGACGGCTGTGGTTAATTCTGGCATTGTTCAAGGCGTCTCTTTGGAGGCGAGTTTTCGGCCAAGGCGGAGTGGAATGCAGGGACCAAAGAGGGTACCTTGGGAACCTCTGCCGACGAGGGCGGCGCGTGCTAAGCTTATCGAAACAAAAACCACATGCCTCATGCTCCGGAGGGAGAGATGTCGGGTAAACGTCTCGCGCTTCTAGTTTTGCCGGTTATTTTTCTGGTATCGAGCGCTTTATCGCAGGTGAATGAAGTCTCACTGACGGCGGGAAGAACGTTTGTCAGCACGCAGACCAACCAGGCCGATGGATTGCCGGTTCACTTTGGAAACGAGGAATCCATTGCGGCGAATTACGGGCGGCTGCTGAAGACCCATAGAATTTTTGGGATTTACGCAGAGCTACCCGTCGCGATCTACTTTCGGATGGACGTGAATACGAATATCGGTACGAGTCCGAAAGATATTGGTGCGTTGTTCGCAACGCCGTCAGTGCGAGTTAACGTATTTTCGGGCGACTCGGTGACTCCGTGGGTGAGTGCGGGCGGGGGATTTGGGCATTTCCGCGTAGCGCCAGTGACGCTGTACGACAATCCGAATCCTGGGTCGGGGAGCAATACCGGCGTTATACAGTTCGGAGCGGGATTGGATACGTGGTTCTGGCACTCGTGGGGAGCGCGGTTCGAAGCGCGTGATTTTTATTCGGGAGTTCCTGATCTCAATATTGATACAGGTCGAAGCCGACAACACAACTACTACGTTGGTGTTGGCGTGATGCACCGGTTCTAGAGGGCCCTCGGGTCCCTCAAGAACGATTCCCCTCGGCCCCTAAAGGGGGCGATTCTAGGTAAGGCGTATACCGCAGCGGTGAACCGCTGCGCCACCCGAATGCAAAATCACGCTGATGATCCGCGCCGTTGTCGAATCCCCATTCGAAGGCAGGCAGCGGTTGCTAGCTGACGGCGGCGCGGTCGCGTGGCTTCCTGGACTTTGAGGATTCTGCTGCGCTGATTTCTGCGAAAAGGGCGGGCAGGGTTTGGGCATCGCCGGTGGATTTGCCGAAGCGCGCGGATTCGTAGGCGCGGGTGAAGGTAGCAACTTTTTTCTGCAGAGACTCTTCCTGAATCGCAGCCACAAAATCCAAGGGAGTTTGCGAGGGCGATTTGCGCCAACCGAGGCGCGCCAGGCGGACAACCATGCGGTCATACCAAACGGCGGCGGCTTCGCGTGGAGAACGCTCGGGATGGGAGCGGAGACGGTAGGCGCGCAATCCTCGCACGACGCGGCGGAAATTCAGGAGGGTGATGAGGGCTGCCGCCGATCCGATGAAACCGAAGAGCCAGCGGACAGGAAAGGCCGTCATATTGTGACTGCTACGGCGCGCAGAACGGAGCAGAAGACGATGCTGGCGGCCGATCCAACGGCGAACGTCATCGAAGAACTGGCGGCTGCTGGTAACGGCATTCTTGCTCAAGGTGCGCTGGTGGCCGGTATCGTAATTGATGATCCACTCGCGCCAGAAGGATGCAGCGGCGTCGAGGTAGAGCTGCATTCTCGACCAACCATTTCGCGAGGGCAGGCCGCCAGCGGGGGTGGGATCGAAACTGATCCAGCCGGAACCGGGAAAGTAGGCTTCGACCCAGGAGTGGGCGTCGCTGGCGCGGATCACGTATTGTCCGGTGAGGTCGTTGAACTCTCCGCCACGAAAGCCGGTGACGATGCGCGAGGGAATGTGTAACGAGCGCAGCATGACCGCCATGGTGCTGGCGAAAAATTCGCAATGTCCTCGTTTTCGTTCGAAGAGAAAATTGGCGATCGGATCCTGCGGCATGGTGCGGGGAAGTTCGAGGGTGTATCCGAAGCGAGTGGAGAGGTAGCGTTCAAGGGCGACGGCTTTGTCGTAGTTGCTGGGAGCGCCCGCGGTGATGTCCTCCGCCAACTTGGGAATGCGGGGATCGAGAGCAGGCAGCTTGAGGTAGGGATCCATGCTCGGAGGCGAGAGGTTGGAAGCGAGACGCAGTTCGTCGGCGTCGGGCTCGACCAGACGTGACTCGGCATCGTAGCGATTGACGGGGTGATCCACGTCGAGGTCGTAGACGGCGGTGCCGGAGTCCATCGAGACCTGGCGAAAGTTACCCGCGAGGCGCTGCGGTTTGTCGGCCAGGAAAAAAACGTTGGTGCCGAGGGGTTCCATGAGGACGCGGTAGTGGATGAGGCGGCCTGGGTTTGAGCGAGTGGTATTGATGAGGGGAGCGAGACGATACCATCCGTCGCCGGATAGAGGCAAAAGCGTTTGCTCGTAGGAATTCGACCAGGTTTTTCCATCAAAATTGGTGAGTGCAATGCCGCGCCATTTCAAGTCGTAGGCGCCCTGCATGTCGTCCTGAATTTCGATGTGCATCACCACGGCGCTGGATTGTTGAATTTGGCCGATGCGCCCAAGTTGGACGCGGTCAGTGAAGCCCGTGGAAACG
>Ga0182030_10019268_pt1 | contig 13010 bp, 12 predicted proteins | sample 812S3MmetaG_FD_121299 | JGI IMG/M metagenome (GOLD analysis project Ga0182030, IMG submission 121299) | Permafrost microbial communities from Stordalen Mire, Sweden - 812S3M metaG (Illumina Assembly) | ecosystem: Environmental > Terrestrial > Soil > Wetlands > Permafrost | place: Sweden... | reverse complement strand
TCGAGGGATTGCCGCAGAGTAAGCGCCTGCAGCAGCACGGTTGCCAGGTCGCGCACATCGCGCTTCTTTGCAGCGCGGCCTTCCTCGCCCTCCGGCGCTTCGCGGATGCAGTCGCTGCGCAGTTTTACCACCTCGCCGACGGCGAAGATATTGCGCGGCTCAATGTGCTCATGGACGAAGCCATGGGTGTGAAGCACATCAAGCGCTGCCACCAGGCTGGATGCCAGTTGCGCCACATCCACGATGCTCAAATGGCCCTGGTCAAGGACTCCGGCCAGGTTCGCGTCTACCTTCTCAAAGACCGCGTAGACAACGGGCCTTCCATCGAGCTCGGTCTGGCCGTAGCGCTCGAACTTGAGGAAGTTTGGATGACTGAGCGCCTCGACGCAACGCCAGCGGGCAAGAATATCCTCCTCATCGAAGTGGCACTCGATGAGGCGCACCACCGCTGGCTCGCCGTTGGGTCCGGCGGTGGAGAAGAACGCGCTGCGCCCCTCGGGCAACAGAAGCTTTTGCAAGGGGAAAGCGCCGTCGATGGTGACGCCTTCATAGTCGGTCCAAAGCTGCATAGATTAGGCCTGCATGGGAAGTGGGATCAAGGCAGAAATGCCGCAAGGGCGAGGTAACGCAAGCAGGCAGGCGAGCCGCGCATCCTGACGCAGCGGCTCTTAGGATCACGTCTATTATCGCAAACGGCGGTGCATGGAATTGTGGAAAGGCGGTACTGATTGGATTCGGGCAGCAGAAAGAGCTCGCTGGGAAAAAGAAGACGGCGGGCGGCGCACATCTCAATCCTTCCGTAGATGTCTGGGTGCCTCAGAGCCCGCCCGGAGCTTGCCGAAGGGTCCCTCGCTCGCATTTGGGGACCTGGGAAGGCGCAAACCTTCCCCGTTCAGGTATGTGCTCTCCCCAGTCTGAATATCCAGATCGGGGGCACCCGGCGTTATCGGTCAGCCGGACCTGGGCCACCCGCCAAGAGGGTCGTCTCGGGTCGAGAACTCGTTAGACCTCTTCGTCGACATCGTCAGGGAGCGGGTCGATTTCCGTTTGAAGTTCGGCACTTGGGTTTCTCTGAATCCGGAGCTCTTCGGCTCCGATCTTCAATACGATTTCCTTGTCACGCATGCTCGCAAGAAAGTCCGGAAGTTCCTGTGGTTTTGGGGAATCCTGTATTAGAGACTGCATCGGAGTGCGTACATACTTTTCGATGAAGCTAGACATTGTGGTTCCTGCCTGCAACTCCAGATGATCCCAAGCTGCCTTCCCGACGTAAACTTCGCCCCCTTGGGATTCAAAAACTGCAGAAAGCGCCGCCAGCTTCTCATTGTCAGTCGGATCGAGGACTATGAGGACTGGGGTATAACCACTGTATTTTGCGTCCGACGGAAACGTTAACTCTTCACCCCAACGGCCCTGCCCTGATGCAGCAATGGTGACCCGTAGTTTCAATTCATACGCGCGCTTGTCCTCCTCGCGGATGCAATCGACCTGCCGTCCGCCTTGAGAAGCACCACCCTTTGCCGGCTTGCGCTTTATCGGGCTTTTCTTCGCCCCGAATGGAACCCCGCCGATCGCAGCGGCGATGATCGGCTCGAAAAGATAGCCCGTTTCCTGCCCGGCGCGATTGTCCAAGTCAAATATCCATTTTCGCCAGAATAGCAGCCCCGCCAAGCTATTCGAACTCAAGCTCCCGAATTGCAAAAGACTCCTGGGGCCGACCTGGTCGAGCGTTGGAATTGGCTGTGCCTCAAGTATGCTTTCGTACTTGAGGCGTGCCTTATGCAATTTCGCCAGGCAGGCGAAATAAGCGTCTGCGTCCGCCTGCATTTCTAGCAACTTTTCATATGTCGCGATGAAGTCCACGTTCCCCAACCGCAATGACTTGAGCGGGAGCTTACCAAAGAACTGCTCTGGAACATTGGGCAACTCGGGGAACGAGGAAGTGAGGCCAAGATCTGCGACGATCACGTTCACTAAATACGAACAAACCTCGTCGTCGAGCGGTGTGCCAAGGGCACTATTGCCGCCAGCCCGGACCCTAGTTAATGCGGCCCTCTGCATCCTACTTATTGCCAAAGAATCAGCTCCTTTTGCTCGATAAATTCTTCGAACGTTCGCTCTACCAGTTCTACAACGCTGCGTAGAATAGGGCTGGCACCGTTTGACAGAGAAGGGATGAAACTCAATAAGGCGCCCTTGTGATGGGCTTCCTTGGCCTCTCGTAAATCTTGCGCAAGGCTCTGGGCAATTTGATATGCAAACAGTGGGGGAACGGCATTTCCGATAAGTTGAATCTGCTCCGCCGCCGTGCCGAAGAATATGAAATCGTCGGGAAAAGTTTGGAGCCTAGCGCATTCGCGAATGGTCAGGTTCCGGTCCTCGAGCGGGTGAAGGAACTCCGATCTAGCTCCGCCAGTGATCGATTTTGATGGCTCATCAGGGCGCAACCGGCGCACACCAGCGGGAGCGCCCCCACGTCTTTCTGATGGAGTTCCGTCCATTACCCTCCGATTTGCCCTCCTCTTGTAGCTTTCATGATGAAGCTCTTCCGGAAGGTCGCGCATTGTCTCGCCTGGCTTCAGAGATTTAGCTCGTTCCAAATCAACGCCAGCGAGGGGCCTATAGAAATGCCCTTGAGGAATACCAGGCGGACCAATCGAGGGGCAACCCAGCCCAGAGATAGCTTCGATCATTGTTGGGGTCGGGGTCGAATATCGGGAAGCGAGTAGAGCCCCTGGAGCGCCGATTGCCGTATGCGTTGGATGAGGAAATGTCGGGTTCCATCCGAGCCCGCCGATAGCGACAACGCGTTTTCGATGCTGGGGAACCCCATAATTCGCTGCGTTCACTTTCCGCATATGAATGCGGTATCCCTGGCGAAGAAGAGGGCCGAGAAGATCTAAGATCCTCGCTCCGCCTTCTCCTGTCAAAAAACCTTCGACATTCTCGAAAACGAATGCGGTAGGGCGCAATCGAACTATTGTCTCCGCGAAAGACGAGACGAGGCTGTTGCGGTGATCTCCCACGCGCCTAGCTCCTGCCGAGGAAAACCCTTGGCAAGGCGGGCCGCCCACGACAACAGTTGCATGCGGAATCTCAGCCAGTTCGGACAGATCGACGAGCGACGGGGAATGGGCGAAATTGGCTCGGTAGGTTTTTAAGGCAGCCGAATTGCAATCCCCTGCAAAGGAAACACGGAAACCCGCCCGTTCAAATCCATAAGAGAGTCCTCCAGCGCCACAAAATAAATCAGCGACAATCAGGTCATTTGCAACGGTCGGATCATGCACGTCTCTATGATAACTTCCACGGAGCCTGTCTTCAATGGGGCGGGTGTCCCACATTTAAACCTCTCGCAAATACTGGGTGCCCCAGGTCTCGCGTTTGAGACCTGGGATCGATGATTCAGGCCTTGGGCCCCCGCCCTGAGGATGAGCCCCCTTGTCACTTCGCCAGCCCCAGCGCCTGCACCACTTTGTCGTCCACTTTTGCGGGCTGGCCGTCTTCCTTTTGGACAACGCCGAAGTTGCCGCGGTAGTCCCACATGGCCCAGCCGATGCCGTCGGCCTCAAGCGCGGTGCGGACGTCGCTGATCCAGTGCATGCGCGAGGCGGGATCGGCATGTTCGCGGAAGACGCCGAACTCGTTGCAGATGAGCGGGACGTTATGCTCTTTTCCCCAGGCTGCGGCGGCGTCGATCTGCAACTGGATGCGGTGGCCGTCCCAGTGGTCGAGCCAGTAGCGCTCAAGAGCGAATCGGTTGGCCGGATCTGGGACCTGCTTGAGCGCTGCAGCCATCGAGCTTTCATCCGCTGGGTAGGGAATGTCGTGCGTGTAGATCCACCAGGCCGAGCCCCAGCCTGCGCCCTGGTGCGTAAACTCGTGCGGGTCGTAATAGTGGAAGTTATAGATGACGTTGCCGTCTGGGAGGGGCTGCTGGGTGAGCAGGTCGGCGATGTCTGAGTAGTTGGGTCCGGTGGCGATGATGGTGTTGGCGGGCGCCACCTCACGGATGGCAGCGGCAGCGCGCGCCTGGATGCCGGCCCAGCGGTAAGGGTCGCTCACCTCAGGCTCATTCATGACCTCGAAGAAGACGCGCTCCGGATCGCGGTTGGCATAGTGCGCGGCCAGGCGGCGCCACAGCATCACGAAGCGGTCTACGCCTTCTGAAGTAGTGCGGACTTTTTCCTTGTAGCTGGACTCGGGATGAACGTCGATGGTGACGGCGAGGCCATCGGCGAGCATGGTGTCGACGGCCTTGTCGAGGCGGCCGATGAAGTCGGAGTTCAGACCATCGACCCCGCGCGGCCAGCCTTCGAGCGGCGTGGCGTCCACGCTGAGCCGCACGTTGTCAAAGCCGATCTTGGCCATGAGGGCGATGTCGGCTGCATCGGTGTAGCGATTGGTGCGGGTTGCGGAATAGTCATTGGCGCTCTGCGCAAACCAGATTGAGGCGTTGATGCCGTGCTTCAGGTGCTGGGCGCGGGTGAACGCGGTATGCTGCGCCGAAGCGTGGTCAGCAGGAGCAGGCTGCGTCTGAGCGGTCGAGTTATGAGCCGCAAGCGCGACGGACAAGGCAAGCAATGAACCAAGGCAAACTGTAAGACGATGCAAGACAAACCCCCCTTGTTTTTCGAGACAAATCACGTGCCCACGATAGCACGCGCAGACGCGGCGCTGGGGCGTCTTAAACCGTCGCGGCTTGCCCTTTGGCCCCTCGGCTGGCGACAATAACTCTGGAAGCAGGCACAATGTCATGCACAGATTCTGGTTCGCCACGCGCATGGGGACCTCCATATGCAAGTCGGCTCTGGGCGCAATGTTTGCGCTGGCGGGTGCGCTCGTACAGGCGCAGGCGCCGGCAGGCGCGGCTGGCTCTGCACAACCGGCCGCTGCGGCCGATCTGCATGACAGACTGCTGGCGAAAGCCACGGCACTCTATGACTCGGCCTCGAAGTCGGGACTGCGCAGCTTTGACTGCCAGGTACACCCGGACTGGAAACAGATCATGGCCAGTTCGCGAAAGGGCGCGGCCGGGCCGGACGACGACCACAGGCTTGCCCTGGTCTCGACCGCCGCAATCACGCTCCATGCGCGCATGATGGGCGGCTCGACGCTGGATTGGCAGCCCCCCGCTGCCGCCGGCATGCCGCTGAGTCAGCCTGACCAGGCCTTGCTGGAACGCGCCCATCGCGGCATTGAGAACACGCTTCTGGGGGTGCTCAAGCTGTGGATGCCGCTGGTCAACGGGTCGGTGGCTGAGTCGCTGGGCGAAGAGGGGATGACGATCGCGGATACAGGCACCGGCTATACGGTGCGTTCCGGAGACAAATTCCTTACCGAGGAGTTCGATCACAATCTGCTGCTGACCCGATATAGGGCGACGGATGCGGGCGCCACCATGGACATCGCTCCGAGATTCGAGCAGGGGCCGCATGGGCTGCAGCTAACAAGCTTTACGGCGCAGATTTCTCCCGGTGGCGCGGCGGCAGGGAGCGCTCAACAGATGGACGTGGCAGTTGAATACCCGGCTGTTTCGGGAATGACGATTCCGGCCGCAATCAACATCGACGTGGCCAACGTGGTGACAATGAATTTCAAGCTGGATAGCTGCACGGCCACCTGCGGTGGGGCAGACGGCGCTTGCGCGCCATGAAGTCTGAGGTTTCCCGCCCATTCGCCGAAAGAGCACGCGAAAGTACGGGGCACGACCACCTGCGGCGGGGCAGACGCGGCCTGCGCCGCAACGGGGCCTGGTGGTTTCCGGTACATATCGATCAAAATGAAAAACGGCCCCCGGATCTGGGAGCCGCTTCTCGTCTGACTTGGTAGCGCTTACGATCCGGTCTGATCGCCATCCAGCTTGGCAGCCTGCGCATAGGTGGTGCGGAGATACTTGTGCGGATTCACCGGCACATTATGCAGGCGCACTTCATAGTGCAGGTGCGGGCCGGTAGCGTGTCCTGACTGCCCTACGTAGCCGATGATCTGGCCGCGGGTGACGTGCTGGCCGGGCATAACCGCAATGGCGGAAAGATGGCCGTAGAGGGTCACAACATCATGGCCGTGGTCCAAGACCACCTGGCGTCCATACCCCGCTCCCATGGACTGGCCGGTGGCCTCGCCGTCGGCCGCCGCACGCACCGGAGTGCCGTACGGCGCCTCAATATCGATCCCGGAATGGAACTTGCCTTCGCCGTTGAACGGATCTTCGCGCTCGCCAAAGCTCGAGCCCACGCGGCCTTCAACCGGCCACAGGGTTGGCGCATCGGCAAGCTGGGTCCAGTCGCCGGTAAAGCTGGGCGTCAAGCCGCCCTCAAGCGCGCGTGAGACGTTACCGCTGAGCGCCTGGGCGCGCAAGGCGTAAAACTGATCGATGGAGAGTTTCACCTGCTGCTGGTTGGCGTCGTCCGCCATGGCCAGCGTGGCGGGCGTGGGCGCGGCAGCCGCACTGGCCGCAGCCGGCGCTTTCGCCGCTGAAAGCTTGTTCTGCCGCAGGCCGTAGAGCGAAGAAACCTCGCTGGCCAGCGCACCCAGCGACGCCACCTGCACATCGCGGTCATGCGCAATCTGCGCCATCTGCTTGTAGTCTTTGCGCAGATTCTCGCGGTCTTGCCGAACCTGATTAAAGCTCTCTGTTTTCAGCAGCATCCGCGTGTATGACCCGGCCAGGCCCACGATCGTGAAAGCGCCCACCAGGGCGGCGGCCACAAATCCGTACGCGTAATGCAGAGGGAGCGGGATCTTGCGGATGCGCCCGTCTTCGTCTCGGGCGACAAACAGAATGTAGTAGCGCTTGCGTAGCATCTTCGCCTTTCATCCCTGCAGTCTGCAGGGCCGCAATTCGCCAAGTACTTAAAAAAGCGCAAGGCATGGGCACATGGCCCCGTACTGTGTGTCACCCCTGAAGGTGTCTTTGCGTAACGTTCAACAAGGTTACCAAAGCACCCCGTGCAGGGTCAACGAAATCGCGGTGGAAAACCCTCCCGAAAAAGTGTTAGCAGCCTTCCTGGGGTCGAATCGCGTCCACTTATTAGATCGTCCAAATCGAACAAATGGTTACATGCGGAAGAATTCTAAGCCACCACGATCCCGTTCCGGTTCCAGTTGGCAGGCCTGGGCCGCACCTGTTCCAATCTGGGACAGTCCAACAAGGGCCCATCCCGCATCGGAGCTCTGTCTCGACCAGAGTGAGCTTCCTCCATCCGGCCCCATGCCGCGCAAGCGGCGTCTGCCCCACCGCCAGTGGCCCGGTGCCCTTATCCTCATAAGATGCCGTCCCGCACCGCCAAGACCAGCCAGCCCGGCCCCAAAAACAGCAGCCGAGGCGAACTCGCCATCATCCGCCAGATCCGCAGCCGCGCGGGCTCCCCCTTTCCCGGCATCACTCTGGGCATCGGCGACGACTGCGCCCTGCTGCGTCCCCGGGCAGGCGAGGAGTTTGCCGTCACCACCGACCTGACCGTCGAGGGAACGCACTTCCGCCTCGACTGGCACACTCCCGAGTCGGCCGGCCACCGCGCCCTGGCGCGCGGCTTGAGCGACCTGGCCGCCATGGGCGCGCGGCCCGTGGCAGCCTTTCTTTCGTTGGGCCTACCGCGCAAGTTCGCCAACCCCCCAGAGTTTTTAAATCCCAGGGCCAAGTGGGCCGGGTCCTGGAACGAATCCTGGGTGACGCGCTTCATGGACGGCCTGCTGGACCTGGCCGCAGCCTGCAAAACCCCGCTGGCCGGCGGCGATCTCTCCGAGACTCCAGTTGTGCTGGCGGATATTGTGCTGATCGGCGCAGTCCCCGCAGGCAAGGCACTGCTCCGCTCCGGCGCACGGGCTGGCGATCTGCTCTACGTCACGGGATCAATCGGCGGCGGAGCGGCTTCGCTGCCGCATCTCGACCGCCTGGCGAAGGCCAGCAACGCAGAAAAGTCCGTAAACGAATTACGGCCGCCGCGGGTTCCCAAAGCGCTGGCGCCGCTGCTGGCGCGGCATCTGGCTCCGCAGCCGCGCCTGGCGCAGGGCCTGGCATTGCGCCGACGTGGCTTGGCCTCGGCCGCCATCGACCTGAGCGACGGCCTCTCCACCGACCTGACACATCTCTGCGAAGAGTCGCGTGTGGCTGCCGAGATTGACCCGGCGCTGCTGCCCATCCACCCCGGCGCCGACTTGAATTACGCGCTCCACGGCGGCGACGATTATGAGTTGCTGTTCACGGCTCGACCTGCAACCAGGATGCCCAAACAGATTGCCGGCGTTCCGCTGACGTGCATCGGACGCATTCTGCCGGCAAGCGCGAAGCGAGCCTCTGTGAGCGTGCTTACCCCGCAAGGCCCGCAGCCTCTCAAGCCGAAGGGCTGGGAGCATTTTTCCTGAGATCCCGCAGGAAACACTGACCAACTCCGAACCGCACTACAGTAATCGCAGTTCCGGAAAATCTTGCTGGTAGACTTTCGCGTCGAGCGTAAGCAGGCGCTCGGCCTGCACCAGGGCATGCGCGCCGATGAGAAAATCGGCCATGATCCGCCGCGGGCCCTGTCCTGTCGCCTTCCTGCGCCGCACCGCGTATCGGGCAAAACGATTTCCGGCCTCAGACCAAATCTTGTCCTCCAGCCGAAGTTCGACCTGAACCCCCGTGGCCTCAAGAAAGCCGCGGACAAACCCCTCAGTCGCGCCCGGATAGGCAAAAAGTTCCGCAAAAACAAAGGGCGAGATGAGCAACGCACCTTCGGCCTTTGCGGCGCCCAGTTGGGCTGAGACTCTTTTTGCTGAGGCCTCGCCCGACCAGATCGCTGAGAAGACGTTGGCGTCGATGGCGGTTCTCATTGTCCGCCGCTCTGCGTAAGCTTTTCCTCAAGCCAAGGATCGTCATCACGAAGATCGCGCGTAAAGGCGTTGATCTCTTCGAGCGAAGAGAATGCCGGCAGAACGCCAATATAAGCGTCAAAGGGGTTTTTCTCCGCATGAGCCGGACGCAAGACCGTGCGCCCATCCTCGAAGATGAACTCGACGCGATCTCCCTCTTTCAGGCCCAACCGATGGCGCACCTCAATCGGGACGGTCACCTGCCCCTTGCTGCTGATTGTGCTGGATGGTGGCATTCAAAGCTTCTCCAATTGGTAAAGATTCTATTCTTTACTTTAACTCTTTACAGCGCTTCTTGTCCTCTTCATAACTTCTCTGATCGAAAATCGCGGCATAAATTAGAAGCGTCAAACCTGGAATTCTGGCAGGGTGGATCGACGCGCATCGCAGTCACGCGTGCAACATCCCATTTCCAGCGTCTATCATGTTTGTTGCCATGACCAAGACCATTCCCCGTGTTCGCTTTGCCCCGTCGCCTACCGGCCTGCTGCACGTCGGCAACGCTCGTACTGCGCTCTACAACTGGCTCTTTGCGCGCCGCTCCGGCGGCCTTTTCTTTTTGCGCATTGAAGACACTGACCTTGAGCGCTCCGAGGCTCGCTATGAGACACAGCTCATTGAGGACCTGCACTGGCTGGGCCTGCATTGGGATGCGGGCCCGGGCGCCGATCTCGAGCCGGACACCGGCGACCACGGCCCCTACCGCCAGTCTGAGCGGCTGCACATCTACGCCGATCACACCGAGCGCCTGCTGGCCGAGGGCAAGGCTTACCGCTGCTTCTGCACGCCCGAAGAGCTTGAGGCCGAGCGCACCAGGGCAGCGGCCGAGCACCGCCCGCAGGTCTACTCCGGCAAGTGCCGCAATCTGTCCCAAAATGAAATTGCCAATAACCTCGCAGAAGGCAAGCACTTCGCCGTACGCCTCAAGATCGAAGACCACCCGCTGCGCTTTCATGACATTGTCCGCGGCGACGTGGAGTTTGCCGCCGAATCGGTGAGCGACCCGGTACTGGTGCGCTCGGCCAGCGGCGTCTCAGCGGGGGTGCCGGTCTATAACTACGTGGTCACCATCGACGACGCGCTGATGGGTATCACCCACGTGATCCGCGGCGACGACCACATCTCCAACACCCCCAAACAGGTGGCCATCTATCAGGCTTTTGGCTGGCCGGCGCCGGAGTTTGCGCACCTCTCCACCATCCTGGGTGCGGACCGCGAGCGGCTTTCCAAGCGCCATGGCGCCACATCGATTTCGACGTTCCGCCAGATGGGCTATCTGCCTGAGGCGCTGGCCAATTACCTGGCGCTGCTGGGCTGGGGCGCGGAAGACGGTAAGACTGAGACCTTTACGCTGGCCGAGTTGGTGCCCATCTTCTCGCTGGAGCGGGTTACGCCTTCGCCGGCCGTCTTCGACTTCGACAAGCTGAACTGGCTCAACCGGCATTACATCAAGCAGGCCGATCCGGAGCGCATTGCCAAGCTGGCCGAGCGGCAGTACTGCCTGCAGAAGCCGGGGGTTTTCCCGCTCTGGACCTCGTCGGAGCTGTACACGGCGGAGACCATCGCGTTGCTGGCCCAGCTTGACCCGCCCATCCATCTCGACATTCCTTCGCCTGAATTGATTGAGCAGCGCAAGGCCTGGTTCGCCAGCCTGCTGGCGCTGTTCTTGCCCGCCGTCGACCACCTGGCGCAGTTGCCGGTGAAGTCGGCGTTCATCTTCAGCATCGATCCGGACGCCGCCCATGCCGACCCGGAGAACGCCGCGATCCTGAATATGGACTCGGCCCGCACGGTCCTGAGCGAGTTTGCAGCGCGGGTGCGCGCGCATGCCGGGCCGGTTTCCGCGGAAGATTTCAAGACCTGGATCAACGAGGTGAAGGCCGCGACGGGCATCAAAGGCAAAGACCTCTTCCATCCCATCCGCATCGCTATCACCGGCTCGCACTCGGGGCCGGAGTTCGACAAGATCATCCCGCTGATTGAAGACGGCGCCGCCATGGGCCTGGCCATTCCCACAGTGCACGATCGCATCGAGCAGTTTGTGGGAGTATAGGAAGCAGTGAACGGCATCTATTGGATTTTTGGCCCGTCGCCCAACCCGGCGGGTGCGGCGCCGCCTGAGCCTGTGGGCCTGGCGGTGGTGCTGTGCCCGCGCGGCGGCCGCTATCTACATGGAGAACTGGCCCACATGAGCCGCGCCGGCATTGACACGCTTGTGTCTCTGCTCAGCGAAGAGCAGGTGGAGATGCTGGACTTGACTGAAGAGGCGCAGACGGCGCGCCGCGTCGGCATGCAGTTCCTGCATCATCCCATTCCGGATCACGAGCTGCCGCAAGACCTGAAGGCCTTTGGCGCGTTTATTGAGGGGCTGGCCGACCGCGTACGGCGCGGTCACCGCATCGGCATTCACTGCTGGGGCAGCATTGGCCGCGCCACGATAACGGCGGCCTGCACGCTGATCCACCTGGGCTGGGACGCGGAGGCTGCGCTGGCGGCCGTGGAAGCGGCGCGCGGCTGCCCGGTGCCGGATACAGACGAGCAGCAGCGGTGGATTCTTGGCTATAAGGCAAAGCCGTGAGCGCAGAGCCGACCCCAACTTCGACATTTGATCTGAGCTTTCCTCATAGTTGGCAGGCGGAGATTCTGGCGGCGCGGCCGTTGATTCTGCCGCCGCGACACTTTGTCTATCCGCGCGAGGCCGAGGAGGTGGAGCGCGGGGCGTTGGAGGTGCTTGTGCGCCCATTCTCAACCGAACACGCAGCCGAAACAAGACGGGATTTGAAAGGGCACGGCTTCAGCCGTGTCGGCTACGCCGCCAGAGAAATGCCGGCTTTAGCCACTGAGGGAATGCAAGAGCCGAAAGCGTTCCGCCAGGGGCTAAAGCCCCAGACGCCTTTAGGCGGTCCTGTCGATGCGGCTGAAGCCGCACCCTTTCAAATCGGCGAACGCGATCCAGCAGGAGTTCCATCCGTAACCACAAGGGCGCAATTCGAGCGCTTCCCGCAAGAGCCGTTCCTGGCCACGTGCGCATTGGGATTCCGCGATGCGGCGGTGCCTTCGGGGCTCTGGGCTTGCCCTGATTCGCAAGAGATGTGCGCCGTCTCCGGCGGCTATGCGTACATCATCGATACCAGCGCGCCGGAGCGGTTCACGATGATTCCCTACCGGCCGGTGCTCGAGGTTCGTGTAGCGCTGGAGACAGGACTGCTTCTCTTTGTCGGGCATCACTCGATCTTGGCGTGGGGCGCGGGCTCGAGGGCGTGGGAATCGGAAAAACTCTCCGATGAAGGCGTGGCAATTACGGCGATTGAAGGCGGTCTGTTGCGCGGGACGGGGTGGAACATGAGATCTGACAAGGAGACGGCGTTCACGCTCGATTTAGGAGTTGGATTGCTCGTCTGACAACGACGAACCCTCAAATCGCGGGCTTCGGTTCGCCTATCCGAAAAGCAGGTCCTTCGACTCCGCTGAAGAACGCTTCGCTCCGGATGACCGCCTTTGCAGTGGGTCGAGCATTGTGAAAGCAACCGCCGATCCTTCGGCGCCGCTGCGCTTCGCTCAGGATGGCAAGTTGTTTGTCGCTACGCGCTTTGGAAACTGCGAAGAAGTTAGTGGGCACGCGCTGCGGCCGAATCGTGTTTGACGGCCTTGCCGGGTCTGCGCAGCTTCCAGATGCCCATGGCCAGCCCGGCGGCGATGATGGTGATGAACGCCACCAGCAGCGGGGTCTGCCATTTGGCAAGTGTCCCCGCCCACAGGTGAATGATCTGACGCCCGTAGCGAACCGCCATCCAGGCGACAAAGGCGTAGCGCAAGGTGCGCGCCGAGCCGAACGTGAGCAGGAAGGCCCTTCGCGAGATGCCCAGCGCCCCGGCGGCCAGCAGAAACGGCGCCAGCGGAATCGGCGGAGGCAGAATCGGCGGCAGGAAGACGGACAGAATGGGATGGCCCTTGACCCAGCCCGTAATTCGCTTCAGGATGCGCTCCGGCACCCAGCGATCGAGGGCCGCTTCACCGCCTTTCTTGCCGATGGCCCAGGTGCTGTAAGCGCCGGTGAGGCTGCCCGCGATTGCACTCGAGGCCAGCAGCCAGGGATTGCCACCGTGCGAGACGAACCAGAGCAGCAGCAGGTCCGTGGAGCCGGGCACCGCCAG
>Ga0182030_10019267_pt1 | contig 13011 bp, 11 predicted proteins | sample 812S3MmetaG_FD_121299 | JGI IMG/M metagenome (GOLD analysis project Ga0182030, IMG submission 121299) | Permafrost microbial communities from Stordalen Mire, Sweden - 812S3M metaG (Illumina Assembly) | ecosystem: Environmental > Terrestrial > Soil > Wetlands > Permafrost | place: Sweden... | reverse complement strand
TACACTGCACACCGTCCAGCAGCAAGCTCGTTATCTGTTTTTGCTTTTGCGTCAGTAGACCCCACTTCGCTTGCCTGGATGATGTGGCGATGTCGGGATTGTTCACCGACTGTATCCACGTCCTCCGCTCCCATAGTGCGTTAAGGCACTCCTCCAAATCAGCTGCTGTTGCCGTGCGAAACATGATTCCGCGAATCGCAGGTTGATTGACTAAGGGCAGGTATTCATCTTTGCGCTCAGCAATCCAGACCACCGGGCAGGACAACTCCTGTGCGAGCTTCATTATTCTTGAGCGCAGAGATAGCTGACCGAGAAAAAGAGTAGCCCCTGGATTGTTTGCAATGCGGCGTGCAAGCTCGGCCTCAGTGGCACAGTCAACTACCTGTGTGGATTCTGGAAGAAGCCGGCTAAGCCGGGTTGATATCGACGCCTGGCATACCGATTGGCGGTCGAATATGAGAATGATTGCCAAGTAAAACCTCACAGATGTTGCTTAGAATGTGCAATCTACGAGCGGCCGAGATTCTCCTATAGCCGAAGAGGACGGCGGTCTGTCGGTGATCACATCAATTCCAATGATGTCAGCAGGATAGAGGACGGCAGGAACAAAGGACAAGGCGAAGGGTTATCTCAAATGGCCAAGCCGAGCCGCAGTTGCACACGAAAGTAACAATCCGCTGGAGGCTGTCACCAACGCCTTGTACCTGCTTTCGGAGTCGCCCTGCTTGGAAGATGGAGCACGTCCATTCCTAACGATTGAAATCTCAGACAGCATGCGCTCAATGAGGTGATGACGAAGGATTGTTTGTTCAGCAATCCGCCGTCCCTGAGAAGTTAGGTGAATACGGCCATCGCTCTTAATCGCGACCATGCCGTCCCTTTTTAGGCGTTTCAAGGCAGCGGTCACCGCGGGGCGGGTCACGGCAAGCCAGTGGGCAAGCGTGGCAGAGATCACCGTCTCGCCCTCTGCTTCAGCCTCGGCAATCGCCTTGATGTAATTTCAGTGAAACATCCTGAGCAATGCGAAGAGCTATCAGCAGATGCCCGAGACCGCGCAAATTGTCTAGTTCTTTGGAATTGGACCTTTTGAGTGCGCGTAGTTTTCAACCTCTTCCTTGAATTGAAGGAAGAAGGATTCCATCGGGTCCATAATGCGCTTGATTTCCTCGTCCGAGAGGCCGGTCCCTTTCAGGCGAGCTCGATGTTCACCAAGGCGCGTTTGCTCCTCGGACAGGCGCCTCAGCGCCTCTTGATATTCCGTCTCATTCCGAATCATTCCTTGACTCCTTTTCGTCAATGAACAGCTTCATGAAGCTAGTTCTCCGGCGGCGAGCCCAGCAACCAAGGCCAGCCGTCTCCGCATCCTGAGACTCGGGGCGGACGATCCAGCCTAATAGCGTAAAATCGCAGCCGTGCTGGTAGTGTCCTAAAGTTGCGAGTCTGAGGATCCTTGCCCAGCACTTATGTTGACCTCTTCTGAAGGATTGTGGACACACCTCCGGGCAGGAGGTTGGGCGGGAAATCACTGCTGGGGATACTTCAATTTGGAAGGTCTCAACAAATCTTGAAGAGCAGCCCAACGATACGGCTGCCGAGTTTGCGGAAAAGCGCCCGGTGTTTACACTGTTGCCTGAGTAGATGCTCGGCCACTCTGGAGAAGTTGCCCGAATGCCACACAATCGGTCCAGCTTCGCGGGTCGCAACCTCCAGGCCTGCTACGGAACTCCTGCTTTATCTGGCAATTATTGCCAACAAATCCGACGGGTGGACGGGCTTCGCCATCAGTTCGAAATCGTGTCCTTGCTGTCGAGCCGAGGCTAGCATATCCACCATGGCGGCATTACCCGAAAACAGCAGAACTTTGCAATCCGGGTAACGCTCTTTGATGAGAACAGCCATCTCCACGCCGCTCATTCCGGGCATCACAACATCGCTGATAACCAGCTCAGGGCAGCCAGCCTCGATTCCTTCTAACGCGCTCTGAGCGTTGTAGAACGCAGTTGCCTCGTATCCCGATTGGCGGAGTATTACAACGAGCGTGTCGGCAATGACATGCTCATCATCAACCACCAACACGCGGATCTTTGGCGTGGCTTCCAATGTTATTTCTCTTTCAAATAATTTGGGAATAAACCATCTAACCCGAATATTACGATGAAAGTCTGTCTATCACCAGACATTCAGGAAATATCGCGGGGCTGACTGGACTGAACCGCAGCAATTAACACCCCTATGGTGACAGGCTTTTGTAGGAGCGTAAATTTCAAGCCAAGGGGTGCTTGCTCAGTGACCGTCGCCGCGTCCCCAGAAATAATCACGATCTTACAAGCAGGACAGTTCACGCTGAGCCAAGCGCTGAACACCAGACCGTTGATGCCTGGCATGTCGTAATCAGTGACAACTATGTTAGGGGCAGTTTTGAGAGCAAACTGCGCGGCAGGAAAAACACCGTTAAAGGTGGATACTTCAAATCCAGTGCCACGTAAAGCCTCGGAGATCACAAGGGCGAGGGGCTTGTCATCATCAACAACGAGAACCCGCACAGCCGATCCCGTATAGACCAAGCACCTATGCAGCTTTTCGGCAATATCTAGCGCATCTGGGTTTGAGCTGCTGGCAATTGCGCTAGAGCAGGAATTACAAAACGACTGAACCATGGGGCTGGATTCGAGAGCGGTTCTCAAGAACTTAGGAGGAAGCAGGAAAAGCGTATTGTGGCATTCCATACCTCGCCTCCTGTCCGAAGAGAACAGAGAGGACGTTAGCGACAACACAGTGTCCGTTCGGAGTGATAGAGAATCTAGGCCGACTGACCTTGCCGCGCAAGTACACAGATCACATATGTGCGCGGCAGACGGTTGGTAAGGCTCACTTACCACCTTTATTAGTTATCATCATCTGATATCGGGGGTAGATTGCTTCAAGGCCGCGCCCCCGCCAACGCTCCGAACCCCGTTCTCCTGGAGCATCCTTGGGCACCTACGTGTGTCCTCATCATCCATTCGGATGGCTTGCGTACACACTGGAATTGGAACGAATTCCCGGAATTGGCACAGGCAACACCCGACGCCATCGCGCAACGGCTACTTCATGTGCTGGGCAAAGCGGAAGATGACGCTACCGTCCTCCAGCCAAGAGTGTACGTCCATGAAAACTCTACTAATGAGCCCCTACTAAAGAAGGGCCTCACCCGCAGAAGATCTCTTCACGAATGTAGGCCTGTGGAGCCTCGCGGAAAGGCCGGAGCGATACGTTTCGGTGTTAGGATCGAGCAGCAATTTAGTAACTGCATCGGTAGCAGTGGGCACATCTACGGCCAATGACGTGGCATGAATATCACGAATCTACTAAGCACAGCGTTGAATCGCTGAGGCTAGCCCAGCACGTGCTCGACTGGGCGAACATGCCCGATCCGTTCCGCCATTACGAGGGCGTGCCTGTGCTCGACCTGCCAGCAGATCCGCCGGCCCCTGAAATGCCAGCACTCGAACTGCTTCAGGGCGCCTCTGGCAGCACACCCGCCGCTGACGGCCCGACGTTCCTTTCGCAACTACTGTTCTATTCCACCGCGATTAGCGCGTCCAAGCGGGTCCCGTCTACCGGATACCGTTATGCGCTGCGCGTGAATCCGTCCTCCGGGAATCTGCACCCGACGGAATTCCACTTCCTCACACGGGGCCTGCAGGGGTGGCCCGATGGGCTGTATCATTACCGTCCGTCTGCACACATGGCCGAGCAGCGCGCGCGCGGCGATATTGATATGAAGCTGGCTGGCAGCGTTGCCCCTATCGTGTTTGTATTGACCAGCGTTGCATGGCGAGAGGCCTGGAAGTACCGTGACCGGGCATATCGATACTGCTTGCACGACATGGGGCATGCCTGGCAAGCGATTACGCTTGCCGCCCGAGCCATCGGATGCGATAGCTTCGCGGTCGGCCATTTCCCGGACGATGAAGTGACGCAGCTTTGTCGCCCCAACCAGGACGAGTGGCCGATGCTTATCGTCGCTCTGCACGGCAGCTCCATTCCGGTGCGCGAAGCCGACGCTAACGAGACCGTTTGGTTCGGCGGGCACGCGAATCAGCTCTCAAAGGAGAGGATCACTTACCCACTCATTGACAGTATTCATGCTGATACGAAACTCAGCAATAGGAAGCACGGCGGCATCTCCGCCGGCGAGCCTGCTCCTACTGGCGCCGGCGAGATCAAGCTGCCTTCTCCGGCTTCATCTGTTCGCACCTTTGGCGAGGTCGCCCGAACGCGACGGTCGGCACTCGACTTCCTGGGTGGAATGCAATCAATATCACTGACGCAGCTCTCGGCCATCCTTGCTGTCACGGCCCAGCCCTTGTCTGCTGATTTTGCCAGCACGCGATTCATCCAGCTCTATTTGTACGCCCACCACGTTGATGGGCTGCAACCAGGCGTGTACAGGTTCTGGCAGGAGCGGGCCGAGTTGGAGAAGATCAGAGGTGGCGATCAGCGCGTCGCCGCGGCGGGCCTAAGTCTCGGGCAGGACCTCGCCGGTAATGCATGCGTGGCGTTCTCAATGATCGGCGATCTCGAACGTGCTGTCCGCACCCATGGCGACCGAGGTTATCGCTATGTGCATTTCGAAGCAGGCGCCATCGGTCACCGCCTCTATCTCGCAGCGGAAGCTCTCGGGTTGGGGGCGACCGGCATCGGCGCGTTCTACGATGATGATGTGCATCATTATCTTAAACTGGTGCCCGAACAGGGTCAGGTGGTGTACCACTTTGCGATCGGTTATCCGGTTCCCGATCCGCGCCTCGAGGCATGAGATCACTATGGTGGGTATGGGCAACAGATCGTCTCGGATACCGAAACCCGCTCCGCGATTCTAGGAACGCGACCTCAATCTGTCGGCCAGCTACGAGCCGCCGACATAAATTCGCACACAATGATCGCCCACGGCTGTGCAATCATTGTCATTTCCACTGTGCCCACGTCAGAGTTGACTACAGTGCTCACGTTAGGATTGAGCACTGTGCTTCTGGTTGGCCCGTTTAGTTCTTGGCTACCGCTTGGCCGGCCGTAGTACCATTTTCAGCGATCCTTTAATAGGCACGAGGAATAGATGGCATTCAACCCTGATGTCAAACGCAAAATTGTCCGCGATAAGAAAGGCAAGCATCTACCGTGCGTCATGTGTGGTGCCACATATCCGCTGCCGGATGCGGTTCACATCATCGACGAGAAAGAGTGGAAAGCTGTACATGGCTGTGACCGGCAGATTAACGGAATTCCTCTTTGCCCAAATTGCCATCGGGTTTTCGACGAAGTATTGCGGCCATACATGCACCGTGCTCTTTGTGCGTTTGGCACATCTGGTCTCCCGAAGAGCTGGGCCTTAAACAACAAACTCACGGTTACCGAACAGGCGCTGGATCTTTCGAGCGGGGAAAGCTGATAAATGTGGGGAAGCCCGGAACCGGGTACCTGGAGCGGACGCCAGGATCAGTGGGCGTGGGACCAGTTTTTAGGGCTCTGGATACTTGATCCGTGGGCCGCGGATTCAGCCTGGACGCTACCTTCTCAAAGCAAGCGCCCCAAGCGATAACTGCTGACGGCAATCTATTCTTCCGCTAGTGCAGCGCTATACAGCCACACGCGAAGATAGGTTCAGTCGCCAGTGCTGCCCGGAACCCCCGCATCTGGAACTGAGTTGTACGCTGTCGCAGGAAAGAAGATCGAGAAGCAGGTTCCGCTTTTCCCATTTGCTGTACTGCTACGCAAATGAATTGTGCCTTCGTACTTCCTTACGATGCCGCTGATGACGTAAAGCCCAAGACCAGTTCCTTTCGCACCCTTTGTGGTAAAGAACGGTTCAAATATCTTCTTTTGCTGCTCACGAGGAATGCCCGTACCGGTGTCGGCAATCACCACCCGGATTCCGCGGCGCTCCGGTCTTCGCCAATCACGAGAGGCAAACACATGCAGTGCAAGCTTGCCTCCTCCCGGCATCGCGGCCAACGCATTTACCATCAAGTTGGTGAATACTTGGCGATGCTCAGTGGGAGCGGCATGGATACATCCTTCGACGTCATAGCGCTTTTTCACTGAGACATTCTGTTCGCGGAACTTGCTGCCAAGCAGCTCTAACGTTTCATCCAGCAATTGAGAGACTGCCACGTCTTGAATCTCAGATGAGTTGCTGAACAATCCAAGTGTCTGCCTGGTAATACTCGTGATGCGCCGCACTGTTTCGTCGCCACGCCTCACCAGGTCTCTTGAGGCCTGATCCAAAGCGGAGTTCTGCCCCATCAGGTACATCACACTGGCGAGGACGTCCAAGGGGTTGTTAATTTCGTGGGCTACAGTTGCGGCGATACGTCCCGCCGAAGCCAACTTCTCGGCCGCGCGCAGCATATCTTCTTCGGCGCGTTTGCGCTCCGTGATGTCCTCAATTGCCAGCAGAATCAACGGATCGGGCTGGTCTGCGGCACTGATTTGACGCGCATTAAGCAACATGGTCTTACGCCCGATGGATGGGAACTCATGTTCAACCACAAAATCGCGAACGTCCTGGGATTTCGGGAAGACGTCCCCCATGAGTGTGCGCAACTGAGGAATGTTCCATTGTCCCTCTCCCAAATCGTAAAGGCTTTTGCCTAGAGTTTCCTCGGGCAAGACACCGAACACCGCGTAGAAGGATCTATTGGCCGCCGTTACGTGCAGGTCCGCATCGAGCACCAGCAGAGGTTCACGCACCGTATCTACGATGGACCTCATGAAAGCGCTGGATTGCTTGAAGGCCTGTTCCTTGCGCTTCAGGATGTCGATGTCTTGCAGTGCCAGAACCACGCCATCGATTCTGTTATCGATGGTCCGATAGGGTCGAACTTGCAATGAGTACCATTTACCCTGCTCGTCCCGGACATCCTGTCCGACCGGTTGAAGGTTCTCGATTACCCCCAAGATCAACTTCTCCAGATCGGGCACATCGATATTCAGTTTGATATCTGTGATCAGCCTTCCGACATCGGCGGGAATCACTCTGAGGGCCTTCTCTGCCATCGGGGTAAGCCGGCGAATCCGGAGACTGCAATCAACCATGATGATCGGAATGTTGACGGTCGCAAGCAGGTTTACCAGATCGTTGCTCAACTGATCCAATTCCGTGTTCCGGGCGCGCAACTCGTCATTGACCGTGTTTAGTTCCTCGTTGGTCGATTGCAGCTCTTCCTTAGAGGTTTCCAGTTCTTCGTTGGTGCTTTGTAGCTCCTCGTTGGCCGACGATATTTCCTCGTTTGCAGCCTGCAGCTCTTCGTTGCTGACATCCTGTTTTTCGATCACCGACTGGAGAAATTCCTTGGTGGTGGCGAGTTCCTGCTCCAGTTGCTGGAGGCGAGAGATATCAATCGCTGAGGTCTCTTCGGCCTGGCTGGCCGCGGTTTGGTCTGTTGTTTGCATCGCAGCGGAACGCGGTGATGTTGGTTCGTCAAACACGACCACGAAACATGGTTCTTTGGCGAAAGCCGATTTCACAGGCGTGACTTCAATACGGATGTTTCGGGTCCGGTCGCCAGACTTGATTTGTATGCCATCCTTCCGGTATGGCACCTTGTGCTGCTTTACTGCGGCTGCGGCATTGCGCAGCTCAAACCCGAGGCCTTCCCTGGCCATCCTCAGCAAGTTAAGGCTGGGCTTCCCGTCCGGCAGCTTGAGATACGGAGAGGTGTCTCCGCGCGATTGGAGGACTTCGAAATCGTCAGAAACGAGCACGGCCACTGGGGCGTAGTTGGCAAGCAGCACCCGATCCAATTCTTTTTGTTGTTCGACAGCATCGCCGCGCCCCGGTACTCCGTTTGCTCGCCATGGAGCGATGCCAGGAATTCCATTGGCCACGAAATCAAAACGGTGCGCTCCGGGTACAGACTTCTTCGAATATATCCTGTGTTTTCTGTCTACAACCTCGAAGAGATCCGAAAATTTCCCAATGCCTTCCGAACTTCCCAACATCAGGAAGCCGCCCGGATCGAGAGCGTAGTGGAAGATCGGCATGACCTGCTTTTGCAAAACCGAGTCCATATAGATCAGGACATTGCGGCAACTGATCAGGTCCATGTGGGAAAACGGCGGATCAGCGAAGAGGTTGTGCCGTGCGAAAACACACATCTCCCGAATCGCCTTGTTAATTCGATATCCGCCTTCCACTTGGGAGAAAAACAGCCTCAGGCGCTCCGGTGAAACCGCGGCCACGCAACTATCAGGATAAAAGCCCGCGCGCGCCTGATCTATAGCGCTTTCGGAAAGATCGGTTCCGAAAAGTTGGATGCGCGTATTTGGTGCGTTTTCTCCCAGGAATTCGAGCAAGGTGATGGCCAGCGAATAAGCCTCTTCGCCTGAAGAACAGCCCGAAGCCCAGAGTCTTATGGCTTTGTCGGCTGGCCGGTCCTTGATGATTTCGGGAAACACCTGGCTGGATAGAACCTCAAACACCTCGGGATTTCGGAAGAACTCCGTAACATTGATAAGAAGGTCTTGGTAGAGCGCCGCGACCTCATCGGGATTGCTGTTTAAATAGCTGTGGAAGTCCGACAACTTGTCCATTTTGTGAACCAGCATGCGCCGCCGAATCCGGCGCAAGATGGTTGTGCGTTTGTAATGACTGAAATCGACTCCTGTGGCCGTTCGCAATGCCGCAAAGAACTTCCCCAATTCTGGTGCCTCCGCGGCTCCCAGGGTTCCTTCTGCGGACGCGCCTTCCGTCCCAGGCTCCTGCGGTTCCATGACATAGGGATCACAGGCGATTCTCGCCAGCTCTTGAGCGATATCTTCCGGCGGAAGCACAAAATCCACATTTCCGGACGCTATGGCGTTATGCGGCATGCTCCCATAGACAGCCGATTCCTTGTCTTGGGCAAACGTAATTCCACCTTCCGCTTTGATTGCCCTTAAGCCCAAAGTTCCATCGCTCCCCGCACCTGACAAGACCACGCCGATTGCCGTGTTATGTCGACTCCGGGAAAGCGACTGGAAGAAAAAATCGATGGGCGAGTGGTGATCACGAATTCGCGGCGTGACTGATAGAAGTCCGTCGAGAGTGGACAGGTTCGCATTGGGCGGAATGACGTACACATGATCGGGTTCCACAGCCATGCCATCTCTGGCTTCGCTGACAGGCATCTTCGTGACCCTCGACATCAAGTCCGTTAACTGGCTTGGGTGCGTCGGATCAAGGTGTTGAATCAGCACGAATGCCATACCGGTTTTGACCGGCAAATGCGCAAGTAACGCGGACAGCGCTTCCAATCCCCCGGCGGAGGCACCGACACCGACAATGGGGAACAAACTTGAATGGGGAGAGTTTTGCGGCTCGCCAATTTTGCCAACAGCGGTGTCCTTAGGCGTCATGAACGAGACCTGCAAAGAGTTGCTGTAAGGGACTGCAGCTCAGAATTTGACTTGCGAATGACGCCCAAGTATCGCATACTGAGCAATATAGATGCCGAAAGTATTATCAGCAAGCAGCTATTTAGAATAATTTGCGTCCGCGGAACCCGTGAACGGAGCTTTGCCCTATGTCTAAACCAGTGCTCCTCTGCATCGATGACGAACTCGACGGACTAGAAGTTCGCAAGATGGTTCTGGAGAGTGCTGGCTATTCGGTGTTCACCGCTGGGAGCGGTAAAGCTGGCCTGGAAATCTTCACTTCTCAGCGCATCGATCTCGTCATCTTGGATTACGCCATGCCCGAGATGAGTGGCTACGAAGTGGCTGTCGAGATGAGACGCATTAACCCTGAAATTCCGATCCTGATGCTTTCTGCGTACTTTCCCGTCCCTCAAGAGGTTCTCCGGGTGGTGGATGCATATGCCACCAAAGGGGAATCACCCCTCCAGTTGTTTGAAGAGGTCGGTGTACTACTCAAGAAGGCTCTGAGGCATAAAAAGGAACAGGGCCGGATGAGTCTGGAACCTCTGGCCACTAATCGTGAAGCACGACGCTGACAAGTGAACTGTGGACGTGCAGGCCACCGTCAGCGTATTCAATGAAACCCAACTCCCGGAACCGATTCATAAAGAAACTGACTCGCGAACAGGTTGTGCCAATCAGTTCGGCGAGGATTTCCTGACTCACATTCGCAATGATGGGTATTGGCTGAGATTCCTGACCAAAGTTCGCCGATAGCAGGAGAATCTTGGCGAGGCGTTTTTCGCTGGAATTGAAGAGTTGGTCTACCAAGTCTGCTTCTATGCGAACGTTTTGGGACAGAAGATAGGCAAGAAAGCGCTCAGCGAACTCCGACTCCTGATGAAGCAATGCAACCATCGCATGCTTCTCGACTCGAACTATCGTGCTCTTCTCGTCGGCGCTGGCCTTGGCCATGCGAAGCGGCTGACCAGCCAGGCAGCCCTCACCGAAGAAACTACCTCCCAGCAGGAGGGCAACCACGGCCTCCTTGCCATTCTTGGACACCACCGTGAGCTTCACCTTGCCGCTCTGGATGTAGAAGACCGCATCCGCCGCGTCCCCTTGCGAGAAGACGGATTCGTCGGCTCGATATTCCTGACTTCTTGTTCCACCCGAAAGTTTCGTCAGTATGACGCTGGGATCAAATGCGTCACTCCGCTTATGTGATCCGCCAAGATCTACATCAATCTCTGCCAGACTGAGCGCGGCTTCATGAGTAGTAAACGGGTGCAAACTGGTGCACTGCTTAGTGGGTGCCTTGCGCTCTTTCTTCCCAACGACGTCATTGCGTTTGATGTCCATCGAGCCCTCCAAATAAAAAAATCTTACGAGCTGGACTCTCCGAAAGATGGTCAATTATGCTCAGATCTCATGAAACAGTTATTGGGTTGTTGTGCTGCTGTCTGGGCCGCGAAAATCGACGCTGTTCTTGGTGACGAACGTCCAATCGCCGTCGAGAATGACGGCCTTCAGCTCCCAATCTTTTCAGCCGCGCTTACCAATCCAAACGATATGCGAAGCTTCAGCATGACCCCGCTGCCGAGCAAGCTTAACCAGTTCCTCGCTCAAACATTCGTCCACGAGCAGCTTCATGAAGCCAGCTTTCGGCGTGGTGTACGGCGTGTCGAAATCACGACAGATCCGGCCGGCAGCGTGGGGGACCGACGCGGTCTCCCACGCTGCGGATTAGCTTCGGCATAGAGAGCTGCCAATTCTAGATTTTCTGCGGTGAGCCCAGGATAAGCGACCAGAATGCGTTCCGTCGGCAGTCCAGCCGTAACCGATGCAGCAACATCATAGACCGGAATGCGCGTGTCCCTGATAATGGGAGTCCCACCTAGGATGTCGGCATCCTCGACGGCAAGCGCGCGAGCCGCAGTTAGCCTAGCCAGTCGTTGGTGAACACTTCTAAGAAATGGGGCCAGGTCAATTGTCAGGAACTCTCGGCGGATGATCCATTCCTTCTCCAGAACGCCCGCGACCTCGCCTTGCAATCGCGCGCTCGCCGCGACAATCGTGCGCATCCGTTCCTCGGAGGTCAATTGATTGGCCGCCTTGAAATAGAACGAGATGAATGCACAGGCATCGACGTCGAACCAGCGCGTGCGGTCACGGCCCACCTTGTAGAGACCTTTTGGAAGAATCTTTTCGTCGATCACTCTGTTTACGTCCCGTACGGCTACGCATGACACCACAGCGGCTTCCGTGGGCGTCAACATCTCAATTCTGGCCGAAGTCATGGAATCCTAGTATTCTTTCCGACGTATCGGAATATATAATGAAAACAGGACCGATAGCAAGAACTCTCTGATCTGTCCGACCGCTTGGTGGAGAATGCTCAATCATTTCGAACTCCGCAGAGCTCTGGCACCTGTTCGTCAGTGACAAATTGAACCTGCATAATGGGCAGAGCCAAGTCATGAATGGCGGCAAAGATTTGTTCCCGAAGTCTGAGCGCCGGGTACCGCCACTCTTCGCCCGGCATCCAGACAAAGAGCTTCCCGGCTTCGAGCCGCAGATAGCGCAGTGGAGCAAGCCAATCGAACGTGTGCGGATTGACGATCTGCCTGAGTGAACTCTTGATCTGCGTCCAGAAATTGTTGGCTGGAGCCGCATCGAGTTCTTCATGGATCGCTGCAGCGGCCGCCTGCTTACCAAACTCCACGGCGGCTGCACGCTCCTCCACCTCCCGTTGTTTCCGCCACTCGCTGAAGAGATCGCCTTCAAAACAGCGAGGAACGACCTTCAGCAGGAAGCCGGTCGGATTTTCGACCGAACTCGATAAGCGAACAACGCTCCCCTTCTCGCGCAGGAAGAAGGTCAGCTCCTCCGTGGTCAAATCCGGAACTTGAACTTGGCACGCCGCGATCATTGCGGCTAGAGCCCTTTGATCTGGGACCAGAGCGTAGCGACCGAATTCACGACGAATTTCAGCCGAATCCAACAACAACGCCTCTGTTGCTGTTGTTCTTTCCAACAACAGATCTTTGTCTTTAAACCGCGTGTTCTCCTCGAGCACAGTGCTCATGTCCGAACTGACCATGCTGAGTGTGGTCTCCTTGGAAGGAGTGTCCATGTCAGGGTTGACCACAGTGTTCACGTCAGAGTCGGCTACTGTGCTCACGTAAGGATTGACTACAGTATCCCCACCTGACGAACCCAGCTTGTATTGGGCAGCTTGCAGTGGCCAGACGAACGAATGACCGGGTCCGATCTTCGCCTGGTAGAATCTGCCTTTTGATTGCTGCCTCTTCAGCGTGGTTTCGAAGCTGAAAACCCTGAAGATAGTTGGGGTTCGCCGCAGGATGTCGGGAGCCTGCTCTATCGCGACGAAGTCCTTGTCCAGCAGACTCTGCCGCACCCTTCTAATTGTGCTTTGCGAGAGTCCAGTCTTCCTCAGGTCATTGTGTCCCGCCTGCACCAGCTTCTCCATCTGTCCATCCATCAGGAGCGTTGGGCCTTTCTCATATTTCCTCTTCTCTGCTTTTCGTTTTGACTCCTTCCAGAGAAGCTCATAGACAAGTGCCTCGTTCCCCGTCAGCATGTCCTTGGCATTGTCAATTCGCTGCACCC
>Ga0182030_10019264_pt1 | contig 13014 bp, 12 predicted proteins | sample 812S3MmetaG_FD_121299 | JGI IMG/M metagenome (GOLD analysis project Ga0182030, IMG submission 121299) | Permafrost microbial communities from Stordalen Mire, Sweden - 812S3M metaG (Illumina Assembly) | ecosystem: Environmental > Terrestrial > Soil > Wetlands > Permafrost | place: Sweden... | reverse complement strand
TTCAAATCCGATACGCTCCACCACGGTTTCTGATATTTTAACTTAGGGGGAAGTAGCTCAGTTGGCTAGAGCGCAGCATTCGCATTGCTGAGGCCGTGGGTTCGACTCCCATCTTCTCCACCACGTATATCCTCCAAGAGCCTTTGACGATGCTAGCTGACGAATAATGCGATTACTGTCTTATCCGTCTGTAGACATTTAAGATACAATAGAGGTATGCCCGAAACAAAGCCTGGCGGAACTTCATACGATCGTCGACAACTAAGACGTTTGGCTTATTCGGCGGCGGTTATAGTGGTTATTGTACTAATCGGCTTATGGTGGACCAATGTTTACCAAAGCCCAAGTAATGTATTTTGGGGAATGATAAATAATAGCCTGGCAACGACTGGCGCGACTATGCATGTCCAGAACTCTGAGAGCGGCACAAAACTTAATGAATATGTTCAGTTCGAATTAGGCGCAAAGAATTATATCCATAGCACGGTAAAGCTTAATGAGGACGGCACGGAAGTCAATACCGAAACTATCGGCACGCCAAGCACTGACTTCACGCGTTATACGACCATTAGCACCAAATCAGCCACAAGCTATAACAGTGTAGTAGGCGTTTGGGCAAAGAGTACCCCACTAGCTAAAGGTCAAGTACCCGATCCGATAGACCACTTGTTTGGCCAAACGGTACTCGGCGTGGTGCCGTACGCCGACTTGCCGGCCAGTACCAGACAATCGCTTGTCGCCCAGGCTCAAGTCACGAAAGTCTATACAATTGATCCGGCAAGCGTAACTCGCACCAGTTCGGCATATACCTATACTGTAAAGATTGCGCCCAAGGCGTACGCCGCGTTCTTGCAGCAAGTCACTAAGGACGAGGGTCTGGGCAGCTCCAGTGAGTTTAACCCCAATGATTATCAGGCCAACAGCCAGCCGTTAACCGTACAGTTAAGCGTTAGCCCCGTGTCACGTCAGTTACTGGCGGTGAATTACGGTAGCGGCCACTCCGAGACCATTAACGGTTATGGCATTCAGCCAAATATTTTAGTCCCAAGCCACACAATTACTACCGTTGAACTGCAAAACCGGCTGGAAGCAATCCACGGATAAACATATCTTGTAATCAAGTGATTATCTTGACATACTGTTTTCAGCATAAGCATTAAAAAAGGAAATTGCATGTCACCACTATCTGATGAAAACACCGACCCGGCGGATGCTACCGGAATACCTCAAAATCAACCGACCGACCAGCCGAACTTGCAAGCGCCTGATTACCCCGTCAATATTATCGGTAAGCCAAGCGCCGGCATACTTGGCAACGACGTTATGGCGCCAAGCAGTACTTCCGGGGTTCACTTAAAACACTCGGCCAATACTATCGAACCATTGAAACCTGACGTGCCCGCAGGGAACACTAATCCCCTAATACCAACGGAAAACCCCTTGCTAACCAACACCGTAGCAGTGTCTCCGGCGGTAGTATCTTTTTCACCGGGAGAACCAATCACTCCAGCCGTGACTGCGGCAGGAGCTACTACCGGCTTGGTAGCAGGAACAACAGCTGGAACTGTTGAAATTGCTACGTCTCTACCAGTAACCGGCCCGACACCGGTAGCCGTGGCATCGCCAGATGCAGTTAAAACCAATCCACTACCAGGAGCGACCACCCAACCGGTTGTTGTATCGCCGCAATTATCAAACCCGGTAGTCTCTACCATGCCCGAATCGAATAGCGCAGGCACGCCGGCTAGTCATAAAAAGTTTTTACCAAAACACTTTAAACTTGGCTTGATTGTAGCCGCCGTAGTAGTGGTGCTAGGCGGTGGCTCGGCACTGGCTTACTTCGGTTATTATATGAATCCCAATACCATTTGGTCGCAAAGTATGGGTAACATGAACGGCGGCTACAATAAGCTGACGAGTTATTTAAATACGTCGTCTAAAACCCAATATAAGGGTGTTAGTGAAAATGGCTCCTTCAAACTACAAGCTTTCGGTTCCAGCTATAGCGGTAGCTTAAAGTCTCAGAGCGAAGGCGCCGCGGCCACGGTTTCGGCCAAGGTTGATCTTGGTATTGCTAATCTTGATCTGGAAGTCCGGTCGGTTGCTGCGGCCGGCAATAGCACGCCCGATTTATACCTGCAGCTAAGCGGCATAAAAAGCCTGAGCAGTTATCTGGGAAGCGGTTTCGGTACAGAGCTGGGCAGTCTTGACGGACAGTGGATCGAAATTAATCACAACCTGCTGAACGATATTAAAAACAACTTCGTTAAACAGCAGGAGACTCAAACAAGTTCGCCCAAGCTTACCTGGTCAGAAATTTATTCGTTTCTACAATCGGCCGGTAATGTCGATCAAAAATACCTGTTTTCGACCAACAGCAGTACGGCTGTGACCAAAGTCATTAAAAACATTGGCCTTAAGACAGTTAACGGGCATAGTACGTACGAATTTAAAGTTGGTTTTGTGCCGGCTCATGCCAAAGCTTATGTGACGGCCATGTGCGGTGCCCTCCAACAAAGCGATCTTGGTGGCTATATTAAGGCGGAAACCGGTGACACTGTCGGCAATTCTTCAACCTGTACGCAGCTGGAGAGTGCCGCTGCCAGTCTGAAAAGCTCAGACACGGTTGACATCTGGGCTGATACTTCTACCCGTCTAATTTACCAAGTTCAAGTAGCTGATCCCAGTAGCCCTGCTGCCAATTTTATTGACATCGGGCTTAATTACAAGGGCGGCAGCTCATACCCGTTTTACGTAAGCGGACAGGAAAAAGATGGGTCTACAACCATCGGTTATTCTGTTGTGGCCACTCTGGACGAGGCCAATAACTCGGTCAATCTTGTCATCGGCGCCAACGGTACCGGCAGCGACCAAATCAAGTTTTCAAGTAGTTTCGCGCTGGCTCCCAGCAATGCTAACTTGTCGGTGCAGGCTCCTAGCAACGCTATGCCGATAACGACAGTGTTGAATAATCTTGGCCTGGGTAACTACGTGACTGAATTGCAAGATAGTTCAGGGATTCAGCTAAGTAGCTTAAGTAAACTCAAAGCTGGTACCAGCCCAAGCGATGCGCAACTAGTGGCTAGTCTTATTAGTACTAGCTTCAATTTAAGCAGCGCCGCCATAAAAGATTAATCCTGGGTGGCTCAGATGGGGGTATACTAAGCTTATGCAAGTAATAGTTGATGATCTCATCATTGATTATGCCAGAAGCGGTTCAGGCAAAACTGTAGTATTAATACACGGCTGGGGGGATCTGTCCAGCGGTTTTGAATCGTTGCGGCGGGAGCTTGACAAGCAATTTGATATTATCGTACCTGATTTACCGGGTTTTGGTGGCTCGCAAATGCCGCCCAAGGCCTGGGGGATAGATGATTATGCAGCGTTTTTGGCAACATTTCTGAAGAAGATAAATGTTAATAACGTTTACGCTCTAATTGGCCATAGCAACGGCGGCGCAATAGCTATCCGTGGTTTGGCCAACGGCCAGCTGTCATCCAAAAAACTCATTTTACTGGCTAGTGCTGGTATCCGTGGAAAATACAGAGGACGGGTCAAGGCCATCAGGTATATCACCAAACTAGGTAAAGTATTAAGCAAGCCCTTACCGTCATCAGCTAAAAAGCACTTACGGCACAAAGTTTACCGGACCGTCGGTTCGGATATGCTGGTTGCCGAACATTTACAGGAAACATTTAAAAAAATTGTAACCGATGATGTTCAGGCCGCTGCCGCTAAGTTAACCCTGCCGACGCTATTAATTTATGGTAAAAACGATACCCAAACACCTGTTAGCTACGGCGTTCTATTTCATAGCCTAATAAAAGGGTCAAGATTAACTATCTTGCCTGATGGTGATCACTTTTTCCATCTGGATCACACCCGTGAAGTTGTACAATCAGTGCGGGAGTTTTTGAAATGAAACACAAGCTCAAAAAACTAATCGGTGCGTTGACCGTTTTTTATTCTCCTCGTTACCCAAAGATTATTGTCTATATGCTCCAAAGCAGCGAATACCGGGCTGGACCGTATCTTAGCTGGTATTGGCGGACATCAAATTTTAATAAAGTCGTAGTTCGTCGTGAGCTGGTGCGCACTAAAGCGGCGCGGCTACTGACCTTGGCGCTTCAAGCCGGTTTATTAATAGAGATATTACTTGGTATATGGCTGATTTATCTTTGGCATTGGAGCGGGCTTGTTGCCGGTCTATATTATGGGCTGGCCGTAATTGTTGCAGCCCCAGTAGTTTGGGCGCACCTGATTGTCGTACCGTTACTGGCTGGCCGTTTTTTGATTGTCAAACCACGGGAAGAGCACTTGATCGCAGAGTCGGAAAAAATCTTTAAAAAGCATAAAGGTATCAAACTAGCCATTGCCGGCAGTTACGGCAAAACCAGCATGAAAGAGCTACTATTAACTATTTTGGGCGAAGGCAAAAAAATAACGGCCACTCCCGGCAACAAAAACGTACCGATTAGCCACGCCCGCTTTGCCAAAAACCTGACCGGCGAAGAAGATATTTTATTAATAGAATACGGCGAAGGCGCCCCGGGTGATGTCGAACGTTTTTGTCGGATAACCCATCCCACCCACGCTGTCATTACCGGTCTGGCACCAGCTCATTTGGATAAGTATAAGACTCTTCAGGCAGCCGGCGAAGATATCTTCAGCCTGGCGAAATACTTAAAATTCAAAAATGTTTATGTTAATGGCGAATCGTCAAGCATCAAGCCTTTTATGGATCCGGCTTTTCACGCTTACAACCAGATGGGCGCCTTGGGATGGGAAGTTACCAAGGTCAAAGTTGGTCTTGACGGCCTTGGCTTTACATTAAGCAAGGGCAACAATGTGTTAAAACTGCACAGCGGTCTGGTTGGCCGGCACCATCTCGGACCGTTAAGCCTGGCTGTTGGTTTGGCTCATCAGTTCGGGGTCAGCGACGAAGCGATTGTGAAAGGAGTGGCAGCCACCAAACCATTTGAACATCGTATGCAGCCATACCTGCTGGCTGGTGCCTGGGTAATTGACGACACCTACAACGGTAATATCGAAGGCATCAGGGTCGGCACTGAACTCTTAAGTGAACTGCCGGCTAAACGAAAACTATATATCACGCCCGGGCTAGTTGACCAGGGCATGGAAACCGAACACGTCCATATAGAAATCGGCGAACTGATTGCAGCCGCTAAACCCGATAAAGTAGTGCTGATGCAAAACTCAGTCACCAAGTTTATCCAAAAAGGCTTAAATACGGCGGGTTTTACGGGAGAGTTACAACTTGAGCAGCATCCTTTGGAGCTTTATACCAATCTGTCCGAATTTGTAGCAGCTGGTGACTTGGTTTTAATGCAAAATGATTGGCCGGATAATTACCGGTAGTACGTTTTGTCAGAAATTGTAAACGTATAGCTAAAATTGTATATACTAATTGTATGGAAACAATTGCTGTTATTTTTGGTGGACGTTCAGCCGAACATGACGTTTCGATCGTTACGGCCCTATCTAGTATAATTAAACCTCTAGAACTAACCCGTAAGTACAAGGTCGAAGCCGTCTATATAGCCAAGAACGGCGCTTGGTACTGGGATGACAAGCTGAAAGATATTAATTTATATTCTTCTGGCCACATTCAAGATTTTATACATCGAAACCAACCGATCAGCGTCCAGTTTGACGGCGGCATGACGCTGGTTAAGGCTAGCGGCATTGCCGGCCGTAAGACCAGTCGGAAAATTGATGTAGTTTTCCCGGCCATGCACGGCACTTATGGTGAAGATGGCGATCTTATGGGGTTGTTGGAGCTGGCAGGGGTACCTTACGTTGGCTGTGGGGTCAGCGCTAGCGCTATTGCCATGGATAAGGTTTTAGCCAAACAGATTGCCATAGCTAACAATATTCCAGTCAGTAAGTTCTTAAGCTTTACTAAGGCAGAGCTAGAACGCGACCCGCAAACTGTTATTAAGCAGGTCAGAAAAACCCTAGAGTTTCCACTATTTGTTAAGCCCGCCCATTTAGGCTCAAGCATAGGTATTACCCGGGTCGTTGATGACCTCAATTTAAACAATGCCTTGGAAGTCGCGGCCCATTATGACGATAAAATCATCGTTGAAGAAGCTGTAGCTAACCTGATTGAGGTTACGCTGCCAGTTATGGGTAATGAAACACCTAAAACTGCCTTGCTTGAAAAACCACTCACCAAACCAGAAGACTTTTTTGATTTTGATACCAAATATATGCAAGGTGGCAAGAAAGGCAAGGGTAAGGGCGGCGCCAAGGGTAGCCAGGGTTACAGCCAGATCCCAGCCGATTTGCCGGAGAATCTCTACCTAAAAGCCGAAGCCACCGGGCTGAGCGTTTATAAATCGCTCGGCTGCAGCGGTATTGCCCGGATTGATATGCTGATTGATAGTAAAACCAAGGCCGTCTACTTTAACGAAGTTAATCCGTTGCCGGGTGATCTTTACGCCCATAACTGGCGAGCGGCTGGCGTTCCCAATGTTGAGCTGGTAAATGACCTGGTTAATTATGCCAAGGACCGTTATGCTATGCGTCAGAAGCTTACCACGACATTTACGACTAACTATTTACAGCAATTCTAGCTTAAGAAGGTTTAGCCATGTTACAAGCCAGAGTTCACAAGCTGATTTACGGGCCGCATCGAGCCGGGCGCAACTATAAACCACTCAATCGAATTGAGTTGAGCCGCAGCGCTATGTTGGATAATGTCCATTTGCTGCAGCTACAACATCCCGACTTTAGTATTATGCCGGTCCTAAAAGCCAATGCTTACGGTCACGGTTTAGAGGAAGCAGCTGAAATATTAAATACGGCTAACTGCGACTTACTGGCTGTTGATGGGTACTTTGAAGCTGCCAAAATCCGTTATATAACCAATCACCGTATCTTGGTACTAGGGTATATCAAACCAGAAAACGTACCGCTGGTTGACACCAAGCGCTGTTCGTTTGTCGTCCAAGATATAGCCGGCTTGTCGGCGTTCGGTCATTTACGCCGCCCAGTTCGCATACACTTGGAGCTTAACACCGGCATGAACAGGTTAGGCCTGCGGCCGGAAGAAGTAACCAAGTATCTTTTAGCCATGAAACGTTATCCCAACCTCGAGCTGGAAGGCATCATGACGCATTTGGCCGATGCGGATAATACCGTTGACAATAGTTTTACAAAGCACCAAATAGCAGTGTTTGATAGACAGGTTGAGAACATTTTGTCTCAGGGCCTTAAACCGAAGTTTTTGCATATTGCCCAAACTGCCGGCAGTGTTAAGGTTCGCAGCCGATACGCTAATAGCATTAGGCTTGGCATCGGTTTGTACGGGATAAGCCCGCTGGCACCGAAAGACCGTTATTTCGGAAAGCTCAAAGCTTTGCAACCAGTCCTGGAGCTTAAGAGCACGATTATTAAAACCATCAGCTTAGAGCCGGGCGATAAAGTCAGTTACAACGGTATATTTACGGCCGATAAAACTATGAGGATTGGTGTCTTGCCATTAGGCTATTATGAAGGCATACCTAGAGAACTAAGTAATGCCGGCTGTGTAACTTCTGGTAATGAGGTTTTACCAATAGCCGGCCGGATTTGCATGAACCATACAATGATAAATCTAATGGATAGCAAACTTAAAGCCGGCGACGAAGTTACGGTTTTTAGCGCCGATCCGGCTAAGCCAAATTCTATTGCCCGACTAGCCGTTAACTACGATTTATTTTCCTATAGTTTACTGACCGGCTTATCGAGCAGTATCCGCCGGGTAGTTATCGGTTAAGCCATCCGACTGTAATTATTTTGACAGCGGATTTCAAAATGTGGACTAATATGTTTTTCATGAATAACCCTGAAAAACCAGTAAGTGAGGCAGGCTCCGAAGCTGAACCGGAAAGAATTCCCTTAGAGGGTTATATTAAATATACCCTGTTTGGTCCGAAACGTTATTTGGAAGGGATGAGTAAGACCGACATTGATGCCATGTTGCTTGTGGGCGCTCAACTGATTAATGGAGCTAGTCGCATACCTACGGAAGCCATTTTAGAAAATGTTGAAATGGTAGTAACGAAGTATCTAGAGCCGTAAAACCCTAAAAAGCCCGGTTTATTATTTATTGCATAGTTTGAGCACGGGTTATGCTCTCTATCTTTTCTTAGCCTAGACCAGGTATAATTTTAGTTATTACTCTAAATAATTTTGATGAAACGATATAACCCTAAAGAGATTGAACCCAAGTGGCAGAAAACCTGGGCCGAAACAGGCGTGTATAAGGCAGTAGATTTTGATGAACGGCCCAAGTATGTCATGTTGACCGAGTTTCCTTATCCGTCTGGAGCCGGTATCCACATCGGCCACAGCCGCGAATATACGCTGGGCGACATTCTAGCCCGGCATAAACGGATGCTGGGATTTAACGTCCTTTTTCCTATGGGCTATGACGCGTTTGGCTTGCCAACGGAAAATTACGCCATTAAAAATAAAATGTCACCCCAAAAGGCGACCGATGATAATATCGCTATTTTTCAATCACAGCTGGAGGCTTTGGGTTTCGGTTTTGACTGGACTCGTAGCTTTCGTACCAGTGATCCGGCTTATTATAAATGGACCCAATGGTTGTTTTTACAGTTTTTTAAGAAAGGCTTAGCTTACCAGGCTGAAATCGCCATTAATTGGTGCCCGTTTTGTAAAACCGGACTTGCTAATGAAGAAGTAATTAACGGCCGGCATGAACGCTGTGATACTCCGGTTGAAAAAAAACTGCTCAAACAATGGTTGCTAAAGATTACAGCTTATGCCGACCGTTTGATTGACGGTTTAAGCAGCGTCGATTATCCAAGACCGATTGCCGATCAACAGATCAATTGGATCGGCCGCTCCAAGGGTGCCGAGATAGATTTTATGATTGACGGTAGCGAGCATAGACTAACTGTTTTTACGACCAGGCCGGATACGCTCTTCGGCGTTACTTTCATGGTACTGGCGCCGGAGCACCCGTTGTTAGATACAATTACCACCGATGAATATAGGGATCAAGTCAACAGTTACATAAAAACCACCCAGTCAAAAACCGAATTGGAGCGTGAAGAAGGCGCCGGCCAGGAAAAAACCGGCGTGTTTACCGGGTCTTACGCCAATAATCCGGTGAATAACCAAAAAATACCTATTTGGGTGGGTGATTACGTGCTGATGGGATACGGTACTGGTGCGATTATGGCTGTTCCGGCCCACGATGAACGTGATAATGATTTTGCCAATAAGTTCAACCTGCCGGTTAGACAGGTTATTGAGCCTGATAAGGCCGAAGATCATTCTGAAGCTGTCACGGACGACAGGGCGTACGTTGATCTTCATGAAGGCCGGATAATTAATTCCGGAAACTATGACGGCATGGCAGCCAGTGACATGCGCGAGCGGCTGTTAGCCGATTTGAAAGCCACCGGTAACGCCCGTGAACAGGTACATTACAAACTACGGGACTGGATTTTTAGCCGCCAGCATTACTGGGGCGAACCTATCCCGATTATCCACTGTCCCGAGCATGGCTCTATAGCGGTACCAGATGACCAGTTGCCAGTTGAGCTACCGCCGGTAGACTATTATGAGCCGACCGATAACGGGGAAAGCCCTCTGTCGGTTATTGAAACGTGGGTAAATACCACATGCCCGGTTTGCGGCCAGCCAGCCAAACGGGAAACCGACACAATGCCCAACTGGGCCGGCAGCAGCTGGTACTACTTGCGCTACTTTGATGCTCATAACGACAAGGCTTTTGCCGACCGAAGTAAATTGGATTATTGGGGGGCGGTCGACCTGTACTTAGGCGGTATGGAACACACCACTTTGCACTTACTCTACAGCCGTTTTTGGCACCAGTTCTTATATGATCAGGGTTTAGTGCCGGCCCCGGAACCATATCTGGCCAGGCGCGGCCAGGGCATTATCCTGGCAGCCGACGGCACAAAGATGAGCAAGAGCAAAGGCAACATCGTCGACCCAATCGATATTATCGATAGCGGTTACGGGGCTGATGCCACCCGGTTGGCCATGGCCTTTATCGCGCCTTACGACCAAGCGACACCTTGGAGCCCGGAAAGCGTGGCCGGAACATACCGGTTCTTAAACCGGGTCTGGATTTTAGTACAGGAGTTTTTGGAAAGCGACCAGTCGGGCAACGAAACCGGGTCGACTAGCCAAGCCGTCCAGCCAATCATCCATCGGTTGATTAAAACTATCAGCGAAGATCTTACAAAGCTCAATTTCAATACAGCAGTTGCCGCCCAGATGGAAACAGTCAATGAACTATATAAGCTGAAAGAGCAGGACCATTTTATTGGTCGTGAAAGCTGGCAATTCGCAATAGAGAGCTTACTGCAGCTCTTGTCACCGTTTGCGCCGCACTTAAGCGAAGAATTATGGCAGCAGCTGGGGCATAGCGGGTCAATCCATACCAGTCAGTGGCCAAGTTATGACGAGAAGTATTTGATACGGGATTCGGCAACCATTGTCGTCCAGATAAACGGTAAGTTGCGCGCCCGGTTAACTTTGCCGGTTGATGTAACGGAAGAACAAGCAGCCAATGCCGCCAAAACTGAGCCTAAAATTATTGAGCATTTAGCTGGTAGAGAAATTAAAAAAACTATTTACGTGCCCGGTCGGCTGGTGAATCTGGTGGTATAATCGGACCTTCTTGCAGCTGGGCAATGGTAGCTTCGTTTTGAACGCCAAGCCGGTGGGCCGCCACGGTGGTTTTACCGACAAACTTAAACGCACTATTGCCGACCCCTGGAAAACTCCATAGCGCTCCTTTATGTGACTGGTTATTAGGTTGACTAACTTTTCAGAATTCTATTTTGGGGCGAGATATCTGTCAGTGAATTTTATAACAGTGGATCATTTTAGACATAGTCCGTATTTACAGCACTATTCAAAGTCCAGCTTCACTTTTGAAAGCCGCCCAGCCCTGATCGATGCCGGATTGAAGTGGTGGTAAAATTCACCGATCAGCTCTTGAGTTTTTCGCCCAGACGGGGTACTATTTAATTTGAAGTTCTATGTTATATGGGCAGCATGTAAGGAGCATACTGATTATATGGGTAAGCCAAAAAAGCGAACAAGTTCACGCCGTACGGGTTCACGCCGGAGTCATTTAGTGCTCGAACTCGCCCGGTCAGTTAACGCCAAGTCACCCGTTAAAGCCTACACTACTCGGCGCGAGGCTGGTAAGACATTGGCCGGCAAAATCGCCAAGTAGGCGAGTTAAGTTTTAAGGTTTTTAACAATATGGCATCAAACCGTCACCTTGGTCGTATCATCGCTTTGCAAACGTTATATGAGCAGGATTTTCGCCGTTCAGCCGACGATAAGACTTTTAGTGTTAGCCAGGTTTTGACGCGTAATATCAAGCGCTACGAGTCGATGGTTGACGACACGGCTTTTATCAGGCGCCTGGTCAATGGCATAACGAAGCATGAGGCTGAACTCGACGCCACCTTAGCTCCGGTGGCCCCGGAGTGGCCAATTGACCAAATAGCCCGGATGGATCGGGTAGTCCTGCATATCGGCTTATACGAACTGGTCTATGATACAGACGTTCCGCCCAAGGTGGTTATTAATGAGGCGGTCGAGTTGGCAAAGGCGTTCGGCGGCGACAACTCATCGAAATTTATTAATGGTGTTCTTGGCACGGTTTTACGTAAGCGGCAAGAAGACGAAATTACTTTAGTCGAAGATAAGAAACCTAAAAAACCCAAGAAAGTTGAGAAAGCTAAAACTAAAGAATGAAACGCCCTAAACCTTTTGCCGGCATCAAAAGACTGGTTACTCATCGGCCGCCGGCTATTCAAGAAGTGGTAAGTGAAACTACAGCCGGCGGAGTGGTTTTTCGCCATAACAAAACCGGTGCGGTTGAGATTCTGTTAATTCAGGACACCAAAGATCGCTGGACTATTCCAAAAGGCCATGTCGAACCCGGCGAAGAGCACGGCGCTACCGCCGAACGCGAGATCAGAGAAGAAACCGGACTACAGGATGTGGAGGCTATTTGTTGGTTGGGAGATGTGACGTTTCGTTACCGCCGGTCTCAAACATTGGTACTGATGAAGATGCATATCTGGTTAGTTGAAGGCCAGGGTAAAACCGATCAGCTTGAGCCGGAAGAGTGGTTGAATAATATTAAATGGTTTCCGGCTTACGAAGCGGTTGATAAAATCGAGTATGAAGACATCAGCAAACTAATGTTGGTCGGTATAAAAAAAGTGCGGGAGCAAAAGCTATGAAAGGAACAAGCGTTATTTAAATTAAAACAATGGATTACAACATTTACCAATCATTTGCCCAAGATAAATTACAAGTTACTTTTAAAGATATCGGTTTACTAATTACTGCCTTTACGCACCGTTCCTACGTAAATGAGCACCGCAAGACAGTCGCTGAACATAATGAGCGGTTGGAATTTTTAGGCGACGCCGTGCTAGAACTAATTACTACCGAATACTTGTTTAATAATTATAATGAACCCGAAGGAATCTTGACCAACTGGCGTAGCGCCCTAGTCAGAACCGAGAGTATCGGCGCGGCGGCGTCTCGCCTGGGCTTTGAACCGCTGCTGCGTTTAAGCCGGGGTGAAAAACATGGCACCGAACGGGCCCGGGCCCAAATCCTAGCCAACAGTTTTGAAGCAGTGACTGGCGCGCTTTACGTCGACCAGGGTTATGATGTCGCCCGCAACTTTATTGTCGATAACTTATTGGTCACCTTTAAAGATATCTTAGCTAAGGGTAGCTGGATGGATCCCAAATCACATTTACAGGAATTAGTTCAAAGCCAGGAAGGCTTTACGCCGGTTTATAAGGTCATTAGTGAAGAGGGTCCTGATCACGACAAGATATTTACGGTAGGCGTTTATGTTAATGGGCAACTCAGAGGCAGCGGTATCGGTTCCAGCAAGCAGGCCGGTCAGCAACAAGCAGCCGAAGCGGCTCTGAAAGACGACTAGGCTTAAGCTGTCCCTTG
>Ga0182030_10019263_pt1 | contig 13014 bp, 10 predicted proteins | sample 812S3MmetaG_FD_121299 | JGI IMG/M metagenome (GOLD analysis project Ga0182030, IMG submission 121299) | Permafrost microbial communities from Stordalen Mire, Sweden - 812S3M metaG (Illumina Assembly) | ecosystem: Environmental > Terrestrial > Soil > Wetlands > Permafrost | place: Sweden... | reverse complement strand
TCTTAGTGCCGCAACGAAAATCATCCAACGGACCAGCCATGAGTTCACCTTTTAGAATCAAATATTCCGCACGCTTCGAAACCCAGAAGCTGGCGCCAGAAGCTGCGCAGAGCGCGCTAAAGAAATACGTAGTTTATGAGAAATTGCGCCATAGGCGTACCCAAACCTTTCGCTGTTCGGCGAAAAGAAAGGAAACCGAGGTCGTAAATTCAGGCACCAGTGGATCGTTTTAACAACCAACGGTGAAGAAAGGGCAGGATTTTAAGCCAGAACACTGTCTAACTTTCAGTATTCTCCGGTCCAGGAGTGAACTCCTGCGCAACTTTACGCTGAGGCAGTCCGCCTCTTATGATGCCATCTATGAGGGCTACTGGCGGGATTATCGACTCAATGGCCGCTGTCAGCGGGCGCGTTTTATAAAAATCTGCGATCCGATGAGCGGCAGTCTCTGGCGCATGCTGTGCCTTGTGCAGAAAATTTACTAGTTCGGGATCTTCCCGTTTCAGTTCTGCCTTGAGTGAATGAAAGCCCTTAGAGACGGCTTCACAGCTCTGTTTGAGCGCCGTGTTTGTAGCATCTATATTCTCGGACACGTTTAGTTGAAATGCCTCGGTCTTGGTTTGATTGGCTTGGAGAGATGTACGGAACCAGTCAGAAACTTCGTTGAGAATTTTGTGCGCGTGCGAATCGGCTTCTTTGTCCTGGTTGGTGGCTTGCTCGTAAAGCTTGCCAGATGAGGGTTTATCCATTGTGAAACTCCTGAGTAGTCACTATAGATATAACTGCGACTTGTTGCAGAATGTTTGCAGCCTCGGCGGTGAGTTGTCGTTAAAGCAAAGAAAACAAGGGTAGCGGATAATCGGTCAAAGGCAGCGTAGGACTTGAATGAAAATCGAAATAGACGAGAAAGACCTCGCACTAGACGCGACCGTTAAAACACCCACGGCGAAACTAAATTATGAGATAGGTGTTGTCCTTTTAGCCGCCGCTCTGGTAGTTGCTGTAACCCTTGTTTGGTTCTCGTTCGATTACCGTATTCCGACCCAAGACGAAGCAAAACACATCCTAAACAGCATGGTTGCAGCAGATTTGTTAGCACAATTCCGCCCATGGCAGTACCATTGGTGGTATCACGGATTGACTATCGGCTCGTTTTATCCCCCAACTGCTTATTTCATCAATGGCGTGTTCCTGCTCTTTTTTGGTCAATCTAGGGCTGTTGAACACTTGTACATGTCCTTCTATGCGGGACTAGCGTTCACTGGGGTTTACGGAATTACCCGCTTCCTAAAAGGCTCACCCCTTGCCGCCTGCATCAGCGGTCTGTGCATCGTCATGTACCCGGCAATTTCAGGATTAAGCCACACATTTTTCTTGGATTTGCCTCTAGTATCAATGGTAGCCGTAGCGATTTTGGCACTTTTGTGGTGGAGAAGCGTTCCGACTACAACTTGGTGGCGCACCATTTTGACCGGTTTGGTGGTCGGAGCTGCTTGCTTAACCAAGCAATTGGCTGTGGTTTACATTGCGCCAGTGGGTTTGTATTTTTTTGCCATTGACATAATGCGTTTGCTGGATCGCAAACAAGAGACATCTCGAAGCAGTGCTCAACTTGCTCATACTATCGGACTGGGTCTTGTAACAGGAGTAATCGGACTGCCCTTCATTGTCATCAACTATGCAATTGCCCGTGAATATCTCAGTGGGAATGTGCAGGTTTTTGCCGACAAGGCTATGAATCATTCTTTTCTAGCCAACCTCAGCGTCTGGTGTCAGGATATTCCGCCAGCTATGTCGCCCTTCTTAGTGTTGATTTTTATCGTATCAGTCTTGGTTCTTCGAAAGCGTGAGCATGTTCTTCTTTTGCCAATTACATTGGCGGTCGTAGGTGGTCTTTGCGCTACCAGCGCCAGTTCTGCTATCGCTTACGACCATCGATATATTGCACCGGTCTTGATTGCACCGGCGATTTTTTCCGGCTTCGGGTTGGAAAAATTGCTCCGATCACGAAGGCACCTCTGGCAGATGTTTGCTGTAACAGTCATGATTCTAGCCGTTTTTAATTGTCTTTATTGCGGATTTGCGCCTTATCCCGTGCCGCTGCCTAAATTGCCCTGGCAGTCATTAGCTGATTACTATTACAACCCCACCCCCCTGGCGGACTGGGGACATGCCGCTGTTTCAGAGACTATAACGAAACTGGATGGTATCAAGAAACCTGTCTACTTGAATCTATTGAGCAATCACGATTCTTTGCATATCCACTCGTTTGAATTATTCAACAAAGAGCACGGGTTCTCCAACATCTTCGTGACGGGTTCTAGAACATACACTGTTGTCGGTGATAAAGTTGCAGCATTCGACGCTAACAAGGTTCTCTTTTACTCGTGGTATCTCTGGAAGACGGGTGACATCGGCTTCACGTTTTACGATCAGCAATCGGCTAAGAATTTCGAACTCCTAGTGAACTTTGTTCGCACTAGCGGCAATTACAAATTGGTTTTGCAAAAACCATTGCCGGACGGAACAACTTTGATGCTCTATCGACGCTGTGCACTAGAAAGTGCGCCGATAGAGCATTAGCTCGCTGCTGTCAGGCAGAGACTTGGTTGCCATCAATTTGTACTTCCCACTTTCGTGTATGAACGCGAGTAATTTCTCGTACTCCCCGACTGACTGAGCATCCAAATGAAACCCTGTATCGCCAGTCTTCACTAGAAACCAGGTGGAGTCACACACTGCTTTGGGATCGAAGTTCATATGATCTCCGACTATTGTCCAAGTGCGGGAACTCGTGGGATAGATCGAGTGATTGCCTTGCTCCCAGAGCCACAGTCTGAATGAATTAACATTTACAGCATCGTGATTTGGCAGCAGGTTTAGAAAAATCGGCTTCCCCGCATCGACCTTAGTAATTTCATCGACGACAAAGGACTGCCCCCAATCAGCATATGGAGTGGGATTACCATTTGGCTTTCCGAACCAACCAGTAACCCAAGGAAGCGGCCGCAGCGCTATGGGATAAGGCACGAAGTTGAAACTCAAATAAGTGGCAAGCACAAGACACATGCCAATGATGCTGGCGATGCGCTTAATGAGGCTCGATGACATCAGTAATTTTTCTAGGAAAACCGCAGTAAAAACAGCTGGACCAATTAGGAACGGCACACCGTAACGTACTTCCAAGTCGGTGCCCATGGATGTACACGTTAGGCAAAAACCACCGATAGCAGAGATTATGACTGGTAGCAGGTTTCGATAGTCTCTGGACCGAAAAAAAGCAAGGGAAAGAATTGACATAAAGAGCAAAACTGGTGTCATCAGCATAGGCAAGATGCCCAGATAGAAACTCGCATTCCCAAGAAAAGAATGATGAATTCCAGCGCTCGCAAACGTGTTTATATTTTGAGTCAGCCAGATCTTATGCGTCGAAAAGCTCACGAGAAGGTACGGCAAGCAAGAAACCAATGCCACTGTGACTGCAATAAAATCATGAATTATCCAGCGGACACTATCGACACTTGCTGGTTTTCCTCGCTGCTTGGCTGCTGTAATCGAATCTGAAATTATGAAATAGAAAACCAAAGGCAAAATATAAGCAGCAACCATCTGTTTGGTCAGACAAGCTGCACCAAGTCCTAGACCACAAAGAGTCGTTCTAGCGGTGCTTGGATAAGTTTGATTTCTCCACCACAAAATTATTGCCAATGCCAGGGCCGTCATTGCTACGGCGGGCAGTTCCAGAAAAAATGTATGACTTAGCCATGAAATGATTGGATAAGCAGATAGAACGAATCCGCCAAGTAAAGCCGCAAGCCGCCCGCCTTTTAACAATCGCGTGAGCATGTAGACAGCAAGCATTAAGATCGCGCTAAAGAAAGCCATGCAGCAATGTTCTGTCAGCTTCGAAGCACCGAAGAGAAGCAAACCGACACCGTTGACCAAGTACACAAATGGCGGATAGAAAGGGGTTATGGTCAAGCACTCGCGCCACCAATGCAACTGCCACAATCGACACTGAGCCAACAGATTGCTGAGCGCAATGCTATTAAAAACGTGTCCGGCTTCGTCTTGGGTCGGAATGCGATAATCGAACGAGAACCACAGCAGAACGGCTACAACCATGATGAGAGCAGCAAGCAGGGCTAATCCGAAATCGACCGCAAGTCTTTTATCTGGAATCTCAGTGGACACTGAAGATGATGCAACCTTGATTAAATTGTCTTTCACTACTCTCAGCTTGCTTAACGACTACTGCATTCTGTGGAACCAGTCTGGCCCCAACTGGGAATGGAGACGGCGCTGTATTTGGATCTCGTCCGTAGATTTTTGCACAGTTAATGGGACTTCTTTGTCTTTGCCGTCATGCTTCTGAATTGCGGACAAGATTATAAGTGCATCAGCCAGAATTGTGCCCCTATTTTGCGACGGCAGGGCTTGTGCGTATTTCATTGCGACATTTATTTTATCTGAGGCTAACGGGAAATAACCATTCTCTCTGGCTTTGGCGCCCCAGTACAAGTATATGAGCGCAGGTTGATAGCCAGTTTTATTTTTCTCTGATTCAAGTGCTTTTGCGAAGGACTGATTTGCCTTATCCATCTGTCCTGGTCTGGAACTTTGCAATAGTGCCAATTTCATATACAACCCAGGCACATCTTTGTCCACGCAACTAACGGGAAGTTTTGCAATCTCGATTGCTCTTAACATGTATTTGTCGGATTCTTCGAACTTGTGCTCTGCATTTAGACTTTCCGACAGAAGGCGATTAAGCGTGTACTGTCCTCGCGGATCGGCTGAAATAGCTTCTTGAACATTTAATAACTGTTTGAGTTCTTTAATTGCCAGGTCTGGTATTTGCGGATTCTTATCGAACTTGACCGAATCGGTCACGCTGCTTAAACATCCGGCGGCAATGCCTTCTTTTTGTTTGTTGCCTCTAAATTTTGAACACGCTTTTATGGCCCTTGCAAAGTAACCATTACTTTCTGGCTCGTTGCCTTCAGCTAGTGTAGTGGCGCCAAGAAAGGCTAAATAAGCCGGTATACCGTCCGCTACTCCCGGACTGGTCTTTGCTAGTTCTAGTAATTGCAGTTCTACTTTCTTCGCTTCCTCAAGTTTTCCACTGATTTTATAGTGCAGCGCAAGCTGATTTAAGTTGGTTGCCCGAGTCATGGGATCAGAATAATTTAGTTCTGCTTGCTTAGCGTTGTCTGCTTCTGCGACGCTCTGAATCTGGGCGGCTTTCACTGCCTGTCCGTTCTCGTAATACTTACCGAGCAATGTTCTAGCATTTTTATATTCTTTGTTGTTCTCGCCATAAAGCACTTTGTTTATTTGACAAAGCTTTAGCAAACATTTTTCTCTGGTTTGCGGCTCTAAGTGCGCCTGGTAAGCATTTGCAAGGTTAAGCACCCAGACCTCTAAGTCTGGATCTAGCGTTTTTTTTGCTAGCTCGCGAGCGATTAAAGGCATAAGTTTGTCGCAGTGTGCATTAGCTCGCGCAATTAAATTTGCCTGGACTTCAACGGCGGTCTGACGACAAAGAGCCAGTTCAAAGCATCTAGCCGGGAGTTGGTTTTGTTGGGCGAAAAGAGCTGCTTGTTCAAACGATTGAATGGAGTTTGTGTGATTGTGCTTAGTTTCATGTAATTCCCCTTGGCTGATCATGCTTTTCCACGTGTCCATCTGGGTTGCAGGGGAAGCGAAAGCTTGTGGACCCAAGGTAGCTACACTTACAGCAAAGGCAATTGCAATTCGGTTGGTGAGTGCTTTCTTTTTCTTCAAGTCCTGCTCCTTTAGTCAGCGCTTAAGTATTTTTCCAATATTCCGCGGATGCGTTCATCGCAATCATTTGCGGCGTCCAATAATCCATACTGTTCGTAAAATCTGGCCAGGTTCACTAGGGCGTCACCGGTCAAGATGCTATCAGGTCCAAATTCCGCCACTGCATCGGCGACGGCCTGTTTATAATCGGACTCAGTTCTTTTTATGCACATCATCAAAATTTTGACACCTGCTCAAACAAATCTGGAATGCGCTCTAGCGGCTTGGTCGAGCCAGTCAGAAAGCAATTCTCAATAGTTCCGAACGTTTTCTTATTGACAGGCGTCAGGTCATGATTTTGAAAAACAATAGCTCGCTTCTCGCCGGGAAGCTTGATACGTATTCCCTTTCCGGCTTCGTCGTAGAAGTTCGGGAAGTCATATCTCTGAACGATTCGGCTGCCATCTCGCAGTAAGTGCGCTTCTCCGTCGATGGGGTGAGAAACAGAGATGATGTCGGTAATCTTTCCATACACTTTGGAGTTGGGGCTGAATTGCAGCTCCAGTCCGTCTTTCAACTTGTAATAATTCTGCTTAGGTGCGACCTTCGCTAGTCCCGAAAGGTCAGCCCGGAAGCTATTAGCAGCCGCTTCAATTTCGGGAATCGACTTTTCGAGCAAAGCGAGCTTGCCCATTCTGAGCGCTACGACTCCGAGAACAACGGCACCAACCGCGCCTGCTGCGTATTCCGCGTTTCTGATCTGAGTGTCAGTGACCGAGAGTTCAAGATGAAATTTATGGCTGCCGTCAGGCGCTTTTGTCTGCTCGATTGGCTGCGCTTTCTCAAGAGTACTCATGCGACTACCTATTTTGCTGTCAACACAAACGATTCAAACAGCGAATTGTTGCAGCGGCATTGCAGGTTGACATGTTTTATAATCGGGCAAATACTAGACAGTAAAATGTAGGCAACCATGACCGCTGACAAATCTCAGCCCGCCGAACACAGCATCGAAAAACAGTCAGTTAAGCCGGGTGATAAACCTCCGGCTGGAACGCTGATTACGGAACAAGCTGACAACGTCATACAGCAGCGCCTGAAGGCACGAGAGGCTTTACAGGCTTTCAGACCCACACGCGATCCTAGCAATTCATTCAGAATTGATATGGGTGATGGGTCAGAAGTTAAAGACACACGACCAATCAACCAAGTCGAAATTGTCGCTAGTGGACTTGCAGGAATGGCACCACAAGTAGGGGTTGGTGAAGCTGGGCAACTTGCCCCAATTACTCCGCCACAAGAAACGCAAATAGCGTTCAAGGTGCACGATCCATTTGAACACCTGAAACATGGCGTCACTGACGGTGTACGACATAAGGCCCAAGAGGTGCATGAGCGTCAACTTCTTCCTCACGAGGGCAAGGAAGATCAGTATGTCGACTACAAAGCAGCCCGCGAGGCACTGCATACCGCTGGCTTAGATAAGTACCATCTGCCGCCGAACACCATCGGCGCCATGCTTCGAAACGAGCAGACTCACTATAAAGTGACAGATCAGTGGCAGGATGAAGAGGTCGCCCGAACTGGAACGATTCTGAAAAATGGCAAGGAAGATTCATGGGCGTCCATTGGTCCAGCTCAAATGCAGGTTCGCAATATTCACCATCTGATTGATGCCAAAGACGCAAACGGCGACCCGAAATACCCTTTTCTACAGCACATGAAAAAAGATCCGCTTCGAGGCGCTCTTGACCCAAAAAATGCCGCACTACTGGCGGCGGCCTACCTGGCAGACGAGATTGATAACAGGCACATAAAGCCGAAAGATGTTACTGCACAAAGCATGGCCTACCTTTACAACGAAGATGTTCATTCTTACGGGCATCCAAAGCACTACATTTCATGCGATGGTTACACCCTCAAGTTCCAGAAAATAGTTCATCCCGATTTAAAAGATGAGAAGTACCCAAGCCCTGAGGTAGTAAAGCATTCCAACCATGTTGGAAATGTTATGGACAGTCTAAAAAAGGTCGATGAGTACGAAGAAAAACACTCAAAACAGGACAAGGATAAACCACATTAGGTTCTTGTTGAGTGCTTGCTTCTAACAAATAAAAACACAACACCGTACAGTGCGAGTCCGCACGAACCAGCGGCCAGACCACTTTGTAGCATCGCATGAGCCATGACGGAATCCTGTTCACGTTCTTGCGCTTGGCGTTCTTCGTCAGTCCCCCCCTGAATTCTTTCTGCCGTGAAACCGGACCAAAGGAACCCACCGACAGCACCGAGGCAAAAAAGAATGAGAAAACTTAGTAGCGCCTGAAGCCAGTATGTCTTCTTGAACCAGCGAATTTTACGCACAGTCCAGGGTAGGTCCTTGTTTTCATTAGCATCATTCATGGTTATCTCAGGAGTCGTTGAACCGATAATCTGGAGAGTTTTTCGTACCCTCCATCACGGCTCGGTGATAGCGTTGCTGTCATTACCGGAAAGTAAGAGGCGCCGAATCAATATTTTACTTGCAAAAGCTTTATGGTACAGGTATGTCGCTTATTCCGAAGTCGGCACAAGCGACATTTTCTTCTTAATTGGCTAAAGAAACAGGGCATAGATGATGCCCTTATCCAGAAGTAATCAGGGCACGCCAGCCGGGAATCCCTAGAGGTGTATTCTCGTATCCCTGGCTGTGGCGCAGGATTAATACAATCTCGCGATCAAAAAGTTCCCTGTTTGACCAGTCGAACTCTTGACTTTTCCGGTAGTGACAGCAACGCTATCACCAAGCCTATTTACTACCAATACGAAAATGGTAAGAGAAGATACGTCGTATTGTGATCGTTTGCTTTCAAGGAATCTGTGCAACGTGAAAAGAAGCAGCCGCAAAGATTTAAAAATACAATCAATCTCGCCATTGGAAAGGGGTTTCTATTCTAAGCGGTTGGATTACAAAGGAATTCCCATTAAGTCCTCGTCGGAAGTAGCTGACCAGGCGCTGTTGGAAGCATGGGGACGACTAAATATGATGTTGTGCAATGAGCCGATCATTACCGCGAATCTGAGTTCTGCCGGCGCACAGTTACACATAATAGGAAAAAACCAGGCAACCTCAGACTTGCCAGAAAATCACCACTTAAAAGGGTCGTTGATTGATGACATGGATATTGACGAGCGTACTAGAGGCACTGGTGGGTTGCTTGCCTCGTGTGGCGAAGAGAATTTGCTCAGATTGATACCAGATCGATATCATGGACGCGATATTTGTGTGCATGAATTTGCGCACACGATATTGAACTACGGTCTGTGTGAGACAGTACGCGAGCACGTGGTCAATCACTATAAATGGTCCGTGCATAAAGGCTTGTGGGAGGGCTGTTATGCTGCAACGAACTATGATGAGTTTTTTGCAGAATTATCAATGTGGTACTTCGGAACCACTGGAGATCCCGGATTAATCGATCCGCCTCCAAAAAAAGGGGCTGCCTGGCTCCGCAATTACGATCCAGCATCGTTTGCTCTTCTTGATGATATTTTTTCAGGACGCTCAAAAATAACACCCGTTGAATGGCAGGGCTTATCTCCCTTTTCAGCGGACATGGAAAGCAATATGGTTTCTCAGAGCAGCAGTGTTCCGACCAAGATTCGAATCGTCAATGAATCGCCAACAATGCTTAAAATTTATTGGCTGAACTACCAGGGGGAACGAGTTTTCACAGCAAATATTGCTCCAGGAGAGAGCTTCTTTCAGCTTACTTTCGCTACGCATCCCTGGTTGCTAACAGACGTCCAGGAGCGCGGTATCAGTATTTACATGGCATCAGATCTTCCAGGTTTTGCCGTAATAAATTAACTGCCTGAGATAAGCCGTTCGATGCTGATTTAATAATCCACTTCGTGCTTCTCCCACTGCGCTCCGGATTTACGGCAGGTAGGATGATTTTATCTTCGGGGAAACCTTAAATATGGTCGGACCAGGCTCAGACAACTCAAAGCCCACGGACAGCACCGAACACCAATCGCTGTTGGCAGCGGCTAAAGAAAGCACCGAAAAATGCCTCAAAGCGTTCATCTATGAAGTGGGTGTGAGCCCGATTGTGTCCCTGCACCAGTTCGTGAATGAATCAACAGGCAAGCATCTTCCCGACCTGGAAGTTACCAAACCAGACTCTTCAATGAGTTCCACCGTAGGGTCTTTCATTGGCGATGTTGCGAAATACGTGATATTGAGCAAAGTTGTTCACTCCGCCTTCAACCCAGCCGAATCAGAAGCCTTAGCCGAAACAGCCGAGGCAGCTTCTACGACCATTCGGAAAAACGCCCTGGAATCAGCCACAGTTGGCACAGTAGCCGGCTTCCTGACCCCAGTAGATAACGGGCGCGATTACTGGACAGAGAAAGGCTCGACCATGGTTACTTCCGGTGCAGCCTTTGGCACTATGGGCGGCACTGCAGCCGCGTTGAGTAAAACCTCATTTCTGAGCTCCGAAGCAGCTTTAACTAGAACAATCGCTATAAGCGGCATCGCTGGTTTAGCTGGCGGAACGATAGACTCGGCGGTAGATTCAACGTTGCACAACCAGCCAATAGCCCTCGACAAAACCATAAAGACAGCTGCTACATACGGTCTGTTTGGTGCAGCATTCGGTGGAGTCGCTCACGCAGTAGGAGTGAACGCTTATGTTGGACGCCCAGAATCAGACGCTATTAAAATAAAGACAGAACCGGGTGCACTGGATCAAGTCGACGATTCCATCGCAAAGCCTACTCTTAGAGAATATGCAGCAAGCGCAATTAGAGCGGTTCATACAAAAACTCTGGAAATAGGAAGATCGATCGACAATTCGATCGCAAAAATAAATCCTTTGCTCGCGTTAGACAACTACCCAGGCATGCAGTTAGCTTATGAGGGAGCCGGATATCGCCCAACCGCGCAATCTGCTCGCCCTTATTATTCCAGTGCCACCAATCCGTTAGCTGAATCAAGAATGCTTTCTGTTGCACATCAAACGCCAGAACTTCGGACCAAATCTCCAGCGGAAAATCTTGAAGCGCAACGTAAAACTTCAAAAGCCAAATCGGAAACGGCTGAAAGCACGGATGTGAAAGCCAAAAAGACTTACGACATCACAAGCGTACTTAACACAACTGAACGTGGCCGCGAGTTTCTAAATGTTCTCGATCAGCTGAAGGAAGAACATCCTTCCTTTTTGAAAGGGCTGCGCTCATCGACCGCCAAAGCTGTGAGCGGTCGCGATTCTGTCGTTATAGATCTGGCAGACGGAAAATATAAAAACGCAGTTTTGAAGTTTACAACCATTTTTGGAGAAGCAAAAGACACCCTCACACCAACTCAATGGGACTCAGAATGGGGACATCGCCCTTACGATGCACCTCTTCTCAGCCCAGTGCATGAATTGGAACTGGGCGGGGGCGATCAAGGATACGTTTACGTACAGGAAAAAGGCGATGGAGCTACACACGTTGATTCTTTCTATGATCCCAATGACGATGCTTCTTTCGCAAGAGACAAAGAAGACCCGGATCTAGCAAAAATCATGGAGCAACTCGAAGCCAGACAAGAAGAATTTGTCGACCCGGGTAGTAGACAGCTAGCATGGAGCGCTATCAAAGGTCGCCTTGTATTGATCGACTATGCCGCAGTTATGCGAAGTGCGGACATCCCCCCTGAATGGCGCACACAAACAGATGCTGCGAGCGCTAAAGATGGCGAAAAAGCTGGCGCCGTAACATCGCGGAGCAATTTTTCCGGAAACGAACATAGTGACGACGCAGCTGAAGACGTGGATGAACCAGCGATTCAAGCCAGAGAAATTCGAGATGCAAGCGTAGAGGACTTGCGCTACGAATTCGTCAGGCGCGCGGCGACGACACCGGAAATCGACGTACAGAACCAAATCGCCGAACAACTATTCGCGGGCGAAACAGACCAGGACATCCGTCCTTACATCGAAATTGTTTGTCAGGATTCATTGACACAGATTGGGAAGAGTGCGAAAGATGCTATCAAATGGACCAGACAGATTTTGAAGGATCAACATCTGCTTTAAGGCTCGGTAAGAGCGAAGCTGCCATTTAAGATCGGACCAGCGATACTCCTCTAACTCCTTATCAATTTTCGTAACTTTAGCAACCCAGTTAACCCGTTCTTAACCGCGTCCCAAGTCATTCCGGGTCCATATTTTGCTATTCGCTAAGCATGCGAGCAATCACTGTTGTTAAATATTCGCGCAAGGTTTGCAGTCCATTGTTTCAAATAATGTTGAGCGTCTCTACTTTTGGGACACACGGCGTTTTGCAAAAATTACTCACTTACTAAAACAACAAAAAGTATCAAAGACTTTGCCGTAAAACTTCTTTGTCTTCCAATCGTACTGATAGCGTGAGTTATCTCCTAATCACACTCTTCCTTCTGGCAGGCATCACTTTTACCAAAGCACCTATCAATAAAATTTGAATTAGCTTTCCGGTTAGAGCGGGCAAATTTAGGCCGATTAGGTGATTTCAGCAACACGACTTCTCTCGCGAGCTGCCGCTAGCTGGTCGTCACCTTCACCAATCCACAAGCAAAGCAGGAGGTTCCAATGCAAACTCAAAAGTTAGAAGCTAACATCAACGAAGTCGAGACCGGAACTCACAAGTGGCGCACCATCTTTATCTCGGATGTCCACCTCGGCACTCGCGGTTGCAAATCGGCACTTCTGCTCGATTTCCTCCGCCATAACGAGTCAGAAACGCTCTACCTCGTTGGAGACATCATCGACGGATGGCGCATTCGCCGCACTCGTTATTGGCCTCAAGAACACAGCGATGTCGTGCAAAAGATCCTTCGCAAGGTGCGCAAGGGAACACGAACAATCTACATCCCTGGTAACCACGACGAATTTTTACGCGACTACCTGGCCGTGCATGTCGGTGGTATCGAAATTATTCCCGAGGCTTTGCACACAACCGCCGATGGCAAGACTTTCCTCATCATCCACGGTGACCAATTTGACGGAGTAGTCAGGTACGCAAAATGGCTCGCCCACCTCGGAGACACCGCCTACACCTTGGCACTCGAAGCAAACAACGTCTGCAACTACATCCGTCGGAAACTCGGATTGACCTATTGGTCTCTTTCGCAGTATCTCAAGCACCAGGTAAAAAGCGCAGTCAATTTTATTTCGGACTTCGAAACAGCGCTGGCTGACGAAGCACGAAAGCGAGGCGTCGACGGCGTTGTTTGCG
>Ga0182030_10019262_pt1 | contig 13015 bp, 9 predicted proteins | sample 812S3MmetaG_FD_121299 | JGI IMG/M metagenome (GOLD analysis project Ga0182030, IMG submission 121299) | Permafrost microbial communities from Stordalen Mire, Sweden - 812S3M metaG (Illumina Assembly) | ecosystem: Environmental > Terrestrial > Soil > Wetlands > Permafrost | place: Sweden... | reverse complement strand
CCTTCTGCGCCTGGCACGTCACAATCAACTGCTGCTGCAATTTCATGTGGCAGCCGCCGCACACGCCGTGGTCAATGCCCACGACCGCGTTGTCGCCCTTGCTCTTCAAAATTCGGTCGTAGCGGTTGCGTGCCACTTCATCCACGGCGGACGCCAGTTCCGCGCGGCCCGACTGCAAGGCGGCCAGTTCCTTTTTGAAATTTTCCTCGCGCTGGCCAAGCTCGGCAACCTGGGTGTCGGCCAGTTTCTTCGCCTCGTTCGCCTCGGCGGTCGCGCGGGCAAGCTCCTTCTGCGCGGACTCGGCGTGCTCCATCAAGATGATTTCCGCGTCCTCGATCTGGAAAATCGCCGCCTTGGCCATCTCGATCTCGTGGGCGAGCGCCTTGTATTCCTCGTTCTTGCGCGTCTGCAACTGCTGGTTGGCGTATTTCTCAATCTGCGATTTCTTGGCCTCAACTTCGAGGACGCGCTGTTTGCGCTCGGACTCGATCTGCTTCACGCGATTTTTCGCGGCGTCAAGTTGCGTCTGCGTCGAGCTGGCGCGATTGCGAAGCGTTTCGCGTTCAGGCGCGATTTGTGCGAGTTCCTCTTGAACGCGATGAATTTTCCGATCGCGATCCTGCAAGACGAGAAGTTTTTCGATTGAATCCAACATTGAAGGCAGGAAATTACCCGTCGTTCGCATTCAAGTCAATGCGCAGGAAAGCAAATAAGGAGTGGTCGCGCGGAGAACGCAAAGAAAAACGAAGATGGAAATTTCTTTCCTTCGCAACCTTCGCCGGCTTCGCGCGCCACAAGTTTCAGCGAAAGAAACTTGAAACTTGAAACCTGAAACTTGAAACTGGGGCATGCGTTTCATCGGCAACGTCATCGAAAAACTGCAGCGGCATCCCAAGCGGGTCGTGTTTCCCGAAGGCGCGGAACCGCGCATTTTGCAGGCGGCGCGGCAGTTTCACACGCTGCGGCTCGGCGCCCCCATCGTGCTCGGCGACCACGCCGAAATCAGGGAGGTCGCGGCGGGCCTGGACATTCCGCTCGAAGGCATCCGCATTATCAATCCCGCCACGAGCGAGGACCTGGAAAATTTCGTGAAGCGGTTTTATTCGTTGCGCCGCGAAAAGGGCCTGCGCCCCAACGAAGCGCGCGAGGCGATGCTGCAGCCGAATTATTACGGCACGATGATGCTGGCGATGCACCAGGCGGACGGCCTGATTTCCGGCGCGTCGCACATCACCGGCAGCGTGCTGCGGCCGCTGTTCCAAATCGTCAAGGTCGCACGCGACATCACGACGGCGTCGAGTTGCATGGTGATGGAGGTCGAGGATACGCGCATCGGCGAGGCCGGCGTGCTGTTCATGGCCGATTGCGGCGTCATTCCCGACCCGACGGTGGACCAGCTCGCCGACATCGCCGTGTCCACCGCGCGGCTTGCGCGGCACATGCTCGGCGTGAAACCGCGTGTGGCGCTGCTTTCCTTTTCGACCAAGGGCAGCGCGGCGCACCCGTCCGTCGGCAAGGTCCAGGCCGCGACCGCGATGGCCAAGCGCAAGGCGGAACAAATTTTCCTGGAAGCCGATTTCGACGGCGAGCTGCAGGTGGACGCCGCGCTCGTGCCGGAAGTGGCCGAACGCAAACTGCACGACAGCAAGGTCGCCGGCCGCGCGAATGTGCTGATTTTCCCGGACCTCAATTCCGGCAACATCGCCAGCAAACTCGTCCGCATCGTGAGCCGCGCGAACGCCTATGGCCAGATTTTGCTCGGCCTGAACCGACCCGCAGCGGACGTCTCGCGGGGTTCGAGCGCACACGACATCCTCGGCGTCGCGGCGATTGTCGCCGTGCAATCCACCGATTACAAAAAACTGTATCCGGGCGCGGACGAGAAACTGCCCGGAGAATAAACAATGAAGAAGATGGAATGCAGAATGAAGAAACATAAGTTGGCCCCGCCTGCAATTTCGTTTTCACTCTTCATTCTTCATTCTTCATTTTGCCTTTGCCTCTGATGAACAATTCAACCCCCAGAGTATTCATCGCCGCCACGCGCCAGAACGACGGCAAGACCACCACGTCGCTCGGCCTCATCGCCGCGCTGCAAAAACATTTTCCCCGCGTCGGCTACATCAAGCCCGTCGGCCAGCGCTTCGTTGAAATCGAGGAGCAAAAAATTGACGAGGATTCCGTGCTGATGGACGCGGTGTATCACCTCGATTGCCCGCTCGTGGACATGAGTCCCATCGCCGTGGAGCCGGATTTCACGCGGAAATATCTCCAGTCGTCCAACAACGAGGCGCTCGTCCGCAAAATCCACAAAGCCTTCGACCGCGTCGCGTGGGAAAAGGATTTTGTGCTGTGCGAAGGCAGCGGCCACGCCGGCGTCGGCTCCGTCTTTGATTTGTCCAACGCGCAGGTCGCAAAAATCCTCGGCGCGAAGGTCATCATTGTTTCACAAGGTGGCATCGGCAAACCGATTGACGAAGTCTGCCTGAACCAGGCGCTGTTCGAAAAGGAAGGCGTCGAAATCATCGGCGTCATTTTGAACAAGGTGCTGGGCGAAAAAGTGGATTACGTCACCGACTTCGCGCGGCGCGGCCTCAAGCGCAAGGGGCTGGATCTGCTCGGCGTGCTGCCTTACGAACGGATTCTCTGCAACCCGTCCGTGGATTTGATCCGCGAGGAGCTGCACGCCGAAATGTTGAACACGCCGCCAACGCTGGATGCGCTCGTGGACGACGTCGTGGTTGGCGCGATGAGCGCGCAGAACGCCATGAAATTTTTCACTCCCGGCGTGTTGCTCATCACGCCCGGCGACCGCGAGGACATCGTGCTGGCCGCCTGCACCGCGATTGACGCGCAGAGCGTCGGGAAGATGGCGGGCATCGTTTTGACCGGCGGCCTGCGCCCCAGCCCCAGCGTGCTCAAGGTGATCCAGGCCATGCCGATCCCCATGCTGCTCGTGCAGGCGGACAGCTACGAAGTCGCCTCCAAGGTCAACAACCTCACGGTCAAAACCCGGCCGACCGACGGCGAAAAAATTTCCCTCATCCGCGACATCGTCGCCAAAAACGTCAACCTCAAGAAAATCCTGCAAGCACTGTGATTCCCTCGCCCGTCAATACTGCGCTCAAAACATTGCCAACTTATCAACCCGGACGGCCCATCGAGGAAGTAGCCCGGGAATTGAATTTGCCCGCGAACGAAATCATCAAGCTCGCGTCGAACGAAAATCCGCTCGGCCCCTCGCCCGCCGCGCTCGCCGCGATGCAGAAAGTCCTGGCGAACCTGAATCTATATCCCGACGGCAATGCGTTTTATCTGAAGCAAAAGCTGGCGGAAAAACTTGGTGTCACGCCGGCGAACCTGGTGCTGGGCAACGGCTCGAACGAAATCATCGAGTTCGTCGGCCACGTTTATTTCGCGCCAGGCGTGGACGTGGTCGTGTCGCAATTCTGCTTTGCCATCTATCCGCTGGTCGCAAAATTGATGGGCGCGAACGTCATCACCGTGCCGGCGAAAAATCACGGCCACGACCTGCCCGCAATGTTGCGCGCCATCACGCCGCAGACGCGCGTCGTATTCGTGGCGAACCCGAACAACCCGACCGGCACGCTTGCGCCGCGCGAGGAGCTTATCAAGTTCGTCAACGATATTCCCGACAACGTGCTGCTGGTGATGGACGAGGCTTACATCGAATTTCTGGATGACGCCGTGGACTTGGTTTCGCTCATCCGTCTGGTCGCACGACCCAATCTGCTGCTGATGCGGACGTTCTCAAAAGTTTTCGGGCTGGCCGGCTTGCGGCTCGGCTATGGCATCGGCCATCCCGACTTGATTGCCGTGCTCGAAAAAATCCGGCAGCCGTTCAACATCAATTCCATCGCGCAGGCCGGCGCGCTCGCTGCGCTGGACGACGTTGAGCACATGCGCAAGACACGCGAGAACAACGCGCGCGGGTTGGATTATTTCTACCGAGCCTTCCGCGACTTGAAACTGGAATATATTCCATCATCCGCCAATTTCATTCTGATGCGTGTTGGCGAAGGCCAGAAGGTTTTCGAGGCGATGCAGAAACAAGGCGTTATCACGCGGCCGATGGGCGGCTACCAGTTGCCGGAATGGATCCGAATCTCCGTCGGCACGCCCAAGGAAAACGAGCGGTGCCTGGAAGCACTGAAAACGGTTTTGCAGCAATGACGATCATTGTGGGTGAACCTGGTTATTTAACCAAGGTTTGCATTTTTGTAGTAGTGACCTGGTTTATCTTCATGTGTGTTGTATTCAACTCACACAATCAGATGTTCTGTTCACCAAGCGAGACAAGGCCACAATTGGAAAGGGCGGGTTTCTTTTGAAACCCGCCCCTTGTGCTAGAGCATCTTAATACCTTCCAACTTACGGTATGCTGATGAAGTAGTAAGACTCACTGTTTGTGGCGGTATTTGGATCAATGAATTGATACACCCCAGGAGTACCACTGTCCGTGACAGTGCCAATCACCGGCCAGGTGGACATCGGCACGGCGAGGTTATTGGTTGAATGAATCGAGAAGGTCAGGCCTGGGGCGTTGGTGAAGTTGATGGTTGCGGTCGCCGAAGCGCCGGAACCGGAGATGGCCACCGTGTGACCGTTGTAACCGTTGATGGTGAGCGGCGTTACCAGAGTGCTGGGTGCGACGCTCGCACTGAATTTAACCTTATCAATCGCATAGCCCTGACCGGTGCCCTGACCGTAGTAGTTGATGGACCAGATGAGCCACAGCGCACCATTGGGCTGCCACGGCGTGGCCAGCGCGAGGTTGCTGACCACCAGACTGACTTGGTTAGATGGCTGGGTACCGTCAAAGGCCAGAATGCTTCCGTTGTTGGTCGGGAAACTAAAGGCCATGCTGGGCACCTGGATGGTGTCGGGAATGAGCTGTGGATAGCCGTTGGTGTCGCCTTCCGGTTCGGATTGCAGGACGAAGGAGCTCGCCGTTGGGTCCACCGCATAACTGAAGGACATGGTGCGATGCGCCTTGTTGTTGCGCCATAATTCGCCGAGATAGCTAAGGTTGACGTAATTGAGCGTCTTGCCGGTGTTGTTGACCAGTTTCAAGCCAAAGGCCGTTGAACCCGTGCTGCTGGTGGAGAGGAGACCCAAGGAACGGTTGGTTCCCAAAATGCCACCGTTGACGTCGTTGGGGCCGAAGTCAATCACACCGCCGGTGGACTGGTCGCCGTCCTGAGCACCAAAGCGGGAGAGACCATCCACCGCGTCGGTCGCCGAGTTTGTGTCCGCTGCGCCATACCAGCCGCTCAAGTCGCCATGTGTGCCGACGATATTGGTCGCACCGGCTCCCAGGCCCAGACCGCCAATGTAGCTGCTGGAGATGACCGGGTAGGCGAAGTCGAACGGGTTGTCCAGCGAATAGGCGACGCCATTGATGAAGCCTAGATCCGCGGGATTGTTGATGCTGTTGACTGAAACGCCGCTGGCCTGCGTCACGCCTTTGCTCACACCCTGCGTGCCCGGATCAGGCAAAACATCGAAGCCCTGAGAATACACCTGATTGTTGGTGTAGGAAACATAGGAATGCGCCGGGGAAACAGTCACCGACACCGCAGCCACCAAACTGGTAACACTGCCACCGGGGTTGGTATAGACTATCTTGTAGTTGCCGGAATCGGCCGTATTGTTGGCGGCGATGGACAAGGTGTCGCTGCCCGGGCCGGACCAGGTGCCGCTGGGGTTGCCAAATTCACCGCTGGCCGTGGTCAACGCCGTGCTGCCGTTATACCACTGGTAAGTCAACGGTGCCGTTCCCCCGGATTGATCAGCAGTCAACGAGGTCGGCGTGCCCACGAAGGTGGTTGCCGGTTTCGGGGGATTGATGTAGGGTAATTGATACTTCACTGTGAGTACGTCCACCGGATTAGTGGTGGAGGTGCCGGCGGCATTGCCAATGGCAACGTAGTAGCTTCCGCTGTCGGCAATGGTCAAATTTGAGATGGAGAGGGACGCGCTTGCTGAACCGGAGTATTTGACCCCGTCATCCACCAGCGGCTGTAGCGACGAGTCATACCACTGGTAGGAAGTGAACGGCTGCGTGCCCACAGCTACAACCGCCGGGAAGGTTTTGGCTGAGCCCACATAGCCAGTCACCTGATTGGTAACGGTAAATTGAGGAAGCTGCGGAGTCAATGTTACATTCAAGGTAGCAATGTAACTTGTGACCGATCCGTAGTTGTTCGTAATCACGCACTGATAAGTGTAGCCGTCGTAGCCGGTGTTTAAGCTGGTGAGATTCAACGTGGCGCTGTTGGCACCGAACAGGTTGGTGCCGTTTTGCAGCCATTGGTAGCTTAAGTCATATACCGATTGGACCGCCACGCTAAACGGAGCCGAACCACCATTGACCGTCTCATAATTAACCGGATTGGCCGTGATCAGCGGAGTCAGATCCGGAGAAAAATCAATGCCGCCAAAGAACTCATTGGTCGTGGTCGCGACCGCCAGCGTGGTCGCCACATAGTTTGTGCCCGGAGTGACACCGGTGTCCACAATCCGGATGAGCCGGTTGTTATTTTGATGGCCTTGCGCCGTGTTCACACCAAGACCGCCAGTATAGTTGGTCGGTGCGCCGTTTTCCATGGTGGTGGCATAAATCACCGGATTGGTGCCGCTGAAATCCACGCAGATACCAAAGCAGCCCTGATTGGCCGCAGCCTGCTTCAACGTTCCAATATTGGTGGCGCTGAAATAATAGGGCGCCGGAGTCCAAACACCGGAATTGTTGATCAACTTGATGATGCCATAGGTCTGATCCGCGCCGTAGGCAACGGTGTGTGCGGAGTCCATGTCAAAGTTGGCGATGTTCACGGGATTTAGAGGACTGACCCCCCAGTTAAGATACAGATTTGTGAAGGCGAAATTGTAATAGGGATTGGGCACGTTGGGAGCCCAGGGCAGCGGGACGACGTCGCCCGTGGCCGGATCAATAAAGTTGAACAGGCCGGTGAACCCCGCGGTTTTAGTAACCGTGGCCACCAGCAACATGCCGCCCACAATGCGGGCCTCGCCGGCACCCTGGATGGATTGCTGAACCTCCTGCAAATTGTCATTGGCGGAATTGTAAAAGAGCGTGCCGTCCAGCTCGCCGGTGGCGGGTCCAACCGGCGCGAAATTGCCGGTGCCATAGAAATTGGTGCCGTCCAAGGAGGCGATGCCGGTGGGGTTGTCCTGTGTGCCCGCAGCCGATCCAAGCGGAATGCCGAACCAGCCCGTCGGCGTGGTCAGAACACTGATCGCATTGGTGAAGGCGTCCAGCGTCACGACGCCGCGATTGACCGTCGGATCGGTGGACGGTTTGGCCGCTGTGGGACTCAAAATATCCCCCACATAACCCTCCAAGCACAAAAACTGACGATCAACGCTGCGGGAAAGGCCGGCACCTTCGGAACCGGCGTGAGGATTGATCCACACGGAGCCGGGAACGCTGGAGGTGGTGGACATGGCGATTGAAACCAGCGGCAAGGCTTGGTTAGTTGCCACCGGGTCAAACACCTGCACAAAACAGGGTGCCACCCGGGCGGTGACCATAGGCCATAAACCATCACTGGTTCCAGCCTTGAAGACGGCAATTTTACCCGGCGTGATGACGGGTTGATTGGTTTGCGCATGCAACGCAAAACCGATGACGGCAATGCCGAGGTTTAAAAGGATTTTTTTCATTATTATTGTTGTTTTTGTGTTTGGTGATCCCCTGCGGATAAATTCGTTCGCGCGCATGTAAACAAGAGTTCGTCACGGACTCATGTCACCCAAGTGACATTTTCGTGACACTCAAGCGTCTCCTTGGTCTTGTCACATAATCGTCACACTCCGGCCATTTATTCGTGACAAGCTTCCGGCAAAATGAATTTGAACGGATGGAAATCCATTCAATGAGTTAATACGGTTAATTCCCCCAATGTATGGCGTTCACAAATTATGAAATTTGAAAACAATAACAATTTAAGGCGCGGTTTCACCTTGATCGAACTGTTGGTCGTTATTGCCATCATCGCCATCTTGGCGTCACTGTTGCTGCCCGCACTGGCAAAGGCCAAGGAGAAGGCGCAGCGCACCATCTGCTTGAGCAATTTGAGGCAGTGGGGGCTGGCTCAAACAATGTATGTGGACGATTTCAATCAAACCTACCCCATGACCAAGATTCCCAACAACACGCCGGGGGCGGTGGGCGGTTACAACGAAGACAATCCAACTTGGAACGATTTGTTTGTTTTTTATTACCATACCCCGCAGGAAGGCATGGGTGTTTGGTTCAATGCCTTGCCGCCATATGTTTCTCAAAAGCCGCTTTCCTATTATGCCATTCAGCCGGCTGATGCGTCTGGCAACAAACCCGCCATTGACATGTTCAATAATGCGAACACTATTTTCCGATGTCCGACCGCCATCATTGATCCCGCGCTGCTCCCGCCCAACGCGCCCCAGAACGGCCGGATTTTTTTCCGTTACGGGATGAATTCTCAAGGCTTGACCGGACTCAACGTGCCCAACACCGTCTCTAACCTCAAGGTCAACTGGATCACGGTCAGCCCATCGAGGTTCGTCATGTTCGACGAAGGCCGGACGCGCACTGCAGAAACACCCTTTTATGGGAACAACCAAAAGCAAACGGATATTTGCAAACCGCAGGTCTATACCACGGACTTGTCATCCCGGCATGGCAATGGTTCAAGCCTGGGATTTGCCGACGGACATGTCCGATGGTTTAAATACACTGCCATGTGCATGGACGCCGGCCAAAAAGCCGCCGACCCCGGAAACCCTGACATCAGTTGGACTGCAAATGGCAGCGTCGTCCCCTGAACAAACAAATAATTTGCATGAAATTAATAAATAAAAACCTGACATTCTTTTGCAACCTCGCACCTATCCTCGTTTCACTGGCCTTCACCGTAGCGCCGCTGCACGCCGACGACCAGATGGCTCAACCGACCCAGCCGGTTGTTTTAAGCCATCTTCAATATCTCGCCGACGGCAAACCCGATGCCATTACCCTGCTCGCGCCGCCACCGTTGCCCGGCTCGCCAGAACAGACCGCCGACCTGGCCGAAGTTGTCGCTGTCTATCACGCCAGCACTTCAAATGACATGGCCATTGCCTACTCGGAAAAGAAATTTTCTGCTTTCACCTTCACGCCGGTCATCGGCGATTTTTTTCAGCCCGGCAAGTTTCCCAAGACCGAGGCGTTTTTTGAGCGCGTGCAGAAACAGGCCGAGACCGTGACCGACCAGGCCAAGGATTATTACAGGCGCCCGCGCCCCTTCACGACCGATCCCAGCTTGGCCAACGGCAAACTGGAGAAGAGTTTCAGCTATCCGAGCGGCCACTCGACCGAATCCATGGTGCTCGCGCTCGTGCTGGCGGATTTGTTTCCGGACAAGCACGACGCCATCCTCGCCAAGGCGCAGAGCATCGGCTGGCATCGCGTGGAAATTGCGCGGCATTATATGACTGACATTTATGCCGGACGCGTGCTGGCCCAGGCCATCGTGCGGGAGATGAAGGCCAATCCGGACTTCCAAAAGGATTTCGCCGAAGTGCAGGTGGAAATTGCAGCGGCGCAAAAATAAAAACACCCATGCAACATCCGTCAGTCCTTTGTCTGGAAAATTGTATGGACGACCCGGCCGGAAATTTGCATTATCGAATTTCAGCTAAACAAACAAAAACAAAGCAAAACTCATCTGCATGAAAAATAAAAAAATCGTTTCCATGGCGGCTCTGATAGCTGCCTCATTATCGGCGGCTCACGCCCAAACAACCATTACGGCGTGGACGTTTGATAACTACACGGCCGCAGCCGGAACCATTGTCGCCAATCCAAGTCCAGTCACCGGTTCCGGCACAGCCAGCGCCCTTGGTTTCAATAATTCCTATAATAGCACCACCAGCATCAGTTCTCCCGACATTCTTGCGGATGTCGCCGGCAATTCAACAGGATCTGGTTTGAATGACTGGCGCCTGCGCGGACAATCTCCGGGCAACGGCTGGTCAAGTCAGGCTCCCATCGGCACTCAAGGCGCTGAGTTTACCACCGACACTACGGGATACAGCGGAATCAAGCTTACGTTTGATATCAGCACAACCAAACAAGCCCCAGCCAATCTTGAAGTCCTCTATACCACCGACGGCAGCACTTGGAACAATGCCACCCTTTCCTACGTCGTCGGCAACACCGCTACGGTTCTGAACAATACCACCAGCGCCAATACGGTGATGGGCAGTTACATTAAAATGCAAAATTCAAATGGTGGATGGTATAACGGCATTACTGCGGACTTAAGTGGAATTTCAGCGGTCAACAACAATCCAAACTTCGCAGTTGAAATCGTCAATGCTTCGACTGGTGTGGATGACATCAACCAGGCTGGAACGGCCTATAATAATTCATCCGGCAACTGGCGTTTGGACAATGTCGTCATCAGCGGCGTTGCACCTGTCCCCGAACCCACCACTCTGGCCCTGGCTGGTTTGGGCGGACTGGCGGCATTGGTGGCTGTCCGTCGCCGGAAATAATATAAGCAGGTTGTTTTCAATCACCCCGCTCCGGCAAACTGGAGCGGGGTTCTATTTTCCCGCCACGCCCGCCTGCGTTTCCACCCAGCGTGCAAAGAGCCACAGCAAATCGGACAGCCGGTTGAGGTAGATGATGATTTCCGCGTTCTTCAGTTCGCCCGCCTCCCGCAGCGCGCACACGCGGCGTTCGGCGCGGCGGCAGACGGTGCGCGCCACATCCAGCGCGGCGGAATTTTGCGTCGCGCCCGGCGTGGCCCAGCCGTGGAAGCTGATTTTCTGCGCCTCGATTTCCTTCACCAGCGCGTCGAGCTTCGCCGTCATGGCCGGCGTCACGGACAGATGACCGTCCTTGGCATAGCGCGGCAAATCTTCCAGCGTCACACTCAACTCACCCATCACGTCCACCAGGCTTTTCTGGATCCAGAACAAATTATCGCGCACAAAATTGTCCGTGGCCGAGGCGCGCGCCAGGCCGAGCGCCGAGTTCAACTCATCCACCGTGCCGTAGGCCACGACCCGCGCGTGGGTTTTGGGAACGCGCCGGTTATACATCAGGCCCGTCGTGCCGCCGTCGCCTGTCTTGGTCGCAATGCTCATGGCGACCAGCTAACCGGTTATGCCCGCGCTTGCCAAGCACAACCCGTCGCCGGCAATCGGATAAAAATTTACTTTTCCGTGGCAACGCGATTAACTGTGCAGCGCAATTTTTTAACGGCTATTTCCAATAACACGATGAAGACAAAAAAGGGCTTTTATATCGGCACGGACAGCGGCGCCACCACCTCCAAAGTGGGCGGTGTCTGGGCGGACGGAACCACGATCTCGACCCACCTGCTCCAGCGGCCGACCGGCTCCCAAAACGGCCCCGACGCCGTCGTCCACAACTGGGTCGAGGCGATCACGGAATTTCTCCAGCAAAATAATCTGGCCTGGGAAAATGTTCTCGGCGTGGGCCTGGCCATCCCCGGCCCCTATCAACGCTACGGCGTGCTAGGGCGTTCGGCCAACCTGCCGGCGGTTTTCGAGGGCTGGGACGTTCACAACGCCTACAGCAACGCGCTCGCCGCCAAAGCCGGCCGCGCCATTCCGCTGACCGTCGGCAACGACGGCAACTACGGCGGCGTGGCCGAAGCCCAACATGCGCGCGGCAACACCTCAGCCGGCGTGCTCATGCTCGCGCCCGGCTCCGGCCTTGGCTGCGCCTATGTTGACCGGAAAGGCCTGCCGCTGGATGGCGACACACTGAACGGCATGGAAGGCGCGCACATGCCCGCGCCGCTGCATTTGCTGAACATCAAGCCCTTCACCTGCGGCTGCGGCCGGGACTGGGGCTGCATCGAAGCCTACACTACCATCTCCGGCCTGCCGCAATTGCTGGCAGAATTTTTACCCAAATATCCCAACCACGAGCTGGCCAAATCACCCGCCGCGCCCAAGGAAAAAGCGCTGTCGTTGCGCGGTCTGGCGCAAAAAGGCGATCCGCTTGCCGTCGAAATTTTCAATTTCCAGGCCAAGGCACTGGGCTTGCACGTCGCCAATCTTGCGATGGCGCTCGACCCGCAGTTCGTCGTCATTGGTGGCGGCTTGATGGACCCGGAAGCTACCACCGAGGAATTTCGCAAGCGCTATCTGCGCATCATCCGCGAAACGGCTCATCCGTATCTCTGGCCGCAGCAGCGGACGCATCTGACCATGGTGCCGGCGGCGCTAGGCGAACTGTCCCAGGCCATCGGTGCCGCGCTGGTGGCGTTGTATCAAAGCCGCTCGTGATGGAAAATTATTCGGGCCAAGGGAGAAGAAATTCAGGTGGACGATTTGCCTCAAAAAAAATGACGAGCGACAGGCAATGGATGGAGGAACAGGATCATCGCCCGCCGCCCGCTGGATTGCGCGCAAAATAATTTTGAGGATTGCAGGAGGCAGGCACCAAACTGAAGGTTGAACGCTTCGACCGCATCCCTTCAAAAAAAAGAGGATCTGTCAACACCCCGGCCCAGGCGCGTTGCCTTCATTGCTTCGGCTTCGTTTCGCCCAGATTTTCGAGCAGGATGCGGCGCACTTCTTCGATGGTCAGCGGATTGCCCTGGCAGGAATGGCCGCTGCGCACGATGTATTCCGATTCCGCGTAATCCACATGGGCGCTGGTGTATTGCACCACGCCATCCGCGCCATTCGGCGGCTGGTCTTTGCCCTTGATGGCGATGATGGAATTGCACTGGATGCCGGGCGCAACCGGGATGTCCGCCAGCGTGAGCATGAACGGATTGTCGGTGGCCATGCCGTTGAGGCTGGTCGGCACGCCCTTGCGCAATGACGGCGGGAGATTCAGCGTGTCATTCAATTTCATCAGGTTGGCGGAAGCATCCAGCAGGTCGCCCGGCAAGGTTATGAAACGATTCAGGAGATTCTGGACAAATGACGTGTTCTGATAGCTGCCCCGGTGTGGTGT
>Ga0182030_10019260_pt1 | contig 13015 bp, 15 predicted proteins | sample 812S3MmetaG_FD_121299 | JGI IMG/M metagenome (GOLD analysis project Ga0182030, IMG submission 121299) | Permafrost microbial communities from Stordalen Mire, Sweden - 812S3M metaG (Illumina Assembly) | ecosystem: Environmental > Terrestrial > Soil > Wetlands > Permafrost | place: Sweden... | reverse complement strand
GACGGTAGAGAGTGATCCGCCGTGAAATTAATTAGACATGATAGCTGCACTGCAAATGCATTTCTCAACGATAGAGATGGGTGAATTGATTGATATGGAGATAGATTCGATTGGTCTCGCCTCCGGTCAAATCAGGATCCTGGCTCCCCCGCGAAAGAATTTGTGGATCGAGGTCCGCCCTCAAAAACAGCTTCAGTCACATTTTTAGATTAAGTTTTGTATTCCAAAAATATTATCAAAAGGACACTGGAGCTTCAGTTCCGATAATGACAGTTTTGAAAACCCTCTTGCTGCAAGTCATTGAGCCTTTTTATATCGAAATTGGACCAGATCTTGAGCAGATAGAAGGCGTGTTCCTGGAATGGCTCGATTGGAAATACAGAAATAGAGTATTCAAATCTCTTGCTCTATGGTATCCCGGTTCTGTGAAACCCCTAACGCCGGCCATGTATCCCCAACATTTCTCCTTCAGATAGGCTTGATCTTGAAATGTAAAGCTATCAAAGAGAAGACCAAAGCCTTCAAGTCCTGAACGAGATAGTAAAAGACTCTCAACCCTTCAGGATCTTGGGATTCTGTGACGTCTACCAAAGAACCAATCTTCGCAGTCTAGAGGCTGAATGTCAGTACCAGACATGAGATAGTTTGTATTCACCATACCTCGAATGATATATGCTCACTGCCCAGCCGTATCTCCAGCTCCTGCCGTCCATCCTTGTTCTTCTGAGGCCACTTACTGTCATCTTCCCTAAACATTGTAAGCCAATCGACCCATTCCCACTAGAAAGTAGAGCTTCACTTCATGATCTCGCTCGTCTTGATAATACGCTTGATTTCATCAACCATGAGGGAGCTAACACACACTGGAGGAGTCAGTCGTTGCAGGGCAATTGCAGGTATTCAACATACTCTCTTTGCGGATCAGGGAGTCGTTGCGGTAATTAGAATTGTTCGCATATCTTGCTGATGCGCTGCGCCCATCTCCCAGCACTCGAAAATCGAATTCTACTTTGTGTCAGAGTTGCGCCGAACAAAATGCCTGAAGATGCTCACCAAGAAACTCATGACCGTGTCGGCCTTGATGTCCAGAACTGTGAGCAAAAGTCAGTACAAGTACAATTGTTCATGAATTCTTAATTACTAGTATCGGATGTAAAATGGTTCATTAGAGGCAGCCATCTTGTATTTGGGTATTTTTCTCTTTGATCAGAGAAGGCTGAAGCTTTTGAAGCCAGTCGCGATCCCCTAATCGGTTAGGTTTTGGCGGGGGTAAAAATAACGCCTAAGGCTGCCGCACTAAGATCCTCTTGAAGGGACACTTTGAGATGTGCCCATGCTCGAATTGCAAGCTGCCTTTTCTTAATGCGCAACGGTCCTACGGTGTTCTCTCCTCACGCGAAAGGGTCTTTGGAAATCCTATCTTGTTTGATCTTTCGCCCCTAATTCTGAACTGGACTATCTAAACCGACGGGAATCGCACAGCACCGCATTTCAAAATATCATAATCCACCCCCAGAAGCCAGCAGCCAGGCCCCTTGCTGCTGTCTATATACACATATATCAGCCAATATGGCTTCCTTCTTAGAACAGTCCTACAGCTTGGTACATCAGGACAATGCGGCGGATGTACCTACCATGTCAGAGTTGCGGACGCAGCTGGAGAAAGGGACAGATGAGAGCAAAGTGGAAACCATGAAGCGCATTCTCACAGTCATGCTAAATGGTGATCCAATGCCTCAACTGCTCATGCATATTATTCGATTTGTAATGCCATCGAAGCATAAGGCATTGAAGAAACTTCTATATTTCTACTATGAAATATGCCCCAAATTGGATGCTAGTGGAAAATTGAAGCAAGAAATGATTCTTGTCTGGTAAATTGGATTTATCTATTCATTAATGATATGCCTTTGCTAAACATTCCTCTAGTAACGGAATTCGAAATGATCTCCAACACCCTAATGAATACATTCGCGGCAATACTCTACGATTTTTGTGTAAGCTTCGTGAAGCTGAGCTCATCGAACCCCTCCTATCCTCCGCTCGGTCTTGTCTCGAGCACCGCCATGCCTATGTTCGCAAGAATGCTGTCTTTGCAGTGGCATCTATATTTCAGCACTCAGAGAGTCTGATTCCAGACGCACCTGAACTCATAGCTACATTCCTGGAAACTGAGAGTGATCATACTTGCAAGCGGAACGCCTTCGCAGCTTTAGTCAGCATTAGCCATGACAAGGCTTTGACGTACCTTAGTAGCGTTTTTGATGGAATTCCAAATGCAGATGAGCTTCTACAGTTGGTCGAACTGGAGTTCATTAGGAAAGATGCAATTCAAAACTCACAAAACAAGGCTCGCTACCTACGACTTATCTTCGATCTCCTTGAGGCAGGCGCCGCTACAGTAGTATACGAAGCTGCGTCTTCTTTGACAGCATTGACCAGCAACCCGGTTGCAGTTAAGGCAGCCGCAGCAAAGTTCATTGAGTTGAGCATCAAGGAAGCAGACAACAACGTCAAACTCATTGTACTCGACCGTGTGGATCAACTAAGGCAGAAGAATGAAGGCATTTTGGATGACCTTACGATGGAGATTCTCCGAGTTTTGTCAAGTCCTGACATTGATGTCCGGAGGAAAGCTTTAGAGATCGCCTTGGAGATGGTCTCCAGTAAAAACGTTGAGGAAGTGGTGCTACTTCTGAAGAAGGAGCTGTCAAAAACAGTCGATCAAGAATACGAGAAGAACAATGAATATCGACAGCTGCTGATCCACTCGATACATCAATGCGCGATCAAGTTCTCGGAAGTCGCTGCAAGCGTTGTCGGACTTCTGATGGATTTCATCGCGGACTTCAACAATACTTCGGCCGTCGATGTGATTTCATTCGTGAAAGAGGTCGTAGAGAAGTTCCCCAAGCTGCGTCCATCAATTGTTGAACGTCTTGTCTCAACTTTGAGCGAAGTCCGCGCCGGCAAAGTTTACAGGGGGGCCCTTTGGATTGTTGGAGAATACTCTCTTGAGGCCAACGATATACGGGATGCATGGAAACGCATTCGAGCTAGCTTGGGTGAAATTCCAATATTGGCCTCAGAACAACGACTACTTGACGAAGTCGCGGATGGAGCTGAACCTCCAAAGGAAGTTGAGCAAGTTAATGGACACTCCAAGGCAGCGCCAACGGGATCACGAAGAGTACTTGCTGATGGTACATATGCCACAGAAAGTGCCCTCACAAGTCAGTCAGCAGTTGCTGCAAAATTAGAAGCCGTCAAGGCTGCCCAAAAACCGCCTCTCCGACAACTCATTTTGGATGGCGACTACTATCTTGCCTCTGTTCTCTCCTCCACTCTTACTAAACTTGTCATGCGTCATTCTGAGATCTCGCCAGATAAAGCACGAACAAATGCTCTTCGTGCGGAAGCCATGTTAATAATGATCTCTATCATTCGTGTTGGTCAATCACAGTTTGTCAAAGCTCCTATTGATGAAGACTCCGTTGACAGAATAATGTCCTGTGTAAGATCCCTTGCGGAGTTTGCCCAGAACAAGGATCTGGAGACCGTTTTCTTGGATGACACACGAAAGGCTTTCCGTGCCATGGTGCAAGTAGAAGAGAAGAAACGAGCAGCAAAGGAAGCCGTCGAGAAGGCAAAGACGGCAGTGCAAGTCGATGATGTGGTTTCAATCCGACAGCTTGCGAAGAAGAACGCTGGAGATGGAACCGACGAAATTGAACTTGATCTGGAAAAGGCTACTGGTGGCGATTCGACGGTCGAAGATCTCTCTTCAAAGTTGAGCCGTGTTGTGCAACTTACCGGATTCTCAGATCCAGTGTACGCAGAGGCCTATGTCAAAGTACATCAGTTTGACATTGTCCTTGATGTCCTTTTAGTGAACCAGACAACGGAAACCCTCCAGAATCTCTCGGTCGAATTTGCTACACTCGGCGATCTCAAGGTAGTTGAGCGACCAACGACACAAAATCTTGGGCCACACGACTTCCAAAACGTGCAGTCCACGATTAAGGTCTCATCCACAGATACTGGTGTGATCTTCGGAAATGTAGTCTACGACGGTGCAAGCTCCACTGAAAATAACGTGGTTATTTTGAATGATGTACACGTGGATATCATGGATTATATCCAGCCAGCGGTTTGCACTGAGACGCAATTCCGCACCATGTGGACCGAATTTGAGTGGGAGAATAAGGTCAACATCAACTCCAAAGCCAAGTCATTACGGGAATTCTTGACCCAATTGATGGCCTGCACAAATATGAGCTGTCTGACACCAGAGGCCTCATTGAAGGGTGACTGTCAATTTCTGAGTGCTAATTTATATGCACGAAGCGTTTTTGGTAAGCTAATAAACCCGTCTCTCTCCGTGATTTTGCTAACAGTAGTAGGCGAGGATGCACTTGCAAACTTGAGCATCGAGAAAGAGGGTGAAGATGGCCCAGTGACAGGTTTCGTTCGTATCCGAAGTCGATCACAAGGTCTGGCTCTCAGCCTCGGGTCCTTGAAGGGTCTAAACAAGGTTGGCGAAGTCGCCTGATAGAAGAGGACGGATCTCGACGGGGGGAGGCTCTTTACCTTACATATTCCCATTTAGCGGACGGGAGACAGTCAGACTCCATAATTATATGGAGAAGCTTGGAAGGCGTTGATTGACTAAAGTGAGCTGAATCACTCGAGTGTCAAATGTAGAGGATGTTATGTGCAGATAAGCCACGCTTTTTGCGTATCATGAATGGCGCAGAAAAGCAAATGGGAGTTATCTAGATCCAGGGGCAATTGCAATCAATATATTCGATCTCCAGATATCTCCAGATAGAGGATGCGTTCCTGCATAGTGACCCTGCAATACCCTACCTAGGTAGGTACCCGACATGTGATTGCATCAAGAGCCACCTTGATTGCCGTGATACCTCAAAGAATGCCGAAAGGTCCAGAACCCGGCTTTTACTAGAACTGTCTTAAATGCTCCATCAACGACTTAATATATTTTTAGTAATTGCTAGTAAATACTACAGCGGAACGTTACTGAGAATTCTACTACTTTTTGGGGGTTTTGTGGGAGTACTCGTGTCGCATGACTACTCATCTGCAATACACCGGAGATTCGCCGTGTCGGGAAGGGGTCTAGAGCTCGGCATCTCAGGAAAGGAAGGTTGGCAGAAGCCATTCAAGGGCGGACCTCTAACTTCCCAACAAGCTACACAAAAGAACCAAAAGCTACATCTTCTTTTTCTTTACAACAACAATGCTTGTGATATCAAGGCAAGAAGAGAAATGACTTCGACATCTATGGCAACAGACAATCCTTTCGTCGATCCCATTACTTCTTTTGAAGAGGGAGGTCGAGACCATTCGTTCGCGATAGACACTTTAGCGGTTGGGAAGGATGCCTCTCTTACCCTAGGAACGGACTCATTGATCGTGCTGGGTCAGTCGCAAATGTTTTCCATGAATAATAGTATGGCTAATCCATGTACTAGATGAGGCATTTGAGAAAAGGGACAGGAGTAATTGCTGTGGCTTGTGGCCATCGGGTACGTTCTCGATACTTCCTTTCCGCAGGGCGGCAGACTTACACCGTAGCCAGGCACCGCGAACACGCGCGCAATCCCATTTTACAATATACTCTGGGCGGAACTACAGAACTTTGATCTGACGATTGAGTATGCTTCTCCCGCGTCCAAGACAATAGTACGCGCGGCCACTTTGAAATATCCTGTCGAGAAACACGCTTTGGATGTGGTGAGAAAATGGATAGGAAAGCTTTTGGATCGTTCATATGGGCCATCACAGAGGAGGAAACGAGTGAAGGTTCTGGTCAATCCGCATGCCGGCAAAGGGAGTGCTGAGAAATGGTACTACCGGGATGTAGAACCTCTGATGAAAGCAGCTCAATGTAGTATCGATATGGTCAAGACGAAATACGGGGGCGAGGCGATGGAAATATCAAAGCAGCTTGGGATCGATGCGTTTGATGTCGTAGCTTGCTGTTCTGGTGACGGTTTGCCATATGAGGTATTCAATGGCCTAGGAAAGAGGTCAGACGCCAGAAAGGCATTATCAAAGATCGCGGTAGTCCACATACCTTGCGGGAGTGGAAATGCCATGAGCTGTAATCTGAATGGAACAGATAGTGCTAGTTTGGCGACTTTGGCCATCATCAAGGGAGTTCCAACTCCTCTTGATCTGATATCGATCACTCAAGGAGAGACCAGGACCCTGAGTTTCCTGTCTCAATCTGTTGGGATTATAGCAGAGTCAGATTTGGCAACCGAACATCTACGATGGATGGGCCAGATGCGTTTCAACTTTGGATTCTTAGTACGGCTTCTAGGCAAGACGGTATATCCATGTGACATTGCTATCAAGGTGGCTATAGAGGATAAGCCTTCCATCAAGGAACATTACCGACAAGAGCAGACGAATCATGAGCCGGCAAGTGAACGAAGGGGATACAAGCACCTCCTAGACGACGATGCGTCAGCTAGTAGTGGAAATGACGACGGTTTACCTCCCCTGAGATATGGAACTGTGAGCGACAAGTTGCCGGAAGGATGGGAGCTTGTTCCTTATGATAGACTAGGGAATTTTTATTGTGGAAACGTAGGTCACTTTAGTTTTTCGCAGTTCACATGTTGACATTTCTAGATGGCATATATGGCCTCGGACGCGAACTTCTTCCAGGCCGCACTACCAAATGACGGGTACATGGATCTTGTTTGCATCAACGGTGACATCAGTCGCCCACTCGCGGTCCGAATGATGCTTGCTGTTGAGAGCAATAAGCTCTTTGATATGCAAGGAGTCTGGTACCGCAAGGTGCTAGGTTATCGCATCATCCCCAAGAACCAAAAGGATGGCTATATAAGCATAGATGGTGAGCAAGTCCCTTTCCAACCATTCCAGGCGGAAGTGCACAAGGGTTTGGGAACTGTATTGTCGAAGTCAGGGCATATGTATGAGGCGCATGGGCCATTTTGATTTGGTTTCTCGTTCAAGGGCGTTTTAAACAGAGTTTCTTTCTCGACTGTCATGATACCCCAGAGGTGGATCGCTTATGCGACTTGATATATTGGGATTACCATTTGTATACTTGCAAAAAATAGGAAGGAGCATTGCATTGTTTAAATTTCTTTCTCATACTGTGTGTGACCTGATTTACCTGAAAGGCTCTACTATAATCATATACCACTCATCGATGATCTTTAGCTAAACTCTTGAGGCAATTACACCTCCGTAATTGTCAACTACTATGAGCTCAAGAAGCCGTGACAGCTCGAGGGGCCTCTAATCTGGCTTCAAAGGCGCCCTTCTTTCATTTTGGCGTGCGCTCTCCTCGACTCTTCCGCATGCGATAATCCCGTTCCCAACATCCACTTCAATCCTCAATCCCACCCCACACTTCCTCCTTCTCCTCGCTTTCTTTCTCAGCCTCCAATTTCTTATTCCCCGGCAACCTCTCATCCTCCAATGCCTCCTTCGCCTTGGTTCTGACTGGCTTCGTCGGACTCTCCTTCGCCAACCGCCTCAAGGGCAATAATAAATCCTCCAGTGGCACCATCCCTGCCTCCAAAGCACCCGCTCTCTCTAACTCATCAACGTAAATATCAATAACATGAAACCTCAGCCCGTTCGGCACCCTCATATCCCCTACATTCAACGGCAACTCGCCCAATACACTCAACATCTCCGCCACCTTCTCCTCCTCCCACTTTCCCTTCTTCAAAACGCGAAAGCTCGCCCCCAGATACCTCCTCGTCAACAGCAAAAACTTTTCCATCCTCAAAACATCAATATTCGTCCATTCCCTCTGCATCGTCTGCCAAAAGGCTCTTAAGAACGGGATTTGCGAGGATGGAGGGAGGATGGAGACAAGGTCAGCGAGAGAATTGGCGAGGTTCTGTTGAGGAACTGGACGGTCGCTCATCCACATGCAGTAGAAGAGACCTTTCCATAATTTGAGAAGGTCCAGGGGTGTGAAGTCCCGACGGCCGGAGAGGTAGGTACGAAGGGAGACTAGGGCTTTGTCGCGGGTTGGCCGGTCTGGAAATTTTGTCAGCAATTATATAAATAACCCAGAGAACCTGCGAGTACCATTGGCAGCAAGCTGCTTTACGAAAGGCGTTTCTTGGATATCTGTGGCCATATTTGACCCACTGATTAACTCAAATGGTGGGGTCCTCATTGATAACATTCGCCTCGATTTTAGAATTTACTCGGCAGAAAATTTCGGTGGCCCGTGCACGCGAGGCTGCAGCTCTTAAAAATATCGCGCCAAGATCGGGGACATTGAGCCTTTCATCCCGACGATATCCGTCTTCAATCCCGAGAATAACCAGCAGCCTTGCATATCCGTCGCGTCGTCGCGTGCAATTCAAGATGGCACCTAGACGATCGGGAAAAAACAAGGGAAAGCAACCAGCGGAGGAGAATGACCAAGACGTTGAGATGGCAGTAATTCAACCTGAGGAGCCTCTGCGAAGTCATTTGGAGGTCTTTAAAAACCACTATTTCAACCATGATGTTTCTCAGAATGTAGGCTTTTCCCTCTCAAACAACATCGAATCGATCTACCCGCAGAAAACGCAAGATCGCACTCCACAATGAATTCGCAGATAGCTAACTCCTTCAGCCATCCCAAGAAGAGCGCGACATATGTCATTACTGCCAAATCCGCACCTTCTCTACGCACTCCCAATACCCCATCGCCATAATCAACACCGTGGACGACGTAAGTCTCCCCTCCAATTTCCGCTTCATCGAGGAATCCATCCTACGAGGCAACATCAAACGCTCCGACAAAGAATTTCACGTCGGGTGCGAATGCAACTCTGATAACGACTGTTCAACCAAAAATTGTCAATGTTTGCAAGATATGACGGACGAGGATTTGCAAAAGCCGAAGTGCAACTGGTATTATGAGAGCGGACCAAAGACGGGGTTGATGAGAGAGGAGAAAATTGGTAGTAGGTTCCCGGTGTATGAATGCCATGAAAAGTGTGGATGCCGTGCGGCGTGTAGCAATAGGGTTGTTGGGAATGGTAGGAAGATTCCTTTGGTCATCTTCAAGACTAAAGATCGTGGCTGGGGTATGTTCTTTCTCCTCCTTTATCCCCGGGGTTGCTTCATGGTATACTGATGAATTGAAGGTGTCAGAAGCACAGTCGATATTGAGAAAGGTGCATTCATCGACCTCTATCTCGGCGAAATTATCAACAACAAAGAAGCTATGGATCGTAGAGATAAGAGTAACCACGACAAACGCAAAGATGTGTACCTCTTCGAGTTGGATAAGTTTCACGACCCAAATAGCGCCGACCCCGTTCTCCGAGCGCCTCCACATGAAGTCGATGGCGAGTTCTTCTCTGGCCCTACCCGATTCATCAATCATTCCTGTGATCCTAACTTACGTATCTTTGCACGAGTGGCCGATCATTCTGATAAACTTATTCATGATCTAGCTTTCTTTGCTATTAAGAACATTGAAGCTGGTGTGGAATTGACATTCGATTATGTGGATGGGGCGGAGGAAGGCAATACGCAAGACCAGAGGGACCCGGAAAAGAAAAAGGATATGACAAAGTGTCTTTGCAGATCTAAGGATTGCCGCGGTTACTTGTGGTAGAAGGGTTTGTTTGGGAGTTTGCTTTGTGGAGTTATGTTATGATACCAGGTCTGGCGTTTGCATTTGCGGGTTGGCATGAGTCGAAGATACGTTGCTTTCACGATGCATTGAGGGAGCGATCGGGCTTGAGACATCGCAATCATTGTTATGTTCTTGGTCCTTGAACTATGGACTTGCTCAAGATAAAATACAGTGCTTCTGCCGAAACAAAGATCGTGGTCATTCGTCCCCTATGATCACTTTGAACCATGCCGTTCCTCCTCTCCACCTTACGGATCTTGGATCCCCAACATCAACCGCAGTATTTCCACAGGTCGCCCTTCCTAACACATCCTCTATTTTCCCTTCCAGAATATTGAGCATCATATTATAGCATATATGAGTGATAGCTTCAGAACCCCTCAAGTCACGGAGCTCAAGACACATTATTCACTAAAAGGACAATGCGCAGCAGATACCAATGAATTGGAGGCTGAATCCCTTGTGGGGTTTGCGAAAGGCAATATAGCTGAAATTGGATTATTGAACAGGTTTGTTCCTTGGTGGCGTCAATTGTAAGCAGTTCTGAGGACTCGTCAATGTCGCGTTCGGTTATCGAAAAGTGATGAGACCGGTGATCATGCTGATTTCAGAAGAAATATCAGATTTATTGTCTATCAATAGGGCAGATAATGCAGTAATCGCAATGGCAATAGACGAGACTCCTGCAGCCAGTCACTCCACGACGCCGAAAGTCGAATAAAAGCAACGCTTCATAACGGGTTCCTGCCCCGATGCCTATGTACTGAGTAAGTCTTTCACGCTCATACCTCTGCCGCCGATGCTTCCTTGGGTGCCTCTTCGATCGGTATTAAGCATCAAGAGAGCAGCGGTGGCCTCCTGATCTAAATCTCGCTGGGGAGCCAACGCGGGACTCGTTAACGTAGATCCAGCCGCAGAGCTTCTGGCATAATCATAAATTCCTGGTCCCAGAGCTGGTGAAGTCGTTGATGTGCCGAAGCTGCAGTGTCGCCGCCTAGTGGATGTGGATGAATGTGAATTCTGTCGATCCCTTAAGTCTTGAGGTAAAATTGCTGGTGATATCGATTGCTGACGAAAGTGTGCTACAGGGGTGGTTGTGGTAGGAGATGGCCCTTCTGAGCCGCCCATCTCAACATCCCCGTCTTCCTCATAACCTTGATATTGTCGGGAGGAGCTGTTTCTTGCTCCATGTGCAGCGGGTGGAAGCATAAACTGCTCAGAAGTGGGAGTCGAATTGCTGCGATTATTCTCAGCTTTGAGTTTCGCAACGCAATCTTCAAGGTATCGGACATAGTCGATAGATGCCTTTACTGAAGTCAGCAATTGATCATATATAGTGTATATACTTTACTAACCTGCAAAATTGCTAGTTTGTGCATCTCTCCGGTGCATGCAGGTATCATATCCTTCAAGACTCCAAACTCCTCGTTCATTTTCGACCTTCTTCGACGTTCTATTAAGCTATGCGCCGTCTTCCTCGCAATCTTGCGCCCTGCCACGCTTGTGGAAGATGGTTGCTTCTTCTTTGGCGGTATAGCGGCGCCTTTCTCAGGAGTGTGCTTCGTGGAATCATTGAATATCTCCGCTGGCTCTTCTGGTAGGCCACGGGGCTTCATTTGTATGATCTTTCGAGATCTCGTTGGAGGTGGGGGTAGAGCGAAGACATCTCTCGCAGGTGCTTGTGCAACAGAAGATCTCCGACGAGTCTTCACCACTTCGCTGGCAGGAATGGCTGGTGACTTTGGAGATGTAGGGTGGTAGGAAGATGCTGACGAGGACTTCGTAGAAGCGCTTGAGGGCCTGGACTCTATACCTGCGACTGCAGGAGGTGGGAGTTCGAATGACATCTGCAAAGCAGAGAACTGTGAACCATCCTTACTTGGAATCTCTGTTGAGGAAGCAGGGGTCGGCGGATGCTCTGGACGCGGCATCGTAGGTGATGAGAGCTTGGTAACTCGATCTGGTCTCGTGCGGGATGCCCAAATGTGCTTTCACGTAGTAAGATTACAAAAGTAATCTGAGGCTCTCAAGAACGCACTGACATAGGGAGGGGGAAGTATCGAGGATAGGGGGGACGATGAAGATGTCGTCACGCTCTGAAGATGTCCTGTTCTCGGTGGAAGTAGGAGGGGGAAGGGGAAAGGTGAGAGAAAAGTCTCTCACTTACAGCCGAGAACATGGCGGGCAGCGCGATAGAATTGCATCGTTCTTTGAGAACATTACTAGCGTTAAGGTATCTGAGGATCATCTCGCTGTAAAGGCAAAAATGAGCACCTTTGGGGGACTCGAGAAGTGTCGCGTGCTCCCAATGATTGGTCTCTGGAAGACGCCTTGACATTGACAAATGAGGAGCAAGGATTCCCCAACGTGCGAAGCAAAAGCCTGAATGAGAGGCACTACTAGAGATCCCTGGTCAACCGATCAATGGCCCTCAACCGATAATGTGCCCTGTAATAAACCTGCTGGAAATTACAGGGAATTATAGGGTATTAACTATCAAAAAATTCAGAATTATTAATTGACCAAAAAACTCTAAGGTATCTACTTAAGTTTAGTAGTCAATTAATAATAATTCTTAATTAATAATATATTCTATAAGTCTACTGGAAATTAATCCTCAACTAATAATATCCCCTATAAACCTGCTGGAAATTACAGGGAATTAGCGGTCAACCAATAATGGTCCTCAACTGATAATGTGCCCTATAAGTCCGCTGAAAAATGCAGGGAATTACAGGGCATTAACTCCTCAAAATTCGGAATTATCGATTGACCAAGAAACTCTAAGGTACCTATACCAACCTACCTAGTAGTAATCGCATCTCCACTATCTCCGCATCACGTGCATCTACGGAGGTATGTCCGTAGGTATATCTATCTACCTTAGGTACCTAAGGTAAGTACCTAGGTAGGTATGTACCAGCATTGTGTCCAGCAAGCCTCTAGTTCAAGATCATTCTCGCTACGACTCGAATCTAGATATTGGCTCAAGATTCTTCCTACTAAAGGCCCCGATGTATTAGTACCCGTAGTGATGACTTGGGCTCGAGAAGACTAGGCTTGCGTGGAGACTTTGAGTGGAAGCGCTGGCTGGCGATGGGCCTTCTTCACGTAGGCTTATCTGTTCTTCGCGAGGGCTAGGCTAAGAATAAACATCGATTTCCAAGGCCCATCGCCAGCTCATAAAGTCGGATTCAGATTCAAAGCTCACTATAGGACCAACCACAGTTTACAACCATTCTTCCTCATCCATTCTCCTGTCAGGTATTTTGGAAAGACATACTTGGACTTACCCCTGAGAAAGCACTTTCTAAATCAATCATTTTTGATGTCAACCCAATCTATGCAACAGCG
>Ga0182030_10019259_pt1 | contig 13016 bp, 14 predicted proteins | sample 812S3MmetaG_FD_121299 | JGI IMG/M metagenome (GOLD analysis project Ga0182030, IMG submission 121299) | Permafrost microbial communities from Stordalen Mire, Sweden - 812S3M metaG (Illumina Assembly) | ecosystem: Environmental > Terrestrial > Soil > Wetlands > Permafrost | place: Sweden... | reverse complement strand
ATCCTCGGCGCGCTCAAGCACCAGTTCATCGACAAGCAGTCCGAGTTCGCACGGATGGGGATCGGACGCAGGGGGCAATCCTGAGTCCCCAACACGCCCTTTCCTGCCCGCCGGCGGCGTCGTAATCGGGGTGCACTTAATTAGGAAGTGAGCACTATATGGCATCCACAAAAAGAACTGCACTGGTCACCGGTGGCATGGGCGGGCTGGGTGAGGCAATCTGCTTCAAACTGGCGGCGCTTGGCTACAACGTTGTCACAACCTGCTCGCCAGGCAACACCAAGGCGCAGGAGTGGCTGCAGGCGATGAAGCAACAGGGGTTTGACTTTCACGCCTATGCCTGCGATGTGACCGACTGGGAGTCCTGTCAGGCCTGCGTCCGCAAGATTATGGCGCAGATCGGGCCGGTGGACGTACTGGTGAATAACGCTGGCATCACCCGCGACATGACCTTCAAAAAGATGGACAAGATCAACTGGGACTCAGTGATGCACGCGAACCTCGATTCGTGCTTCAACATGACCAAGCAGGTTTGCGATGGCATGGTGGATCGCAGCTGGGGCCGAATCATCAACATCTCATCGGTCAATGGCCAGAAAGGCGCCTTCGGACAAACCAACTATTCCGCCGCTAAAGCCGGCATGCACGGCTTCACTAAGGCCCTCGCCTTAGAAGTGGCCCGCAAGGGCGTGACCGTCAACACCATTTCACCTGGCTACATCGGCACTAAAATGGTCACGGCGATCCCGAAGGACGTGCTTGACTCCAAAATTATCCCGCAGATACCGATGGGTCGGCTCGGCAAACCTGAAGAAGTGGCTGGACTCGTGGCTTACCTGGCGAGCGACGAGGCTGCCTTTGTAACCGGCGCGAACATCGCGATCAATGGCGGCCAGCATATGCAGTAGGGTTGAGGCCGCTGTATCGTGTGGACGATCCGGACCCCGGTCGCGGTGGCTCAATGCAAAGCCGTCAAGATTCGCTCTCGGATTACCTCGACTGTACCGACCCCTGCAATGCTTACCAGCTTCAACGTTCTCACCGCTTGCCTGCCACGACGCGTAACACTCACACAGATTCAGTCTGAGCGTGATACACAGCAAGGCGCCTCCTTACGGTGCCTTCACTGTCTGCTGATGGCACCTAGATCTAATCCCGCGATGGCAAGCGATGCTATGGCTTGAAACTCGTCCTCATACGATCGACGGCACTCTTTACCTCTTCCCCGACTTTGTCCATGTGAGCCTTCATCTGCTCCCAGGCGCCCTCGTTGGCGCCTTTCAACTTGTGGAAGTTCTCCCAAGCTTGCGCTTGTGCGGCGCGCAGCGCTTCGAGATTTTTTTCATACTGAACCTTGGCGTGCGCCTCGATCTGCTCGGCAGTGGATTTGAATCGTTCGGTTTGCGCTTTCCACTCGTTCAGCTGCTTTTCGATCAACGCCTGATAATCTTCCCGAAGTCCCATGATATTTCTCCTGCAATCGGTATAACGCTTTTCAACGCAAGCTCGCTGCGAGCCTGCAATGTCGCCCACATTAGGTTTCGATTTTACGTGATTCCCAAGCTAGTCGGTGCGCTAGCATACGATCGGTACCGTTTGCGCCTCAACGTCGCTTCCCCCGACAGTGAGACAGCTGCTGGAGGTGCGGTAATTCAGCGCGGCGCAAGCCAATTGGCAATCGCCGCCGGCACCTCGCGCTGCGCCCGCGCGCTGATGTACATGCCGATATGCCCGAGATCAAATTCGAGCGCGGTATAGTCGGCGCTACCCACCAGCCGTTGCAGGGCTAAGGAGGCGTCGGGGGGCACCAGATGATCGCGCGTGCCGATCAGATTCAAGATCGGCAACCGTAGGGCGCGCAGATCGATTTTGCGGCCGCCGATTGCAACGCAGTTTTCCACCAGGCGGTTCTCCTGGTAGAACCAGGTCACAAACTCCTGGAACGCGGCGCCCGCCTGGTCCGGGCTGTCGAAGATCCATTGCTCGACGCGCATGAAGTTCTCGATGTGCGCCCGACCTGGGCTGCCCGTCAGCAGATGCATATACTTCTGTTGCGTGAGCCGAAATGGCATCAAAGATAAGAACAGCTGATTTAGCGCATCACCCGAGACGTTCCCATTATTCACCCAGGCCGCAATATCGATCTTGCTGACCCACTTTGACAGCAGATCCGCGGGGGTATGGAAGTCCACTGGCGTGACCATGGTGATCAGGTTTCGCACGCGCTGCGGATGCAGCGCGGAAAAGCACAAGCTGAGCACCCCGCCCTGACAGACCCCGAGCAAATTGAGGGCGCTCAGCCGGCGCGCCTTCAAAATGTGGTTCACGCAGCCGGCCAGATAGTCGTCGATGTAATCGGCCAGCGTAGTGAGCCGGTCCGCTCCGTCGGGATAGCCCCAATCGATGAGATACACATCCACACCTTGCGCCAACAGGCCGCGGATCAGCGAGCGGTCCTCCTGCAGATCCAGCATGTACGGCCGATTAACCAACGCATAGACAATAAGCAGCGGCACGCCGCCGGTGGGCCGCGCAATCGGCCGGTAGCGATAGAGCCTGAGCTTACCCGACTCCCATACCGCATCCTTCTGCGAGCAACCGGCGGCGCCATTGCTCGCCGCCGCGGGCGCTGCGTAGAAGGAGGCCCCAGTCATTGTTTTGCCTTACGGCGCGCGGGCCGTGTCCGGCTCGCTGCAACCCGCGGTTTGCGTTTATTTTTCGCCGCGCGCAGCAGCTCCTCCACGGATTTCAGGCGCCGCGTCAGCGTATTGATTTCGCCGCGTGTGGGCAGATCGAGCAGTTTCGCCATATGCTCGATGCTCGCCTGCAGTTCTCGGCGCCACTGGCTGCTCGCGTTCACATACTCAGCCAGCGCATTGCAGAAGGCCTCACCGTGGGCCACGCGAGCATAGGCCTCTTCGGCACAGTCGATCCAGGTGTCGTACAGCTCGCGCAACGCCTCGGCGCTGACCCCACCAGGGTGCGGCGGCACGAGCCGTGCCGCAAAGGCTGCGGCGGCTTCGCGCAGCGCATCGCACCACAGGCGTTGCAGCCGGCGCTGCGCATCACCGATACGCCGCGAGGCTTCCGCCATGCGCTGCCAACGTTGCTGGTGTTCACGGGTGGCGCCGAATGCCGGCGAATCGCCCATGGAGGGCGGCGGCGCACCCTGGGCCGCGCCGGCGCCAATGCCCGAGCTCCATGGCAATCGAAATTCGGTGAACTGCTCACGAAGAAAGTCACCAAAGGCCCGCGCCGCCTCGCCGGCCGCCGGCGCCGAAGCATTGGCCGCGCCATCGAGAAAGCTGCGCGCCGCGGCCGCGAAGCGCTCGGCCGCATCCGTGAATGAACCAAGGCCGAATGTGCCCTCCAGCCCAGACCGGGACGGCGCGTCGGGGGCAGCCGGGTTCCACAGCGATGCAAGCTCCTGCCAGTGCCGCCACAGATCATTATCCACCGTGCCTCTCCCCGTATGCACTGCAAAAGATAATCATGTGGCGATAAGTTCGTCTGAGACTAGATAAGATGAGACATAAGGCATTGTTTTTTATGCAACCATAAACATTTAAGTGAACATCGTGTACGAGATTCGACTTGGCAGGTTGTGCATTGCGAAAGCTTTGGTCTAGGATGCCGGTGGGATATGGATGGGACGATGCAGCAAGAGCGCCTCATACGAAAATACTCAAACCGCCGCCTCTACGATACAGGCGGCAGCCGCCACGTGACACTCGAAGATCTGCGACAGCTCATTGTGGCCGGCGAGAAAATCAAGGTGGTCGACGACAAGTCGGGCGAGGACCTGACACGGTCGGTGCTGCTGCAAATCATCTGCGAGCAGGAGCAGTACGGATCGCCAGTCTTGGGTTCGGAATTGCTCGAAATGATCATCCGCTTCTACGGCCGCCCCATTCAGGCGCTGCTCAGCGGCTATCTCGAACAAACCTTTACCACCATGCTTCGCCAACAGGAGACGATGCAGTCAGAGATGGCCAAGGCGCTACAGACGCCGTTTGCGCCGTTGACCGAACTGGCACGCAAGAACATGGAGCTGTGGGATCAAATGCAGGCAGCTACGCGCGAGGCATTCACCGGCCGAGGCGCCGATACTGCCAAAGCGGCGCACCAAGATGACAGTAACACTCAGAATGACAGCAGCAAAGGAAAGTGACGCCGCATGGATATTCGTAATAAAGCAATTGTGGTGACCGGCGCGGGGCGCGGCATCGGGCGAGCGATAGCCTTGCAGCTCGCGCGTCGCGGCGCAGATGTTGCCCTTTTCGATCAGACCGCGGCGGAGCTGGAAGAGACGCGCGCGCTGTGCGCGGCTGAGGCGGTGCAGGCACGCTGCTATCGCGTGAACGTAGCCGACGAGAGCGAAGTTTCCGCGGCCATGACGCGTGTCGCAACCGACTTCGCCCGCCTGGACGGCCTGGTGAACAACGCCGGGATCGTGCGCGATGCCTTGCTGGTGAAGGTGGAAGATGGCGCCGTGGTCGGGCGCATGACCATGGATCAGTGGAACGCGGTCATCGGCGTGAATCTCAGCGGTGTATTCCTGTGTGCACGTGAAGCAGCTGCGCACATGATCGAACTGGGCCAAGGCGGCGTGATCGTCAATATTTCCAGCATCTCGCGCGTCGGCAACGCTGGGCAGAGTAACTACAGTGCCGCGAAGGCCGGAGTCGAATCCATGGGCGTGGTCTGGGCAAAGGAGTTGGCGCGCTACGGTATTCGCGTCGGCTCGGTCGCCCCCGGCTTTACGCACACCGAGATTCTGGCCTCGATGCGTCCGGAGGTGCTGAACAAACTCACGGCACCCGTGCCGCTAAAGCGTTTGGGAAAACCTGACGAAATCGCTCACGCCGTACTGTTTATCTTTGAGAACGATTTCTTTACCGGCCGCTGCCTCGATGTGGACGGGGGCTTGCGGCTCTGAGGCCAGCGGTTCGGCCTCAAGGCCGAGCACACCGCAGATCCGACGGCTCACCCACTTCACGCGGGCAACCGAATCCGACAGCAGACCATGCATCGGGCTCTCTTGCCCGAGATCGGCCGAATCGAACGCGGGCAGCGGCAATCCAAGGCGAGTCATGACCAGTGCCTCAACCGCTTGGGCTTCGTACTCGAACCAGGTGCAGTGCGGGCCGGGGCGCGCGTCTCGATGTGCCAGCCAGTGCGCCAGCTCGTGCACGAGTGTCAGCAGCTGCTGCTCTGGACTCAGGCCCAAGCGCAGCGTAATCACGTCGCCGCAAAGCTGGCCACACACGCACTCGGGCAAAGCCGTGCGCACCAGGCGAGCGCCGCTTCGTTCAACATAAGCCTCGAGAGAGCGGATGTGGTTGATGAGGATCGCTGTCACTGCCCCGTCTCGTTTTAGCGCAGCCCAATCATGCTCCCGCGGCTTTCCGTGCGTCCAACGTTGCCTTTCGAGCCTCTTGCACTGCATATATTATTTTCAACGCAGATAAATATTATGTCTTTATTTTGTATGTTTATGTATATAAAACAGTTAGTTACTTTTAAAAAAGCCCTCCACTGCGGCTCGTTTAAACTCTTATTGCACTGCATACACTTTGCGCTATAATTGCACCCGTACCGATACCCCCGACTCAGGAGAGCTGATATGAGCAACACAACTTTTGATCCCACGAGCATCTTTGAAGCCTACCGCAATGCGTTCGCGCCGGCCCTCAAGGCCCAACAGGAAGGCATCAAAGCCATCGACCGCGTAGGCCGCTACCAGTACGCCGTTGCCGGCGATTACATGGAGTGGAGCCTTGCCCAGGCTAAGGCGGCCCTTGGCGCACAGAGCCCGGCCGAATTCGTGTCCAAGCAGATCGAGCTCAGCACGGCGCTCAGCGAAAAGCTGCGGGCGCGCGTGCAGGAGTTTGTCACTCTAGCGACCGACACTCAGACCGGCTTCACCGAAGTGGTGAGCCAGGCGACCGCCAAAGTAGCAGAAGTGGGCAACAAGAAAGCGGCCTGATGCTGCCCGTTGGCGCCGCCCCCAGGCGCCGATGTGCTATCGCCCTATCGCGATAGATCCACAGCGGTCGGCGGGGGCGCCGCGAGGTGCCCTCTGCCGACCGCTGTATAGTGCAGGCAAAAAGTTGACTGCAATGCCTCACACATGGACAGCAAGCACGTGGATCACGTTACCAACCTGAGCGGCGAGAGCGTCAAATCACCGGAACCTCAGGACCCGGCTAAGCTCGCGCGTGTATTGCGCGCGCAGCTGGCAGACGTGACTGGAGGGCTGGCCCCCGACGTTTATGTGAACGCGTGGTGGGATTGGTACTTGAACCTCGCCAACCAACCGCCCAAACAGCTACAGATCATGCAGGACGCGCTGGCGAAGATGTTCGACACCTGGACCTTTGGCCTGCGGGCGGCTGCGGGACAGGCGATGCCACCGGCCGAAGGTGATGATCGCTTTGGCGGCGATGCGTGGGCTCAGTGGCCCTTCAACGTCTACGCGCATAGCTACCGCAATTACGTCGACTGGTGGCAGAAGGCCTGGTCGAACGTGCCGGGCGTCGCCCCCGAGAATGAGCGCACCTTGAATTTCATGGCCCGCAATGCTCTCGAGGCCATCTCCCCAGCCAACTATTTTGCCACTAACCCCGAGCTGCTGGAGACCACTCGTGCCGAATCCGGCAAGAATCTGGTGCGCGGCTTCAGCAATTGGCTCGAAGACGTCGAGCGCACTTTCGCAGGCAAGGGACTGAGTGGCACCGAGAAATTTGTCGTCGGCCGCGACGTCGCCGCAACACCCGGCAAAGTCGTGATGCGTAACGAGCTTGTCGAATTGATCCAATATTCGCCCGCGACCGAAACAGTATTCGCCGAACCGATCCTTATCATCCCGGCTTGGATCATGAAGTACTACATTCTCGATCTGTCCGCGAGCAATTCCTTGGTGAAGTACCTGGTGTCGCAGGGTCACACGGTGTTCATCGTGTCATGGAAAAACCCAAACGCCAGCGACCGCGGGCTCGGTATGGACGACTACTTGAGGCTCGGCATACGGGCCGCGCTCGAGGCCGTTTCGCGCATCGTACCGGACCGGAAAATCCATTCAGTGGGCTACTGTATCGGCGGCACCCTGCTTTCGATTGCCGCGGCAGCCTACGCCGCCGAAGGTGATCAGCGGCTCGGGAGTTTGACGCTGCTCGCAGCGCAGCAGGATTTCAGCGAGCCAGGTGAGCTGTCCGTCTTCATTAGCCCGAGCCAGCTCGATATGCTGGAGGCAGTCATGGAACGCAGCGGCGTGCTCAAAAGTGAACAGATGGGCGCGGCGTTCACGCTGCTGCGTTCGCGTGATCTGCTGTGGACTCCGGCAGTCAACACTTATCTACGCGGCAAGCGTGAAGCACCGAATGATTTGATGGCTTGGAACGCCGACGGGACGCGCATGCCCTGCCGGATGCACGCGCAATACTTGCGCCAGCTCTACCTCGACAACTCGCTCGCACGCGGCGAGTTTCAAGCCGAGGGGCGCCGTGTCGATCTGGCCGCAATCCAGATACCCATGTTTGTCGTCGGTACGGAAACCGATCACGTCGCGCCGTGGCAGTCGGCCTACAAGGCACGCGGTTTGACACGCTCGACTGACTATACCTTCCTGCTGACCTCAGGTGGCCACAATGCGGGCATCGTCAGTGGCCCGGTGCACCCGAGGCGACGCCATCGCGTGCGCACCTGGCTAAACGCCAGCGACACGCTCACGCCACAAGCATGGTTTGAGACGACGCAGCCCCAGGCCGGGTCATGGTGGCCGGTCTGGCAACACTGGCTGGCACAGCACTCCACTCAATCACGGGTGGCGCCACCGCCGCTCGGATCCACAGCGGCCGGCTACCCGCCGATCGCCGATGCACCCGGAGAGTACGTGCTGCAAAAGTAGCCGCAGCGGATAGGCGCGAGATGCAACAGCGTGAAGATTCCTGAGATTCTGCAGATCGAGACGCCGCATGCACGCGGCGCGCTGGCGAGCGTGCTCAACGTGCTCTCGGAGACGGGGCTCGGCAAGAGCATCAACGATGTGCTGTGTTTCCCAGGGCTCTTCGATGCGCCGCTGCACTCGCGGGCCGTCGAGGCGGTGGTCCTTCGCACGGGCAGCTAGACACTGCCGCAGTAGCAAGAACCACCTTACATGGGGCTCCACAACTGGGTCCGGCGAAGATTTCTACGGGCGAAGCGTCAGGGCGCCGCTGACACAGGTGCGAGCAGTCAGTGGCTGGCGGGTATTTTTAATGAACCACGCGCTCGCAGCTTTCGCCTGCCACGGCAGCGCGGCTTGGCCTACCGGCTGTACCTGCCGGCCGGAATCGGCACCTCGGAACGGCTGCCTTTGCTCGTCATGCTTCACGGTTGCACCCAAACGGCAGTCGAGTTCGCCGACGGCACCCGGATGAACACGGAAGCCGAAAAGCGGCACTGTGCAGTGCTTTATCCTGAGCAGTCTAGGAAATCCAACTCATTGCGTTGTTGGAACTGGTTTGAACCCGACTCGCTGCTCGGTCACGGCGAGGCGGCGCTGCTCGTAGACACCGTGCGGCACGTCATGGATCACTACCCAATCGATACAGCACGAGTGTATGTCGCTGGGTTCTCTGCCGGTGGAGCGATGGCCGCCGTCCTGTGTGCGGCACACGGGGAACATTTATTTGCCGCCTGCGCAATTCATTCCGGAGTGATGTTTCACGCCGCGACCACACCACTGCAAGCGCTGCAGGTGATGAGTCGCGGAGCAGGAACATCATTGAAGGGAATCACGCAAAAGATAGCCGGTCAGCGCCTTCCGGCCTCACGGTTGGTTCCCACCTTGATCATTCAAGGTACCGACGACCAGACGGTCAATCCGGTTAATGCGGTACAGATCGCCGAGCAGATGCGCCTGTTGGCGCAGCGTCTACATCCAGACAGCGATCCGCCAACAATTCGTGATGAGCGATGGATCGAGAGCGGGGGCCGCCGCTATTGCCAGCAGGACACGACCTTAGGCCAGATAGTACTCATCCGTAGCATCGTGATCGATGGCCTTGGCCATGGATGGAGCGGAGGCGACGCGCACCATAAGTTCTTTGACGCGGCAGGACCGGATGCGAGCCAGCTCGTCCTCGAGTTTCTGTGGCAGCATAGATTAGCCGCGGATATTGGTGCTGGCGCAATATAAGCGTCTTCGATAGTCTCAAGCTGCACAAATCGGAGGAAATTGGTTTCGGGTAGTATCCCATCCAAGGCCTTGTCTACCATCGGTATTCAGCACATGACGCCCACCCAGATCAACGTGCGGGATTTCCCCGATTCGGCCTATGCGCTCGAACTCAAGCGACGCACCGCCTTTCTTCGCTTTGCACCCCCGCTCGAGGCCGAGTACTCAATTTCTCATCTGGCTCGAGTGCGCCGGCGCGTCAGAGTCTGGTTCACCTTGGCCTTCGTGATCAGAGTACTGCTCGCAATCGATCAGGTGCGACGTACCGGTGTCTCCAGCGAACTCGCTTTGATTCACCTGGGCGCAATCGTGCCCTGTAGCTTGCTTCTGATGTGGCTGGCCTGGGGTCGTCATTTTGGGCGCCTCTACCTACGTGTGGCACCCATTCTGGTATCAATCTTCTATGCACTTGTCGCGCTTGAAGACGTTCGCTTGCTGGCCGATGGCCGGTTTGAACAGTTTGCAGCATTCCCGGTGGTGCTAATCGCAGTGTTCTTCTTCACCGGTCTGAAGTTTCGAGAGGCACTTCTGACCGTGATATTCCTGCTCATCACATTCTCAATTGCATCTCTCGCCGTGGGTCTAGCGCCAACCGTGCTCCTCAAGTGCATGGTCTTACTTGTCATCACAGGCGTCGTTGGCGCCGTAGTTTACTGGGACGTGGAAAAGACGTACCGTGAAAACTTCATCGAACGCGCGCTGATCGAGGAGCTTCTCGCGCGCGACAACCTAACTGGCCTGATGAACCGGCGCACCTTCGATGAGCACCTGCTGCGCGTTTGGCAGCAGGCCCTGCGCGACCGATGCTCGATCGCGGTATGCATGATCGATGTGGATCACTTCAAGCTATACAACGACGCTTTCGGTCATCAGGCTGGAGATTCAGCCTTGCGCACGGTCGCAAGGCTGATTCAGGAGTCTGCGCGTCGGCCCTTAGATCTTGCCGCTCGTTATGGAGGTGAGGAATTCGCGATGATCTTCTACGATCTTGCGCCCAACGACGTTCATGCCATCGCGGAACGTCTTATCAAGGCCGTTCAAGCCGAACGCATCAAGCCAGATGAAGCCTTGGTGAAGCCAGAGTTAGGCCTCACCATCAGCATCGGAGTGGGCCTGATCTCACCAACGGTCGGCCGCACAGCTCAGGGCGCGCTCCAATTGGCCGATGAGGCACTGTATGAGGCAAAGCACGCAGGTCGCAATCGTCTGGTACTCAAAGGCGAGGCAGACTATCGACTTCTCAGCACTGGCAGCTTTCACGCGACGCCATGATGAGGGCTTCCGAGGTGGGCGTATTCTGGGGCGTCACTTACGGGGGTGAGGTTTACTCATATTATGCGAAGGTTTTTATGCCAGGGCGCACTCCAGTCTGGCTGAGACCCGGAAAGCCGTCGTCGCTGGCTGGACGGGCGTCGCCGCCGCGTTGGACGCCCAAGGAGACATTACCCTCGCCGGCGACGTGCGCTATTTTGCCAAGCACCTGCCGCCGGTCCTTGTCAGGTGCGCTCATGGTGGACGGAGTGTAATTAATGACATGAAATCAGGGCCCAGGGTAGCTATCGATCCCGCCGAGCAAGCGTAGCTAAATGTCGCTCCTATGTACGCTGGACCACCGAACTCCTGAGCAGATGACATTATCTTCTTACGATCGATGTGTCCTCCGACAAATATGCAAAGTCTCGCCGACGTGGCGGCATCAGTCATATCCAATCCAGGAAGAATCCCAATTGAAAATATTAGTCATCGGTGGCACCGGTCATGTCGGCTCCGAAGTCGTCAGAGAGTTGAAAAAGCGGGATGCCGACGTTCGGGTCCTCGTGCGTAAGCCCGAGGGGAAATCACCATCCGGTGTCGAGATGGTCGTAGGTGACTTGCTCGATCCTGTCTCGATCGATAAGGCGCTGCAGGGAGTCGATAAATTATATCTTCTCAACGCTGTCACCCCAGATGAGTTGACCCAAGGGCTTATTGCCTACGATCTCGCCAGAAAGCACAAGCTGTCGCACGTTGTCTATCACTCGGTTTTTCGCGTCGAGCATTTCAAAGATGTTCCGCACTTCGCCTCAAAGCTCGCCATCGAGAGCGCGATCCGAGAATTCGACGTGCCGTTTACGATTATTCGTCCAAACTATTTTTTCCAGAACGACGCGTCCTTCAAAGACATACTCACCAACATGGCCGTATATCCCAATCCGCTCGGCCTCGTCGGCATATCGGCAGTCGATATTCGCGACATCGCCGAAGCCACCGCAATCTCTCTGATGTCCGATAAGCATTTTGGGAGGACTTATAACGTGAATGGCCCAGCCGTTATAAGCGGTCCGAAAGCCGCGTCGATCTGGAGCGAGGTGCTCGGCAAAGAAATCAATTATGCGGGAGACAACCTGGATGCCTTCGAGGAGCAGATGCGCAAGCACGCCCCTTCTTGGGCAGCATTCGATATTCGCATGATGTTTCAAGGGTATCTTGAGCGCGGTTTTGTTGCCGAGGACGGTGATGCCGCGACGTTGACAAAGCTCTTAGGCCGCGAACCACGCGCTTATGAGGATTTTGCGCACGAGACTATAATTGAATGGCAGAAGCTAGCCAATTTACGAGCGACAGCTTAGCGGCGAGCAGTTCGGCACCGTCAGCGCCAGATCGGTGCAAGCTCTTTGCGATTAGCACGTTTATGCTCGCCCGTCCCGTATTGCCGGATGCGTCCGTTGCTGTCACGGTTATCTCAGTCTCGATCATGTCGCCAATCGCGCGGCGCGCAGTGAGCATTGTCCTGAGTTGCTCGGAATGATCAAATGAGCATGCCGCGTTCTCGCCTGCGGCGACGCTGACTTGTTTGATTCTCTAGTCAACGGCGTCCGAGACCTTGACATCCAAACTTGGGAATTCTCGATAAACTGCCCCGGAGACAGGTGAAATGATAGTGACTCGACCCGCCCGAGAAAGTCTATTGTCGCCTGTGTCCGTGCGGGGAAGGCTACGAGAGGAGGTCACGATTCGTTGCGCCTTTGCCCAACACGATTTCCCGGCGCCGTCTTTAGGGGTGGCCGAGTTATCTTCCCGGCCTAGCAGGACTCGCAACATACACCGCTTCAGGGCTACGGACGGGGGTGACGGCACCTGCCGCGACCATGCACCTACTCCGGCCGTGTTGGTCTACACTCGAGCCCCCTCACGGTCTGTTTCCGTTCTAAGACGTTGCCTCGACCGCAGAAAATCGGGCCAGCTCCCGCTGCCCCATTGACCCGTAACAGCAACCTCACCTCGATGGAGAGCCAATGTGAAAAGCAACCGACGACTCCGCTGCAGCTATGGTCTTCTGTGGGCCATGGCTTTCTTACCGCTGCTGGCGCTGGCGCAGGCGCCTGCGACTGCCCCTTCGCCCGCGCTGGGACCCCGATACCTCGCGGCGCAGGTACCGCGCCCGAGCAATAGCGACACCACTCGCGCGCTCGCAGCGGCAGTCGAGTACGCCAAGCAGAAGGCAGTCTCGATCAGCTGTGCCGTGGTTGACAGCCGCGGGGATCTCGTCGGCTTCACCCGCATGGACAGCGCAGACTTCAAGTCGCGCCGCATTGCCGAGGCCAAAACACTGACGTCGGCACAACTGGGTATTCCCAGTGGCGATGCGGCACGTTTTGGCGCTCTGTTCGATGGCCTGAATGCCTTGATGCAGAACACCATGCTGGCCGTCAGGGGCGCGGTGCCCATCATTCGCAACAACGAGGTGATCGGGGCCATCGGCTGCAGCGGCGCGCCGGGGCCAGGCGATGTGGACGAGGCCGCCGCCACGGCGGGT
>Ga0182030_10019257_pt1 | contig 13016 bp, 11 predicted proteins | sample 812S3MmetaG_FD_121299 | JGI IMG/M metagenome (GOLD analysis project Ga0182030, IMG submission 121299) | Permafrost microbial communities from Stordalen Mire, Sweden - 812S3M metaG (Illumina Assembly) | ecosystem: Environmental > Terrestrial > Soil > Wetlands > Permafrost | place: Sweden... | reverse complement strand
CTTTCGACAACAATGGTTCCTTGGACGTGGCGCCGGGCGTGGACGCGCCGCCGCTCACCACCGACCAGACTTCGAGGGTATTCAGCGAAGAAATCGACCTGACCTCCAAGCTCGAAGGCCCGTGGCGCTGGTCGGCCGGCGGGTTCTTCCGCAACGCGCGCGACACCACCTACCAGACACTGGGCGATTTGTTGCCGGCGCCGGTTTACGAAGCGGATACTTCACGCTCGTCGGCGATATTCGGTGAAGTCGGGCGGCGCTTTCTCGATAACCAGTTCGAACTGGCCGTGGGCGCCCGCTACTTCCACGACGATGTCGGCCTGGACCAGCTGATTCTCTACGGCGAGGCGCCGGGCACGCCGTACATCACAACGAATTCGACGTTCCATGCCTTGACGCCGCGGGTGGTGCTCAGCTGGTTCCCGAGCCACGACTACACCATGTACGCCAGCTATTCGCAGGGCTTCCGCAGCGGCTTCCCGCAGAGCGAACTCGTGCAGTTGGTGGCGCCGGACTTCATACCGGTGAAGCCCGACAAGCTGACCAATTATGAAATCGGCAGCAAGGGCAACCTATTCGACAATCGCGTGACCTTCGATGCGGCCATCTACTACATGAAGTGGAAGGACATCCAACAGACTCTGGGCATACCGGTACCGGGCAGCACGGCCTACATCGTCGCGAACGTGAACGGCCAGTCCGCGAGCGGCGTGGGTGTAGACTTCGCGGTCACATACCGGCCCATCCATGGGCTACAGCTTGGCCTTAACTTCAGCTGGAACGGGCTGACCGAGGACACGGCCGTGCTCTCCAGCGGTCAGCTGCTGTTCCCGGCCGGATCCCGCATCGACGACTCCCCCGCCTACACCGCCGGCGCCTTTACCTCGTACGACTTCCCGTTCGGCGGGACCGGCTGGGCCGGACAGCTGGCGGCCTCCGCACGCTACACCTCGCTGCAGACGACGACATCGGTGTCGAGCGGCTCGGGGTTACCGCCCGTGGTCGTAGAGAGCAACACCATCACGACCGCGCGCACCAGCTTTACGGTCATAGCGCCGTCGCACTGGCGCGTGATGCTCTATTCCGACAACGTGGGCAACAATCGCGGCGTGCCGCTGGCCTCGCAAACGGCCTACTTGAGCAACAGTCAGCAGCCGCGTACCACGGGCGTTCAGGTGGACTATCACTACAAATAATGCATCGCCTAACGCACCGCAAATCGAGCAAACCTACTAGCTTGAGGATGAATTCATGCGCCGTTTGATCAGTATCGCTCTATTCGCTTTGATTTCTGCGGGCGCGCAAGCGGCGCCGCGCGTGCTGGAGCCCAAGGACTTGTTCCGCATGCAGTGGGCCACGGATCCGCAGATTCGCAACGACGGCACGCAAATCGCCTACGCACGAACTGCGAACGACATCATGACCGATCGACTGGTGCAGTCGCTTTGGCTCATCGATACGGCGACTGGGGCACAGACGCCGCTGGCGACCGGGCCGGGTTCCAACTCATCGCCGCGTTGGTCGCCGGATGGGTCGCGGATTGCGTATCTGTCAACCGGCGCGGATGGGCGCACGCAGATTGCGATTCATTGGATGCGCGGCGAGACAGCGAGGATCACCAATCTGGTCGAGTCGCCGAGCGACATCACGTGGTCGCCGGATGGCAAGCAGATTGCGTTCGTGATGCTCGCGCCGGAAGTGGGGCCTACCATCGGCAAGCCGCTGGTTAAGCCGCCGGGGGCTCAGTGGGGTGGTGATGCGCTGGTGATCGATTCCATGAATTTCCGGGCGGACGGGCAAGGATTGGACAAACCGGGGTTCAGACATATCTATCTGATGTCCGTGGATGGCGGCGGCGCCCCGCGGCAACTGACGTCGGGACCTTTCAGTGATGCGGGGCCGCTTGCCTTCTCGCCGGACGGCAAGTCGATCTTCTTTGCGGGAAATCGCACTGAGGATTGGAAGCGCGAACCGCAGGATTGGGCTCGGCATACGGCCATGACCTTGAGCATTTATCGAGTGAACGTGGCGGACGGCAGCTTATTGCAGCTGTCGCAGGACATCGGTCCGTTTCATGCGCCCACGCTGTCGCCGGACGGAAAGCTCGTGGCGTATCTGGGTTATCACGATAAGCATGTCGGAAATCAGAATGTCCGAGTCAACGTGATGGACGCGGACGGCAAGAATCAGCGCATCATCACGGAGTCGTTGGATCGCTCGGTGACGGACGTTGTGTGGGCAGCGGATGGACATAGCCTATACGTCGAGTACGTCGATCAAGGCGTCACGAAGGTCGGCCGGGTGGGCCTGACCGGCCGTGTGGAGGCAGTGGTGTCAGATCTGGGGGGTATAGGGGCGGCGACGCAGTTGCCGTACACGGAGGGCGCATTTACGGTGTCCGGTAAAGGCGCGGTGGCCTACACCGGCGGCGGGGCCGATCATTTGCCGGAGGTGTACTTGTCACGTGACGGCAAGACGCAGCGCCTCACAGACTTGAATTCCGAACTCCTGACCGAGGTGAGCATAGGCAAACTGTCGGCGCTGCCGGTGAAGTCATCGGCAGACGGGCGTGCGATTGGTGCGTGGGAACTGCTGCCGCCGAATTTCGATCCCGCCAAAAAATATCCGTTGATCCTCGAAATTCACGGCGGCCCGTACGGGAGCTACGGCCCGACATTCTCCGCGGACTATCAGTTATACGCCTCGGCCGGTTACATCGTGGTTTACGGTAACCCGCGCGGCTCGACCTCCTACGGCGAGGAGTTCGCAAACACGATTTACAACAACTACCCCAGCCAGGACTACGATGACCTCATGAGCATCGTGGATGCCGCCATACGGAAAGGCGGCGTCGATGCGGACAACCTGTTCGTGACCGGATCCTCGGGCGGTGGCGTGCTGACCTCGTGGATCGTGGGCAAGACGCATCGCTTTAAAGCAGCGGTGACACAGCGGCCGGTAATCAACTGGACCAGCTGGTTGCTGACCACCGACATGTCGGCCTTTGGCGCCCGTTACTGGTTCAAGCAAATGCCATGGGACGATCAGGAGACCTATTGGAAGCACTCACCGCTTTCCTTGGTGGGGAATGTCACGACCCCCACGATGGTGCTCGTGGGTTTGAGCGACCTCCGTACAACCGTGGGAGAAGCGGAGCAGTACTACCACGCATTGCAGCTGCGGCACGTACCGACCGAGCTGTATGAGATTCCGGGTGCGGCGCATGTACTGATGCGGCCGTCGCAACTGGCGCAGCAGACTACTGCGATCATTGAATGGTTTGGGCGCTATCGAAGTACTGCGGGACCTTAATCAAGGCCGACGCGGTGTTAACGTGCCCGGATTCGCAGTAGCAACAAGACCCATTACGTAAGATAGTACGCGGTTGTCTCGTCCAGCCAGTGTGCCGGAATGTCCCTGCCGTGGAATTCGACTCGCGTGCTGGGCTTGGGGGGATTCGGCGCAAGGCTGAAACCAACAAGGAGATGCCTGCCAATTCCTGCCCGAGTCCGTCGTGCAACTCAGTGGCGAGCTGTTGTGCCTCGTTGATGGCTTCGCGTCGCAGGTGTTTTTCCAATTCGCGCTCGCGGCTCAAGGGCGACCGATCGCCGGTATCTCTGGGCTCCCCGCAACACCTAAACGGTTAGCCACACACATCGGTGAACGCTTACGCGCTGGGAACTGAAGGGATCATTCCCGTGTGGGCTGCGCCTTAAGTTGTTATAGCTGTAACTGTACGATCCCACAACTTAAGATGCGCGAGCCGGCATTTTCCGCAGTGTGATGAGGGGATTTCCGCGAAATTTTCGTTTCCCCAAAAACCCGGCGATTCAGGCATAATTTCTCCGGCATGAACCTACATCTGTACGGCGGAGCGGACATTAGCCGCCCGGCTTCCCCAGGAAGCCGGGGGTTGATGGTGTCCGTTTCTCCTGATGGTATGAGGTGTAGGGTTCATGAGTGCTTTAACAGTATCGCTATTCCGGCTCCGAGTCGTCTCCGACGCTGATCCTGGTGTCATCGCTCGCGTTGTCGAGCGGTTCCAAAACTTGAATGTTCTGCCGCGGCGAGTCATCGCTGAGTTCGGTATTGACGAAACGATTCATATTCAAGTGGATGTTTGCGGCATGCCTGAGGAGCAGCTCAAGGTGGTCGCTGCGAAAATCAGTCAGGCGACGAGCATTGTAAGCGCGCATTGGCATCGGGTGCAGTGACGCAGCGCGCCTCGGTACGGAGCGATCGAGCTTATAGTCCCCTAATCGCCGCCGATCAGTGAGGATTCGATTGCGGTCGGTAGTTCAAGCGTCATTACCGATTCGGCGGAACAAGCTCGCTATCTTGGCCTTCAGACTCTGGCCATTCGGCGTAGGCCATGAGAGCTGCCTCTGGAAGTTCGCCCGAGTAAAACCGCCTGGCCAACGCTAGGCGGCGATCTCGTCGAGTTAAGTTGGGCGCCAAAGATGATAGAACGATGGCGCGCGCTGTCTCAAACATGGATGCGGCGATCCTGACTCGCTCGTCGGGTGTCATCTGCTTGTAGCGATCGTTGACCATTGCTTCGATTTTTGGCGACGTGTCGTTCATCCGGCAATTTCCTCAAGAGATCGAAGGACGTTCAGCTCTTCAGCCCAGTGTTTCAGATACTCCTGGTCTACTGCCGCGTCGAGCAATGTCTTCACATCGCGACGCTGTAAATCGGAAGCTGACTCTTGAGACCAAACCAGCTTTGAAAGAATCAAATCCTCGCGGCTGACAATCCACGTTTTCACTGCCGCCATTTCTACTAATCGGCGGCGTGCAAACTCCAGCTGACGGTACTTCGTGTTCTTTCGGACGATGAGGTCCACCTTTACACCGGTTGAGTTGTGCATGAGGTTGAAAAGCCGCTGTGACAGTATCGCCGACCGCACATCATCGGCATCAATATAAAATTCCGGCGACATTGCATTTACGATTCCGTCTACGTCAGTTTCAACCATTTCGACCACCAGATCGAGGTCTCGTGTCATGCGCGGTTTAGCGTAGAAAGCCATGGCAAATGAGCCGGTCAACATAAACGGAACGCCCGCCGACTCCAGCCGCTCGCTGACAAGCCTCAAGACTTCCAATTCTTCGAGCATTCAATGCAGTTTACAGCACGCCATCCCCGCGACCTAAGGTTCGCGCCAAGTACCGGTTAATCAAAGACCGGCGGTAAGCTAGCGCGCGGGGGATGGTTAAGCGTCAGTGCCGTTTCCCCGTGAACATTCCCGCCTTCAAGCGTCAATGGCCCGAGGTCCACTTCACGCTACACGACCTCAAAATCACTCAGCAGCTCGAAGGCCTGCGACGGTGCGAGTTGGACGTCTTCCTCTGGCTGCCCATTCCCACCGAAGGTCTCGACGTCCAAGAACTCCTCGACGAGCCCTTGGTCGCCGTCGTCCCCCGGCCACTACCGCCTGGCCGCCGCCAAAACGATTTCTATCAAAGATCTCGCCAACGAACCCCTGGTGCTCATCTCCCGCGCGCTCGATCCCGAAACCTATAGCCAATTTCAGTTACTCTTTCACCGCGCCGACGCCGCCATGAACGTCGCCTATCAAATCGAGAACTCCCTCTCCATCGTCAAAAAGAAGTCCACCGGCGAACTCGCCGATGCTTTCTATCGATTCACAGTCGAGAATCTCCGCGCGGCCGATACGGTCAATCCGTCTTTCAGCCGCCGCCGCGATACGCGTGCGTTACCGGGCATTCGCTCCGCATGTCGCAGAGCGCGTGGAAAGTGATATCCATTACAGCAGCGCTCGAATTTGTCTCTATACTCCCGCCGCGCGCCATTGAAGCGCTTCGGTTTAAGCGCAGGTAGGAGAAATAAAGGTCATGATGAGTGTTGACGATGAACGGCGGTCGGCGGGAAATATTGCGGACGTCACGCGTCGCTACGACTACCGCATGACTCCTTACATGGAGTCATTGCTTGAGGGGCGCGCAGCGGATGATCCGTTGAGCCTGCAGTTTCTGCCGGATGCCCGGGAACTTGACGCCTTACCCTACGAGACTTCCGACCCCATCGGGGATGTGCCGTTCAGCCCGGTCGAAGGCATTGTGCATCGGTATCCCGATCGCGTGCTCCTGAAGGTGGCGCACTCGTGTCCGGTGTATTGCCGATTTTGCTTTCGCCGCGAGATGGTGGGCAGTAAGGCTAGACCGCTGCAAGGGGCGATGCTGGATGCCGCGATGGACTATATTCGCGCGCACCCGAAAATTTGGGAGGTTATTTTAACGGGAGGCGATCCGCTGACCCTGTCGGGCCGGCGGCTGGGACAGATCTTAGGCAACTTGGCCTCGATCGAGAGTTTGAGTGTGCTGCGAATCCATTCCCGCGTGCCCATCGTGGCGCCGGACTCGATCGATGATTCCACAATAGAAGCCTTGCAGCAGCCACTGCCGGTGTATCTGGCGGTACATGTAAACCATGCGGACGAGATCACGGAGGACGTGGTCGCAGCGTTGCGGCGATTGTCATCGGCAGGCGTGGCGCTCCTCAGTCAAACCGTGTTGCTCAAGGGCGTGAACGACAACGCGGCGGCGCTCGAGTCGTTGTTCCGTAAACTGGTGCGGCTCAAAGTACGCCCCTATTATTTGCATCATCCGGATCTCGCGCCCGGGACCTCGCATTTTCGAGTCTCGATTGAGGTGGGGCAGGAACTGATGAGGACTTTAAGAGGAAGGCTTTCCGGATTGTGCCTGCCGACTTACGTACTGGATATCCCCCAGGGTTTCGGCAAAGTGCCGATCGGACCCACATACGTTGGCGCGAGGAACGACTTGGGGTTGCGTGAAATTCGAGACAGCCGCGGACACGTGCATTGGTATCCGGAATGAGAACTACTTGAACCGGCCGCTACTCAATAAGCTCGATTTTTGCCCGATGCCCGTAGTGAAAGTACCATCAAGAGTACGACGACATTGCCGCTGGAGTATTTGTCGCTGGCGTAAAGCACGGCCGATTGAGCGCCTGACGGAAGAATCACTTAGGCGGCACCGCGGCGATCACGCTGCCGGATTTGATGATCACTAATTTCTTGGGATCCACATAACGCTTGATGGCGCCATTGACCTGATCCAAGGTCAAGGCATCGACGCTCTTCGGATACTGATCCATCCAAGTGAGCGGCAGGCCGCGCTGCACGGTACGCAGGAGCGTGCCGGCGATGCCACCGGTGGTGGCGAGACTTACCTGATATGCGCCGATCATGTCGGTCTTGCGCGCCGCCAACTCATCGGCGCTGATACCGTCCTGCCACCAGAGATGCAGTTCGCGCTGCGTTGCCGCGAGGCCCTTATCTAGTAAGGTCGGGGCAAAGGAAGCATAGATGCGCCAATCGCCGTCATCGAAAGTGTCGTCGGAGATCCCGGCGGCGATGCTATAGGTCAACCCCTCTTTATCGCGCACTCGGCCCAAGAGCCGGCTGGTGAAGCCGCTGCCCAAGACGGCGGCGCCAGCTCGCAACGCGAGTGAGTCCGGATCGCGAAAGCGCAGACCCGTGGCCTGACCTACGAACACGCTGACGCTGGTCTTACCGGCGAGATTCACGGTTTGGTCGACCGGGGCGCCAAGCGCTGCGGGCTTCGATGCGCGGCGGTAAGGCGCCCCGCCGCTCCAGCCGGCAAAGTCTTTCTTGAGCTCCGTGTTGATTTTCGCAATATCCAAATCCCCGACCACCACCAACACCATGTGCGAGGGGCCGTAGAATTTTTCGTGAAATGCCTTCACTTGCGCCAAGGTCGCGCTACCTAAGGCCGTGTGCCACTCATCGAGCGATGCCGGCCGATTCGGATGCCCTTCCGGGAATATCGCTCGATTAAACGCCTCCGCGGCGCGGGAGTCGGTGCTCTGCGCCTGTTGCTGCAAGCCGCCTTCAATGGCGATCTTGGCCTTGTCGAACTCTTCGGCTGTGAACGCGGGATGCCGAAGTTCGTCGGCCATGATTTTGAGTACCAGCGGCAAATCGGCCTTAAGGCTGCGTGCCTGGATGCTCAGTACTTCTTGTCCGACCGAAAAGCCCAATTTCGCGCCCACGCGATCGAGCTGACCGGCGATCGCGAACTTGTCCATCGTCGCCGTGCCCTTGTCGAGCAAAGTGCCGGTCAACGTCGCGACAGCGATATTGTCCGCGGCGAAAGTATCGCCCGCCGGCAAAGAACCTACGATGGTGACCACATCCTTGATGTCGGTGGGATACTCGATCACATCGATGCCGGCGATAGTCGCGCGCACGACATGCTTGGCCATGTCGGCAGCGTGAAGTTGAACGCCGGCCAGCGCGAGAACTACGACGCCGGCACTTCTTGATATGTACCGAAAGTTAAAGATGCTCATGGCGCGGCCTCCGGCACATACCAGCCTGTCGTACTCTGGCGATGATCCAAATACGCCTTCGCCACCCGTTGCACCTCGGCCGGGGTGACTTTCGCAAGCTTGTCCTCGTAGCGAATGTATTGAGTCCAATCGCCGATCCCGATCCACTCGCTCAGTTGGGCAACCACCGAGGCCTTGCCGTCGCGCCCATAGGCCTGGGCGGCGCGATGCTGACGAACGACTTGCAGCACCTCATCGGCCGTCACCCCGTCGGTTTTGATCTTCTCGAGCTCCTCCAGCATCACCTTCTCCACCGCGTCGTGGGTGACCCCGGGGCTCAAACTGGCGGAGAGTTCAAACAGGCTCGCCGCGCGTAAGTTCTCGACCCCCGCGCCCACGCGCAGCGCGAGGTTCTTATCGATCAGCGCTCGATAGAGCCGGCTGTTCTTGCCCGAATACAGCACATCGCCCAAGACATCGAGCGCGGGGATGTCGGCGTCGAGCGTGCCGGGCACCTTGTACAGAATCAGGACCGAGCCCACCTTGCCGGGTTTATTGTCGATGACGCGGCGGGGACCCGTTTGCACCGGCTCCTCGGTGATCACTTCCGGGATGGGATGCGGGGACTTAGGAAAGCCGCCGTAATATCTCTTGACCAGATTCAACGCCGCGGCGGCCTCGATATCGCCCACCACCGTCACCGTGGCATTGTTCGGCCAATAATAGGTGTCGTAGAAGGCGCGCAGCTCCTGCACGGAGACCTTCTCGATGTCGCTTTTCCAGCCGATCACGGGATGATGGTACGGGTAGGCCATGAACGCGGTGGCTTGCACGTCCTCGTGCAGAAGCGAGTTGGGATCGTTCTTGCCGCGCTCGTATTCATTGCGTACCACGGTCATTTCGGCCTGCTTGTCGGCGTCGTGCAGCCATAAATTGCGCATGCGATCCGCCTCGATGGCCACATAGCCCTCCAAATCCTTGGCCCCCAGAGTCGCGAAATAGTTGGTGCGGTCATAGGAGGTGGTGGCATTGAAGGAGGCGCCGCGGGCGCCCAAATATTGCTTGATGCTGTTGCCGGCCGGGTCGTTGAAGTGCTCACTGCCCTTGAACATCAGATGCTCGAGGAGGTGCGTGGAACCGGTGGTGCCGGTCACCTCGTTGCGAGAGCCCACGTGATAGGTGACGTTGAAGCTCGCCACCGGAGCGGAGTGGTCGGGCTTCACCAAGACCTGCAGGCCGTTCGCATCGAGAGTGTATTCATCGATGCCACCCACCGATTGGACGAAGGTGAAGCCCGGCACGGCGACTTGAGCCGCCGACGAGCCTTGCGATGCAATCAGCGCCAGGAGGGTGAGGGAAAATGGACCGATTGATTTCATGTGGTAGTAACCCAGTGGGCAATCCTTAATGTTCGTTCGCCTGCGGCAATGGGTGCAGAAACGGCGCCCACGGGCGCACAATTGGATCGCAGTGCGGGTAACAAGTTCATTTCAACTAAGACGCACGGGACAACGGATTCCGCAGGATCAATTCGGGAGTTCTTCGAAAGATGTTTTGCGTTCGCCGCGCAGTTCGCGCGGTTTGGAACCGCTGTCAGGATGGGCGACAAGCTCGCCCTGATGATGGAGGCTGCGTTTGGCGAGTGGCTGGCTCCTGAGTCAATTTCGATCCGCGGCATTGACAGCATCGCGGGCGAGACACAAGGTTACAAGTTGATAGCGCGCGCGCAAAACGCCGAATGGAATCATCGCCTCAGTAGCGCCGGAAGTGCCGCCGCCGGGGAGTTTTTTGCGAGAAGCCAAGGGTACTGAGAATCGCATCGAAATCGAACTTAGAGGTGGTCAGGTGATTCGCTTAAGCGGTCAGGGTGCGGGGCGATGGCCGACGGCGGTGTCCGTTGTGGGGGATTTGCATGAGGTCGCGCGACTGGCGGAGTCGGCGCGGCTACTTCCAAACTCGCAGGGCACAGTGTTGCGCCGCGAGCGAGAAATCACCATCAGTTGTGAGAATTGTGAGATCGTGCCGAGTTGAACGCCGGAACGGCGACAAAGATTGCGAAGTTCAGCAGCGTCGATGTAGTCGACGTCGATCGGGGACAATTAACGGCAGTGCCGTGAATCTTTGCACAATATCCTTACGTGCGCGCGGACCTGCGAATCCCTGCAGCAATTCCTGGAGTATCAGCCCCGTGGTCACGATCGACTCGCCGCCGCCGAGCGCCACGCGCCATCCGACAGAGAACCAAGCCGCGACCAGCGCCTCAGCGTTCGCGGCGGCCAATCCACTTATCGGCGGCCGGAACGGAGTACGCGCATAACCGGTCCAGCAGGCGTTCAGGATCAACATCTGATAAAAGCAGATCACGATGAATCTCGCGGAGAAAACCTTCCGACACAGCCTTGTCCGCCAATTCCAGCAGCGGATCGTAATATCCGTTTACGTTCAATAGGCCGCAGGCTTTTCGTTGTATGCCAAGCTGAGACCAGGACAATACTTCAAACAATTCCTCCCACGTGCCGTAGCCTCCGGGTAGCGCCATGAACGCGTCGGACAGATCCGCCATTGCAGCCTTGCGCTCGTGCATCGAACTCACTATGCGCAATTCCGTCAATCCGGTGTGCGCAAGCTCTTTGTCTGCGAGAGCCCGTGGAATCACTCCGATTACCCGCCCTCCTTCGCTTAAGCACGCATTCGCCAGAGTACCCATTAGGCCGACGCTGCCGCCTCCGTACACCAGAACAACGCCGCGCTCACAGAACAACCGCCCTACGGTCTGGGCGGCGTGCGCATAGACTGAGTTCACGCCCGAACTCGATCCGCAAAACACGCAAATGCGTTTCAACATCTTTGGATTGTAGAACGCCAAGAGCCCTAGTTGGGCACCGCGAAGCCTGCCGCTCTATACGCTACCCCCGCAATGAGATAGTCTGCTCGTGTCTTGGGGTTTATGTTTACCAGACGCTGACGCTGGCGCTCGCCGCGCCGCCCCATATGCTGATTCTTGATCCCGTGCCCCCTACCGCATCCCATTTTGGGCCGATCATGGGTGAGAAGAATCGAGGAATACGCGAATCTTTATCATCTGACATCTGCCTGTGGTTGCCCGATCATGGGCTTGGAATTTGCACAACGGGGGTGGGGCTAATCCAGGAGATCTGCTCAATGAACGAAACACCGCTGAAGCATTACTTGCTCGCCTCGGACTTCGACCAAACTCTGAGTTTCAAAGATTCGGGCCTTGTGTTGAGTGAATTGCTCGGGATATCGGGATTCGAGGATCGCGTCGCGGGCCTTGCCCGAAGCAATCTCGTGCAGCAAGGCGGCGAGCTTGCCTATTTGATCCGTCACGATCCGGAGTTTCGCGGTGTGCGCCGCGAGCATCTGGTGGAAACCGGCCGGCGCGTTCGTCTCAAGAGCGAGATTCCCGCGCTCGTCGACTTCATGGAGCGAGGCACGCCAGGCTATCGCTTTTCCTTTTTCGTCATATCCGCAGCCCCGCGGGAAATCGTCATTTCGGCACTTGCCGGCGTCGTGCCTCCTGAACACATCTATGGCACAGAGCTGGAATTTGACTCTCGTTCCGGCGAAGTTCGTGCAATCAAGCGGGTGGCTGCCGGCTACGGCAAGGTAGCGGTAATCGAGGAACTCCAGCATCGATTGGGAGTCGCAGCCGATCGCATCATCTATGTCGGCGATGGCAGCTCGGACGTTCATGTGATGCTGCACGTCAATAACCATGACGGATTCACGATTTCAGTCTCTGAAAACAAACAACTCGCACGCATCGCGAGAAGCACGGTGCTGAGCGAAAGCGCATTCAGCATCATGGTCCCAATCCTCGATCAACTCCTTCACTGGCGCACGGGGGACATTCGAGAGTTGTTCGAATCCTACGGCTTGACGCTGAATGAGTGGGAAAAAGATCGGACGGATCGGGTGAAAATCGGCGAAGTTCCGGCGTCGGGCGCACCGGTGCAAATCGAGGCAGCGTGAACCATGTCATCGCCGAGAGTCTCGGATGGGCGGCCACGGCTGTTTTTGTGGGATCCTATTTTTTTGAGCGCCCCTCGATCCTTCGCCGCGTGCAGATGGTCGGTGCCCTGCTCTGGATAAGCTACGGCGTGACGATCAATTCGTCGCCGGTAATCGTCGCCAATGTGCTGGTGTTTTCGGCGGCGGCCTGGACCATGCTTCGCAAGGGTCGTGCACAGCCGTGATTGTCAATCCGAACGGGTTGAATTGACGTAGGTTCGCCGGAGTTTTTATATACGATAGACATAATGTTTCTCGTGCTTTAGCACCGTATCTAAGGAGGGAAAATTCCATGGCTGTTCACAACATATTGATTCTCGGAGCCTCCTACGGCTCCCTTTTGGCATCCAAAATTATGTTCGCGGGTAACAACGTATCCCTGGTATGCCTGCCCGCCGAGGCCAATCTGATCAATGCAGAGGGGTTTCGAGTGCGAATGCCGGTTAAAGGACGCACAGAGATGGTTGAAATCGACTCGCGCAAGTTGCGGGGCAAGGTCTCGGCGGGGGGAGCCGGCGATTTCGACCCAAAGAACTTCGATCTGGTTGGTTTAGCGATGCAGGAACCGCAATATGGCTCACCGGGCGTGCGTGAATTGCTCGATGCTGTCGCGCGGTCAAAAGTGCCCTGCGTGTCCATCATG
>Ga0182030_10019256_pt1 | contig 13017 bp, 10 predicted proteins | sample 812S3MmetaG_FD_121299 | JGI IMG/M metagenome (GOLD analysis project Ga0182030, IMG submission 121299) | Permafrost microbial communities from Stordalen Mire, Sweden - 812S3M metaG (Illumina Assembly) | ecosystem: Environmental > Terrestrial > Soil > Wetlands > Permafrost | place: Sweden... | reverse complement strand
TCCGGCCGGTCTGACAACGGGGAGGATCATGTTATTCGCAAGTTGTTTGCAATCAGCGAGTTGCTCGCGGAAATAACCAAAAATAACCAAAAACAACCAAAATCACAGTTTCGTTTTTTTGGGTGTCCGGGCGTGCCGCCCGGCCGCCGCAACTGCTCGCCACCGTGTGGGTGCGCCCCGCCTCCCGCTCCGCGGATCAACCCGCAGTCCGTCCGCCCAAATGGCGCGCCCGTCCAACCTTGCCAATGACTTCGGAATGCTCCGGATTGCCCGTGGGCGTTCTTTCCGATGTGGTTCCCAAGGCGGACCTGGCGCCCGTTGCCCCGGGCGGCGGGTTTTTTGAGGTTCGGGTTGTATGTTGGCAGGAAATCTGCAACTTTTGGCGGCTCTGGTTGTTCAACCAGAAGCATAAATGGCCTTTAGCTCTGTAAAAAGCATGGTGGCGACCGTTGCCGAGGCGACGCCCGTTCAGTTTGACGGGTGGCACAAGGCGTGGCGTGCGGCATCGGACAGCGGCTCCAGTGAGTCGCTGCTGGGTTTCATTGCCCGCGAATGCGGGGCGTCGGAGGACGTATTTCTGCATAAGCTGGCCAAGGCTCTGAATTGGCCATTTCTGGACCTGCCCAAGCTCACGGTGCCGGCGGAGGCGCGCAACAAGATTTCCACAAAGATCGCCTTCCAATACTCCATCCTGCCCACGGCGGTGACGGACGGGGTGCTGCAGGTGGTGATCAGCGACCCGTTTGACGCGGCGATGATGAACGCGGTGCGGTTCAGCGCGCGGATGCCGGTGCAGTTCGCGCTGGCGACGAAGGTGGAGATCGAGAAGGCGCTCAAGAAGTATTACGGGGTTGGGGCGGAGACGCTGGATGAAATGGGCGAGAGCGACGCGATGGATCTGGAGACGGCCATCGACAAGGAGATCACAGAGGGCGACCAGGAGGCGAGCGTCATCAAGTTTGTGAACCAGATCATCTGGGAGGCGTTCAAGGACCGGGCGACGGACATTCATTTTGAGCCGGCGGAGGATGAACTGCGCATCCGCAACCGGATTGACGGTATCCTGCACCAAATCCCGCTGCCGCCGCAGCTCAAGCGTTTTCAATCGGCGCTCATTTCGCGCATCAAGGTCATGAGCGGGATGAACATTTCCGAGAAGCGGCTGCCGCAGGACGGCCGCATCAATGTGCGCATCAAGGGCGAGGAAATCGACATCCGGGTTTCCACGGTGCCGACGGTGTATGGCGAGAGCGTGTCGCTGCGGTTGCTGACGCGCGGGAAGATCTTTCTGAGTCTGGACAAGCTGGGGTTCTCCAAGAAGGAGGAGGACGCCATTCGCGACATCATCATCAAGCCGCACGGAATTTTTCTGGTGACGGGACCGACCGGCTCGGGCAAATCCACGTCGCTGTACGCCTTCCTGAGTTCCATCAACTCGGTGACGAAGCGGATCATCACCATTGAGGAACCGGTGGAATATGAGTTAAAGGGGATCAACCAGATCGCCGTGCGGTCGGACATCGGGCTGACCTTCGCCATGGGGCTGCGGCACATTTTGCGCCAGGATCCGAATGTGATCATGGTGGGGGAAATCCGCGACTTGGAGACGGCGGAGATCGCCATCCGGGCGTCGCTGACGGGGCACCTCGTGTTTTCGACACTGCACACGAACGACGCGCCGAGCGCGTTCACGCGGTTGATTGACATGGGGATCGAGCCGTTTCTGGTGGCGTCGTCGGTGGAGGCGGTGATGGCGCAACGGCTGATCCGGACCATCTGTCCGCATTGCAAGACAGAGCAGAAGGTGACCCGCGAGTATTTGGAACGCATCGGTTTCCCGGCCGAGGACATAGAGACGGCCAAAGTCTGGCGTGGGGCCGGGTGCGAGGAATGCCGCCAGCTTGGCTACCAGGGGCGCAAGGGGATTTACGAACTGCTGCTGGTCACCGAGGCGGTCCGGCCGTTGATTTTGAGCCGCGCGCCCGCCACGACCATCGCCCAGCGCGCCATGGAGGCGGGCATGCGCACCCTGCGCACGGATGGCTGGAACAAGGTGAAGGCGGGGGAGACGACCATCGAGGAGATTTTGCGCGTCACCCAGATCGAGGAACACATTGAGTCGCTGGGCGCCTTGGACAAGGTGCCGATCGGCCCCAAACACTGACGCCCATGCCCCGCTGGAACACCTGCCACATCCTTGACGCCCTCACCGGCACCCACCGGCTGTGGGATTTCGACGCCAAGGGGGATGGCTTTGTGCTGGGCCATGAGCACGTCGCCAAGGCCGGCGAAGCGTTGTCCGGCCACGCCGCGAAAAGCTGGAGTTCGCTCTGGCGGAAAAAGCTCAACGTGGCCTGGCTGCCGCCGGAACAGGTCTTCCTCAAGGTGGTGGAACTGCCGCAGAGCAGTTTCGAGGAAACCGTGTCCATGGTGGAATTGCAGTTGGAACGGCTGTCCCCGATGCCGGTCACCCAAATTGTTTGGACGTTGCACTTGCTGCCGCGGTACGCCGCGCCCGCCCCGGGCGCGCCCGCCCTGCAAACCGCGGTGGTGGTGCTGGTGGAACGCAGCGTGGTGGAGGAGTTTCTCGGCCGGCTGGAGAGCCAGAGCTACCAGGCCGACCGGCTGGAAGTGCCGATGCTGGATCAATTGGAATTGGCGGACGCCAAAACCGATGGCGTGTGGATCTATCCCTCGCCGGTGGCCGGCCAGAACGGCGCGCTGGTGGCGTGGTGGCTGGGGGGGGTGCTGCGTGATTTGAGCCTGGTCACGCTGCCGCCCGCCGGCAGCGCCGGGGAAAGCCTGCCGAGCCAGTTTGCGCGCCTGGCCTGGGCGGGCGAACTGGAGGGCTGGCTGACGGGCCGGCCCCCATGGCATCTGGTGGCCGACGCCGTCAATGCCGCCCAGTGGGAGGCCGCCCTGCGCGACTTGGGGGAGGCGGTCACGGTGACGGCCCCGCCGCCGCCCGCCGAACTGGCCGCGCGCACCGCCCGCCGGGCCGCCGCCGCCAGCGACCGCGCCAACCTGTTGCCCGCCGAATATGCGGTCCGTTACCACCAACAGTTCGTGGACCGGTTGTGGCTGCGCGGGCTGATGGCGGCCGGGGTATTGTACGCCGTGGCGGTGGCCGTTTATTTTTGCGCGTTGTTCGTCCCCTGGGTCGGGCTGGAAAGCAAGACCACCGCCGTGGAGCAGCAGGTGGCCGGCCTCGGGGCCAGCTACACGAATGCCCTGCAGTTGAAGGCGCGCTACGGTGTGCTCAAGGACCGCCAGAATCTGAAATTTGCGGCCCTGAATTGCTGGCAGTTGATCGCCGACCAACTGCCCGCCGGCACCTCGATCCAGCGGCTGAATTTCGCCGACGGCAAAAAACTGACGCTCAGCGGGACCGCGGCGGCCACCGACATCAGCAAGATCATTGATTTCAATGACAGCCTGCGCAAGGCCACCGTGGATGGTGAGCCGATGTTTGATCCCAAGGAAGGTGACGCCTTCATGGAACACACGGTGCCCGGCGGGGTGGCCTGGAGTTTTGGCCTGGTGCTCAAACATGGGGAGGAGTCGGCAAAACGATGAAGAAGTACTTTGCCCAATTACGTCCGCTGGAACGCCGTGTGGCGGTGGCGGTGCTGGTGGTTTTTTTCCTGGTGCTGAACTGGGTGTTCATCTGGCCGCACTTTGCCGATTGGGATAATCTGCAGCGGCGCGGCGACCTGGCCGCGCAGAAACTGCAAACATATCAAAAGGTCATCACCCAGGCCGCCGCCTACCAAAAGCTGGTCAAGGATCTGGAGAGTTCGGGCGACGTGGTCCCTCCGGAGGACCAGAGCATTGACTTCATCCGCACCGTGCAAACGCAGTCCTTTGCCAGCGGGGTGGGTCTCCTGACCACCGGACGGATGATCCCCAGCACCAACGACCAGTTTTTTGTCGAGGAGGTGCTCAACGTCAATGTTTCGGGCACGGACGATCAACTGGTGGATTTTCTTTATAAACTCGGCACCGGCCCCTCGATGATCCGGGTGCGCGGGCTGGAAATGCAGCCCGACGCGCCGCACCAGCACTTGACGGCGCAAATCCGGCTGGTCGCCAGCTACGCGAAAAACCCGCCGGCCAAAACCGTTCCGCCCAAAAACACCCCGGCCAAACCCGCGCCGGCCAACCCGCCCCGGTCCATTTGAAGTCCGTCAACGCCATCGTCACATGAAAACAACCGCGCTCCTCCTGGTTTTATTGCTCACCTGTCTCGGCCTGCGGGCCCAAGTGCCCGCGGCACCCGTCCTGCCCCGCCCGATCTTGCCCCGGCCGGCGCCCGGCAACAACCCCGGCGCCCCGGGCCAACCCGGCGTCAACCCCAATGCCGGCCTGGTCAGCGGCGCCTTAAACGGGGGCAATTTCAGTAGTTTGAACTTCCACCAGTCGTCCCGAGACGAAAGCCCGACCAACACCATCAATTTTCAGGGCGTGGATGTGGCCCAGGTGCTGGAGATCTATGCCGGCCTTGTGGGCCGCACCCTGTTGCACGGGCCGCTGCCCCAGGCCTCGATTGTGTTTAAAACGGAATCCCCGCTGACCCGGTCCGAGCTGATTGAGGCGCTGCAAACCGTGCTGGCCATGAACGGCATTCAGGTCATCAATTTTGGCGACAAGTTTGTGAAGGTGGTGGGCACGGCGGATGCCAACAACGTCGGGGCGCCCATCAGCGATACCGACGCCACGAATCTGCCGGACCTGGGCCCCTATGTCACCCACATCGTGCAGTTGAAATACCTTAAGCCCAGCATTGTGTTGCCGTATATCACCCCCTTCTCCAAACTGCCCAATGCGGCGACCGCCATTGACGACAACGGGCTGATCGTCCTGCGCGACAATGTGGAAAACGTCAAGCGCATGCTGGAGATGATTGACCGGCTGGATATCAGCATCCCCACCGAATATATTTCCGAGGTCATCGCGATCAAATACGCGCAGGCGGCGGACATCGCCAACGCCTTGAACAGTCTGGGCGGCCAGGGCGGCGGCGGCGGCACGGTGAGCATTGGCAACAGCCCGACCGGCGGGCGGGTCAGCGGGCTGGGCGGTTCCGGGTCCAGTTTCAACACCGGGGCGGGCGGGGCCGGCGGGGCCGGCGGCTCCGCCGGCACAGGGCTCACAGGGCTCCGGGCCATGGGGAGCACAACACAAGGAGCGGCAACCACCCCCAACGGCACGCCGTCCTCCGGCAGCACGTTCCAAAACCGGTTGAACCAAATCATCAGCAGCGCCGGCGGCGGCGGTGCCACCAGCGGCGGCAAGCAGGAGCCCATTCAGGTTTTTGGCCAGACCAAGATCATCGCCGACCAACGGAGCAATTCGCTGCTCGTGTTCGCCACCCGGCAGGACATGGTCAACATCAAACATGTCATCAGCCAGTTGGATGTGCTGCTCTCCCAAGTTTTAATCGAAGCCGTCATCATGGACGTGACCTTGGGAAGTTCCTTCAATCTGGGGGTCTCGGCGGCGCAGAACCCGCAACAATATGGTACCACCGCCGGAGGTCCGATCTTGGGCGGAGGTGGCGGGAACAACGGCGCAGCGTTGCAGAGCTTGATCCCCGGGGGGCTTGCCAATGCCGCCACCAACGGCGCGTTTGCCCAAAATCTGGGCGGCGGCCTCAACTATTATGGCAACATCGGCCCCAATTGGGATGTGGCGGTGTCCGCGCTGGCGGGGGAGAACAACGCCACCGTCATCCAACGACCCCGCATCCAGACGTCCCAGGCCAAGCCGGCCACGTTCTTCGTCGGCAACACGGTGCCGTATGTCACCGGGACTTATTACGGCGGCGGTTATTCCGGCGGCAACAGCTCGCAATATTCCCAGCTCACCGTCGGCGTGGAGCTGGATGTTACCCCCTTCATCAACCCGGATGGTCTGGTGGTGATGGACATCAACCAGGAAATTGACGACGTCAACGGGTCCACCGCCATTGAGGGCGTCGGGAATGTGCCCAACACCGACAAGCGGACCCTGTCTTCTGAAATTGCCGTCCGCGACCGGGACACCATCATGCTGGGCGGGTTCATCCGTTCCGACAAGTCCACGTCCAAGTCTGGGGTGCCGGTGTTGCAGGACATTCCGCTGCTGGGGATGTTGTTCAGCAGCCGTTCCGACAGCAAGAACCGGGAGGAGCTCATTGTGCTGATGCGGCCCACGGTCCTGAAAACCCTGGATGACTCCGCCGCCATGACGCGCACCGAGGAACGGCGTCTGCCCGGCGTGTCCGCCGCCGCCCTCGATGATAACAACTACGAACAACAGCTTATCGCCGCCGAGCGCAAAGCCGAGGCGAAACGGGCCAGAGCGAGCGGCGAAACCAACGGCTTTTACGAAGAAAACCACACCATTCTGCAAACGGACCGCATTGGCCTGGGAACGAATGCGCCTGTGATTCCGCCCCCCGATGTCATGGTGATCACGAATATGCCGACGTACCACTCGGACGAGACGGTTCCGCCGGTCACGCCGGCTCCGGCCGTTCCGAACCAGTGATAACCGCGACGTCGGGCAGAACAGCGGACGGGTTAGTCAGTTCCGTTCCACAGTGAACGCAACACGGACGAGTCTGGGTCGGCGACACGGCTGCGGGTCACGGACCCGCTCTCCGAGGCCGCCCGTTTGTCCCCAAGGGCAGTTCCGACCTGCTACCGCCACGCGAAAATTCCCAACTGCGCGCTTGCCTTGGCGAAATCTTGTCCGGTATAGTACAGTTCGGAACGGTCCCGGTCGTAAACATGCCCGTGGCCTTTCCGGGAACCGTGATAGATTGACAGCACATGGTTATCACTGTGCCGATGTGGCGGAATTGGCAGACGCGCTGGACTCAAAATCCAGTGGCCCTTAAAGCCGTGTGGGTTCGACCCCCTCCGTCGGCACCATCCTTTCGATGGCATTCACTAGCATTTCCAGGCATGAACAAGGCGTGCAGTTGCTGCAACGCTCCCTTGCGCGCGGACGGCTGGGTCATGCCTATCTGTTCGCCGGCGATCAACTGGCGGAACTCGCGGAACTCGCCCGGGCGCTGGCTCAAACCCTCAACTGCCTGCATCCGGTTCGGTCCCAGGGCGTGGCGACCGATGCCTGCGATCGGTGCGCCAACTGCCGGAAGATCGCCCAGGATTTGCACCCGGATGTCCATTGGGTCCGGCCGGAATCCAAGCTGCGGGTCATAACCGTGGATCAGATGCGGGAGTTGATGCAGGAGATGCAGCTCAAACCGTCGGAGACCGGTTACAAGGTGGCCATCATCGAGGCGGCGGACCGGTTGAACACCCAGGCGGCCAATGCCTTCCTCAAGACGCTCGAGGAACCTCCCGATAAATCCGTGCTGATCCTGCTCTCCACGGAACCCCAGCGATTGTTGCCTACCATCTTGTCCCGATGTCTGCGGCTGAATTTCTTCGGCGACGGTCTGGCCGGCCTGGCGCCGGCCGACGGAGATTGGCTGGCGCGCTTCGGCGCCCTAGCGGGCGGGGAACCGAAAAGTTTGATGGGCCGGTATTGTCTCCTGGACGTGATCTTGCAACGGTTGGGCGAGATCCGGGCGCAGGTGGATAAATCCTTGAGTGCCCATTCCCCGCTGGAGCAGCATGAGGATGTGGAGAAGGGCTTGCGCGACAAGTGGGAGACGGAACTGGCGGCGGCCATCGAGGCGGAATATCGCCGCCGGCGGGCAGAGTTGCTGATGCTCATCCATTGGTGGCTGCGAGATGCCTGGATACAGACGCTGGGCATCGGGCAGGAGCTGCTCAAATTTCCCCAAATTACCGGGGCGGAGGCGGTCGCCCGGCGCATCACCGCCCGGCAGGCGCTGGAAAACCTCAAAACCATGGAGCAAACCCAGCGTTTGCTTCATACGAATGTTCAAGAAGCCCTGGCTTTGGAGGTCGGCTTGTTGAAGTTGCATTTCTAAGCCCCGCCGGGAATCATTTCGTGGCATGAAGCAGGCGCCAAAATTCAATGTCCAGAGCGCCTACGCACTGGCCTTTGGGCTCTTCTTGGGGCTGGCCATCATCAAATTTGGCAACCCCGTCATCTTGGACCAGAAGATCCCGCCGCCGGCTTCGGTGAATGAATTCATCTTGGAATTCTGGCCGTCCCATTGGGCCATTTGGATTTGGTTGCCATTGGCTGTGCTGGGGGGAGTGCTGATTTGTAAATACCCGGGCCGCCGGCCGGGAATATATTGGTTATGGTTGCTGCCCTTGATCTGGCTGGGCTGGCAATGCCCGGCCGCCATATTCAGTGTGGATACCAGCCTCACCGCCAGCACGCTCCCGCAATTTGCCGGGTGTGTCGGCTGCTATTTCCTCGGAATGCTCCTGTTGGACCGGCCGGTGCTCATGCGTTTGTTGCTGGCCGGTATTTTGGCGGGGTTTACAGTTTGCCTGATGCGCGCAGTGGATCAGCGGGTGTTTGAATATTCCCAAACCTATCAGACCTTGGTGGAGGGGGAGAAAAATAGCTGGACGAACATGGCACCGGCGACGTTTTTGACGCTGAAACAGGAGAACCTTATCGTTAACACTAATGGCAGCGACGTGGTAAACCCAGTGCTGTTGGACAAATTATTGAAACACCGGGTTAGCGGTACGCTTGTCTATCCAAACGCTTTGGCGGGGATAATCCTGCTGTTATTGCCGGCCGGGTTAACTTTATCGTTATCTGACACCAAAAGTTTAAAGCCTTCAATTCGATTCGCGGTCATGGCCATGACCATTGGATTGGGCGGTGCGGCCTTTATCTTTACCGGTTCAAAGCTGGGTTGGTTGCTGGCCTTGGGCCTAGGTGGGTTGATCCTGTTCCGGTTGGACTGGTCAACCCGGTTAAAATGGCTGGCTTTGGCACTGGTGATGGTCATCGGCCTGGGCATTTTCAGCGTTCGGTTTCACAAGTACTTTTCCAGCGGTGCCACCAGTGTGGGTGCCCGGTTCGATTATTGGCGGGCGGCCGCCCAAACCACCCGTTCCCACCCCATTTTTGGCACGGGACCGGGAACGTTTCAAAGGCCCTTCGAGCGGCTTAAGTCGCCGACCGCCGAAATGGCACGTTTGGCCCATAATGATTACCTCGAACAGTTTTCCGACTCCGGATTGGTCGGCGGTCTCGCATATCTTGCTTGGATTACCCTGACTTTGACCACCGTCGGTCGGCGGCTCTGGCGGCAGGGGGACTTCTTAAGTGTGGCACTCTTCGCTGGATTGCTCGCTTGGTTCATTCAAGGCTTCGCCGAATTCAGTTTGTACATCCCCGCCTTGGCATGGACGGCTTTCACGTTAATGGGGTGCCTGACCGGCCGTTCTGAGAATGAATTCGACAAGAAGCCGGCCCGTGGTTAACTTTTTAATGAAATGAAAATCCTGTTTTTAAACGGGCCAAACTTGAACCTTCTAGGTCAGCGCGAACCGTCGCTTTATGGCCGCGACACTCTGGCTGATATTGAGGCCAAAGTTCGTGAACGTGCCACCGAACTGAACGTGGCCGTGGATTTCCGGCAGTCCAATCTCGAGGGCGAACTCGTCGGCTGGTCCAGGAGTCCAAGGGCAAGTTCGATGTCATTGTCATCAACGCGGCCGCCTATACTCATACCAGCATCGCGTTGCGGGATGCCATTTCAGCCGTAAATGTTCCAACCATTGAAGTTCACTTGTCCAACATCCATGCTCGGGAAGAATTCCGTCACAAATCGCTGATCGCCGCCGTTTGCCGGGGACAAATATGTGGATTCGGCTCAAAATCCTATATTTTGGGGCTGGAAGCCGCCATTGACGTTAAATGACATGGAATTGACGTTTTATGGCATTTTTTGGCCGCCTTTACCCTCAAATTGGCGGTTTCTTGGGCAATTTTATAGGCTTGACCTTTTCCGATAAAATTGTTAATGATTGGAGACGATCCGAGAGTGATTCAAGATCAAGTTCTGAATTGATCTGTCAATTTTGGTTTTTAACCAAAAATAGCCCGGTTATTTATAACTTTAACGAAAAAGTATCGTGGATTTAAAAGACATTAAGGCCATCATTGATTTGATGAAGAAGAACTCCATTACCGAGTTTGAACTGGAACGACAGGATTCTAAAATCAGACTCAAGCGTGGACTCAATGTTGGATCCGGTTCCCAGTCAGAGGATTATACCCCACCGGTGTTGGGAGTCATTCCGCAGCCCCTTCCGACCAACACCGCCCAGCCTTCCGTCCCCCTACCGGCGGCCAGCGGGGAAATCGACATCAAATCACCCATGATCGGCACTCTCTACCGCGCCCCTTCGCCGGAAGCCACCAACTATGCGGAAGTCGGCACCGCGGTAAACCCCGAATCCGTGGTCTGCATCATTGAAGCCATGAAGGTAATGAACGAAATCAAAGCCGAAACCAGCGGCGTCATCACCCAGATATTGGTGGAAAACGGCAAACCCGTTGAATTTGGCCAGCCATTGTTCAAAGTGCGGCCAAACTAACGATCAAACCCGGTCCGGCTGAGTCGGTTCCCGTCCATCCGGCCGTCTGACGTTTGATTCATTGAATTGTCATGTTTGAGAAAATTCTTGTAGCCAATCGCGGCGAAATCGCCGTCCGGATCATTCGGGCCTGCAAGGAATTGAATGTCAAAACCGTGGCCGTCTATTCCGAGGCCGACGTCAACTCCATGCATGTGCAACTGGCCGATGAGGCCATCTGCATCGGCAAAGCCCCGGCCTCCGAAAGTTACCTGCGCATTGACCGCATCATCAGCGCCGCCGAAATCGCCGATGTGGACGCCATCCACCCGGGCTATGGGTTCCTTTCTGAAAACGCCCATTTCGCCGAGGTTTGTGAAAGCTGCAACATCCGCTTCATCGGCCCCAGCCCCCGCGCCATGCAGGCGCTCGAGGACAAGGCCGTCAGCCGCGCCTTGGCCAAAAAGGCCGGCGTGGAAACCCCGCCGGGCTCCGAGGGCGTGGTGGAAAAGGAACAGGACGCCCTGGCCGTCGCCAAACGCATCGGGTATCCCGTGATGATCAAAGCCGTCGCCGGCGGCGGCGGCCGCGGCATGCGCATCGCCCATAACGATATCTCCCTCGTCAAAGGCTATCATACCGCCCGCGCCGAGGCCGAAAAGGCCTTCGGCAACTCCGGGGTTTACATCGAGAAGTACATCGAAAACCCCCACCATATCGAAATCCAGATTTTGGGTGACAACAAGGGCCGCATCATTCACCTGGGCGAACGCGACTGCTCCATCCAACGCCGGAACCAGAAATTGATCGAGGAATCCCCTTCGCCCTTTCTGGACAACAAGTTCCGCAAGCTTCGCGACAAGATCGGCAAGGCCGCCGTCCGCATCGCCGAGGCCGCCAGGTACACCAATGCCGGTACCGTGGAATTCATCGTGGATGAAAGCGGCCATTATTACTTCCTGGAGGTCAACAAACGCATTCAAGTCGAACATTGCGTCACCGAAGAGGTCACCGGCATTGACCTGGTCCGCTACCAAATCCTGCTCGCCATGGGCGAACCCCTCCAGCATTCCCAGAGCGACATCCAATTCAAGGGCCACGCCATCGAATGCCGCATCAACGCCGAGGATCCCTTCGATGACTTCCGGCCCAGCCCGGGCCGGTTGGAAATGTATTATCAACCCGGCGGCCGAGGCGTGCGCGTGGACACCCATGCTTACGCCGGTTACACCATTCCCCCCACCTACGACTCCATGATCGGCAAGCTCATCGTCACCGGCAAGGATCGTCGGGAAACCATGGACCGCACCTACCGCGCCCTGTCCGAGTACATGATCACCGGCATCAAGACCACCATCTCCTTCCAGAAAGCCATCATGCAGGATCCCAATTTCCGGCGTGGCGTTTATTCGACCGCCTTTGTGGATCAACTTCTGGGCGGAGCCCGGCGGGAATTGATTGAGGAAAAGACCTGACTGGTCACCAACTCTTGTTGCTGTCAGCCTTTGGAATGCGTCAACCCTTCCACGTTGCCGCTCTTGTTGGTGAAGGTGGTGATGGATTTCAGAAACAGCCAATCGGGGTCCGACGCATTGTTCGCAACCTTCTGCCATTGGGCGGTGGCCGCCCGCAAGCTGACCGCTTCACTATGCCCGTCCATAAACGTCAGGGTGTAGGTGTTGTCATGCCGGGTGGACGGCAGATCGGGGGTTTGATTGTACAGCCCCATGTCCACCAAAAACATGGAATCCCCGATGGTGCTGGCATCCGCCTCGATCAGACGCCAGATTCCGGAGGGTTGCAGAATCTGGCCTTCCCGCCGGAACAGGGTGTAGGTCAAGGTCAGGTCATTTTGCGGGGTGAGGAAGGTGGATATCCCGGTGGGGTCGTTCCGGGAACTGCCGTTCAGCCAAGAGTTCATGGAAAAACTACGGACCACCGGCAGACCGTTGACCGTTCGCGAATCGGCCGGGCAACGATAAACATTCGCCGAGTTCATGTAAGGCCAGATTTTACCCTGCTGCAAGGCGCATTGGTTGGTGCAACTGTACTGGGGGGTCTGATTCTGGCCTGAGGGCGTAGGCAGGGTGGACGCCCAACCCGGGCACCAGCAATAAGCGTTAACATTGTCGGCGGTGGCGGCATCTGTGGGCCAGCTTGAGACCAGTTGGCCGCCGCTGTCATCCGTGTACATTTTGCAGCCCAAATTCAATTCCGCCATGTTGGAGAGGCAAACCGTGCGTTGCGCCGTCACCTTGGCCCGCGAAACCACCGGCAGCAACATGGCCGTAACCATGGCAATAATGGCGATCACCACCAATAATTCAATTAAAGTGAAGGCTTTTTTCAAAACCATACCCGTATATTAAACCACAGATGTTCCTACATTTCAAGCACTTTTTGCAGCACTTTTAGCGTCCGTAGGACGCACCCTTTCATTTTGGTAAACACCAGGCAGTGGGATATTTGGCAAAGATGAGGGCCTGGAGGCGCTCCGGGCCGCCGTTGCGGTGGTGGAACTGTTTTTGGAACTTGCCGGTGG
>Ga0182030_10019255_pt1 | contig 13017 bp, 10 predicted proteins | sample 812S3MmetaG_FD_121299 | JGI IMG/M metagenome (GOLD analysis project Ga0182030, IMG submission 121299) | Permafrost microbial communities from Stordalen Mire, Sweden - 812S3M metaG (Illumina Assembly) | ecosystem: Environmental > Terrestrial > Soil > Wetlands > Permafrost | place: Sweden... | reverse complement strand
GACGGCACAAGTGGAGCAGCCTTCGGATGGACTCGAGATGGCATTCGCCCACGTCGGAGCGCGCTGCACGCTGCGGATTTATATGGGCAAAGCCGCGTCGTTTGCTGACTTCACGGCGAAGTGATGCGGCTCCAGAACTGTCTGGCAGAATGCTGTCGTGACCATCCTCGTATGCGTCAGTTTGCGCTGACTCTCGTACTATCCTTTCTTTCGTCTTTCACCTTGGCACAGGGCGGGCCGCAGGTCCAGATCTCACATACCACTGAAAGTTTGCGTGGGGTGAGCGAGGTGTCACGAGACGTTGCGTGGGCCAGTGGGACGCACGGCACTTATCTGCGCACGATCGACGGCGGGCGCACGTGGACTCCGACGCAGGTGCCAGGGGCTGAGACGCTGGATTTTCGGGCGGTGGTGGCATTTTCTGGCGACGAAGCTTTTCTGATGTCGGCTGGGCCGGGAGAGCAGTCGAAGATCTACCACACCAGCGACGCGGGGAATCACTGGCAGCTGCAGTTCACGAATTCGAATGCCAAGGGATTCTTCGACTCGATGGTGTTTTGGGATGCGAAGCATGGAGTCGTGCTGGGCGACCCGATCCCCGACGAGGCGGGTGCACTCAAGTTCGAAGTTCTGCTGACGGAGGATGGGCAGAACTGGCGAGGAGTGCCGGCGGCGCGGCTTCCGGCCGCGAAGGAAGGTGAGGGAGCGTTTGCGGCGTCGAACACCTGCCTCGCAATCGTGCCCGGAGGATTGGATGCGAATCTGTGGTTTGCCACCGGCGGCAAGACGGCTCGCGTTTTTCATTCCGGCGATCGGGGACAGAGCTGGGAGGTGGTCGACACTCCCATGGTGCATGGGCCGGATTCGGCGGGAATTTTTTCGATCGCGTTCCGCGACGCGCTGCATGGCGTGATTGCCGGAGGGGATTACAAACATCCCAACGACGACGGGCCGAACCTGGCATTCACCGACGATGGAGGCAAGACGTGGACACTCTCGCCGCTGCATCCGCTGGCGTATTTTTCGGCCGTGGCTTATGACCGGGCAGTGAACGCCGAAGCGATTCGAGAAGCCGAAGTGGAGAAAGCGATGCGGGTGAAAGGGATTTTGCCGGAACGGATCTTTATCGTTGGGCGGGATTTCGTGTTCGACTTTCGGCCGCCGCGGAATCCGCGGCGGATTAGCGGGAAGAAGAAGTTGGGGATTGAGTTCAATGCGGCCAGCGCTTATCCGGACGGTGGAGCGCTGGCGGCGGGGCCGAAGGGCGCGATCGCGGTGATTCCGTAGTCTGCGTCAGCTGTTTCCCCGCGCTCTGAAAACGACCACAGGGGCTGAAGCCCGCAATCTATTGCCGTCTTACGCGGCGCTGAAGCGCCGCTCTTCCACGTTGTGCGCGCATTTGTAGCGATGTTCTGAGCCTGCTTCGCACCATCTCAAAACATGCGTCAGGAAGCCTGATGGTGACTAAAGGGCTATCCCTTCCTGTTCTTTGCATTTGGGGGACGATCGACGAAGATTAAGAAGATTAAATAGCTCTCATCTCCCCCAGATCGAGAACCCTGTGAAAAAGCTATCACTGGCCATTTCTGTGTTTGTGCTTGCGGCTGCGACGTTGGCGCAGACGCAAAGTTCTGTTCCTACGAGTGCTGGCGCCGATGCGATGACGGTGTCGCGCACGACTAAGGCGGTGCATTATCGTCTGCAGGGCGGGACGACCAAGGTGAACTTCCGCGGAACCGATTTGCTCCGGAGCGCTTCGGGCGAAGCGCGGGTGGAAGGCAAGAAGACGAACTTCGAAATCGACGCTAAGTTCGAGGGGCTGGAAGACGCCACGAAATTTGGACTGGAATTCTTGACCTACGTGGCGTGGGCGGTTTCGCCACAGGGGCGACCGGTAAATCTGGGCGAGCTGTCGCTGGATCAGCACGGCAATGCGCACCTGAAGGCCTACACCGACTTGCAGACGTTCGGGATGATCGTTACGGCCGAGCCCTATTTTGCGGTCACACAGCCCGGGAACATGGTAGTGATGGAGAGTGCTTCGGTGAACGGGGGCGGCGGCGAGATCATCGACGCGAAGTATGAGCTGGTTACCCGGGGCACGTACTCGTCGACCAACACCCACATTCAGGATGCGATTTTCGGGATCGACAGCAAGACTCCGCTGGAACTGTTTGAGGCGCGGAACGCGGTGCGCATCGCGCACATTGCCGCGGCGGACAAATACGCGGCGTCGATTCTGTCGAAGGCTGGGCAGCAGTTGATGCACGCGGAAGAAATCTACCGGCAGAAGCAGAACCGAGCGGCGGTGGAAGCCGCAGCCAAGGAAGCCACCGAGACTGCCGAAGAAGCGCGGCTGATGGCGGTGAAGCAGAAGGCGGAAGACGAAGCGCAGGCCGCGGCTGCGGCACGAGAAGCTAAAGCCCGCGCCGATGCGGAAGCGGAGGCCAAGAGACGTGCGGATGCGGAAGCGGCTCAGGCGCAGGCGGAACAGGCTCGCGCTGCTGCCGAACAGGCCAAGGCTGAAGCGGAGAGAATGAAAGAAGAAGCTGTGGCTGCTGCGCAGGAAGCGGCCCACCAGAAAGAAGAAGCGGAGAAGGCCAAAGCGGAAGCGGTGGCACAACAGCAAGTGTTGGCGGCCGAAACGGACAAGGCTCGGGCGGCGGCCGCGCAGTCGGAAAGTCTGCGGCAGCAGGCGGAAAAAGAAAAGCAGGAACTGCGGGCGCGTTTGCTGCAGCAGCTGAATTCGATTCTAGCGACGCGCGACTCGGCGCGAGGGCTGATCGCCAATATGTCGGATGTGTTGTTCCGCAGCGGAAGTTTCGAGTTGCTGCCGGGAGCGCGCGAGCGGCTGGCGAAAGTTTCGGGGATTGTGCTGGCGTATCCGAGCCTGCATGTGGCCATCGAGGGACACACCGACAGCGTGGGTAGCGATCAGTACAACCAGGATTTGTCGGAACGCCGGGCGCAGGCGGTGCGGGATTATTTTGTGCAGCAGGGGATTTCGTCCAGCGCGGTCGAAGCGCGTGGATTTGGCAAGAGCGAGCCGATTGCGTCGAATGATACGGCGGAAGGGCGCCAGCAGAACCGGCGGGTGGAGTTGGTGCTTTCCGGGGATGCGATTGGCGGCGCGAACGACGAAACGACGGCTTCGCCAATGGCGACTGCGCAGAATAAGTAAGCAGCGAGGATCAACAACGATTCACCGGGGCTGAAGCCCGCATCAATGCTGGCTCTGGGCGCGGCGCTGAAGCGCCGCTCTTCCACCAGTTCGAGCAGGGCTCGTCATGCGCTGAAGCGCCGCTCTTCCACGGTTGTTCGTAGTGTCGATTCAATCCTTCACAATCCTTAAACCTTGACTTGGGTGCGCAGCATTACACTGGAGTGTGCCGTAGGCGGAGGAGTCGATGACTAAGGACCATGAGAAGTCGCTTCGTAAACATCTGCTTGAGCTGCTGGAAGGTGGGAGTGCTCACGCCAAGTTTGACGATGTGATCAAGGGATTGCCGGCGAAGCTGCGCGGGGCGAAGCCGGCGAAGTATCCGCACTCTCCGTGGATGCTGCTGGAGCACATGCGGCTGGCACAGCGAGACATTCTCGAGTTCAGCCGCAACGCGAAGCATGTTTCTCCGCCGTGGCCGAGCGGGTATTGGCCGAAGACGGAAGGTCCGCCGAATGCGGCGGCGTGGAACAAGAGTGTCGGACAGTTTCGGCGGGATTTGAAGGCCATGCAGAAGCGGGTCGCGAACCAGAAAACGGATTTGTTTGCGCGGATTCCGTGGGGCGATGGGCAGACGATTTTGCGGGAAGCGTTGCTGGTGGCCGATCACAATGCCTATCATCTAGGCCAGATGTTAGATGTGAGGCGGATGTTAGGAAGCTGGAAGGGTTAGCGCGAGTCGGAGTTCTCTTTCACCCCTCCGGGGCTGGCTCATTCTTCGCTCGCTCGCCCACGGCTTGCGCCGTGGGCTGCATTCTTTCGCCGCTTCGCGGCTTGCACCCCCCTGGCGGCTGCACGCTCAGGCGGCTGCACCTGCAGACTTGCAATCAGATCGCGATTCGCTCTCGGGGCTCTGGACTTCTGCTCGACTGAGCGTCTACCCGGTGTGAACGCTCGGGGCGTTTCCGGAACACGACTTTTACTCCTTCGCGCCAGCGCTCGTCAATGCCGACGAATTCCCAGTTGATCTCGGGAGAGATGTAGCGCAGGAGCACGTCGGTTTGGGGATGGATGTGGAGGGCGGGAGCGACCAGGTAGAGAAGCGGTTTTTCTGGAGACAACTCCTGCTCGGGGAAATATCCGAAGCGGGGAAATTCTCCGCGGGCGTGGTGCCACTCGACTCTTGACCAGTAATCGAGGCCCTGCAGGGGCAGGTGGATGTCCTCGTCGGCTTTGAGTTCCACGACGGCGAGGCGTCCGTCGCGGGTGGTGGTGAGCACGTCGAGCATGGCGCGATCGGAAGCGGAAAATGCGGGAACCTGTGAATAGAGCAGGCGCGGCTGCAGGCGCTCATCGATTACGCTGACGTCGGCCACGACCAGAGATTCGAGCCAGCGTTCCGGATGCAGGCGGAACAACGTGTGCTGGCGCGGTCCGTAGGGATGGCGGGTGTCGCGGATGGCGGTGAGCAGTTCGAGAAAGAGCGGGAAATTGCGGTCGTCATTATTATAGCGGCCTTCGAGGACGCGCTCTTCGGGGCCGACGCCGAAGACGATTTCCTGCTTGCTGCGGAAGGTGGCGGCCTCGGCACCCATGCGTGCGCGGGCAAATTCCAGGCCGCGCCAGCGGAAGGCGAGCTCGGCGGCGGAGAGCACGGCGACCTCGCAGTTGGGCAGGATCGAGTTGATGCGGGCGATGGAGTCGGCGAAGCGTTCTCGCGCGGCGGATTCGTTAGGGGCGTGGACCAGGCGGGTGGCGACGTTGCCGCGGTCGGAGCAGTCGATTTCGACCAGCGCGTCGTGGCGTTCGTCCAGTTCAAACAAGCTCCACTTGGCGGCGGCTCGGTTCAGGTTGGCCATGCGCTCGCGGACCAGCGCGGAACAGCCCTGGGGCACGAACAGGTGCAGGCCTTCTACCAGAAACTTGCCGGCCGAGGAGTGGCGGCAGGCTTCGAGCCAGAGAATGCCGAAGGTGAGAGCGGCGTCGATAGAGGCCTGCGTTTCCGAGGCGTTGACTCCAAGGACAGCGAACGCCGACTGGCCCTGGCGAAGCAGTCCGCGGGCATAGATGGGACCAAAGGATTTTTCGAGATCGACGGCGGTGGTAAGGCGGGCGATGGTGAAGCTGGGAAAGTGGCGGTCGAGGCAGTGGCGCAGCTTTTGCTCGTAACTGGCGCGGGCGGCTTTCTTGGCGGAAGGTGAGCGGCGGTCGCGCTCGCGGCAGATTTCAAGCTTAGTAGGACGCGACTGGCCGAGCCGCTGCACGAACAGCCGAAGCGTGCCGCTCTTCACCTCTGCGTCAAGCACGCGGCGCACGGTGTTGCGCTCGGGTGACCACAGATGCAGCAGGCATTTGTCGTAATCGCCGGAGATGGAGTACTTGGCCTGCGCCAGGTCAAAGGTCACGGCGCCGTTTTCGAGCACGACTGCGCCGGCGGCCTCGCTCAGGAAGTCCTGCACGGTGCGGGTGAGGGTGTCTGGGGTCACATGTGGATTGTCCACATTCGGCGGGGCCGAGTCTGTGACGAGTGACCATGGTTATCGGCGGGGGTGTGGAAGAGCTGAGCGGCTAGGGGGCGGAAGCGATTTCGTATGGGATAATGGACAGACACCGGCGATAAACAGTTCTTGGGCTACGCGATGCTCCCTCAGGGGCTAAAACCCCAGAAAACGAGGAGAGCGTAACCGCGGCCTTGCAAGCGCTGCGCCACCCAAAAAACCGTGGAGTCCTCTCTGAATTCGGGGCATCTAAGAGACTTACATGAATAACGTGGATAAACATCCTTTGGATAAACAACGGTTTTTCTTCGAACATTACGGGCTGACCGAGCATGATCTGGAACGCTATCTGTCGGCGGCGCTTTCGGCGGGCGGCGATTATGCCGACCTCTACTTCGAATATTTGTCGTCGACGTCGTTGATGGTGGACGAGTCGATGGTGAAGTCGGCGTCGCAGGGAATTTCGGCGGGGTGCGGAGTGCGCGTGGTTTCCGGGGAGCGCACGGGCTACGCTTATACCGACGATCTTTCTTCTGGGCGGATTCTGCACGCGGCGAAGACGGCGGCGTTGATTGCCAGCGCTCCGGCGAAAGCGACGGTCGCGGGATTTCAGAAAGCGGCAGCGCGAAGTTTGTATCCGGTGACGCTGCCTTCGGTGGACGCGGAAATCAGCGCCAAGGTTGAGCTCGTGATGCGCGCGGACAAGGCGGCGCGGGCGTACGATCCGCGAATTCAGGAAGTGCGGGCCAGCTACGCGGACGAGCTGCGCAATATTCTGGTGGTCGGGTCGGATGGAACATTTGCGGAAGATTCGCAACCGCTGGCGCGCATGAACGTGTCGTGCATCGCGAAGACTGAGGGGAACTCGGCGCGCGGTACATCGGGCGGTGGGGGACGCGTGGCGCTGGATTTCTTTTTCGGGGAAAAGACTCCGGAGTTTTTTGCCAAAGAATCGGCGCGGCAGGCGATTCTGCAACTCGATGCACGCGAAGCTCCGGCGGGCGAGATGGAAGTGGTGCTCGGTCCGGGATGGCCGGGAGTCCTTCTGCATGAGGCTGTAGGACACGGGCTGGAAGCGGATTTCAATCGCAAGAAGACTTCGGCTTTTGCAGGGCTTGTCGGCAAGCGCGTGGCCAGCGAGAAATGCACTGTGGTCGACAACGGGACCATGCCGTGGCGGCGCGGGTCACTGAATGTCGACGACGAAGGCGAGCCTACACAGGAGACCGTGCTGATCGAAAATGGAATTCTGAAGGGATATTTGAGCGACAAACTTTCGTCGCGGCTGATGGGAATTTCCGACACAGGGAATGGGCGGCGGGAAAGTTACGAGCATATTCCGATGCCGCGCATGACGAACACTTACATGTTGGCGGGGCAGGACGATCCGGGAGATATTATCCGGTCGGTGAAGCGCGGAATTTATGCGGTGAATTTTGGCGGCGGGCAGGTCGATATTACGAACGGGAAGTTCGTCTTCTCGGCCTCCGAAGCATACATGATTGAGAATGGGCAGATCACGGCGCCGATCAAGGGCGCGACGCTGATCGGCAATGGGCCCGACGTGCTGACGCGAGTTTCGATGGTCGGGAATGATTTGAAACTCGACGAGGGCGTGGGCACGTGCGGCAAGGATGGGCAGGCCGTGCCGGTGGGCGTGGGCATTCCGACGCTGAAGATCGACCGGTTGACCGTGGGCGGGACGGCGAGGAAAGATCCGGGCGGGTTCATGCAGTAAGGATCTGGGCCATTTTCAACATATCAGCTGTCATCCCGAGCGAAGTCGAGGGACCTTGGGCCTGCTGGCAGGGAGACGACGGCGAACCCAAGGTCCCTCGACTACGTTCGGCTTCGCCTCTCTTCGCTCGGGATGACAGCTTTCAAATAACATCCCATGGTTTAAACGCGTCTGGATTGAAAACTTCTATGTCTTCTACTCACGTTGAAAATCTGAATCCGAAAATTGAAACCGACTTGCGCGAGATTGCGCAGGATATTGTGCGGCGTAGTATGGCCGGCGGGGCGACTGCCGCGGAATGCGTCGTGCGCGAAGGTGACGAGTTCTCGACGCTAGTGCGCCTGGGCCAGGTGGAAACCCTGAAAGAGTCCGGGTCGAAGTCGATTGGCGTGCGCGTATTTTTTGGGCAGCGCGCGGCCAGCACCTACTCGAGTGATTTTTCGCGGGAGGGGCTCGATCGGATGGTGACGTCCGCGTTGACGCTGGCGAAGATCACTTCGGAAGATCCGTTTGGCGGGATTCCAGAAACCTCGCAGCTGGGGGCGCTTTCCGGCGATCTGGCGCTTTATCACGAAGATGTTTATTCGCTGCCGGGAGCGGATCGGATCGACTACGCGCGGCGGGCGGAAAAAGCGGCGCTCGATTTTGATGTGCGCATCAAGAATTCTGAAGGCGGATCGTTTGACGCGGCCACGGGGCACAAGGTGCTGGCAAATTCGCATGGGTTCGTGGGCGAATACCGGCGGTCTTACTGTTCGGTGGCGGCGGTGCCGATTGCGCAGGCTGAAAATGGCGCGATGCAGCGGGATTATTGGTACTCGGTGGCGCGGACTTTATCAAAGCTGGAGGCGCCGGAGAAGGTGGGCAAGATTGCGGCGGAACGCACGCTGCGCCGGCTGGGCGCGCGCAAGGTGAAGACCGCGCAGGTGCCGATTATTTTCGATCCTATGGTTTCGACTTCGATTCTGGAACACATTTTCGAAGGAGTGAATGGGGATTCGGTTTACCGCGGGGCATCGTTTCTTGCGGGCAAGCTGGGGCAGAAAATTGCCGGGGACAACGTCAACATCATCGACGATGGCACGATCGTGGGCGGGTTCGGGACGAGCCCGTTCGACGGTGAGGGCGTGCCGACGCGGCGCACGGTGGTGATTGAGAGCGGCGTGCTGAAGTCTTATTTGCTGAACACCTACACCGCCAAGAAGCTGGCCTTGCAGACGACCGGGAACGCGTCGCGCGGGCTGGCGGGGACGCCGGGGATTGGGCCGGGAAATTATTTTCTGCAGGCGGGAACGAAGACGGGGAAGGAATTGATTTCGGGAGTAAAAGAAGGGCTCTACGTCACGGAATTTCTGGGACAGGGGGTGAACCTCGTGACGGGAGACTATTCGCGCGGGGCTTCGGGGATGTGGATTTCGGGGGGAGAGTTGGCTTATCCGGTGGAAGAGATTACGGTCGCGGGAAATTTGAAGGAATTGTTTTTCAATATTTCCGAGATTGCGAATGATCTGGAGTTTCGCGGGTCGGTGGCCGCGCCGACGATTCGCGTGGATGGGTTGACAGTGGGTGGCGAGTAGGTAGGTACCTCAGGGGCTAAAGCCCCGCTGAAAGTTTAGTTGTCATCGCAGCGCTGAGACAACGCGATGAGCGATTCTGGCGCCTCTTTATTTTATGTTGGATGTGATCGGGCGGCGGGATCCTCCGGTGATCACGCATCCGGCTTTCTATTACGGTTTTATCGGCGTGGGGCTGGCCTGGCAGGTTGCGTTTTTCTTCATCGCGCGAGACCCGGTGCGACTGCGGCCGATGATGATTCCTTCCGTGATCGAGAAGTTTGGATACGGGGCTTGCCTGCTCGTCCTCTACTTGCAGCAGCGACTGCATGCCTCAGACCTGGCGCTGGGCGGAGTCGATGTCCTGTTCGGCGTACTGTTTCTGCTTGCCTTCTTGCGAACTTCGGCTTAGACATTTCTGTGCGGTGGATTCAGGTTTGAAAGCGTCCACCGCACGGGGAGCCGCAATGAATCGAAGATCGTTGAGTAGAAGATCATTCTTGAAGTGGGCCGAGTTGGCTGGAGTGGTGGTTGGACTGCGTTCGGCTCCTGCGTTTGGCGCTACTCCGCAAGGCGCGAAAGCTAACGGACCTGCTGGTGCGGCGTCAGCCACGAAGGCGGCGTCGCCGGAAACAATTCTGCTCAAGGACTACCGTCCGAAGTCCATCCATAAAATTCCTGTTACGCAGATTGCCAAGGCGAAGTTTCCCGCCATAGATATGCACTCGCACCCGTGGGTCAAAACGGAGCGGGAGATTGACGACTGGGTGCGGAACATGGACGAAGTGGGAGTGGAGAAGACCATTATCCTGGCAATGGCTACGGGAGCGGAGTTTGACGGGATTCAGAAGAAGTACGGGCGGCATCCGCAGCGCTTTGAGATGTGGTGCGGGCTCGATTTCACGGGCTTCGACAAGCCGGGATTTGAAGCGGCGGCGGTGAAGGAGTTGGAACGCTGCCGGCAGGTAGGAGCGCGGGGCGTGGGCGAGATCCACGATAAGGGGCAGGGACTGCGGTCAGGAAAGTCGAAGGCGCCGGGGATGCATCCGGATGATGCGCGCATGGATGCGGTGTGGGAGAAGTGCGGCGAACTGGGAATGCTGGTGAGCCTGCACGTGGCGGACCCGATCTGGATGTACGAAAAGATGGACCGGCATAATGACGGGCTGATGACTGCGTGGGATTGGCGGCTGGATAATCAGCCGAACATTGTGAAGCTGTCGGGCATGATCGACATTCTGGAGCGGACGCTGGCGCGGCATCGCAACACGACGTTCGTCGCCTGTCATTTCGCCAACCTGGATTACGATCTGGCGCGGCTGGGAGAGGTGCTGGAGAGGAATCCAAATCTGTATGCGGATATTTCGGCGCGGTATGCGGAGACGGCGCCGATTCCGCGCTTCGCAGCGCAGTTTTATGCCAAGCATGCGGACCGGTTGGTTTACGGGACGGATATGGGCGCCGACACGGCGATGTACCGGATCACTTTCAGAATTCTGGAATCGCTGGACGAGCATTTTTATGAGATTGAACAGTTCGGGTATCACTGGAGTTTGAACGGGTTTGGGTTGACTGATGCGATTCTGCAGCAGGTGTATCACGACAATGCGGCGAAGCTGCTGGCGGCGCGGAAAGCTTAAACACAATTCCAATTCGCTGTCGAACGCTCGCCCCTTCGACTTCGCTCGGGCTAACATCCCACTTCTCGCGCAAAGGAGCGCGCGAGAAATGGGGCACTCGGCTGTCGACGAAGTACATAGGTCCTTCGCGCAGAAAGCGCGCTCAGGATGACATAGAGGGATGACAAGGATCGAGCGGGATAATCGACAAGGGAAAAACAACGGCCTACAATTCTTGTCATGGGCAGCCTGGGACAACCAACTCCAGTCGCTGAGGAACGCGACTCCAGCCGTTTGATAATCGGGATCGCGATGGTCGTCGTGATTGGAGGCATGGTCGCGGCCGCTTATTTGATGCGGCAGCCGGAGAAGGTTGCGAAGCCGGCCTCGCCTTACATCGCCAGCGTGAAACTTTCTGATTTCAAAATGAGCGCGGCGGAGAATTTCATTGGGCACACGGTCAGCTACATCGACGGAAACGTGACCAACGCCGGCAACAAGACCGTGACCCATGTGGTGGTGGAGGTCACGTTCAAAGACGAGATGGGGCAGGTGGCGCAGCAGGAACCGGGAATGCCGCTGCAGGCAATCCGGACGAATGGGGCGTACCTGGAGCCGGTTGACCTGAGCGTTTCTCCGCTGGCGCCGGGACAGACGCAGCCGTTCCGGCTGACGTTCGACAGCATCTCGGCGCAGTGGAACCATGCCTATCCCGAGATGCGGGTTACGGATGTGACGGTGAAGTGATGCTGCTGACTTACTCCTTGCCAACTGCATGATCCTTCCGGCTGTGCTTTCGTCGCCAACCAATTGCAGAGGTCCCTTCGGCAAGCTCAGGGCAGGCTCTTCGCTTCGCTCAGGATGACAAGGGTGAAGTTAGTGTTAGCTACAATGAATCCATGTCTGACGGCAAGCCATTTCGGCTGACGGAGTCGGTAAAAGCTGCGGGTTGAGCTTCTAAGCTGAGTCCGGCGGCGCTGGACACGGTGCTTGGGAAATTAGCCCGGCAACATGACCCGAACGTTCTGGTCGGCTTCGATCATGCCGACGACGCCGGAGTGTATCTGATCGCGCCCGACCAGGCGCTGGTGCAGACGGTGGATTTTTTCACGCCGATTGTGGACGATCCTTATATGTTTGGGCAGATCGCGGCGACCAACGCGTTGAGCGACGTGTATGCCATGGGCGGGAAGCCGCTGACTGCGCTGGCGCTGGTGTGTTTTCCGGAGAAAGCTGAGTTGGAAATTTTGGAGCGCATTTTGGCCGGCGGGTTGTCGAAGATGATCGAGGCCGGATGCACGGTGATTGGCGGGCATAGCATTCGCGATGAGGAAACGAAGTTTGGATATTCGGTGACGGGAGTGGTGCATCCCAAGAAAATTCTGGCGAATTCCGGCGCTCGGCCCGGGGATGCCCTCATTCTTACCAAAGCGCTGGGGACGGGCGTGATCTCGACGGCGATTAAGAAGGGCAAGTCTGAGGCGGCGTGGATGGATGCGGCGGTGCGGTCGATGACGACGCTGAACCAGCGGGCGGCCGAGGTAATCAGCGGAGGGAATTTTCAGGTGCACGCGATGACCGATGTTACCGGGTTCGGATTGATCGGGCATGCGCGCGAGATGCTGGTTGCGTCGGAGGTTTCGATCAGCATTTCTGTGAGCGCGGTTCCCTTGTTGGAAGGGGCGCTGGAATGTGTGCGCGCGGGGTATGTCCCGGGCGGGCTGAAGAACAATCGCGATTTTGCGGAGTGCCTGGTTGAATATGATTCCAGAATTCCTGACGATGTGCGGGCGCTGTTGTTTGATCCCCAGACTGCGGGAGGATTGCTGATCGCAGCGGCGGACGGGCAGCGTCTTGCCGAGGCCCTCAACGATGCCGGTGTGAACGCAGTTGAGATCGGACAAGTGTTGCCGAACGCCAAGCCACGAGTTCGGATCTCAAGCTGATCCGCTCGGAGATCGCTGCATCCTCGTGAGGATCGCTGACATCTTTATGTGAGGATAATTGGCTCCGCGGGCGAGACGCCCGCGGGACAGCCGGCAGGATGCCGGCGCTACTGAGGAGCAATCATGGAAATTCGCGAGCTTGGACGCAGTGGTCTCAAAGTTTCGGCCCAGGGGTTGGGGTGCATGGGGATGTCGGAGTTTTATGGTCCGAGGGATGATGAAGAATCGATTGCGACGATTCATCGGGCGCTCGAACTGGGGATCAACTTTCTGGACACGGCGGATGTTTATGGGCCGCATATAAATGAAGAACTGGTCGGGCGGGCGATCAAGGGCAAACGCGATGGCATCGTGCTGGCCACCAAGTTTGGCATTGTCCGCGACCCGGCGAATCCGAATGTTCGCGGCGTGAACGGCAAGGCGGATTATGTGCGGCGCTCCTGCGAAGCCAGTTTGCGGCGGCTGGGAGTGGAGACCATCGATCTGTATTATCAGCATCGCGT
>Ga0182030_10019254_pt1 | contig 13017 bp, 13 predicted proteins | sample 812S3MmetaG_FD_121299 | JGI IMG/M metagenome (GOLD analysis project Ga0182030, IMG submission 121299) | Permafrost microbial communities from Stordalen Mire, Sweden - 812S3M metaG (Illumina Assembly) | ecosystem: Environmental > Terrestrial > Soil > Wetlands > Permafrost | place: Sweden... | reverse complement strand
GGCCCGCTTGTCCTAAGGTGCAGCGAAGTCCGGCGTGGGCGCCATGCGGGCGGCGCGGCTCGCTGGCTTGGTGGCCCGGCAACGGCCAAAGGCTCTGCGCAGAAGCCTACTGGCGGCCAAATTGTCCAGGCCAGCCACGCGGCTCCTAAGCTTGGACGCAACATAAGGCTGGTTACGCGCAACAAGGTTGTGGGCAGCCTTGGACCGGACGGGCGTTTGAAATTCCTATCCGCCGACCCCTCTCCGCCATGCTCAAGAAAAAGGGGTCCTCGTGGGACCCCTTTTTCTTGAGCGGAGCCAAGGTGCGTGGACGACAAATTCGCGGGAGCGAATTTGGACGCACGTAGTGCGCCCGGAGGGCGAGGGCCAGGGATGGCCCGAGTCAGCCCACCGAGTTCGACCACTTGGCCGCTATCGACGGTCTCGCGGCATAAGCCAGACACATGACCGCGTCGCCGACGATGAACAACTCTCCATTGGTGCCCAATCGACGCAGGTCCTCGTTGGGGATTTCGAAGAGTCTGCGGATGTCCGATTGCGATAGCGCGGCCACGACTAAACCCTGGCGCCCAATGTCGCATCGATGAAGATGTTGCGCCGCCTGAAGGGCGCCGGCGAATGCGTGAGCAGATGCAGTCGCAAGCTCTGCAGGGTCGTGGCGAATACGGGTTCGGTAAGTGCCGGAACCTCCATCGTCCACGACGGGATGGGGGTGGCCAGCCGCGAGCAGCCGTATTCCACCATCGCGGCTACATAGTTCGAAATGAACGGGGTAAGCGGTGCGGTTGGGGCGAGGGCGACGGCGTCGCGGAAATCCGCGGCAGTCAGGCCGGAGAGGAATGAATTCAGTTCCGCCAGCGCGTGGCGACCAGACGAGGGGTCCGCGCACGCAGCAACCAGTGCATCGAAGCGCTCTCGAGTCGCTGAAAGCACGCGACTAAGCACGTAGGCGGACATGTCTAGTCCCGCGCGGACCGCAGCACGCTGAATTGCAGCTTTTTCTGTCCTCGAAACACGGATTTGCAGTTGCCCGTTTTTCACCTATTTTCCCATTCGCCGGGAATCGTCGATCGAATTTCACTTGTCAATACAACGTATTGACAAAATGGTCTGAAAATTTCATGAGTTTCATTGGAGACTGCCTGCGCAACTCTTGGATTTCCGTACCGCGCCTCCGGACACTGACGTGCTTTCACCGGCACCGTGAAATCCGCGCACAGGCGGGCTTGTTGCCCCATACAGAAGTGGAATTCGTGATTGACGGCGAAGGCGTTGCAGACCGCGCCCAGGTGTGTGGTGGCGGAGCCAACCCGTTGACTTGAATTGGGACTCGACGCTGGAACACGCTGGCACGATGCTTGCTCGCAGCTTCGTTCATGACAATCTTTATCCGGCCCGCCTCGCTTGCGGCGGCTGTTTTGCTTCTCCAAGCGTGCGCCCCTGAGGACCAGCACGGTCCGCCTCCTTTTCGACCCTCCGCATCCCTACAAGAGTTGATGCAAGACATTGTGGATCCGTCTGCAGACGGTGTCTGGAACTCCGTCGAAACGATCGTCACGCGAGACGGTGAGAGCATGCGGCAGCCACATACTGCTGAGGAGTGGCTTGAGGTGAGGCGGGCGGCCATCACGTTGTCGGAAAGCGCGAATTTGCTGGCGATCGAACATCGGCGAGTGGGCGTCAAGCCGTTTAACGCCGAGGCCGCGGGAGCCCTGGACTCCAATCAGATCCAGGCGCTCATAGATGCCCAACGGGTGGCATTCAACGGCTTTGCGACGGCGCTGCACGAGGCAGCGCTCACGTCGCTCTCGGCAATCGACGCGCGTGATCCAGTGCGGCTGGTCAGTGCAGGCGGCGCGATCGATCAAGTCTGCGAAGGCTGTCACCTCAGATTTTGGTATCCGAACCAGGTGATTCCGTCGCTGCCTTCGACGCTCCCGCGTGCAGCCATGCTGGGTCCGAAGCATCCGTGATGCAATCTGCGCTTGGCACTGTTCAAAAATCACCATGCCGAGCAGTTGAGGTCATCACGCCGCCATGCCGCCGCCTCGAGACGCGGAATATTCACCACAGTCTCTAGTTGGCCCGCGACTTGCAAGACCGATTGGCCAAAACCGCATTTCGGAGATCGTTGATGTCGAAGATTCCTGCACTACAAGAGAAGCCCCTTCGCGTAGTGGCGTTCGTCCTGGCCTGTCTCGCTCTGGCGGGCCCGCCCGCGGCACAGGCTCATCATGCGTTCGCAGCCGAGTACGACGGAGACAAGCCGCTCGATCTGTCTGGAACGGTGACCAAGGCGCGTTGGGTCAATCCCCACAGCTGGCTTTTCTTCGACGTCAAAGGCGCGGATGGCACCGTGACCAATTGGGGGGTCGAGTTGGCGGCGCCGAACGCGCTTGCAAGCAAGGGATTGGAAAAGGCCGATTTGGCGGCCGGCGCCGAGATTCACGTGCGCGGATTTCTCACGAAAAACGGTGGAAACTTCGGTTACGCCGTGACGATCACGCTGGCGGACGGCCGCACATTTCAAACGGGCGGGGCGCCGAATACGCCATCGCCGGGCGATGCCAAGCCGGCGTCCTCCGGTAAGTGACGAAATTTCCATGAACACCACACCGCTGTCGGCGCGGTCGCATCGCGCCACATCGTGGGTCGATATCGTCGGAAGTATCGGTGCCGTTCTCGGGCTGTTGATCGGTCCGATCCTCGTTGCCGAGGCAGCCCATGGATCAGGCGGTGCCATACCGCGTACCTCCGACGGCAAACCTGACCTGTCCGGTATTTGGCAAACGACGAGTGCCGCTGATTTCGATCTCGAACCGCACTCGGGCCGCAAGGATGCACCGCCCGGCCTGGGCGTGGTGGAGGGCGGGGTCATACCCTATACCCCGGAAGCGCTCGCCACCAAGAAGCGGAATTTCGAGGCCCGCTTGGTGGATGATCCGCGGCTCAAATGCTGGACGCTGGGCACGCCCCGCGGCATTTACTATCCCGAACCCTTTCAAATCTTTCAGCGTCCGCAGGACGTCACTGTTTTCTTCGAGTTCGGGCACTCCGTGCGGACCATTCATACGGACGGCACGCTGCATCCCCTGGACACCGATCAGGAATTCTGGCTGGGCGATTCCCGCGGTCATTGGGAGGGCGATACGTTGGTCGTCGATGTGCGCGACTTCAATGACCAGACATGGCTGTCGCGCGCGGGGGACTTCCACGATGAGGCGTTGCACGTGGTCGAGCGCTGGACGTTGATCGACGCCAACACCATCGATTACAAGGCGACGCTCGAGGATCCGAAGGTCTTCAGCAAGCCATGGAACATCGAGGTGTTTCTGTACCGGCATCGTGAGCCGCATTTCGAATTGATCGAGAATTATTGCTACACCTTGGATTACGACCAGTACTACCCGATACCGAAACAATGAAGCGCATCATCCCGTGTTTGATTGCCGTCTTGCTGAGCGCCTGCGCCACCTCGCGCGCGCCTGTCACCGGGCAAGCTGCGCCGCCGCCGGTGGCGCCGTCGGGCGGCCTGCATTTCGAACTGAATCCGCCGCCCGTCGCCTCCGGGCCCTGGAAGGGGAAGCGACTCCCGGACGGCCAGCCTGATATCGCCGGGGATTGGTCAAATACGGCGGGCAATCACAATAACTTCACAGATCCCCAAGGGGGTATTCCCGACGATCCCCTGGATCGAGGTAAGCCGGTGAAGCCGCGGTCGGCCCGGGCGGCCAGTCGGGTGAGCGATCCACCCGACGGCGAACTGCCTTATCTAGCGTGGGCTCGCGCCAAGCAGCAAGAATTTCAACACGGCTTCTTCAACAACACCAAACCGGAATACATTGAGCCGTTGGCACGCTGTGCGCCGGCGGGAATCCCGAAGTCGCTCTACTGGCACGGCTACGAAATACGGCAATATCCGGGCACGGTGGTTTTCCTTTTCAACTCGGGCTCGCGCATCATCCATTTGGATCATCAAGAGCACTTGCCCGAGACCATCAGCCTGTGGCAGGGGGATTCACGCGGCCATTGGGAGGGCAATACTCTCGTGGTCGATGTCAGCAATCTCAATTCGAAGGCGCGACTCGGGCGTACCGGCGACTTCACGACGGAGCATGTGCACATCGTCGAGCGCTACATTTTCGATCCCGGCAATCAGCGCTACGATTATGTCGCCGTGTTTACCGATCCTACCGCATTCTCCAGACCCTTCACCGTCACCATACCGGCCCGTCGCTGGACGGTCGCGGATAAGCCGAATGGGTGGCATTACGAAGTTCCGCTCGCCAACAATCCTGGAAAGCAGCCCATTGGCGATCACCTGGAACGGATCTGTGTTGAAAATAATGCCGGGTTCGGCCGGGTCGCAGTCCAGGGCAAGAAATAGGAATCCCCGGTGTCAACACTGATGTCTCTGGCTGATTCGATCGAGCAGTCCGCGGTGGGCTCGGCGATTGCGGAGGGTCGTTATGCGTTTCCGATCATCGAAGGCATCCATCTCATCGGGCTGGCCCTCGGCGTGGGCTTGATATTCCTGATCGACCTGCGATTGATCGGAGTGTTTCTGCCGTCGGTGCCGGTCCGAGTCCTGCATCGTCAACTGCAGCCCTATGTATTCTTGGGCTTCGGGATTGTCATCGTTGCGGGCGTACTGCTGCTCATCTCCGAGACGTCCACGGTGATCGTGAGCCCGCCATGGCCATTCAAGGCCCTTTTCTTCGTCCTGGCGTCGGCCAACGCACTGTATTTCGAGTGCGTCATCGCGCGCCGCCCTGGTACACTCCCGGAGCACGGCCCGTTGCCCAAGCCGGTGCGGTATGCCGGTGTTGCCTCGCTCTCGTTGTGGGCACTGGTGATCATCTGCGGGCGGCTGATCCCCTACATTCCGCATTGGACCTGAGGGGCGCACCATGGGTATCGTTCAATGGCTGCAATCCAGTTGGCTGTCGCACGCGATCGCCAAGGCGAACCATATGCTCGTTGCCAGCCTGCAAATTGTGCACGTTTTCGGGCTCATACTGCTGTTGGCTCCGCTACTCCTGATTGCGTTGCGGATATTGGGGTGGATATTGGCCGATCAGCCGCTCGAGGGCATCGTCGGCCAATCGCGTGGGCTGTCGCTGGTCGGATTGACGCTGTCGCTCGTCAGCGGAGTGTTGATGTTCCTCTCGGCGCCGCTGCATTACGTTGACAATTGGGCATTCGATACGAAAATGGCGCTTTTGTCGGCTGCGCTCCCAACCTACGCGCTGTTGTACGTTTGGCAGCCCACGCAAATTCGAGCCCATGCGCCGCTGGCGGGAGCCCACGTCGTCTTCGCCATCACACTCTGGGTCGTGGTTTGCATGGCGGGACGGGCAATCGGGTTCGTCTAAACGACAATCCCTTTCGACTGCAGCAGCCGACGACTGTTGTCGATGTAGATGAACTGTCTCTGTTTCTCGTCGAGGGCCGCATCGAGCGTTGCCAGCGCCGGCGCGACGTCGCCGTTCGTGCCGCCATTCACACCGTAATCCGTCCCGAAGAGGATCCGGTCGGCGCCCAGTTTCGATGCCGCCAAGGTCACCCAATCTCCGATCCGCGAATAGGGCCCCGGATCGATATAAAGTCGACGAAGTTTCTGCAATGGGTCCTTGACTCCCGCCTTCTCTGCGGCCGGCACGATGGCGTCCATCAGGTACGGCAGGAATCCAGCCAGCATGATGACCTGCACCATCACATCGGGATAGGGATCGAGGAAGTCGGTCAGGCCGAGCGTGATGCCGCCGGCCGCCAAATGCGTGTTGCTGATGAGCGCCCAGCGGGCGTACTCCGTGTCTTTGGGAATCACGGTAACCGGCTGTCCGGGAATCCGATTGCTCGCCGGCGCGCGGTGAATGAAGAAATGGCTGCGATGCCGCTGGGCCATGGCGAAAAGGGGTGCCAGGGTGCGAGCGCCCTCGAGCGTCGCGAACGCATTGAGCGGCAGGGAGCCGCCGATAAATCCGAGGTCGCGATGCCCGCGTTCCAATTCCGCGGCAGCCCACTCGGGATCTCCGGTGGGCAGGGCCGCCACGCCGAAAAATCCGCCGGGATATCGGTGGATGACACCCGCCAGTTCATCATTGTAGGCACGCAGAAGCGGTCGCAATTCCTCAAGTGGGATGGTGGCATCCAAACCCAGCGCCACGGTTTGCGTCAGGAGCTGGCGCGGGATCCCGTTCCGGTCGAGGTGCCGGAGCCTCGCGGGAATGTCGGAGGCCGTGAATACCGCCGGGCTTCCTGCGGCAAAGGATGCGGTATCGACGTTTTGCAGCCTTGCGATGCCATCAGTCCCAATCGTGATTCGCGGAGCCTGTCCTCGGGCTGCAAAAAAATGCACTTCCGCAGACGACGCATAGTGGCTATGCCAGTCGACCAACACACGCGGCCCCGCTGGCGCCTGCGGGGCCGCAGCCTGTGCAGCCCAAGTCGGCGATAAGAGGGCCGTTGCGGCGAGCGATGAGCCGACCATAAATCGTCGGCGCGTATAGTGGATCATGGGAATGGGGACCTTTGCTAGCGAAAGGTGTAGTTGGCGCCGACGAGAATGAAACGGCCCGAGGCACCATTGGGCGCGATGAACGAGTATTGATTGATGCCGCTCGAGCGGTTGCCATCGACGTATTTCTCCGGGTATTTGTCGAATACGTTGTCCACCCGGACGCTGAGGCGCAGGTTGTCCCGGATGTCGTAGGCCACCGCGGTATCCAAATACGTCTCGGGCGAAAAAACCTGGTCGACGTTGCCGTTGGCCTGCACGGTATTCGGCACATTGCCGACGTTGTAGCGGTAACTGCTGTACCGGGTGCCCGTGGCCTCCACGCTCCATTCCGACCAGACATAGGTCGCACCCAGGATCACCTTGTTCTTGGGTACGCCGGTTTCGGCATCGCGGAACCGTGAATTGTTGAGAACCGTGATCCTCGTGCCGTCGATATCGACGGTGTTATGCGGATCGAAGACGGTCGTGCTGTCATAACTGGTCGCCAGCGAGAGGTCGAGTTTGCCGACCGGAAGCGCGAAGAACTTCTGCGCCACGATATCGACGCCGTCGGTTCGCGAGTTCCAGGCGTTCAAATAATAGGTTGCCTGAGTGTAGCCGGCGAGGCCGGCCGCCGCGAATGCGGCATTGACCGTCGGACCTTGGATGGGGTCCGTCACGGTGATGACATCGTCGATTTTCAGGTGATACGCGTCGATGGTCACGGAGCTGGTGTCGTCCGGGCGGATGACCGCACCCAGCGAGAAGGTTGTTGATTTTTCCGGCTCGAGCGGCTTGGCGCCGAACGCCCCGGCCACGGGATCCGAGGGGCGAAACTGGCGCGTGTAGCCCGGGGTCAAGGTGCTGATTCCGTTGTTGGTGAAGGTGCCGGTATAACTGGTCACCTGCTGCCCGAGTTCGGCAAGGCTCGGGGCATGAAAGCCGCTGCTGACCGTGCCACGAAGCGCGAAGGCCGGCACGAATTCGTAACGCGCCGTAAGGCGATAGTTGCTCGTACCCCCGAAATCCGAGTAATCCTCGAATCGGCCGGTGACACCAACATCGAACTTCGGTGTGATCGAGGCATCCACGCCGAGATACCCGCCGCTCACATGCCGGCTGATGGTCCCCGTGTCAATCGGCGAAATGCCGGCGGTGGACGATCCGGTCGCGCCGATCGATCCCTTGGCGGCGGCAAAGTTGACTCCTGAAAATTGCGACGCATACTGATCGTAGATGCCTGCGTAGCTACCGGCTACCTCCGCGGCGGTCTTGCCCGCGTAAGCCGGCGAGGTGCCGGCGTACACGGTGCCCGGCGTCGAATACAGCGACCACAGCGGCAGACCGGCCAGCGGGCCTGGGGCGTAGCCGATATAGTCGCCAACATCGCCCGTTCCCCACGCTTCCTGCCGGAACAGGGCGCCTGCGGACAGGACCGAAGATTGGACGAAGCGAATATTGAGATCCCGATGATAGTCCGCGGTCACACTGGTCGTGTGATCTATCCACGAACCCAAATAGAAGCTCGTCGGGCTCGCGGGTCCCCAACTCGGGTTGATGGAGGACTGGGTATAACGTCCCGTTTCATTGCGGCCATAAGAGACGCCCACATCCAGGTTGCCGAACTCGGGCGTACCGTAACGCACACCTCCCACCGCGGCATAGTCCTTTGACACATACGTCATCGCCGGTTGATAGCCGTTGGGGTAGATCCCCAACTCGTCCGTTGGCGATAATTGATTGGGCGAGGTGGCGGTCGTGCTCGATGTATTCGATGCGACGACGCGTTCCGGGTTGACGTAGTCGAAGGTCGATTTCTTCGCATAGTTGAGCCACCCGTAGGCGGTGACGGCGTCTGCCAACGGCAGCTCGGCATTGATCAGTCCGACCCAGTTACTCCGCGCGGCCTCACCCCATTGACCGTAGTCCTTCGGGTATGTCTGGTTGCGCGGATCGCCCGTCGGGAAGAGCTGGCGCCAATCGACCGCGCTGCGATCCACATTGCCGGCGTTGAGTCGGTCGATGTTGACGTTTACAAACCCTTTCTCTCCCAGGGCAAAGCCCTTGTTTCCCAGGAATTGATAGGTCTGGCCGCCGCCGTCGCTATAACCCCCCGCTCTTGCATCGAGATCGCCGCCGCTGGAATTGTCCTTCAGAACGATGTTGATGACTCCGGCGATGGCGTCGGAACCGTATTGAGCCGCTGCGCCATCGCGCAACACCTCGACTCGTTCGATCGCGGACAGCGGTATGGTGTTGATATCGACCACCTGGGTGGCCGGCCACGGGTCCGTGCCAGACAACTGAGCGGACAGGTTGCGCCGCTTGCCGTTGACCAGGATCAGCGTGTAGCCGGGACCGACGCCGCGTAGAGACGCTGCCCGTACGCCCTGGCCTTTGACGGCGTTCTGGCCCTGAGGAAAGTTGAACGACGGATGCAGCTTCGAGAGCGCCTCGTTGATGGTGACCGCTCCCGTCGCTTGCAACTCCGAAGAAGAAATGACGTCGACGGGCGCGGTGCTGGTCAGTGCAGTGACGTCCTTCCGGGCGGTACCCAACACGACGACGTCGTCGAGTCCCTCGGCGGCGGTACCTGTGTCTGCCGAATTGATTTCCGTGGCGTGGAGCGAGAAGGCTGCTGTGCCGCTCAACAGAGCGGCAATAGAGAATCGAATTGTTTTTTGCATGTCTCTCTTGGATCCTTCAGATTGGTTTTCATTGTCGAAACTTGGATACAGCAAGAGACATGCCACAACGATTTTCGCGCGGTATTGCTGATTTTTACGCGAAGAATGTGTTGAAAGAACCCTGCAGCTGTTGGAAAGCCAACAGCAGCAGGGGGGGCTTCAGAGCGCGTGATGAGGTGCGGTTTTACTTCGAGGAAGAGTCGGTTGCCGCTGTCTTGGGTGGACTGAAGTGGGCGAGCGTGCCGCCGTCCTTCTCGTACAACTCGACCCCGACCGCACCGATCACGTCGAATCCCTTTTCCGTCAACAGTTCGGCCGCTTTGCCGCCGCGCCCCGCATGGTTCGATACGGTAATGATGCGACGACCTTTGGGAATCCATTGCAGATCGGACTCCAACTCCTGGATGGGAATGCTCAGATATACGGGGAACCCGCCGATGGACGCGACCTCGTCAGGTCGGCGAACATCGATGAAGAGGACCTTATCGGGAGTTTTCAGCCACTCGTCGACCTCACTCCGGTTCAGAACGTGCGCCTTGAACGCGGATGCGGCAGTGGGCGCCGAGGTGGCGACGGAAGGCGGCTGCGCATGGGCAATAGAGGCGGCGAAGGCGAGATTGAGCACAAGTAGCGCGTGTTTCATCGAGATGACCCTTTTGTTGCTGAGAAAGCGAAATGACGACTCCAACTGAAACAAGCAACTCGCATGCCATTACGATTATCTGGGTATACAACTAAGGTATTGGCGCCGGCAGGAAGCCCGTCGCTACTATTCACCCTGGCCCCGTCAGGCGATGGGCGTGCGCGGGAAGTACCGATAATGGGATTGGGGGCGATGATGTCTCGCTACGATAATGTTGTGCCGCTGACGAAGGCCGAGAGTTTCGATGCGCCCGAAATCGCCGGCGCGCGACGCGCCAGGCAGCTGGTTTTCGCCGACCCCGCATCCCGCGCGGTGCTTTCATTGCTCGATCGAGTGGCGCCGAGCGATGCACCGATCCAGATCACCGGTGAGACCGGGACGGGTAAGGAATTGGTAGCCCGGTATGTGCACCGGCAGAGCAAGCGATCCGGTCCCTTTTTGGCGGTCAATTGCGGTGCAATCAGCGAACACTTGATCGAAAGCGAACTCTTTGGTCACGAAGCGGGATCCTTCACCGGAGCCGGTGCCCGGCGCGAAGGGTGGTTCGAGGCGGCGCATGGCGGCACCCTGTTTCTCGACGAGATCGGCGATATGCCCATGGCGCTTCAAGGCAAGCTGTTGAGAGTGCTGCAAGAGGGTGAGGTGACGCGAATTGGATCGCGCAAGCCGACCGTAGTCGATGTGCGCGTCGTATCCGCGACCAATGTGAATCTCGAAGCCGCCGTTGAAGCGGGCCGGTTTCGCCGCGATTTATTCTACCGGCTGAAAATTGTGTCTGTTGCCTTGCCGGCACTGCGCGAACGGCCCGGTGACATCGTTGCTTTGTCGGAGCACTTTCTGGAGTTCTATTGCGGCAAATTGGGCCGGCGGAAGCCGGCCTTCAGTCCCGATGCCTACGCCAAACTCGTTGGATATGATTGGCCCGGAAACGTGCGGGAATTGGAGAACGCGGTCCACGTGGCGTTGCTGATGTCGACAGGCGACAGTATTACTCCTGAAGATATCATGATTCGGGTTGAGACCAATTCAGTGCGGGACGCCCGGTTTGACGAGACCCGGGTGCGGTCCGTGAGACCGGCTGCCCCGACCGCAAGCGTGACGAGTAGGAGCCACTCCCAAGTGATGGAGCGGATCGGTGAGGCCTTACGGGAATCGTTTCGTATGCCGGGCAACAACCTGTTTCGAGACGTGGAGCGGATGCTTATCGCCGATGCGTTCAAGTACTGTGGGTCCAATCAAGTGCGCACTGCCGAATTGCTCGGCATATCGCGCAATGTGGTCAGGACCTTGTTGAAACGTCATGGGTTGATCGCCGAGGGTATGGAAGTGGAGGAAGCGGTTGATGATGTCGCGGGCGTGGCCGCTCTGCGCGAACGTACACTGACGGTAGCGCCTTGCTACTCGGCCTGACTAGTGCTCGATTACCGTTGAGTGCCTGGCGGCCGACGCGCCCGGGCCCGGTCCAGCCGTTGCTGCAGGGCTTGCGCGGCGGCGGGGTTCGCCTGCTTGTGTCCACCGATGACATACACGAAAACGTCTCGCCCCGCCGGCGCCGGGACGCGGGCGCTCAAGGTTCTCAGATCGGCCGGCGCGACACCGTCGGCATAGCAACGGGCGCGGCGCGCCCAACGCGCGAGCGCGGCGGACGGGTAGCCTTGGGCAGCCTGCGAGGTGGTCCCCATGATACGGACGTAGAGGAAGCCGCCCGTGATGTCGGGAATCCGCGGATGGGGTGAGTCGCCGGCCAGAATCACGGCCACCTCGTGACGTCGGGCCAGATCGACGAACTCCTCGGTGCGAAAGCTCTCGTGCCGGACCTCGATGGCATGGCGAAGCTCGCGTCGTCCCACCTTGCGCGGTAACAGCCGCAGGAAGGCCGTCAAGTCGCGGGCGTCGAACGTCGTCGTCGGCATCAATTGCCAGTTGATGGGGCCGAGCTTCCCGCCCAGTTCCAGCAATCCGCCCTGCACGAAGCGCTCGACGACGGGGCCGGCCTCGGCCAGATTTTTCCTATGAGTGGCATAGCGTGGAGCCTTGATCGCGAAAACGAAATTCGCCGGCGTTTCCTCCCGCCATTTGGCGAACGTCTCCGGCTTTTGCGCGCCGTAGAACGTGCCGTTGATTTCGATCGTCGTCAGCTTGCCGGCCGCGTATGCCAACTCCCGGGCATGCGGCAATCCTGGCGGATAGAGAATTCCGCGCCAGGGTGCAAAAGTCCAACCGCCGATCCCGATCCTGACGCGGCCTGCCATGGTGTGCTGCTCATGCGGGTATACCGAGTCGACAGGCATTCTGACCCGGCGCATTCATGAGTGGCGCAGGGCGTCGTGCCGCGGTTCACCAGACGGATCCCGGCGAGTTGCGGGCCTCGTCCTCGCGGATCCGCCGCGCGGCGGCGCAGTAGTGGTAGGCGGCCCAGAATCCGGTGGGCGCAAGGGCGAGAAGCGCCACGCGCAGCGATGCACCGTTGCCACCGAGCGGCCCGGCGAGCGCATCGCTCGCGAGACCGATCAACTGGGGCGCAACGATCAGGTTGGCAACGTTCGCAGTGAACAGCAGGATTGCCACCGTCTGCGCGCGCATGGGCGATGGCATCACGTTTTGCAGCAGTCCCAGTGTCGGCCCGATGAAAAAGTAGACCGCCGGCACGACCGCCCAGAGGGCCACGATCGCGAGGATCCGGGAGTGGGTCCAATAGGCGAACATCGACGGAATCGTGGCGATGGATATCACCGCGGCCATGAGCCAGACCACCCGCCGCGAGTCGCGCGCAAATCGCGGCGACACGGCCACGCTCGTCGCGAGCGTGCCGACGATGCCCCCCAGCAGATGCATCCGTCCGAGCGTTGCACCGGTGGCGTCGACCGAAAAGCCGTGGACGCGCATCAGGAATGCGGGCGTCCACCACTTGAGTCCCCAGCCCCAGAGAGTGGCGATGGTGCCGCCGGCGACCAGGTGCAGCGCGGACCGCTGCATCGACAGGTGCCGTGCGGTCGCGAGGAGGCCCTGCGCCGGCGCGGCGGGCGATGCATTGCCGTATTTGACGCCGCGGTCCTTCCGATCAACGACGTGAGCTTTGACCCGCAATGGTCCTTCTCATCGAACAGGCCAGATTTGCCGAGTTCGCCGGGAGTCCTGAAGAAATAGTCTGTTGCGTCCTCGCCCGTTGCAGGACTGCCCGCCAT
>Ga0182030_10019250_pt1 | contig 13019 bp, 9 predicted proteins | sample 812S3MmetaG_FD_121299 | JGI IMG/M metagenome (GOLD analysis project Ga0182030, IMG submission 121299) | Permafrost microbial communities from Stordalen Mire, Sweden - 812S3M metaG (Illumina Assembly) | ecosystem: Environmental > Terrestrial > Soil > Wetlands > Permafrost | place: Sweden... | reverse complement strand
CGCGCGCGCCGATATCGATGCCGGGCCCGGTCACGCGAACGTCGTTGCCGGCTTGCACGTTCAGGTTGAACGCAACGGTCGGCGGCACGCGCGTCTCGCCGTTCTCCGGCGTGCGCGGGATCAAGGCCGCGAGCGGTAAGCGCGTTTTCGAGAAGGCGATGTTGCCGGCGAGCGTCGGAATGTTGCCTTGCGGTTTGACGGCGGTGAGCGCGCCGTCGACGGTACCGCGGAAGAGGTTCGCCACGTTGAGTACCGCGTTCGCGGCGGTGAACTGCGCGTTGTAGGCGAGCGTGCGCTGCAGAGCGCGCAGGCTGCCGAACGTGGCGCTGGCCGAGCCGTCGATCGCGCCGCCGCCGATGTCGGCATGGACGTCGCTCAGCGTCGCTTGTGAGCGCATGAGGTCGAGCCGTGCGCGTGCGCCGCTCAGCGCGGAACGCAGCAGGTTCGATGAGTAGCTGCCGCCGGCGAGCGTCATCGTGCCGGTAATCGCGGGGTTGTCCTGCGTTCCGCTTGCCGCGATTTGGCCGTCGATCGTGCCGCCGAGTTTCGCGTCCTCCGGCAGCAACGGTGCGAACTGCGCGAGGTCGATGCCGTCGGCGCGCAACGATGCCGTGAACGGATCGGTGCGTAGGCCCGGCGCCGGCGTGAGTTGGATCGGGAGCGTCGCGGTCGCGAGTAGCCGTCCGCGCACGAGGTCCGCTTCGAACGCTTGCAACTGCAGCGTTCGGGGATCGGCGGCGAGTTGGGCATGTATCTTGGGCACGGTGTACTTGCCGTTGCGCAGGTTCGTCGCGTCGATCGTTTGCGCGAGATGCGGTGCGTTGCGCGAACCGGTGACGTTCACGGTCGTATTCACGGCGCCGCTCACGTCGAGTTTCGCACCGAGGCTCTTCGCCAATACGCCGATGTCGTCGCTCTGTGCGTGGAGCGCGATCGCAACCGGATCGCTCGGACCGTAGCCGAACGTCCCCGAGGCATCGGCCGTCAATCCCGGGCCGGCCAGATGCAGCGCGCTCAGGTGCGCGCCGTGCGCGTCGCCGTTCGCGGCGAGCGTGAGCATCGAGAGCGGATAGCCGCGCACGAGCGCGTTGTTCACCGCGGCCGTCGCATCGAAGGCGGGCGCTGCCGGCGTGCCGGTGACGTGCAGCGTGCCGTTCGCCATGCCGAGGATCGGCTGCGTGATGCCCGCAGTCGGCAGCCACTGTGCGAGGTCGAGATTCGCGAGCGTGCCGCTCGCCGCGATCGTGGTGCGATGCCGAACGTCGTACAGCGGATCGCCGGCCGGGAACGTGACGTCGGTGGTGAGCGCGATCGTGCCGTGGTCGGTCTGCACGTTGCCGACGCCGTGTACCGTACGTCCGCGCGTGTTCCACGCTGCCGTCACGGTGCCGACGTTGAAGCGGTGATAGCGCGCGTCGTCGATGCGCACGTCGCCGCTCGCGTTGACGCCGGCAGGCGAGAGCGCGGCATCGGCGATCAGGTGACCGTGACCGCCGAGCGTGTCGGCCGCATCGAAGTAGTCGTCGAAATCGGCGAGCTCGACGCGCGGCGCACGCACGGCGATCCGCTGCGCGCCGGGGGCGATATCGCCCGCGAACGCGATCGCCGTCGTGCCGACGGTGACGCTGCCGTTGCGCGTACTGATGCCGTTCGGGCCGCCCGCGATCGTCGCGCCGGCATCGCTGAAGTTCAGACCGTTGAGTGAGCCGCTCGGAACGCGAACCGCCCCGGCGAGTTGCGGTGCGTTCACCGGACCCGTGGCGCGCAGGTCGGCATCGATCTCGCCTTCGGGATAGCGCAGCGGCAGACGCAGCGCGCGCGCGATCGGCGCGATCTGCGCGCCGTGCAGATTCGCGGCCACGTCGAGCACCGGCGGTGCGCTGCCGGTCAGGCCGCGCACGTCACCGCTGGCCGTCGCATACGAGTCGAGCGCGAGCGCGGTCGCATCGTGCACGTGCAGCGTTCCGCGCTCGTAGTGGGCGAAGGCGTTCGCGGAGAGATCGATGCCGTGCCAGTCCGCGCGATCGACGAGCACGGCAACGTTCGCGCTCGGCGCGTCGAGCGTGCCGCGTACGCGCGCGTTTGCGCGCAGCGTTCCGCCGCCGAGCGCCACGCGGCTGCCGGCCAGCGTCCGCAGATCGAGCGCGCTCGTCGTTACGCGCAGCTCGCCGCCGTCGCCGAGCGTGCCTTGCACGGTGACGGTACCGCCGGCGATGCCGAGCTGCAGCGCGCGTACGTCGACTCGCGCGCCGTTCAGCGTAGCGGTGGCGGAGAGATCGCGCACCGGCACGCCTTCCACCGACGCATCGTGCAAGGTCAAGCCGGAGGTTTGCACGGCCGAGGACGCGCCGTCGGAGAGCGCTTGGAGCGGGCCGTCGATCGTGCCGCGTGCATCCACGTTGCCGGTGAACGGCCGCAACTGCGCAAACGAACCGTGCACGCGGCCGTCGAAGCCCACGAGGCCGCCGGCGTAGGCGGCATTGCCGTCGAGCGTTCCGAGCGACGAGGTCACGTGCACGCCGCCCCGCTGGGTGCCGTCGGGTGCGGTTCCGAGGTCGGCCGTGGCGCCGGCCGTCAGCGCGCCGTAACGCAGGCCCGCGAGGCGCACGTGACCGCTCAGCCCGTCGAGCCGGCTGCCGTCGAGCGAACCCACCAACTGCGCGTCGAGCGTGCCGGCCAGCGGCTGCAGCGCGCCGGTGGGAAGGCCGGGCAGCGTGCGAACGGCGGCGGGCAGCAGCGAGAAACGGTGCACATCGGCGATCGCGAGGACGCTCCCCTTCGTGCGGTCGAGCGCGACGCGCGCGTAGATCGACGCGCCGTCGCTGCGTTCGATCGAGAACGGCCCGATCACGCCGTCGCCGTTGCCGTCCACGTCGAAGATCGCGTCCAACTGCCCGTCGCGGCCCGTGCCGTAGACGATGCCGTCGCTGGCGAGGCGCGTGCCGGTTCCGGCGACGTGCACGATGCTCGTCAATTGCAGCCCGCGCACGAGTTGCGCGACGTAAGGCAGCCGGTCGCCGTCGGCGTGCAGCGCCACGACGAGGTTGGTGCCGACCTCTTTCGCGAGAACGACCGTACCGTGCGCGTCGACGTTGACGGGGCCGTAGGCAAAGTTCGCGTCGAGCAGATCGAGATCGCTGCCGTGAATCGAAAACGTTCCGCTCGCGCCGTCGGCGGGAAATCCGCGATACACCAGCTGCGGTGAAGAAAACGTGCCGCTCACCACCGGTGCGTTCAGGTCGCCCGACCCGCGCAGCGCAAACGAAAGATCGCCCGTGACCGGCTGGCGTTGCGAGGGCGCAATCGCTTGCTGCAATTGTTCGATCGCGCCGCGGCCCACGAGCGCAAACTGCAGTTTCGGCGCGTTCAACCCGTATACGCCGCCGGCTAGGTGCAGCGGCACGCCGGCCAGCGTCGCGTCGACGCCGCTCGTCGTGAGGCCGTTGTCGTAGGCGATCACGGTGCCGTGCGCGTTGCGCAGCGGTTTGATCACGCCCGCGAGGTAGATCTTGCCATTGGTGAGATCGGCACGCAGCGCGCTGTGCGTGTGCGTGGTGCCGTTGGGATCGACGAACGTGTAGATGCGGCCGTCGACGTTGCGCAGGTCACCGTCGACGACGTTCACCGCATGTGAGGGCAGCGCGAAATCGAGCAGCGGCCCGACGGGCACGTCGGGTGCGGTCCAGCGCTGCGCCTCGTAGCCGCGATCCGCGTCGAACGTTGCCTTCCCGATGATGGGATGCAGCGTGCGGCCGTCGTCGAGGTCGAAGCGTACGTTGTAGAAGGAGTGCGTATGCGGCGCGAGCACGGCATCGGCCGCGAAGCCGACGATCCGCTGCCGCCGCTCCTGACCCGGTACGAGGAAGCGGTCGAGCAAGACGACCGAGCCGTCGCGCACCCGGAACCGCAGATCGACCGGCGTCGTGTCGGGCTTCGACGACACGGCGTTGGACGGCAGCGTGACGTTGTAGGTGCCGTCGGCGTGGTGGATGAGGGTGACGGTGGGGCGCCGGATGTCGAGCGCATCGATCCCGAAGCGGCGCCGCCCGCTCCCCGGGAGCACGTAGCGGATCGAGTAGCGCACGTCGATTTGGCGGGAGCTGAAGACGGGCTCGCCGGCGCGGTTGGTCACGTTGGTGTCCAGCGCGGTCGCCGCGTTGAACCCGACCTGGAGGCTCCCGAACTGCACGTTGTAGCCCGCGCCGCTTGCAACCGCGCGGATGATTGCGGCAGCGATCGCGTTGTGGAACCCCAGCGCCGCGGCCGCGACGACGAGCAGCGCGCACAGCGTGGCCCCCGCGATCACGACTCGTCGACGCATCAGGACCCTTCTGCCCACGAAAGGGGGAAACATCGCCTCCGAAGCGCATTCGGCCAGTCTTGACCAGTACTGTTTCGGGCGCCGGGATCGCGGTCGCGCCCATCGACTTCACCGATCGCACGCTCCCCAACGGTCTCCGCGTTTTGTTGGTTGAGGATCATCGGGTCCCGTCCGTCGCCATTAACGTTGGTTATCGCGTCGGCGGCAAGGACGACCCGCCGGGCCGCTCCGGTTTCGCGCATCTCTTCGAACATCTGATGTTCAAGGGGACGAAGAACACGCGTCCCGAGACGATCGACCGGCTCACCGAAGACATCGGCGGCCTCAATAACGCGTTCACGGCCGAAGACATCACGAACTACTACGAAGTCGTGCCGTCGAATTATCTCGAGACGTTGCTGTGGGCCGAGGGCGACCGTTTGGGGTCGCTCGCGGTCACCGAGGAGCACTTCCACACCGAACGCGATGTCGTCATCGGTGAATACGACCAGCGCATTCTGGCCGAGCCCTACGGCATGCTCGACGAACTCGTCAATCGCGAAGCGTTTGCCGTGCATCCGTACCGGCGCGGCGTGATCGGCGATCCGGAGAACTTGCGCGCCGCCACGCTCGACGACGTCGTCGCATTTCATCGCACGTTCTACCGCCCCGACAACGCGGTGCTGGTGGTCGTCGGCGACTTCGATCCGGCGCAAGCGAACGCGTGGATCGACAAGTATTTCGGGCGCGTTCCGAAACCCGATGCGCCGATTCCGCGCGTCACGACGGTCGAGCCGGCGCAAACGGCGGAGCGGACGTTCACCTATCGCGCCGCCAACGTGCCGCTGCCGGCGATCGAGTACGCCTATCACATTCCGGAATGGCGGCACCCCGATGCGCCCGCGCTCGACATCGTGGAAACGCTGCTCGGCATGGGCAAGAGCTCGCGCCTCTACCAGTCGCTCGTGTACCGTCAGCGGGTCGCTACCGCCGCGCACGCCGGCGCCGATCTGCGCGAGCAGCCGGGACTCTTTTCGTTCCGCGCGATCGCGAGCACCGGCACGCCGGTCGAACGCGTGCGCGAAGCGCTCGATGCCGAAATCGCGCGCCTGCGCGACGAACTGCCGGCCGCATCCGAAATGGAGCGCGTGCGCACGCAGATCGCGAGCTCGTTCGTGCGCAGCCGTCAGACCTATAACAACATCGCGGTCGCGCTCGTGCGCAGCACCGTCGAGCGCGACGATCCGGGTGCGCTCAACAGCGACCTCGACCGCTACCGCGCCGTGACCGATGCCGACGTGCAGCGCGTCGCGCGGCAGTACCTGACGCTCGAGAACCGCACGACGATCGAATACTTGCCGCTGTGACGCAACCCATCACCACCCTCGAAAAGCCGCCCTCACCCGGCGCACCGCATCGGGCGGAACTGCCGCTGCCGGTCGAACGCACGCTGGCCAACGGCTTGCGCGTGATCGCGTTTCCGCAACGCAGCGCGCCGAAGGCCTACGCCGTTCCGATCATCGTCGCGCAACTGATCGTGCGCAGCGGCGCGTCGGCCGAGAGCGAAGCCGAAGCGGGCCTCGCCACGCTGACCACGTCGCTGATCACGCAGGGCACGGCGACGCGTTCGGCCGTCGAGATCGCGCAGGCCGTCGACGGTTTGGGCGCGCGCCTCGATGCGGCCTCGGGCTATGATGCCGCGACCGTTTCCATTACCGCGCTCACGCACGTCTTTCCGGACGCCTTCGCGCTCTTCGATGAGGTCGTGCGGCACCCGTCGTTCCCGCAAGCCGAAGTCGAGCGCGTGCGCGCGAAGGCGATCGGCGATCTGGCGCTCAGTTACAGCAGCCCGAGTGCGCTGGCGCGCTTCGTGGCCCAGCGCGTCGCGTTCGCGTCGGCACCCTACGGTCATCCCGTCGCGGGCACCGCGGAGACGCTGGCGGCGCTCGACCGCGACGGTATCGTCGCCTTCCACGCGCGCTTTTTCCGGCCCGACAACGCCACGCTGATCATCGGCGGCGATTGCGCGCCCGAAGACGCATTCGCGCTGGCGGAAAAACAGTTCGGCGGTTGGCGCGCGCCGGCCGAACCGTTGCCCGTCCCGGCCCCGTTTACGGCGCCGCCGCCGCGTTCGCGCGTCGTGATCGTCGACAAACCCGATGCCGGGCGCACGGCGATCCTCGCCGGCCGCGTCGGGATCTCGCGGCGTGCGAAAACCTACGCCGCCGGCGTCGTCGCTACCGCCGTCCTTTCGGGCTATAGCGGACGGCTCAATCAGGAAGTGCGCGTGAAGCGCGGGCTCTCGTACGGCGCCGGCGCGCAACTGATCGCGCGGCGCGAGCCGGGGCTGTTTCTCGCTTCCACGCTGGTCGACCATACGAAGGTCGAAGAAGCGGTCACCGTCGTGCTCGACACGCTGCGCGGTCTGGCGGCGACGCCGCCCGAAGCGCAAGAACTCGTGACGCGCAAGGCAACGATCAGCGGCGGTTTCTCGCGCTCGATCGAAACGATCGACGGCATTGCCGGCGTACTCGGCGAGCTCGCGCTCTACGGTATGGAGCTCACCGAACTCGGCGAATACTTGCCGGAGATCGAAGCCGTCGACCCCGCGATGGTGCAGCAATTTGCCGCCGCCACGTTCGACGAACTCTTCATCGTGCTGGTGGGCGACGCACAAGTCTTCGGCGCCACCATTGCCGCCGCGCACCCCAACACATCCATCATCCCCCTCGACCAACTCGACCTCGGCCAACCGACCGCCGTAAAGGCGCCTGAGTAGCGACCCTTCGCCCTGAGCTTGTCGAAGGGTCAGGGTGAAACGAAAAGAATGGCTTTGCCGCTGGTTTTGCGGGCTTCGAGGTCGCGGTGGGCTTGGGCGGCGTCGGTGAGGTTGTAGGTGTTGGAGACGCGGATTTGGAGTTCGCCGTCGAGGATCGCTTCGAAGATCTCGGTCGCGCGTTCGGCGAGTTCGGCGTGCGTGCGCGCGAAGTGGCCGAACGTCGGGCGGCTGAAGAACACGGAACCCGCGGCGGAGAGCGTTTGCGGATCGATCGGCGGCACTTTGCCGCTCGATGCGCCGTAGAGCACGAACGAGCCGCGGACACGCAGCGAACGTAAGCTGCGTTCCCACGTATCCTTGCCGACCGAATCGTACACCGCATCGACGCCCGTGCCGCCGGTGATCTCTTTGACCACGGGCTCGAAGTCGACCGCGCTGTAGTCGATCGCGTGATCGGCGCCGGCGCTCTTTGCCAGCGCCGTTTTCTCCGGACCGCCGGCGGTTGCGATCACGGTCGCGCCGCGACGTTTTGCGAGCTGCACGAGGATGCGTCCCACGCCGCCCGCGGCGGCATGGATCAGCACGCAGTCGCCCTTGCGGATCGCGTGCGAATCGGCCGCCAGATACTGCGCGGTCATCGCTTGCAGCATCGCGGCGCAGGCGACGTCGTCGGCGATCCCGGCCGGAACTTCGACGCACAACCGCGCGGGCACGGTCACGTGCTCGGCGTAGCTGCCGAGGTTGGGGCTGTCGGGGTAGCCGACGCGCATCCCCGTCGTGAAGCCCACCACGCCCTCGCCCACCGCTTCGACGGTGCCGACGCCCTCGCGGCCGGGGATGAACGGCAACGCGTGCGGATACGTGCCCGTGCGCAAGTACACGTCGATGTAATTGATGCCGATCGCGGTATGGCGAATGAGCAGCTCGCCGGCGGCGGCCTTGGGCACGTCGCTCTCGGCAACCTGGAGCACTTCGGGACCGCCGGTGCGGTCGACGCGTATGACCTTCACGCGACTGCCAACCCGCCGTGGAACAAACCGGTTTCCGGCGACCATTAGACGGGTACGTTCTGCGCTACCCCCTGCCGCCGAGGAGCCCAGCCCATGGAACGCCGCGACCTCTACGAAGACGATCTCACCAACGAACGCCAGCCCACGCCCGCACAGCGCGATGACGTTGCGCGCACGGAAATGCTCGACCCCGATCAGCCCGTCGCCATCGACGACGTCAGCGAAGAGGAAGAGCTCGAGGACGAGCTCGACGATTAACCCTTAGGGCGGGCGGCTTGGGCGCAGCCCAAACGCGAAGGATTCACGGAACGTGAATCCACTATTTGAGCATGAAAGTCGAGGGATGCGCCTGTTTCAGGTAGGTGAATTTCCCGTCCTTGAGCGTGTAGTAGTAGATCTGCGGCTGTAGCGGGTCGCCGAACGGCGTAAATGAATACGTGCCGGTCATCGTGTCCATGGGCACGCCTTGCGCGATGGCCTGCACGAGCACGGCGCGATTGGTGCTGTTGGTGCGGGTCACGGCCGAGATGATGATCTGCGTGGCCGCGTAACCGAACGCGGCGAATGCATCCATCTGCCCCCAATGCTGCTGGAAATCCTGAACCCAGCGCACCGTGGCCGGCGCGAACGGAAGATACGGCATCGACGTCGAGACCATCATGCCGTCGGAGGCGGGGCCGAGCTTCATCGAAGCGCCGTCGAAGAAGCCTTGCGAGGCGCCGATCGGGCCCGTGTAGCCCTTCGTGCGCAGCATGCCGACGATCGGACCCATGTCGCCGACGACGCCGGCGAGAAACACGTAATCGGGCTGCGCCACCAGCGCCTTGTCGACGACGGCGCCGAAGTCGGGATGGTCGTAGGAAAACTGCTGGTACTGCGCGGCGCTGTTCTGCGCTTTCATCGTCGCGAGAAACCCGTTTGCCACGTCGGCGCCGTAATCGGCATCCTGTACGAAGACGTAGCTGAGCTTGGGTTTGTATTGCGCGATCACGGTGCGCGCGAAGAGCTGCCCTTCGAACGAATCTTTCGTCGGCAAGCGGAACACGTTGCGGTATCGCGTCGCCGTAACGCGATCGTCGGTGCTCAGCGGCACGATGAGCGGAACTTGCGCCGGACCGTAATTCTGGATGCCTTGCAGCGTCGCGTCGGAACTCAAATGACCGACCACCGCGACGACCGTGCTGTCACCGGTCGCGAAGCTCGATTGGATCAGCGCGTTGGCGGGTGTGTTCTGATCGTCGAACGGGCGCATCGCGTAGGTGCGCTGCAGCGAACCGGCAAGCTCGTTGTTGTACTGAATGCACGCTTGAACGCCGGCGCTCAGTCGCGTGCCGATCGGTTTTGCCGGGCCGCTGAGCGGCGCAACCAGCGCGATCGAGACCGACGGCGTGATGTTCGGGAAGCCGGGCGTGGTTTGGGCGAGGGTGGTCGCACCGGCGACGCCGGCGAGGAAATCCGAGCGGAGCATTATGCGCCGGGCTTCGCCGCGGCCTCCGATCCTTCCAATCGGGCGCGCAACTCGGGCGGGATCGGCGCTTTGGCAGGCCGTCCCGAGGCCAGCGTCACGAACACGCGCTGCTCGAAACCGCGCGCGCACGTCCTGCCGGCGAGCGTGCGCACTTCGTGCTCGACGCGCAATGACGATTCGCCCATCGACGCTACCGTCGAAACGATCTCGATCTCTTCATCGAACTGTAACGGCGCGAGAAACGTCGCCCCGCACTCGACGATCGGCAGCGGAAACTTCGGGCCCCCGCCTGCGTCGCGGCCGTGAGCCTCATCGCCGCGCAGCAATTCGTGCGTGCCGGAATCGAACCACGCGAAGTACGTTGGATAGAACACGATGCCCGCGGCGTCGGTCTCGCCGAAGCGGACGCGCGTGCGTAAGACCGTCTGCCGTCCCACTCAGGCGGCCGGGACGTCCGGCAGCTTCAAACCGAGCTTCTCGACCAGTACGCGCGCGCGCTCCATGTAGTCGGCGCGCATCGCTTCGTTCGTGCGCTCCTTGATGCCCCACTTGCGGTAGAGCTTGTTGTTCTCGGAGTTCGCCCGGCCGAAGAACGCCGGCAGCCCGGGATAGAGTTTGTCGATCCCAGCCTGCACCGCGGCGCGCCCTTCCTTGGTCTTGACGAGCTCGGCGCACGCGCGTTCACCGAACGTAGCGTGAAATTTCTCTTCCGGCATCGTGATCTTCGCCGCTTTGCGCAACGGTATGTAGCTGCATTTGAGCAGATCTTCGACCTGCAGAATTTCGGCCAGATCGCCGATCATCTTGAGCACGCAGAATTCAGCCCAGCCCCCGAGCGTCGTGTCGAAGATGTTGAGCGAGCGTTTCTCGGTACGGCCGGGAATCATCGCGTCCTCCGGAACGCCGAGCGTCGCGCCCATCTTTGCAAAACGTACGTGGTGGCCGTACTCTTCCATCGCGATCCGGCAGGCATGCCATTTCCAATACGGCGTGGGTGCGAACGCGATCGCCGGCTCGTCGTACACGGTCGCGCCCGCAAGCTCGTTGATGGCGTGGCTGACGACGATCTTCTTGACCAAGTCGCCATATTCGGCCGGCTGGGCGGCTAACTCGGCGGGCGTGTTGACGACGAACGGTTCGGTATGCGTGGACACGGTGTGCTCCTAGAGAACGGGGGTCGTGGAAAACGCGTCGAGATCGGTTTCGAGCGCGGTGAAGTGCGGGGCGAACTCGCTTTCGACGAGCGCCGCCAGATCGTCGAGCGACGGATCCGGAGCGGTGGTCGCGCGTGCCAGCGGGCGCGGTTGCGAGAACACGAACGTTTCACGCCCGCGCACGCCGAACACCTGTCCGGTGATGTGTTGCGCGCGGGCCGAGCAGAGGAACGATGCGAAGCGGCCGATCGGTGCCGGCGGAATCGAGAGCGCGTCGGCTTTGTAGACCGCTTGGGCGGGCGTTGCGGGCACGATCGTCTCGGTCACGCGCGAAGCCGCGAACGGCGCGATCATGTTCGACGTGACGCCGCTGCGCGCCATGTCGAGCGCTGCGATGCGCATCAACCCGAACAGGCCGGCCTTGGCGCTGGCGTATGCGCCTTGACCGTAGTTGCCGTAGAGCGCTGCGGTCGAGCCGATCGTGATGATCCGTCCCCAACCCGCGCGCGTGGTCTTGGCGTTCTCGCGCAGCACGGGTGTCGCCGCGCGCAAGAGGTCGTACGCGGCCGTCAGATCGGTTGCGACCACCGCTTCGAAGTCGGCGCGATTGCCCTTGAACAAAAACGCGTCGCGCAGAATCGCCGCATTGTTCACGATGATGTCGAGGCCGCCGAAACGCTCGCGCGCCAGCGTGACGGCCGCATCGGCAAAGCCGGGCGCGGTGATGCTCTGCGCGAGCGGCAGGACCGCGTCGCCGCACGCCTCCGCGAACGCAGCGATCAGCGCCGGGTCTTCCGTGCGGCCGTCGATCGATGCGCCGTTGTCGGCCGCGACCACGCGCGCGCCGTGCGAGATCAGGTCGCGTACGATCGCCGCGCCGACGCCGCGTGCGGCGCCGGTGACGATCGCGACGCGGCCGGCCAATGCTCCGTCGTTCATTCCACCGGCGACTTACCGGGAAGCGGCGGGCAAATACTCCTGGGGAATGACGGTTCCGGGCTCGGCCACGAACGCGGACGGGGTTTTGCCGGTCATCAACGTCAGGAAGAGAACGCCGGCTTCCCGAGTGCCTTGATGGATGCGGGTCGCGCAGATCATGCGCCAGCCGGTGGCCAGCTTTTCGGGCTTTTCGAGCAGGCCCGGTAGCGGCGGGTCGGTGCGCCAGCCGTTCACGCCTTCGAAGTCCGGTTTCATCATGCGCTTGGCCAGCGCAACGAACTCGGCTGCCGTCGCCGCGTCGGGAACGGGATCGCCGACGAACGAGCACGCGTGCCGGATATATGATTCCATTGCGTTCATTCGAAAATAGGGGTCCATGGTCGACGCGTCCGCTTGGCGAACGCCCCCTAGCTATTCCTCTCGTGCTCGCGCACTGTGACGAAAACAAAACGGGCCCCGGCAATATGCCGGAGCCCGTTTTGCTTGCTTTGGTCGAAGCCCGCGCTCAGTCGCGACGGGGTGGGCGGCGTCCGCGGCCGCGCGGCGCGCCGTTGCGCTCGCCGCCCGCACCGGCGGGTTCTTCGCTGCGCGGTGCGGGAGCCGCACCGTTCTCATCGCTCGCGCCGCCGAGAACGGCCTTGCGCGAGAGGTTGATGCGGCCTTGCGAATCGATTTCGACGACCTTCACCATGATCTGGTCGCCGATCTTCACCACATCTTCGACGCGCTCGACGCGTTGCGGCGCGAGCTGCGAGATGTGAACGAGGCCTTCTTTGCCCGGCAAGATCGCGACGAACGCACCGAAGTTCATCAATCGCGTTACCGTGCCGAGGTAGGTCTCACCGACTTGCACCGACTTGGTCAACGATTCGACCATGGCTTTGGCCTTCTCCGCCGCGACACCGTCGGGTGCGGAGATGTAGACGTGGCCGTCGTTTTCGATGTCCATCTTGACGCCGGTGTCGGCAATGATCTTGTTGATGACCTTGCCGCCGGGCCCGATGACGTCCTTGATCTTGTCCGGCGGAATCGTCAGTACGATCATCCGCGGGGCGAACGCACTCATCTCGGTGCGCGCGGCCGGCAGCGTTTCCTTGAGCTTGTCGATGATCGACAGGCGCGCTTTCTTCGCCTGCGTCAGCGCTTCGCGCATGATGTCGATCGTGATGCCGTCGACCTTGATGTCCATCTGGATCGCCGTGATCCCATCGACCGTTCCGGCGACCTTGAAGTCCATCTCGCCGAGCGAGTCTTCCATGCCTTGAATGTCGGTGAGGACCGCGTGCTTCTTGCCGTGCAAGATGAGGCCCATCGCGATGCCGCCCACGTGCTTCTGAATCGGCACGCCGGCGTCCATCAGCGCGAGCGT
>Ga0182030_10019249_pt1 | contig 13019 bp, 14 predicted proteins | sample 812S3MmetaG_FD_121299 | JGI IMG/M metagenome (GOLD analysis project Ga0182030, IMG submission 121299) | Permafrost microbial communities from Stordalen Mire, Sweden - 812S3M metaG (Illumina Assembly) | ecosystem: Environmental > Terrestrial > Soil > Wetlands > Permafrost | place: Sweden... | reverse complement strand
GCGCTGGTACAGCGTCGGCATCTTTCAGATTCAACCGAGCGAATTCACGGTACTGATATTGATTCTGGCGATCGCGACGTACTGTCAGCGAAGACCGGACGGACTCACCATGTACGACGTCGCACGACTCCTGGTGATGTCGGCCGTCCCACTTATTTTCATCGTGCTCCAGCCCGACCTCGGTACGGCGATCATCATGGTCTTGAGCGTTGGTGCAATGTTGGTCGTGGCGGGCGTGCCCCCTCGATTGCTTACGTTGCTCGCAATTCTTGGTACCGCGGGCGTGGTTGTCGCGTTCTACTTAGATCTCGTCGGGCGCTACGCCATTGACCGCTTCGCCGGGTTCTTGCATCAGAATTCCACCAGCGCGCAGTGGGCGAAGTACATCTACAACGTCGACAACGCCAAGAATGCGATCGGCTCGGGCGGTCTACACGGCGTCGGCCTCTTCAACGGTCTGCAGACGAACCTCGGTTACGTGCCCGAACAGCACACCGACTTCATCTTCACCGCCATCGGTGAGCAGGTGGGCTTCATTGGGTCCATGCTCATCCTCTTGTTGCTCGCCTTCGTCGCGTTCCGGCTCTTTCGGATCGGACGTCTTGCCAAGGACACGATGGGTCGCATCATCTGCATCGGCGTCTTCGTCTTCTTCGCCTTCAGTTGTTTCGAGAACATCGGAATGACGATGGGCATCATGCCGGTCACCGGAATTCCTCTGCCGTTGCTCAGTTACGGCGGTTCTTCGGCGTTAGTGTTCTTCACGGCCGGTGGCCTCGTGCTCTCGATTTCGCGCCGGACCGGCAATTAGGCTGAATCCCTAATGAGCGACGAACCAACGCCGGCGAGCGACGAATCGACCGAACCGCTCGTTCCCGAAACTTCTGTTGGCGAGCCAGCTGAGGCGGTCGATGCCGACACGATGCAGTTCAACGTGATGAGCATCGAATCGGTCCTCTTCGACCTCTCGGACTCCTCGCCTCTGGTGCACCTGATCGAAGAGGAGACGCCGTACCGGTACTTAGCGATCCCGATCGCTCTGGCTGAAGCCGTGGCGCTGCACAACGCCCTCGACAAGATCGACGGACGGCGCCCGGGCACGCACGAGGTGATGGCCGAAGTCTTGCGACGACTGAACGCTGACATCGTCGCGGCACGAATCACCCGCTACGACGCGGGCGTGTTCTACGCCGAGCTCGACCTCATGACACCGAGGGGTCACGAGGTCTTCGACTGTCGCACGAGTGACGCTTTGATTCTGGCGACTCGCCAGGGCGTGCGCGCTCCCGTGCTCTGCGCCGAGTCAGTGCTGCAAGCCTTCTACGCGTAGGAGACCGAGCCGATCACGGGGGGCCTACTTGTACGGCAATCCCTTTGAACCCCTGACGAAGGGGTGGACTTCTGGTCGAATGCAACCGGGAAATTTCGTGGTGAACCGGTACGGAGGATTCAAGAGCGGAAGCGCCACTGACACCTTGGTGTAGGTCACGCACTCGACGGCGTTCCCGACGGGAACGTCCCCACCTTCGACAATGCTCGACGCGGCCCCACCGTGCGCGCGAAGTGTCACCGCGGGAATTGACATCGTCGTGCCGGTCCCGCCCAGTCCACCCAAGTATCCGTTCTTCGTCTTTTTCGCCACGGTCGACACGACGTTCGCACCGCCCGACATGCTCACCCTCGCATAGCCCGTCACGGTGCAGGCGCTCGCGCCGACATTGGAAATCACGATCAGGTCGCCAACGTGGCCGGCCGCGGCGCCATCGGACGTAATCTTCACGTCCAATTGCGTCTCCTGGCAGCGAGCGATGGTGTTCGCGAATGCTCCCTCGGTGCGTGACGTGATCGTCACCAGGGTGACACTTGCCAGCAGCGCCGCGATGAGCGTTACGCGGTTGAGGGAGCGGATATGACCCAATGCGGCTCCTGAGAAAGTATTGGTCGTCTTCTCACGATGGTAGGGACGACTGCGCTGAAGAGCGCAGAAGAACTGGTTACGTTTTCTTGAATTTCACGGCGACGATCTCGCCGCCACGTCGATCGAGACTGTTTTCGTCCGATATCCGCAGGAGTAGAGCGACGACCAGGTAGTTCGCGAAGAGCGAACTGCCGCCGTAGGCGACGAAGGGCAGAGTGATGCCAGTAAAGGGGAGCACTCGAAGTACGCCGGCCATAATGAAGAACGCTTGGAAACCCATCATGGCCGTGAGTCCGGTGGCGGCGAGACGGACGTAATCCGATGTCGCGCGTTGAGCGATGTGAAAGCCTTCGCCGACAAAGGCGGCGAAAAGGCACACGATGAGAACGATCCCGAGGAATCCGAGTTCTTGACCGATGGCCGCGAAAATCATGTCCGAGGTGAGGTCCGAAATGGTGCCCGTCCACAGCGGTCCGAGTCCCAATCCGGTGCCGGTGATGCCACCGCCGGCTATCGCGTACCAGCCATACGCGAGCTGACAACTGCCGTGCATTTGACATGTTGTCCATGGGTTGAGCCAGAGCGAGAGACGAGCGTGAACCTGGCTGAAATAACTCGCCAGAACGTACATGCCCCCGGCGAAGAGACCCACGCCTAAGACGACGTACGTCTTCAGTCCGGTCGTCACCCACAACAATGAGATGAAGAGTGCGAAGAGCAACAGGGCGAAGCCGATGTCATTCTCGGCTCCGAGGATCGCCATTGAGACTCCCCACGCGAAGAGAATCGGTAACAGAACCTTCAGTGGGACAATTTGGCGTCGCCCGATTCGCTGGGTGGGCGTCGAAAGTAACTCACGATTCGCGGCGAAGTACGACGCGAAGAAAAAGACCAAGAGGATCTTGGCGATTTCGACGGGTTGGAACGAGATCGGTCCGATGTAGACCCAAAGTCGCGCTCCGCCGATATCTTGACCGATATGTGGCACGAGGGGCAGTAGCAATAATCCGATTGCTGCGAGCAACGTCATATATCGATAGCGATCGAGGTCGCGCACCCGTCGCACGACGATCAGTGTCACGACGAGGGCCGCGGCGCTGATTAAGAACCACAGCGCCTGGTAGCCAGCTGCCTGTGGATTCCATCGGGCAATCTCGACGTACCCCACGCCGTTGAGCAGCGTGGCGATCGGCAGGAGTACCTGAGAGGAGTTCGGTGCGAGGAATCGGATGCACACGTGCATGGCGAGTGAAATCGCGATGATGGAGGTGAGAAAGAGACCGAGTCGGTCGGGTAGGTGGCCCTTCGCTCCGAGCGAGGCGAGCACGTAGAACGAGGCGACGATCACCCACGCGAGAATCATCAAACTGAGCTCTGTGAGACGCCCTGGTGACACTTGGGTGACGGATGAACGCTTTGCGGGGGCAACGACAGTATTCGCGTGTCTCGCCACGAATCCAAGAGTAGTAGTCCTACGATGGTTCTATGGATCTCATCGACGCCGAGGAATCGGGCGCACTCGCTATCGACGTCCGATCCTTTGGACCGGAGAGGTTTTCGAGTCGTGAACTGTCACGTCTCGAGTTCGGCGCGCGACTCTTGGACCTCGCCGATGACCACATGTTGCCGATCCTCGATCGCTGCAAGTTCGTCGCCATATTCGCCGACATGATCGACGAGTTCTTCCAGGTGCGCGTGGTGAGTCTCGAAGACAAGGTGGCCGCCGGTGTGCAAACTCCGTCGATTGACGGCGTTCGACCACGTCAACAACTTGAGTCGATTCGTGAGCGAGTTCTTTCCCTCGTCGAACGCCAGGACCGACTGGTGCTTGACGTCCTCTTGCCGGAACTAGCCCAGAAGGGCATCGCGATCGTGCCGTACAGTTCGCTGGGCACCGAAGACCACGATCGAATGACCAAGTACTTCGACGAGAACGTCTATCCCGTGCTCACGCCATTGGCCGTCGATCCGGGACATCCGTTTCCGATGATTTCGAACCTCTCGCTGAACATCGCGGTCTACGTGCGTGATGACGTCACGGGAGAGGAGCGCAGCGCGCGCGTGAAGGTTCCGAATTCGTTGCCCCGTTTCTTGCAGGCCAACGAGAGCCAGTGGTGTCTGCTCGAAGACCTCATAACCTCGAATCTCGGTCGACTGTTTTCCGGCATGACCGTGGGACGAGCCGACCTCTTTCGCGTGACCCGAAATGCCGACCTCACGTTGGAAGAGGACGAGGCCGACGACCTGCTCGTCGCGCTCGAGGTCGAGCTGCGACGACGCCGCTTCGGCGAGGCGTTGCGAGTTGAGATTCAAAGCGGGATGTCGCCGGAGTTCTTAGAGCTCTTGGTCGATCAGCTCGAACTTGATCGATCCAACGTCTACGTCACCGACGCACCGTTGGGGTTGCACGATCTGTGGACGCTCTACGCGATCGATCGGCCGGATCTCAAGGGTGAGGGCTGGTCGCCGATCACGCCGCGGCGTCTTCTCGACGGCGAACACGTCGGTGACATCTTTGCCGCCATTCGCGAAGATGACATCTTGCTCCACCACCCGTACGAATCCTTCACGGACTCCGTCGAGATGTTCATCGCCCAGGCGGCGGCCGACCCCAAGGTCGTCGGCATCAAAATGACTCTTTATCGCACGTCCGGAGATTCACCGATCGTCGCTTCGCTCCTCCACGCTCAGGAGCAAGGGAAGCAAGTCGCGGTGCTCGTCGAGTTGAAGGCGCGATTCGACGAGGCGGCCAACATCGAATGGGCCAAGGCCTTGGAAGACGCGGGCGTCCACGTGGTCTACGGCATCGTCGGCCTGAAGACTCACTCCAAGACCGCGCTGGTGCTGCGCAGTGAAGGCGACACGACCGCGCGTTATGTTCACATCGCCACGGGCAACTACAACGGCAAGACCGCTCGAACCTACGAGGACTTCGGTCTATTGACGAGTGATCCGGCTATCACCGACGACGTGGGCGAACTGTTCAACTTCCTCACCGGCTTTTCTCGGATAGGCGAGTACAAGAAGATCATGGTGAGCCCGCTTTCGACGAGAACTCGGGTTATCGAGCTCATCAACCTTCAGCGCGATCGCGGACGATCCGGGCGAATCGCCATCAAGGTCAATGGCCTCACTGACCCGACGATCATTGACGCCCTGTACGAAGCGAGTTCGGCCGGGGTCGAGATTCGCCTCGAAGTCCGAACACTCTGTTCGCTGCGTCCCGGCGTGGCCGGGCTGTCGGAGAACGTCACCGTGCACAGCTTGGTCGGAGAGTTCCTCGAACACTCGAGGATCCTGATCTTCGGCACACCCGGTGAGCCGGAGTTCTCCATCTGGCTCGGCTCGGCCGACCTAATGGAACGAAATCTTGACCGTCGCGTTGAAGTACAAGTGCCGATTGAGAATCGCACGCTCCAACAAGAGTTACTCGAAGCGTTCGAAGTCACGTGGCGCGATGATCTCTTCACGTGGGTGCTTGGCACGGATCGCCGTTGGCGTCGCCTGCAGGCGGTCAACAATTTCTCGGCCCAGAGCGAGTTCAAACGGCTGGCGTTGCTCCGGTCTCGGGCTCTCGCTTAGGCGCGAGCCCGTTCTCCTTGCGCCACATGAGCGAGGCGTAGGAGACCCCGCCGACGGGAATCGGGATCCAGAAATTTACGAGGCGATAGGACAACACCGCGAGGATCGCTTGGCTGTGGGGCACACCGAAGCCGACGAGCGTGCCAATGAGGACTCCCTCGATGATGCCCAGTCCCGACGGCGTAATCGGAATGGCGGCCAGTATGTTGGCGAGTCCGTAGGCGACCAGTAGGTCTATGGGCGAGATCACTCGACCGAAGGACCAGATGAAGACCCACAGGCACGCGGCGTCGAGAAGCCAATTCAGCGACGCCCACATAAAAGCGGCCCAGAGTGTGCGTCGATTATTCACCAGCATCGTGATGCGGTCGGCGACCTTCGCGATCAGCGCACCGATCTTGTCGGGGTTGACCGCAGGGATTCGACGAGCGAGCCAGCGCAACCAGTTGGCGGCGTGTCGCTGACCCCGGGTGATCAGGAGAATTGTACCCGAAAAGGCCGCCAACAGAAAGACGCCGGCCAGCGCGGCGAATCCGTACGCGGGGTTAAAGCCGCGTAGGGGAATCGAGATCACCAGCGCGAACCAAAAGATCATGTTCAACACGACGGCCGAGCCGGTTCCCTGGACGGCGAGGCCGAAGGCGTTGGTGTCCTTGGGAACGCCGAGCTCGTTGAAGATTCGATAGGAGAGCGCGCCGGCCGGTGCGGTGCCGCCCGGGACAACGTGACTGATTGCGAGGCCGGCGAGGTTCACGCGCAGCAAGTTGTAGCGACTCGGGGCGTAGGGGTAGAGCACTGATTTCGTCAGTTCGACGTAAGCGTAGATCGCGGCCATCTCCAAGAGCACGGCGACCACCACGAGTACCGGATTGACGGTCGAGAGCAGGTGCACTGACTTTCGCGCCCCCGCGAACTGCGGAAGCACGAAGTATGCGAAGACGAAAACCAGAGCCCCCACACTCAAGATGATGCGCACCTCGCGCGGCAGCGCGAATCGCTTCTTCTTGACCGGCTCGTGCATTTCTTTACTTTAAACGCGACCTCGTGGACGCTCATAACAATCGTCCGCCAAACCGACGTGATTACCCCTCGGTAGAATCGACCAATGCGTACGCTCGTGGTCCTGCCCACGTACAACGAGATAATGAACGTTGAACCGATGTTGCGAGCGCTGCGAAAGGTCGTGCCGCAGTGCGACGTCCTGGTCGTTGACGATGGCAGCCCCGACGGCACCGCGAACCTAGCGAAGGAAGTTGCCGAGGATGTTGGTCAAATCACCGTGCTGCAACGTACGAAGAAGAGCGGTCTTGGTGGCGCCTATCGGGCCGGTTTCGCGTGGGGTTTGGAACACGACTACGACCACTTCGTCGAGATCGACTGCGACTTCAGCCACGATCCAAATGCGCTACCGACGTTACTGAACGCGGCCGAAGACCACGACGTGGTGATCGGCTCGCGCTACGTCCCCGGAGGTCATATCCCGCAGTGGAGCCTCTCTCGTCGCATGCTCTCGCGCGGTGGCAACCAGTACGCCTCGCTCATGCTCGGACTCGGCGTCGCGGACTCGACCGCCGGGTACCGCGTGTACTCCAAGAACGCTCTCGAGTTGATCGACTTTCAGAGCGTCACCGCCGACGGCTACGGATTCCAGATCGAGATGACGTATCGCGCCAAGCGCGCCGGCGTGTCGATCATCGAGGTGCCGATCTCATTTACTGACCGCGAGTTGGGCGACTCGAAGATGTCGCGGGCCATTGTTGTCGAGGCCCTGTGGCTGGTGACCAAATGGGCGCTCGAGCGGCCCTTCGGCCGCGGCGCTCACTGAACGGCGTCGACGAGGACCGACGAAAGGAAACTGGCCAGTTTGGCTCGGGTCTCTTCTCGTTCCGCAATCGGGTCGGACTCACTGACGATGCCGGCGCCGGCCCATGCTTCGAACGTCGTGCCCTTCACGAGCACCCCGCGAAACCCGATCCACCATTCGCCGTCGCCGTTGGCGTCGATCCATCCCAGCGGTCCGGCGTAGTAGCCGCGGTCGATCTGTTCGAGGCGACGGATCAGCTCATAGGCGCTCTGGCGCGGCACACCCCCGACGGCGGACGTCGGATGCAAGAGTCGCAGTACTTCTAAGGCGTCAGGCGCGTCAGACTGATTGCGACACGACGCCTCGATCCACGTGCCGAGATGCGCCAATGTGCGAAGCGCCACGATGGACGGACCTGCGTCGGCGTGGACGTCGTCGTACACGCGTTCGAGCGCGGTGACGATCTCGTTGACGGGCACGTTGTGCTCGTGCAGGTTCTTGGTGCTACCGAGCAACCAGGTCAGGTAGTCCTCGGGATCAACGTTGGGCGGCAGGGCGATGGTGCCGGCCAACGGGTGCGACTGCAGCGCGCGACCCGTGCGGCGCGCGATCAACTCTGGTGTGGCGCCGACGAATCGACGCCCGTCGCTCGTGGGAATGCTGTAGATCGTGCACAACGGCTCACGGTGATGAAGACGCTGTGCGACCGCTGCGGCGTCGATGGCCTCGGGCACCGTACCGCGAACGGAACGTGCGAGCACTACCTTGTCAATCTCCTTGGAACGAAGGATCTCGACCGCGAGGGCCACGTTGTGCGCGTATTCGTCGGGGGTCGGCTCCAACGCGAGCGATCGCAGACTCTGGGTCTCTTGGACCGGTGGCCTCGCGGCCTCGAGTAGTTCGGCCCACGAAGTCGACCCCTCGAGACTCGTGATCCACGCGTCGCCATTGCTCGATTGCGTGATGCAGTACTCCGGTACGTCGAGCTGGCTCGGGGTCGAGCGATCAAATGGCAGTGCGCCAAAGGCGATGACACCCGAGCCGGGGGGACCATCGTCGCCCACACAGTCGTGGCGGCGTAGTGAGGAGGTGGCGTCGAATGGCGCGTCCAATCCCTGTTCGAGGACGACGTGACCTATGGCGTCGCCGAAGCCAACGCGGATGACGTCGCTCGTTTCAATGAGCCAGCCATCGCGGGCGCCGATCGCGCGCAGTGTCTCTTGCGATTGATTCGGAATCCTTCGGCGTTGGAACCTCACGACGTCCTCGTCGCTATGAACTGTTGCGAGAGACCACCCATGACTCGACGGTGATTCACGGCGGCGAATCCCGATCGATTGAGCATCCGAACGATCTCTTCGCTCGCCGGCAAATAGGCCGTCGACTCCGGGAGGTAGTGGTACGCGGCGCGGTCCGAGACGAGTGACCCGATGAACGGCACGACGCGGCGGAACCACACTCGAAAACCGGCGCGAAAGATCCCCGAACGTGGTTCGGCCACCTCAAGGAGCGACAGTCGGCCGCCCGGGCGAACGACGCGGGCCATCTCTTCAAACGTGGCCGAGAGATCACTGAAGTTGCGAAGCGCGTAGCCGCACGTCACGCCGTCGAAGCCGGCCGTTCGAAACGGAAGGAGTGACGCGTCGGCCTGGACGCGTTCGTCCATACGTTTCCCGGCGTGCAGCATTCCGAAGCTCAGGTCGGTCGCGACAGCGAGGTGTCCCTGTCGCACGAGTTCGCGCGTGAAGTCACCGGTGCCCGCGGCGATATCGAGGACCACGCTACGGCGCGGCAGGCGCAAGTCGCTCACCGCTCGTCGACGCCACCGCGAGTCGAGTCCGAAGGTCATCAGCTTGTTGACCAACTCGTAGCGCGACGCAATGGCGTCGAACATCGCTCGGACCTCTCGGGTCTTCTCTTCGCCTTGGGGGAGGGGGGTGGACAACGGAACTCAGCGGTAGTAGCGAAAGACCACTTGCGCGACGCACGACGGCTTGGGGGCGTCCTTGACTTCGACGACGACGTCGAGCGCGACCTGAACGCCGCCGGCGACTTCATCGACCGACGCCAACGTTGCGCCGGCGCGAATCTCAGAGCCAACCGGCACCGGACTGGTGAATCGGACCTTGTTGGTCCCGTAGTTGACACCCATGGCGACGCCGTCGACCTTCATGACGCCGCCGAGCAGTACCGGGATCAACGACAGCGTGAGGTACCCGTGTGCGATGGGACCACCGAAGGGACCGGCTTTCGCGCGCTCGGGGTCCACGTGAATCCATTGGTGGTCGCCAGTCGCGTCGGCGAACAGGTTGACCTGCTCTTGGGTCAGGGTTCGATACTCGCTGTAGCCCAGGTGCGTGCCCACGAGTGCCGTCAACTCTTCGATGCTGTTCACGTGCGTCGTCATTTGAGAACCTCCAAAGTCAATTCTAGGCAATCGACACTTCAAGGGAACTGACGTGACTGCTGCGTAAGATTGGGCAATGAGTGAAACTTTTCACCCCGAAAAGCATCGAAACGTGGCGGGGAGTTGGTATCGCGCTTCGGTCTTCGGCGTGAGTGACGGGCTGGTCACGAACGCGTCGCTGATCCTGGGCTTCGCCGGCGCGAATCCCGGTCACAACATTGTCCGGTTGGCCGGTCTCGCGGGACTCGTCGCCGGAGCCTTTTCAATGGCGAGCGGCGAGTACATCTCGGTGCGGGCGCAAAAAGAACTGCTCGAATACGAGATTGACGTGGAGCGAAAGTCAATCGAAGAGTCTCCGGTCCAAGAACAAGAGGAGTTGCGCCAACTCTTTGTCGCACGCGGTATCGAAGGGGAACTGGCCCAACGTCTCTCGGCCGATTTGATGCGTGATCCGGAGATGGCTCTTCGCACGCACGCCCGCGAAGAGTTAGGCGTCGATCCGTCGACGACCGGGTCGCCGTGGGGCGCCGCGATCTCGTCGCTCTGCTCCTTCGGCATCGGTGCGTTCATCCCGCTGCTCCCATGGATCGTGACCTCGACCGGCAATCCGGTGCTGTGGTCCATCATCTTGGCCGTGATAGCGGCCGCGGTCGTCGGCGGCATCATCGGCTGGTTCACGCGCAACGGCATCTTCAAATGGGCGTTACGTCAAGTCTTGGTCGGTGCACTCGCCGCGGCGGTGACGTTCGGAATCGGTCGACTCGTCGGCTATCACTAGCTGCGGTGAAAGTGCAAGAGTCGGTCGTCGCGTTCGACCTTGAAGCCGAGGGACTCGTAGAGTTTGAGCGCCCCGACGTTTGATTGCTCGACGAAGAGAATCGCCGTCGATACGCCCTTCTTGCGAAGGACGTCAAGGCCCTGGGTCACCATGACCCGACCCAGATTGCGTCCCTGAAAGTCCGGGTGGACCGAGATGATGTAGATCTCCCCGAAGCGGTCCGGGTGAAGTTCGTGCACCTTGGTCCAGCACGACGCCGCGAGACGACCGTCGATCTCCAAGAGCAAGAATCCCGAGGGGTCGAACCATGGTTCACTCGTGCGTTCATCAAGGTCCGAGCGCAACCAGGCGCCCTGCTCCGGATGATCGGCGAAGGCGGCATTGTTCTGTTCCAGCCACGCGTCTTCGTCGCGTCCCGGCTCGTAGTTGCGCAGGATCGCCCCTTCGGGAACTTCCACGGTGTTGACGGGCAGGGCCACCTGCATCAGTTGCAAGGTTCGTACGACTCGGCACTGGGAATGGTCCGGGACCATCGAGCCGCGCGTCCACCAATCGAGTGACTCGTGGTGCGTGAGCAGGTTCTGCAGGAGGTCTTCGTCAATGCCGCCGCCGCACATCTCGACCGTTGCGTTTTTGGTTCCCGTCGCCATGGCGTACTTGACGAGAAGGCCCTCGTGGTAGAGCAACCAGTGCTCGGCACGCCAGCCGTGCACGACGATTCGACGTCGACCTTCGTCGATGGCCTCGCGTCCCAACAGTGATTCGGTGCGGTTAAGGAGATTCAAGACCTCGAGTCGACGTTCGGGCGTCAGCGAATGGCTGCGTTGCCACGAATCGGTCATGAGCGCAGGTTACCGTTGCCCTAGACGATTCGGCCGACGACGCGATTGAGCCGACGCAGCAGGGCGCCCAGCGTTCGCTCAGCCGCAACCAGCTCGGAGTAGACGTCGGGCGGCATCGCCGAGCCTTCGGTCTCCACCAGCGCGCTGACCCGAAGCGACAGTTCGTTCATCGTTGAAGTGATCGTATTCAGTTCGTTCTGCATGCTCATCGACGTGGGCCTTTGGGTTGGGAGCGTCTCGCGCGCTGGCGAATACTGTAATGGTCGATGGAAACTGTGAACGACACCGAGATTGACCCGACGCTGCACTGGTCGAGCATCGTCGCGAGTGGTCCGGACGCGACGTCGTTCCTCCAGGGCCAGTTAAGTCAAGATATTGCGGCGGTGAGCAGTAGTGGCGTGTGGTCACTCCTGCTCGCGCCCGACGGCATCGTCGTCACGTCCGTCCATGTCTCGTCGAGCCCCGACGGCTACAACTTGGCGCTGTCACGCGAGCTCGGAGACGTCGCGTTGACGCGTCTTCGGCGATTTCTCCTTCGCACCGAGTGCACGCTCGAATTGATTGAACTCGACCACGGACCGTACGACACGGTGAGAGAGCAGATCGCCGCCGGGCGTCCCGGTCCGGCGGAGTTCGCACGAGGTCTCACGCCGCAATGTTTCGGCGGCAACTTCGTCGCCGCCACCGTGTCGTTCACGAAGGGCTGCTTTACGGGACAGGAGTTGGTCGGTCGTCTCGACGCACGGGGCTCGAGCGTGCCGTGGCGCATGGTCCACGTCACCGGACCGAACGAAGCGCGCATCGATGAGGTGCTCACGTCGAAGGGCCCGGCGGGCCCGTCGGGGCTGACGACGTCGACGCCCAATGGCGAGAACGTCATTGGCCTCGGCTTCGCGCACCGAACCCTGCTCGCCAGCGAGGAACTGCGTCTCGCGACCGACGTGCGCGTCGAGGAGATGGTCTGACGCCACACGGCACGGACCGTTAACGTGGGACCGAGGAGTCCACGCGTGCGGTTGAACAATGAGGGAATTTTCATCAAAGTCTCCGGCGTGACGACCGAAGACGACGCGCTGTTCTCCATTGGCCTCGGGGCGAGTGCCGTAGGATTCGACTTCGGGCCAACGCCGCGTCAAATCTCAGTGAACGCAGCCCACGACATTGTTCGACGCCTACCAGTGGGTGCGATCTCCGTGGGCGTATTTCGAAATGAGATGCCCCAGCGCATTGTGGAGATTGCCAACACGCTCGGACTGACGGCGGTCCAGATCGACGGCACCGTCGCGAGCGAGGAACTCGCCTACGTCGCGGAGCGCGTGAACACGGTACTGCGCAGTCTGCCGAGCACCGCCAATCACAATGTGGTGAGCGCACTCTCGGATGTGGACTATCTCGTCGTGCCGGAATCGGACGATCACTATTCTTTGATGGACTGCCTGGAGCTCTTTAGCGATCAAGAAGTTCGGACGCCGATCATCGCCTCCGGCGGACTCACGCCCTCCAACGTGGTCGACATCGTGCAGAACTACCCAGTGTGGGGGGTGGACGTGCGCGCGGGCGTCGAGAAATCGGTCGGTGAGAAGGACCCGGTACTCCTGGGTCAGTTCATCGCGAATGCCCGGTGGGCCTTTGACAACACCTACGCCGTACGCCACCACGACGAATGGCCAATGTAAGAAGGCTTGGGG
>Ga0182030_10019248_pt1 | contig 13020 bp, 8 predicted proteins | sample 812S3MmetaG_FD_121299 | JGI IMG/M metagenome (GOLD analysis project Ga0182030, IMG submission 121299) | Permafrost microbial communities from Stordalen Mire, Sweden - 812S3M metaG (Illumina Assembly) | ecosystem: Environmental > Terrestrial > Soil > Wetlands > Permafrost | place: Sweden... | reverse complement strand
GAGGGAGAACCATAACCAGACTCAAAGTTATATGATGAATCCCGTAAGCGAACCTTGGTGAGAGCCGACTGCATTGGGGTGGAAACCGCGGGATGCGGACGCGTGGGACATCTACCCGCAGCCGGCACAAAAGCAAATGAACGGTTCGGGTTGTTTTCCTGCGAAGATTATTCGGGCGGAGGTGCTGCGGTTCAAGGAGCCGCGCGCATGGCTGCACGTTATAAGCATTTTGCTGTAGCGGTGGCCCTCCCGCCTGCCTTAGAGTCGGGCGTCCCGCCCGGCGGAAAAACGGACCCCTGCCCGGGAAGGTATAATAATTGGCGAGTCCGGCTGGAACCTGGGGTAGGACCAGGCGGCAAGATGCCACCAGCTACGGCAGGCGAGACGCCCGCCGCCACGAAAACGCCGCTCCGTCCCGGTGGTGGCAATTGAAACAAATAGATGCGTACAAGGTGCAGGCGCCGGGGCCGCTCAACTGCTCCCGGCGTTACCTTGGATGCTTTTTGCTTAAGCAGGGGGTGAAGAAAAAGGCTAAAGGCTGAAGACTGAAGGCTGAAACTGAAGGCCAATAAAAACATGAATCCGAATCAAACACCCGGCCGGTGCTCGCGTTGCGGGGCGGAGCTGCCGGCACAGCTCCCGGGCGGGCTGTGTCCCAAATGCCTGCTGGAGGCCGGCCTGGGGACGCAGCCGGAACGGGGACCGGAGGACACCGTCATCACGCCCCAACCGCCGGCATTGCGGGGCATCCCGCGGCCGGGCGAGCAGTTCGGACATTACCGGCTGGTGCGACTGCTGGGACAGGGGGGCATGGGGGTGGTGTTCGAGGCCGAGGATTTGGAAACGGGCCGCCGGGTGGCGCTCAAAATCCTGAGCCAGGCCTTGGATTCGCCGGAGGCCCGCAAACGATTTTTGCGCGAGGGCCAGATTGCCGGGGCCATCAACCACCCGAACAGCGTCTATGTGTTCGGCACGGAGGAAATCGCGGGAACGCCGGTGATCGCCATGGAACTGGTGGGCGGCGGCACGTTGCGCGACCGGGTGGTGGCGTCCGGCCCTTACCCGGCGGCGGAAGCGGTGGACACCCTCCTGCAGATCATCGCCGGCTTGGAGGCGGCCCAGCAGGCGGGGGTGCTGCATCGCGATGTGAAGCCCTCGAACTGTTTCATTGATCCGGACGGCACGGTGAAGATCGGCGATTTCGGACTGTCCATCAGCACGTCGGTGCGGACGGAATCGAACCTGACCGGGCCGGGCTCGCTCTTTGGCACGCCGGCGTTTTCCTCGCCCGAGCAACTGCGCGGGGAGGAGTTGACGGTGCGGTCGGACATCTATTCGGTAGGCGTGACGCTGTATTATCTGCTGACGGGGCGGATGCCGTTTGAGGCGCCCAACATGGTGCAATTGCTGGTCACGGTGCTGGAGCGGCGGCCGCAATCCCCGGCGCGGCTGCGGGCCGGCATTCCCGAAGCCCTGGGGCGGGCGGTGCTGCGCTGTCTTAACAAAGACCCCGGCGCACGCTTTGACGGCTATGCCGCCTTGCGGAAGGCACTGCTGCCCTACGCCTCGTCCAGCCCCACGCCGGCGACCCTGGCGCTGCGGTTGGGCGCCTGGCTGGTGGATCATCTCCTGTTGAACGCCAGCGTTTCGGTGATGTTTTTCACCGTCATTGGAGGTTACGACACCCTGTTGAGCCCCGGGCACCGCCGGGAGACGATGCTGTTGAGCCTCTTTTCACTGCTGCTGGCGGTGGGGTATTACGGCTTGTTCGACGGGCTCCGCGGGGGGTCGCCCGGCAAAATGATCTTTCGGTTGCGGGTGGTGGTGCCCGACGGGAACCTGCCGGGATGGCGCCGGGGTCTGCTGCGGGCCGTGATTTTTTGCGCGGCTTCGGCGTTGCCGGCGCTGGCGATTATCCTGATCGGTCAGGAATGGCTCATGGGACATCCGCTGATCACGATGCTCGCGAGCTTCATCCAACTGCTGCTCTTCTGCACCTGCCGCCGGCAGAATGGCTTTGCGGGATTGCACGATTTGGGGAGCCGCACCCGGGTGCTGGCGTATCCACTCCAAGCGGCCCGGCCCGGGCAGCCATCCGCGCCGGAAACGCCGGCGGCGGCCGGCGGGCGGGCGCAGATGGGGCCGTATCATATCCTGGCGGAACTGGGGCGGAGCGGCGAGGCGGAGATGCTGCTGGGATACGATTCACGGCTGTTGCGCAAGGTCTGGCTGCGGCGCGTTCCGTCCGCCACGCCGCCGGTGGGCCTGGAATTGCGGCATCTGGCGCGGCCGGGCCGTTTTCGCTGGCTGAACGGCAAACGGTCCGGCGAGGAAGCGTGGGATGTCTATGAGGCGGCGGCCGGCCGGCCGTTGCTGGAACTGCTTGCCACCCAACAGGACTGGGACAAGGTCCGGTTCTGGCTGCTGGATCTGGCAGAGGAGTTGAAGGCGGCGGAGAAAGACGGCTCCCTCCCGGCCGCCCTGGGACCGGACCGGGTGTGGATCACGACCGACGGTCACGCCAAGCTGCTGGATTTTCCCGCTCCCGGAGCCGTTTTGACCGGGGAGCTGGAAACCGCCCGGCCGGCGGGACCGGCGGAGTTCCTGCGCCAGACGGCGTATGCGGCGCTGGAGGGGCGGCCTTTGAGCGTGGCGCAGTCCCGCGCCTCCACCCTGGTCCTGCCGCTGCCGCTGTACGCCCGCGGTTTTCTCAAACGGCTGGGCGACGCCGCCGGAATCGGCGAGATTGGGGCGCAACTCAAGCTGCTGGTCGGCAAACGGGCGGCCATCACCCGCGGCCGCCGGTCGGCAATGCTCGCCTTGGTACTGGCCTTCCCCCTCCTCACCGCCTTGATGGGTTTGCTGATGTTCCGCGGGGGCCTGATGAAAAACAGCATGGAGATGGCCGCGCTCCAAGTCAGCCTGCTGCAGGTTCAAGCCCTGGAACCGGCGGGCACCAATGCCCCCGCCCAATCCACTGCGGACGCCGAAAAGAGCCGGCAATTGGAGGTTTACATCGCGGGGCGGTTTGGTCGGGTCATCACCAATTCTGACGTTTGGGATGGTTTGCAGGCCCGGGCGGCCATCCAACCGGCCCAACGGGCTTTGGCCGGGCGCGTGGTCGCCGGGCATCCGCAGGTGACCCCGGAGGAATTCGCGGGGGCGAAGACGGCGGTGGAATCGCAATATCATATTCCGCCGGCCTGGGGGGAAAACACCGAGGCCCATCCCGGGATCATGGAGCTGGTGGCCATCATGTTATACGTTTTCCCGTTGTTCTACGTGGTGTTTCCCTGTTTTTTGGCGGCGCTGCTATTCCGGGGCGGGCTGATCCAGCGCGGCCTGGGCATCGCCGTGGTGGGGCGGAACGGCCGGCCCTCGCGATGGCGGACGCTGCGGCGCAATGTCATCGCCTGGCTTCCGTTCGTGCTCTCGCCCCTGCTGTTCCATCGGCTGGAGCAATTCATGGACCCCCAATGGGCGTTGCCAGCGACGGCGGCCATTTTGGGGCTGTTGACCTTGGTTTCGCTGACCCTGGGCCGCAGTTTGCAGGACCGCCTGGCCCGGACCTGGCTGGTGCCGGACGGCAAAATGCCCGCCGACGAGGTGGCGGACGCCCAACGCCGGGGCAGATGGCCGGTCGTGCCGATCGCGGTGGGGGCCGGTGCGCTGGTGGTGTTCCTCCTGCTGGTGCAGTTGGCTCGTTTCGTGTCCGATGCGCAGAAGAAAATGGCGGACCAGCAGGCCGGACGGTCACCGGCGGTGTATGTTGTGCCCGCCAAAGACTGTGTGGCGCTGCTCCCGGATGGAACTCCCGCCGCCAATGCACAAGTGTGGGTGGCCACCAATAATAATGCATCGGTCAATGCGTTCCGGCCGGGCGAATACACTTCATTCGGAATGCAGAAGATTCAGGCGGACGCCCAGGGCCGGTTCACCCTGCCGGGGGTCGCCGATGAACGGCGGGTGATTCTGACCGACCCATCGGGCAGCCTCGTTACCATGGCGGCGGTGGCACGGAAGGGTACGCCGGTGCGCCTGCAACCGTTCGGCCGGGTGGAAGGGCAGCTGTTGTCCGAAGGCAAACCCAAATCCGGGGCTCAGATCAGCATCGGAGATGCCCACGGCCCGTATGGATTGGTCATAAGTTACAGTGCGGTCAGCGGGGTGGATGGCCGGTTTACCTTCACCAACTTGGCGGCGGGTGAATACCGCCTTTACCGCGTCTTCTTTCCCCACGCTGACCGGGAGGGAGGTTTTGAAGTCCAACCCAGTCACCAGAAGTTCATTTCAGTCCCGGCGGGGGAAACCGTCCGTGTGCAATGGGGAGGCGACGGCCGTGCCGTCACCGGTCAGGCGGTGGCGAAAAACCCCGCCATTGAGGTGGACTGGCTGAATGACAACCATTCGCTGGAACTGGTGTCTTCCGCCGCCGGGCTGACGAAATTCGTGCGTGAAAGTTGGGGGATGGGAAACTCCTCCGCCCAAGAAGTTAGCGATGTACACAATTCCCGTTCCTATCACTTGGAATTTGCCGAGGACGGCTCCTTCCAAGCCGAAGACGTGCCGCCGGGAAAATACGAGTTGCGCATCCGGGTGACCAAGCCCAAGCCCGGTCCCAATCCATTTATGGCGGAGGGCGAGGAGTTGGGGTTGCTGAAACGGATCGTGACGATCCCGGCCGGCACGGAACCGTATGATCTGGGCCGGCAAATCGTGGCGGTCAAAGGCAAACCCGCCGGCGCGCCGGGGCGGCCCATGGATGCCACCCTGACCACGGTGGACGGCCAGTCACTGACCCTTGCCAGTCTGCGGGGCAAGCAGGTGGTGATAGTTTTCTGGGCAAGCTGGTCCGAACCCAGCCGGAAAGCCCTGGCCGGTCTGAAGGCGGTCCGGGACGAATTTGCGCCGGGCGGGCGGGTGGAGTTCATCGCCGCCAGCGTGGATGATGAGGCTGACAGCCTGCGCGAGGCCGTCGCGTCGGTGCCGGCCGGATTCACGCCGGTTCGGCTGGCGATGGGCGAGCGGGTCGCGGTCATCGAGGCGTTTGAGGTGGGCACCCTGCCGGCGGTGTTGGTGCTGGGGCCGGATGGCCGGGTGGTGGCGCGGAACTTGGAGGCCGGGCGGTTGAGGGACCTGCTGCGGCAGGAACTGGCGGGGCATTGAAAAACCAAAGGAATGATGTTATGAAAACGATATTGACTCTGAAGTTGGGGAGCACGCGCATTCCGGGTGTTGCTGGCCGCGCCTCCGCAGCCATGAGTATGGACGAAAGGACCCACGGGAGAGATAAACGTCTCCCCTCCCTGATTATCCGGAGGCGCCACCCAGTCGAAAGCGGTGTCGCGCTCCGCTTGCCATCGCACCCCAAATGGAGTTTCCGCCCACGAGTGGTCATTGGCGAGTTCCAAGCGTTCCTTCCCACCGGAAGTTGCTGTGCCCGAGGACGGGCACGCTCCGGAGACGCGGCCGCGCCCTCCGACAGGCCGAGGCGCAATTGGTGGGGCGGTAACAGGTTGCGACGCCAGTTTTTAAAATGTTTGGGCGTGATGGTCTGCCTGGGTTGGTCCGCGGTGTTCATCCCTTCGGCCGCCACCGCCGCGGAACCGGGCGGGACGAACCTGTTCGGGCCGGTCTCGGCTTCGGATATACAAATTTCCGGCGTGGTGATTGGCGATGACGGTCAGCCGGTGGCGGCGGCCAAGATGCAATTTCAAGGTTTCATCAACACCAGCGATGGCAGCCAGTATGGGGGGCTGGCGGGCCGGTTTGTGGAAGAACCGGTGGTGAGCGATGCCCGGGGGCGATTTCAACTTCGGTGCAAGTCCAATGTGGAGCTCATCCATGCCGTGGTGTCAGCGCCCGGCGCGGCGCCGCGGGCGATGGAATTCCAACCGGGGCGCGACTATGTGATCCGCATGCATGAGGGGGTGCGGGTGACGGGGCGGTTGCTGGCGACCGGCCGGCCGACGCCCGGGGTTCTGGTCCGGGCAGCGCCGACCGACCGGCAGCATGGGGTGAATTTTGTTTCCGACCCAACAGTCACGGACACCAACGGCGGTTTTTCGTTGCCGCATCTGCCATCGGACATGGACCTGATGTTGTTTACGAGCATGGCCCCGGCGCCCGGCCAAGGCGTTTTGCCGCCCAAGTCCTTTGCGGCAGGAAATAATCACACCACCACCAACCTGGGCGATCTGGAGTTGCAACCCAGTTTTCAGGTGGCCGGGCGGATCCTGCTGGTGGATGGCAAACCGGTGCCGGCCCACACCCGGGTGCTGCTGGTGCGGGGCGGGGTCCCGGATGTTGCCTGGTCCTTGGTGGATGCCGAAGGGCATTTTGAGTTCCCGGCAGTGCCGGCGGAATCGGTGCGCGTGGGCCAGCGCCTGCCGGGATACAAATTCTCACGGCGCAATCAGAGCCTGGACCCAAACAGCGATTACATTGTCGGCCGGGTGGATCACGCCCTCACCAACCTGACGCTCGAGTTGGAGCCGGGGGAGTTCCGTTACACACTGAATCATGAGGACGCCCCCGCAGGGACGGACCCGAATCCACGCGACAACCGGTTGCGCGGTGTGCCGGCGGGACCGTAGGCCACAAATCTGACAACCCGGACCCGGACGTGCCGGCCGGTTGATTGAAATCCCGGCCTGCAATGTCCGTTGGGTTCAGAACGTGGTCTTGACAGCGCAGGGACCGGCTATTTTCCAACGGGCCGTCCAGAAACACAGCAACCCGGCGGCCCACAGCCCAAAGGACGAGGGCTCCGGCACCGATTGCACCACAAACTCCTGGGCACCCGTGACATTGCCGCCAACCGTACCCGGGTAGGCATACGATGTCCCAATCGGAATGCCGCCACCCGTGTCACCCGCCAGGGTGGTGGGCGAGTCGGTCGTTACGAAGGTGAAGGACGCCGACCCTCCGGGGGCGATGGCATCCCCGGAATTTCCTTGGAATTGGATGGAACGGCTGACGATGCTGGCCGACCAACCGGTGCCGTTTCCCGAGGCGCTGGAGGGGGTGGTGGGCAGATAAAAGCTCCCCGGGATCCAGGCATACCACAGTCCTTCGATGGGCGTTGTGGCGGAGGAGGCGTTGTACAACGTCAAGATGTAGTCATAGGTGTCGCCCGTGCCCGGGGAGCCGCTGAGCGTGGCGCTGGCGCCGGTAACGCCCTGCGCATGACCGGCCAGGGAACCGGCGGCCAAACCCGCGGCGACGGCCACGGAACAACGAACGGAGTGCAATGTGAGATTTTGCTTCATGTTATGCCTTTCTATTTTTCAAGTTTGTGTGACATCCCTTCCTGTGAGGGTTGAACTGGAAAAAGGTTCCCAAGAAATCAAGCCGCCCGGTTCCCGGTCTCATACTCAGGCTTCCACGTTGGTTTTTGTCCGCCGATTCCGGTCCATTCTTCGGCCCTGGATGCGGTTGGCGCTGGCTTTGGCTTGCCAATCCGGCCCTTTATTTGGTCTAATTCATTCGTGTTTAACCAGCAGACACTTAATCGGCCGGCCAGTTTCTCGGGCACCGGGCTGCACAGCGGCAACCGGGTGAACATGACCCTGCATCCCGCCCCCGCCAACAGCGGAGTGCGGTTCCGCCGGTCGGACCTGGAAGGCCGGCCGGAAATCGAGGCACGCGTCGAGAACGTCAGCGAAACCAACCGCTCCACGACCATCGCCAAGGGCAACGTCAAAATTCACACCGTTGAGCATGTGCTGGCGGCCCTGGCCGGGTGTGGGGTGGACAACGCCGTCGTGGAACTGGACGCCAACGAACCCCCCATTGCCGACGGCAGTTCGCGCGCGTTTTGCAAAATCATCCAGGCGGCCGGGCTGGCGCCGCAGGCCGAGCCGCGCGAGTTTTACACCCCCACCGAGCCCATTGAACTGCGCGCCGGCGAAACCGTCATGTCCCTTTTCCCGGACGCGGCCTTCAAGCTCACCTGCACCAGCGCCGACAAGAAGGGCCGGTTCACCCAGTTTTACAGCACCGAAGTCAACCCCCAAACCTGGGAGAAGGAACTGGCGCACGCCCGGACGTTCTGTTTCTACGAGGAGATTGAATACCTCATCAAGAACGGCCTCATCAAGGGCGGCAGTCTGGAGAACGCGATCGTCATCCGCGACGACGCCGTGCTGACCACCGAACCGTTGCGCTATCCCGAGGAATTTGTCCGCCACAAAATGCTCGACATCATCGGGGATCTGTCGCTGACCGGCCGGGCCCTCCGCGGGCATCTGATCGCGGTGAAGCCCAGTCACTCGGCCAATTGTGAATTTGCGCGGATGATTGTGGCGCAGATGAACAAGCCGCTGCGGGCGGCCCAGACCTTCGCGCCGCCGCCGGCGAAGGCCGCCGCGCCCGAAACGCCACCGCCGGCGGACGGCGCCATGACCATCGAGCAGATCATGAAAATGTTGCCGCACCGCCCGCCGTTTCTGCTGGTGGACCGGGTGCTGAAAATGGAGGGCAACAAGATCGTGGCCGTCAAGAACGTGACGATCAACGAACCGTTCTTTCAAGGTCATTTTCCGGCCCACCCGGTCATGCCCGGCGTGCTGCAACTGGAAGCCATCGCCCAGGTGGCCGGCATCGTCCTGATCAAACAGGGCGAAACCGTCAATCAAGTGGCGTATTTCATGTCCGCCGAGAACGTAAAGTGGCGCAAACCCGTCGTCCCGGGCGACGTTTTGATCATCGAGGTGGAGCTGACCAAGGTGCGCGGCAAAATCGGCAAGGCCACCGGCGTCTGCAAGGTGGCCGGGGAAATCGTCAGCGAGGCCGAAGTGACCTTCATGATCCGCGAACTCTGATTTCATGCATCATCCCTCCGCCATCATCCATCCGGGGGCGCAGATTGGCGCCGATTGTGACATCGGCCCGTACTGCGTCATCGGCGAACACGTCACGCTCGGCGACCGCTGCCGGCTCCATTCGCATGTGGTCATTGACGGCCACACCCGGCTGGGCCGGGAGAATGAGGTTTTCCCTTTTGCCAGCCTCGGGCTGAAAACCCAGGACTTGAAATGGAAGGGCGGCCTGACCCGCACGGAAATTGGCGACGGCAACACCTTCCGCGAGTATGTCACCATCCACAGCGCGACCGGCAACGGCGAGGTGACCACGGTCGGTTCGCACAACCACATTCTGGCCTACTGTCATCTGGCACATAATGTCACGTTGGGCAGCCATGTCATTATGTCCAACGTGGCGACGCTCGCCGGGCATGTCACGGTGGAGGACCACGCCGTGATCGGCGGGCTGGCGGCGGTGCATCAATTTTGCCGCATCGGCAAGTTCGCCATGATCGGCGGTTGTTCCAAGGTGGTACAGGACGTGCCGCCGTTCATGATCGCCGACGGCAACCCCGCCGAGACCCGCACCATCAACAAGGTGGGCATGGAGCGCCACGAGGTGAACGAAGAAGCGCAGGCGGCCATGAAACAGGCCTATAAAATTCTGTTTCGCGAGGGCCTGTCCATCCCCAACGCGCTGGCCAAAATTGAGGCCGAGGTGCCGCCGCTGCCTGAGATTTTGCACCTGGTGCAATTCGTGCGCACCAGCGAACGCGGCATCAGCAAATAAGGCCGGCCGGGGCCAGAGCCACCAGGACTGATATTGCCCCTTAAAATCACTGCGCGGACTTGCGCCCGGCGCGGCTTCCCCCAATCATGTCCGGCATGGACTGGCACGACCTCTTATCCCGGTTCTGGCCGCACCTGGTCGCCGGGTTTCATGTGCTGGCGGCCGGGCTGACCACGACCCACGCCTTGCTGCACAAGCGCGATGCCCGGGCCGCCACGCTCTGGGTGGGGGTGGTCTGGTTGATGCCCGTGCTGGGGTCGGTGCTGTATCTCGTGTTGGGCGTCAACCGCATCCGCCGCCGGGCGCTGGCCCTGGGCATCACCAGCGACGTCAGCCGGCCGCTTCCGGTCAATTACGGCGAACCGGAACCGGAGGGCGCCCGGCATTTGGAGATGCTCGCCCGCGTGGTGGGCCGCGTGGTCGCCCATCCCCTCTCCCCGGGCAATCAGATCACCCCGCTCGTCAACGGCGACGCGGCTTTCCCCGCCATGCTGGCCGCCCTCGAGTCCGCCCAAACATCCGTCTCCCTGGCCTCGTACATCTTTGACAACGACGCCGTCGGCCGGCGGTTCGCCGATGCCCTGGGCCGCGCCACGGCCCGCGGGGTGGCCGTACGGGTGCTGGTGGACGCGGCGGGCAGCCGTTACTCCTGGCCTTCCATCCTCCACCGGTTGAAACACGCGCGGGTGCCCTCCGCCCTGTTTTTGCCGTCCTCGCTGCTCGCCCCCTGGCGGGCGGCCACCATCAATCTCCGCAACCATCGCAAAATTTTGGTGGTGGACGGCCGCACCGCTTTCACCGGCGGCATGAACCTCCGGCAGGGCAACCTGCTGGCCGCCCATCCCCGGCATCCCGTCCAAGATTTGCACTTCCGCGTCGAAGGCCCGGTGGTCACCCATTTGCAGGAGGCCTTTGTCAATGACTGGGCCTTCACCACCAAAGAAGTGCTGGCGGGGGAAAACTGGTTCCCCGGCCTGACCGAGGCCGGCGGCGTGACCGCCCGGGTCATCATGGACGGCCCGGACGGCGATTTTCACAAGCTGCGCTGGACCCTGCTGGCCGCGCTGACCGAGGCCCAGAGTTCCATCCAAATAGTGACGCCCTACTTCCTGCCGGACCCGGCGCTGATCGCCGGACTGAATCTTGCCGCCCTGCGCGGGGTGCGGGTGGACATCCTGTTGCCGGCCAAAAACAACCTGCACGTTGTCCACTGGGCCTCGCGGGCGCTGTGGTGGCAGGTGCTGGAACGAGGCTGCCATGTCTGGCTGACCCCGCCGCCATTCGATCATTCCAAACTGATGGTGGTGGACGACCACTGGGTGCTGCTCGGTTCCGCCAACTGGGACACCCGCAGCCTGCGGTTGAATTTTGAGCTGAATCTGGAGGGCTACGGCCGGGAGTTCGCCCGGACCATGCGGCAAATCCTCGAACAAAAACTCCGGGGCGCGCACGAGGTCACCCTGGCCGAAGCCGATGGCCGGAGCATTCCCGCCAAACTGCGCGACGCCATCGCGCGGCTGTTTACGCCATTTCTGTAGCCGATTGCCATCTTTGCACTTGACATCCCGGCCCGGGCGTGGTTAGGTATGGGCAGTCAGTCAACCGGTTATGACCATTGAAGGACTTGTCATTGTTGGCGGCCTGGTGGCGGTGATCTACGGATTTTTCCGCTGGTTGGGAAACACCCGGCAGCTCCCGCCGGAGCCGTGGGGTGCGGAGATTGAGCACCTCGTGCAGGACCCTGAAACCCCCGCCCTGTGTCATCACTGCCTGACGCCCCACGCCCATGACGCCCGGTTTTGCCCCGAGTGCGGCGCGGCCGTCGGACTTTATAACAACTACCTGCCGTTTGTGAATGTGTTCTCCGAGGGCGAGGTGTTGCGGGCCGGCGTGACGAACCGGATGAAGCCCTCCCTGCTGATCATCCTGGGTTACCTGTGTTATTCCTCCATCCGCTATTTAATTTTTGCGCCGATTTACTGGTACTTCTTCTTCGGCAACCTGAGACGGCACCAGGCGGAAACCGGCCCGGAAACGTGAGCGCCTGGCACTGCCCCCGCAAGGCAGGGCCGCGCGCCGGCAGCGCCAGAATGCGCGCATAAACCGTCCTGTCCGCCAAAAACTATTGCCACGTGCGAAAATTCCCATTATCTTTTGGCCAGTCTCAAACCGGCCGCTGGCGGGCCGGGAGCCGGGCGCAAATAGCCCGGCTGGGGCGGTGGCGCGCTTAGCTCAGTGGTAGAGCATTACCTTCACACGGTAGGGGTCGTAGGTTCGAAACCTACAGCGCGTACCATCCTTTGTTTTCAATGGTTTTATCACTTTTTTTGAGAAAACTAACAACAAAACTAACAACGAGTTCAAGGGTGTTCGCCATTGTCAGTGCTGTTCAGGAATGAAGTTTCCCAGTCAAACGCCACATATCTCTGATGCTTAATTTTGAAAATCAGACTCCACCCCCCTGCTTGACCAGACACAAAGCCCGGCAAAATCCTCCTTGGCCGGCAGGGAAATTGAACTCGATGGCTGCTGTCGGTGGCAAATGATCATATTCAGGTCAGCCAAATTTCCCTGTAGTTCCCGGTAAACGAGGCAATCCGGCCAGCAAACTCCCCACCCACCCAGCTTGACATCCCCCAAAACTGGCTGATGTTGACCTTGGCCGGTGTGGGCGTGAATGCAGTGACGGTTCCTAGACGGCGCAAAACCCGTGAAACCGTCGTAATGGAAGACAGTCAGTGGTGGATACGCCCATGCCAGCCCTTTCCCTGGCCAGCCCAATCAAAGCCGAAATTTCATCCGTAATTCCGACAGCAAAGTGCATTCCCAGGTAGTCACATGTTGGTCAGCGGTCATAATGGCTTGAACGGCCTCATACACCTGCTTCTTTTGACTGCGATTGGTGAATGCCTCAGCCAGCAAAGCCGCTTCTGACTTGGCTTTCCAGATCGATTGAATGAACGGCTGCATCCGGGTCACCGAGGCATCAAATTCACTTTGGCGCTCAGATTCTTTGGCGTAGCCCATGGAGGTGAGCAAATGCTGCAAATGCTCGTCTTTCGCCGTCGTCAAATGGCCGTCAGCGTACATGGACAAGATCAAAAGGTCGCAAAGGGCCTGTTGCTGCGAGGCTGAAAAACCTGTCAGATCAATGTCCATGTCGGGAGCATATCAGATTTTCGGGGGATTTGATAGGCCGAGGTTGCCAAACCCTCAAACCACCTCAAACCACCAACAACCACCAAAGCAGCCCTGAAAACCGGTGCTCAGTTTTGTTGTTCCGGACCGCGATTGACAGGGCTTTGCGTTGGCCAATGAGGACGACCAGCTTTTTGCCACGAGTGATGCCGGTGTAAACCAAATTGCGCTGGAGGAGCATGTATTGTTGCATCGCCAAAGGAGTCACAATCGCCGGGAATTCTG
>Ga0182030_10019247_pt1 | contig 13021 bp, 10 predicted proteins | sample 812S3MmetaG_FD_121299 | JGI IMG/M metagenome (GOLD analysis project Ga0182030, IMG submission 121299) | Permafrost microbial communities from Stordalen Mire, Sweden - 812S3M metaG (Illumina Assembly) | ecosystem: Environmental > Terrestrial > Soil > Wetlands > Permafrost | place: Sweden... | reverse complement strand
GTCAGCGCCTTGACGCTGGGGTCCCAGGATTGGCCGTTGACCGCGTTCATCAGGGCGCTGCCGGTCAAGCTCTTATTCTGCTGGAGCCAGTTGTCGGCAACGGCGACCTGATCGGGAAACGTAGAAGCGCTGAGGATCTGTGCCACTAACGCGTCAGGATATAGAGCGATCGGCGCCACCAGGCCCTGCAACTCGGCCGCAGTCATCGGCGCGCCTTGCCCCGGATAATCGGAAGTCGCGCCCGATGCCGGCGCGCTTTGCTGGTCCTGAAAGAACATGGCATCAGCACCCACCGGCATCGTAAAAGCTATTAGAGCCAAGCACAGTGCCACGGATAAGACTCGTTCACCAAGCGTCACATTCATTGAAGTAACCTCTTTACGGCAACTCAGGCATCTTCATAAGACTAATCGGCAGCGCCAGAGCTTACAACTGTCACTTGCGACAGTCCGACTCCGGGAAGGCCCCAAAGTGCCGGTGGGCTTGCGATTGCCGCGTGCCACACTGCGGAACGCACAGGCACGAATTCGATCGGCTCCTATCTGGTCCCGAAGGTCCAGCCCAGCCCGGTACTGGTGCCATAATCGGCGCCCGAGAAGTTCGCCGGCGGCCGGGTGTCCCAGTTGCCATAGAACGAGATGTTCCAGGTCAGATTGCTGAAGACTTTTATGTAGTAAGAAGCATTCATGTTGACGTGGACTCGGCCGGGCTGGTTCAGGGCCGGCAAAACGACGGCGCCAAGATCAAGACTGGTTTTGTTGAAACGGAAGAACCTCATCTGCCCCGCGACCAGGGCGGCAGTGAGACTTTGACCGGCGATGGGCATAGTGGTCGCCTGGTACGCGGTATCCTGCCAGGCCAAACCACCCAGCAGATAGATCTGCGCATTATTGGTGTTCTTTAAGTAGCGTCCAATCCCGGCACCCAGCGTGCCTTGAAAATTGATGTCCTGCTCCGAACTTTGCATGAAAATGCCGATCCCCTGATAAAACCAGTTGTCCCACCGCAAGAGACGCTGGCCCTGGAGATTCAACTGGTTCCGTGTGGAAGCACTGGCGCCAGTGCTGGAGGCCAACGTCGAACTGAAGTCTGCCTGGGCGTTCCAGCGCTCTCGGGGATATTGAACCAACGAGTCCAGGTTGAACTGAGTGGCGTTGTTTCCTTTGGAATAGATGGCTCCCAGATTGATGTCACCGTTGAATCGCTGCCAGAAGTTTTGGGAAGTCTGGTCAATCTTGACGACTTGGCTTCGTGCGATTGCGACTTTCGTTTCCGTGCCCGTCGCGACCTCGATCTGCATCGGCCGGTCGCCCGGTACATCCGATGTGGAAAGCGTGCCGGTATACACCGAGCCGCTCTCGGTCTTCACGATGAAGAGCTGGCTGCTTTCCAGATGGTGCACCTTCGACCACTGCACGGAACTCGTGCCCAGAATGTAGTCGAGCTTCACGTAGAGCACGCCCGAATCCAACCCCTTGATCTCACACGTCAGGTGGTCGCCGTTCTTCATCACGATCACATCCGTCTTGTCCCGCCCAAACAGCGGCGGAACGAGAAGAAGCACCGCGCATAGCACCAGGTTATGCAATTTCATTTAGGATGTTCCTTTGGTGGGGCGATTTTACCTGCGCGGTAGCGGCAAGGGAAGGAATTAGACTTGACCCGACATTCGGAAGGTTATGAATACTAAGGAACTTGGCTCCCGGCCAACTGGCTTCAGACCGCTGCGGATGCTGGGCATCGCGATCGTGTGGCTGGTCCTCACGCTGCTCACCCTGTGGGCCGTGGCAGCCCTTTACGTCGATTTTCGCGTGTCATGGCTGCGCGTTCCCATCACCGTTGTCTACGTGCTTGCCATCGTCGTGGTCCTGTTCAAGGTCAAGCGACGGCTTTGGGCCGCGGTTCTCTGCCTGGCCGGCTTCTGCATCGTGCTGACTTGGTGGCTCAGCTTGAAGCCTTCGAACGACGGCGATTGGCAGGCCGATGCTTCCCGAACCGCCTCCGTCGACATCGATGGCGATAAAGTTACCATCCACAATCTGCGCAATTGTCACTACATTACCGAGAAGGATTACACGGATTGCTGGAGCGACCGGACAGTTTATCTATCGCAGCTCCGCTACATCGACCTTTTCTTCACCACCTGGGGACCGAAGTATATCGGCCATCCGATTCTCAGCTTCCAGTTCGGCGACAACGACCATATCGCCTTCTCCATCGAGGCACGCTACAAGGTTGGCCAGTCGTACTCGGCGATCCTGGGATTCTTCCGGCAATACGAGCTGGTTTTTATCACCGCCGACGAGCGCGACGTCATTCGATTGCGCACCAATTACCGCAAGGATGAGCAAGTGTTTATGTATCGCACTACCGTCTCCGCCGACCGGGCGAGAGAGGTGTTCCTCATCTACGCCAATTACCTGAACAAGTTGCGGGACCATCCGGAGTGGTACAACGCGGTGACGCGAAACTGCACGACGACACTGGATAGCCAGATTGCCGAGGACGTGAAGAACCCTCAGCCCTGGAACTACCAGCTCCTGCTGAACGGCACGCTGGATGAGTTGCTCTACAACCGGGGGCGTCTGGTCACCGGCGGTCTTCCTTTTCCGGAATTGAAGCAGCGCGAGCATATCAATGACGCGGGAAAAGCAGCGGACGACTCTCCGGATTGGTCGGCACTGATTCGCGCGGGGCGGGTAGGGTTCTAGGCGATCAGCGGAATCGGAGCACCAGATCCGGTTCCAAATCGGGAAACCGCCGCATTTGCGTTTAGAGACGTTCTGGCGGGCCTCAGCGTCCCAGACGGCCTCGGATACCTCCGGCCACCCTCCCGTCGATCCTAGGTCCCTTCCAGGCCCCGCAATGGGCATTCTGCATCTGTAGCTCTGTAGATATGGAATTATTGAATGATGAGTGCCCAGCGCAACCTTTGCCAGGCTCAGGGCTGGCTCGAAGGTGCCTCCCTTCAAAGCCCGCCGAAGTCGACTTTCAGCGGCCTGTTCAGCCGCTGAGCGACCTAGTCCTCAACTCAAGCCCTCAGAACAGCCGCCCGACCCGGAAGAAGAACTTGTGATGTCCAGTATCGCCGTACGCGTACGCAGCCTCCACCGGCCCGAAGATCGTGTTGACCACCAGGCCCGCTGCGGCGTCGGTCGGGAAACCCGACGCTTTGTTCACCATCGAACTCGGCGGCCCGTAAACCTGAGCGGCCTCGTAGACACCCAGGAAGTAAACGCCGCTGCCCAGCAGAGGAGGCAGCCTCGCCAGTTCGCGAATGTATCCCAACTGGAACAAGAAGTATTTGTCCATCAGCAGCTCGTTCGTTCCGTACGCCACCAACTCTCGAGAGCCTCCGAGGGAGAACTGCGGTAAGCCGGTGGTGTAGTTGAATGTGGTCCCGGCAGATCCGCTCAGAAAGACGGAGGACGGTTCGTTCAGCCGGTGGAAAATCTGGCCCTCGCCTGCGAGTACGGGATACGGTTTGGGCGCCTCCGGACTTGCGTTATACCAAAGGAAATCGCCCGTGAAGCTTTCTCCGGCACGAGGAATAACCGGATCGTCGAGGCGATCCAGCCGGTATTGGATTCTGCTGGTGCCGTAGCCACCGGAAAAATTCTTCAACTCGGGCTGTCCGACTTGCCGGGTGAAGTTTTGCCAGCCACCTTCGTAGCCGACGCGTAGCTCACCGGTGTTTCCAAACTGGTATCCCGTGTCGACTCCGCCGCCCAGGGTGGTGCGCCGAAAGGTCGACTTCAGTTGGTTGTCGTCGTAGATGTAGAGGGGATTGTTATCAGCCAGTACCCGGGGTGCGATAAACCAGTGGGTCTGGGGAGTGAAGGGATGGTAATACTCCGAATTCAGGCCGTAGTCGGAGAACAGAACGATGTCGGTGCGCCATTCCGAGCGGAAGCCGCCAAAATCGAGAAACGTGACTCGTGCTCCCATGTCGAGGGTAACGTTTTTCAAACTCGATCCGTCAATCAGCAGGAGCGGCCGAACGATTGGCGGCCCATAGGAGTTTTCCTCGGTCTTGATCAGCAGGCCCTGCTGGCCGTTTATCTGCTCGAAGGAATAGTTGAGTACGGAATACCGCCCAAACCCCTTCAAGCGCATGATGTCCTGGTCCAGCTGGTCAAAATCAATAGGCTTGCCCACCACCCCGGCCAGCTGCTTTTCGACGCGGCGCGAAAGGTCCGCATTCACGCCGTCCACGGCAACGAACATCGGAACGGGATCGGAGAGGCGTCGGGATGCGCGATTGGCCAGGTATTGCTTCCAGGTGGCGTCATCCACGGCGAGGGTCAAAAGGACCTTGGACTTCGCCGCCGCTGCGTCATACCCGGCCTTGATGATCGCGTCCGCCGCGTCGAAACTTAACGCGCCCCATTTCTGCACCGGAACAGAGATGAGTATGTCCGCGTTTTCCATGTTCTGGAGTTCATTGGCGTTGATCATGACCGACAGCGACTGGCCGAGGACCGAGAAGGTGGAGAGGTTCGCGTTGGGAAGCATCGGGGCCTCCGCCAGGTGAATCGCCACCGTCAGATCGGCCCCCATCTCTTTCGCCACATTGACGGGAATGTTATTAATCAATCCGCCGTCGGCATAGATGGCATCTTTCGTGCGCACCGGTGTGAAGATTCCCGGCAGAGACATGGTAGAACGCAGAGCCAGGGACAACGATCCGCTGCGGAAAACCTTGGCATTGCCGCTGACCAGGTCGGTGGCTACGCAGGCAAACGGAGTCGGGAGGTCGTTGAAGCTCTTGATCTCCGAGTAGGGAAGCGCGATCTTATCGAGAACCAGCGAGACCTGTTGGCCGGAATTGAAGCCCTCGGGAAATTGCACTCCCTTGCGCAATCCAAACTCAAGGTTGTTGGGATAGGCGCGGGCATCCTCCTTGCGGCGGAATGCAAGGTCGTCAAAGGGCGTCTGTCCTGCCATCACCTCGTCCCAGGGGATGCCGTTTACGATCTGGCGCATCTCAGCGGCGTTGTGTCCGGTGGCATAGACACCGCCGACCAACCCGCCCATGCTGGTGCCGGCGACGTAGTCAATCGGGATGTGGTGTTCCTCCATCCAGGTAATGACGCCAACGTGGGCGAGCCCGAGGGCCCCGCCGCCTTGCAGCGCTAAACCCACCGTTTGACGTTTTGGCTTGGATGTTTGCTCTTGCCCGGCGGCTGATACCACCGAAAGCATGAGCACGATGCTCGTGAACACTAATGTTAGGCGTAGGCGCATAGCGCTTCTCCCGAAAGGTGACTCATTTCTTGTTTGTGGCTGCAGGGTTCCATGAAGCCCTGGCCGAAGGCAATCTTGCTTCCGCAGATTGCAGTGGACATAATCGGAATCTCAGTTTCGAACGTTTGGGTGAAGGATAACGTTACATCATCAGCTACTTCCTTACCATCCATTCCCATGCGAGGTCCGGTATTGGGACGCTTCGTGAAAAATCAATGGCAGGACCCGTCATCCTGAAACTGGCCACTGGAGGCCATGGCCGCCAGTGAACGGGCGCAGTTCAGGACTTGCTGGTTCAATGGGTCGTCCTTCAGCGCATCCCCGGAGATGTAGTTCATGTCCTTGCGCGCGGCCAGAACCTTATTGCTCAGCTTCTGCATGTTGTCGAACTCATTGCTGAGAAGTTGGAAGGCGTTGTGATCGGAATCGGTCGACGCTGCTACGGAAGCCAATCGGAGGTTCGTTGATGCCTGCCCTCGGTACGCAGCCACGAAGGCATCGGTCACCGGATAGCCATTTTGAACGGCGTTAATCAGCGCGCTGCGCCATTCCCGGATCACCGACATCTCCTCGATGCCTGCCCGCAGGAACTCCTTCGAGAACCCGGAAGCCGGTTGGCTTGCAGCAGGAGGCGGTGTGTTATCGCCGGAGCCTGGCAGCGTCAGCGTGACCTGGCTCCCCTTGAAGCTGAGAGAACCATTTATCAGGCGTGCCAGTGCCGTAATGTCTACGTAAGACCTGCCGTTGATCTGGAGCACCGGAGTTTGGCCCGGCTGACCGCTCACAACCAGCGTCCCGTTCTGTTGCCCCGCCTGCGGCCAGGCCAGTCCCGGCAAAACCAGGAGCATTAGCAGCATTAGCCCTGCACGAAATGGCTTCTCTCGCATGGCATTCCCTTTCTCGCGGTCGTCGTTACTTGCCGGAGATCACTTCGCCTGAATTCTACAGGTTAGCAAAGACCCCGGCGCGCCTGCGCCGCTCTCTTGACCTGCTCGCTGGCTGTCAGCAGTGAGGAAACGATTACTTGGGCAACGACTCCAAAAGACTTATCAGGTTCTGCGGCACCACGTGAATGAAGCCGCGGCGCGGGCTGTCGATGTCCGCTATCAGAAAGAAGGCGATGGCGGCGATCATCGGCAGCACAAAAAGCAGGCCGGATTTTATTCCAACTCCGCGCGCGCCATAGCCGATCAACACATTGCAACAGATGGCCATCGCCATCATTAAAGCCCATGCGGCAACTGGGATCCGGTTCCACCACGCTGCCTGGGTGTATCCCTGTGAGTTCAGAACATCGTTCATGCCCCAGACGGCCAGGGCGCTGACGGGCGTGGGATTCGCCAAGGCTGGATTCTGTACCGCCAACCACATCTCGTTCTGTAATTGCGCGGTATCGGCATTAATCTGCTGCAAGTCACCGTGATCGCGGGTTTTGTAGAACAAGATGCGCAACTCCAGATATTTCCTGAGCTGTCCGCGCACCGTCGCCGCATCCGCTGCCGGCAGCAGCCCCGCCCGGACATATTCCGTGCCAATCGCATTGGCCTCTTCTTCCTCGTAGTTCTTGCGCTGATCGTAACGGCTGATGGCCATGGAGAAACTGAATCCGATGATGAGGCCGAGCAGGGTCAGGGTGGCGGCCTGCACCACGTTGAAATCCTCGCGCTCGTCGTCTTTCAGGGTGCGGCGCCGGTGCAGGGAAATCCCAATCTGCGCCGAGATCCAAAGCAACACCAACGATAACAAGAAGAAACCGAGTGGGTAGTTCAACATGCGTTCGCGCCCTCCGTCAGTTCAGTCCAGCTTACGAGTCCAACAACTTCGCGCTGCGGCCACAGGCGTCGGGAGCCTAGAGCCCGGCTACTTAAAGCCGCCTCTTCTTCCTCGCCGCAATTGTCAGTACGTCTGCACCTTGCCGATGCGTGGCGGCTTCACTGGCGCCGCTGCTCCATAGATCACGGTGAAACCCGACCCTCCCCCCCAGGTCGAAGTGGGACGAGTTGGGTTCGGGCTCGCGGCCGCTTCCAGACTGTTCCAGTTGTTCGCGGCCCACACGTTACCGGCCGGGTCGATCGACACGTCGGTAATCATCTGGATGCTGCCGCCCTGAAACATGTGGAGGACATCGCCGGCCTTCGTTCCCGCGGGATGGCCCTTGGTGTTGTCCCCGGCCAGCAGCGTTACCGAGCGGGCCCACATATTCCCAACCCAGACATCGTCATTGCCGTCAATGTTCAGGCCCCATGGGATATTGATCGCCTCGCCAGTGAAGCCCATCGGCGCTGGCTGGGTACCATCCGGGCGGATCATATTGACGGCGCCCGTCGGACGTGGGGGCGGCCCCATAACGTACTTGAACATGGCCGCCGTGATGAGTTTGAACTGCTCCATGATGGATATGCCGTCAGGCAGCTTCGGCTGCGGGGTTTGCAGGTCCATGTTGCTCGACACCCATACGTTCTCCTTCGAGTCCAGGGCAAGCGCGCGGACACCGATCCCGGCCCGGAAGCTCTCCGCCTTGCTGGGATCCCCGACCGGGAACCGGACAACTGTGTCCCCCGACGAGTTCGAGACCCAGACACGATTCTGGGAGTCGATGACAATGTCAAAGGGAGACTTCAACCCCGCGGGCTTCACGATCTTGCCGTCTGCGATTCGTCCGCCGGGAAAATACAGCAACTGGTTGTCGGAGCCATCGGCAATCCACACGTCGCCATTCGGCGCAACCCCGATGCCCATCAGCCCGAGGAATTTCTCTTTGAACGGGAAATCGCTTTCGCTGGCGACCGGTTTACCGTTGAAATCCATCACCAGAATTTTCCCGTTGAAACTGGAGATCCAGACCCGGTCCTTCGTCACAGCCGTACCCCATCCGACGCCGTCAATACCCATGCCGGTGAAGCCGGTGATTGGCGGCGAGAGCGCCGTTCCATTGGCGCTGAACTTTCCCACGCCGCCGCCGGTGCTCTTGTTGACCCCGGACTGCGAGCCGGGCATCCAGTTCATGCCACTCCAGAGATTGCCTTCCGCGTCGAACATGAAACGACCATTGGCATAATCTCCGCCGCCGGAGAAACACAACGAAAGAGCGAAATCGTCCGGAGCGTAGACGAGATAGGGCGCGAAGGGCGAACTGCGCCGCCCATCCGGCGCTGGCAGCGGATAGGCCTCGTCAAACAGCGCGTAGAGGTCCTTTGGGTCCGCCCATGGCTCGCGCGCGATACCCGCCATCGCTTCGAGGGTGTTCTTAGGCGTAGTTCCGCCGGTCGGAGTTGAGGCCTTATAGAAACGGGCACGCCAATCGTCGTTGGCCACCGTGAACGAAGCCGTAATCAAAGAGCCAAGTGTGTCGAGGCTCGCCAGCGTCGTGGTCATGGAACTGTTGAGCGGATCAAGCAGCACCTTACCCCATCCACCCGTCACGGGATCCACCAGATTGGGAACGTTTCCGGCAGCGATCTTAAGTCCGAGTGGATTGCCGGAAATGCCGTCCCCGTTGATGAATCGCGCATTGGTGAATGCCGACGCCACGGTGGTCAGTTCGTTAATCGTCACACTGGCGGGAGGATTGCTGCCCACCACCGCCAATAGCGCAATGGTGGGATTGTCGCCGCTGGCTTTGCTGGCCTTGGGAGCGCCACCGTTCGCCATTAAGTAGAGGATGGCATCGCCGTGCGCACCTTTGGTGCGAACTTCGAAGCGGCCATCATCGTTGGTCTTGGCCTGACCGAGTTGCTTGGGAGCGCCAGCGCTCGCTTCCCACAAAGTTACGGTTGACTTTGCAATGGGGGCGCCTCCGCCAAGAACCTGGCCTTTAATGCTGTCGGAGGCGGATGCCACTGTGGCCAGCCAGAGGCTGCAAATGAGGGCGGACAAAGCAAGCGACCGGACACGCGCTCTGAGATTCATTAGCTTTCCTCTTTTCAAGTAACGCTGATCAGCTCCCATGAGGGGAGACTGGTTTGTTCGGACATTCTAATTCACTTCGATTGCGGAGTTTGACCAACTGTCACCTGCGACCGTGCGCCAGGTGGGACTGCAAGGTGCCGGCGAAGGAATTCCGCCTGGCTACTAGGGTTTGCCCAGCCACGAGTACTGCCAGGCAACCGAGACACTCTGGTAGTTGCCGCCGAACCGGATGTAGGTGCCATCGCTGTAAGAGCACTTGAGCGACTGGTGGCGGGTAATGGGCATCGAGAACGTGCCGCCGATCCGCGATCCGGTCTGTTTGGTTGCAAGGTTGCGAATTCCGTTTAGACTGGTCACCCCGCCGAACCAGAAGTTGCCGTCCAACGAGACCCATGGGTAAAGCGTTTTCTTTCGTGCGACCCTGCCGAGGTCGTAGCTCAAATGGCCCTCGAAGCTGCCAATGGGCTCCTCGGTCTGCGGCTTAGGGACAGGGATGCTGTAGTAGGCGCTGTTGGTGGTGTAGAACCACACTCCGCCGTAGCCGTCGACCACCCAGTTGCCGAAGCGCTGCGAGTATCCCAGTTCCGGCTTGAACGCCCAGCGATTGATTCCCCAGTTGATGAGCTTGGCGGGATCATACTGCCCGGTGGGAGCGATGATTTTCAGGCTCGCGCCCAGCAGCATCTTCTGTTTCCATTTTGTGAACTCCTTGGCGCCCATCGCCGGTCCGCCCTTCAGATTCACCGATAGGCGGGCGGAAAAGTCGAGCAGTCCGGAACGGTAAATGGACTTGTTTTCTCCGAGCAGCTTACCGCTGAAATTTCCGACCGCATACGGCAACGAGGCGTTGACGTTCGCCGAGCGCCCAAAGAAGTTGAACGCATGATAGTAGGTGAAGACGGGGACGCTGTACGTGCCAGTTGCGCCGGTAACGGGAATGGTGCCGTTGAAGTTCAGCCCGCCGTCATAAAACGAGTAGGTCAGGGTAATGGCATTCGAGTGATTCGGAGTGATGATATACGCGCGCGGCGAAAGGTCCTGGGCGCTCAGGAAGTTCACGCAACCCAGCGCAGTCACTGCCAGCAATCCGAGATTGAAGAAACGTCGCATTCACTTCACCGAGAAATAGAGATTGAGCATCAGTCCCAACTGGTTGAGTTTCTGATTGGGGCTTGTGCCGGTCGAATTCTGGTGCTCATAGTACGGGTTAAACTCTGCGCGCTTGCCGATGGGAAACACACAACCGGCATAGAGTGCGGTGTCGCTCCATTTGCTGTATTTGCTCTGGTAAAAGAATTCTACGCTGGCGTAGGGAGCCGGATGATAACCCCACAACGTAAGCTCCCTTCCGATCTGGAAGCGGTTGCGATAGCGCCAGGTGAAGTTTGTGCTCCAATCCAGGTCGGCGCGATTTCTGTCGGACAACAGGAAGCCTCCCTTTATCGAATAGTTGCCGGTTATCGCCGGCTCCATGCGGTCGGTTGCCGGCGCACCGTTGGCGCGCGGCAAATAGCGGTATCCAATCGAAAACACCAGCGGCCGGGAGTCCGCGTCGTTCAAGTCAAACTGCGTGGCGTCCTTCAAGCGAACCAGCGGCTTCAAGTAAAAGGCGAGACTGGGCCCAAACTCCGCTTGAACGGGCTCACCGTCCTCCCTGGTTTGCTTCGCCTGAAAATCGAAACGCAGATCGGAGGTCAGTTTCAGGTAGGTATCGATTTCCGGCAGCAGTTGGTCTTCGACCGCTTGCGCGCCGGCGGACAGACAGCAGAGAATCACGAGAGACGCCAGCACCACCGACTTTTCTGCAATGCCAGCCATCGTTCGGGTTCACGGGGGAAAGCAGCCTGATACTAAACGGGCGGCCCGTGAGGACCGCCCGCTGCGTAAGTTGCTCGTGTTAGTTGCTGGGGCCTTTGGCCGCTGCTTCCGCCTCGGCCATCTTCTTCCCCATTTCCGCTTTGACGGCGTCAAGGTTGAAGCTCGCGCCCCGCTGCATCGGCGGGTAATCGAGGAAGGTTTGAATCTCCTTACCCATTAGCTGCTGGACAAACACGAAGCGCCAGAACTCGTACTTGAACCAATCGAAGTATTGCTGAGCTCCGTCTTTCGTTCCGTTGTTGGGCCAACCCGTACGCTCGAACGGGTCGAGACGCAGGTTGGTGATGTACGGCACGTCAGGATGGGTCTTTTGCCCCAGCCAGCCATCAGGTTGGTCGATGAAGCGGAACTTGTAATCGTCAATGCGTACCGCGCCCACCGTGCTTTCCCCGAGGTAGAAGATCTCATGACGCGCGGACTTGCCTTGTCCGGTGATGGCCGCCATCTGGTTGTAGCCATCCAGATGGTTCTTGTAGGTCCGGTCACCGATGGTTTTGCCCTTCAGCAACTCTTCCGTGATGTTCGGATTGCCGGCTGCGGCCACAAACGTCGGCAGCCAGTCCAAACCTGAGAAGATTCCGTTCTGCACTGAGTCCGCAGGCACGTGACCGGGCCAGCGAAGAATCGCGGGCACGCGGAAGCCGCCCTCGAGAACTGTTCCTTTGGACTGCGCGAACGGCGTCTGCCCGCCGTCCGGCCAGGTGAAGACTTCGGTGCCGTTGTCCGTGGTGATCACCACGATCGTATTGTTGTCCACACCCATGTCCTTTAGCTTTTGCATCACGGAGCCGACGATGTCGTCGAATTGCGCCATTCCGGCTTCTTCTTCCGACCAGCCATTCTCGGAGTTGCGCAGCGCTTCATATTTTGCGGAGAGGTGAGTGACAATGTGCATGCGGGTCGGGTTCAGCCATACGAAGAACGGCTTGTTCTCGGCCTTCGACTTGTCCATGAACTTGATCGTCAAGTCGAGAATTTCGTCGTCCACCGTCTCCATCCGCTTGGGATAGAGCGGGCCGGCATCCTCAATCTTCTGTTTGCCGACTACCCCCCAGCGAGGCATCTCCGTGGTGTCATTCTTATCGGTGGCCCAGCAATGGACCATGTTGCGCGGGCCAACCACATTCAGGAGATTCTGCGGATAGTTGGGATGCGCCGGGTCTTCCATCGCATCCAAGTGGTACAGATAGCCGAAAAACTCATCGAAGCCGTGAACGCAGGGCAGGTACTGATTGAGATCGCCCAGGTGGTTCTTGCCGAACTGGCCGGTAGCATAGCCCATCGACTTCAAGATTGTGGCCGTGGTCACCGCCTCGGCGGGAATCCCGATCTTGGCGCCGGCTTGACCTACGGTGGTCATGCCAGTGCGGATCGGCAGTTCGCCGGTGATAAAGTTTGCGCGACCCGCCGTGCAACTCGCCTCGGCGTAGTAGTCGGTGAACAACATCCCTTCCTTCGCCACCTTGTCGATGTTCGGCGTTGTGCCGGCCATCAATCCGCGATGGTAGGCGCCAATGTTCCACATGCCGATGTCGTCGCCCATGATGACAACAATATTCGGTTGCTTCGCGCTGCTTGCTTGCGCCTGTAAGGTCGCACTTCCGCCCGCAAAAACGCTTGCGACGGCCAGGGCTCCGAGGGTGAATTTTCTGACACTTGCGCCCAAATCCATACTTCTCCTTTTCGACCGGCCCCAGACGTTCGCGCCAGGAGCGTCTTATGCTGCGTCTGCCAGTTCACTACGATTACAGGTTTTTCGCAACTGTCATTTGTGCCCGATGGGCTGGGGTTTAGCAGAATGGCGGGAGCGTTACGAAACAACCAGGGGCGTGCGGTTGTGCACGTCCCTGGCCGCAGCCGTGACTTAGTCGGTGCCGATGGATTTCGGCATGTTGTTGGGATCCAGCAGCGGAAGCGGGTTCTTAGGATGCTGGAGGTCGGGTATCAAGTCGTTCGAGGCGCCGCCCGGGAATCGCGTAATGCTCGG
>Ga0182030_10019243_pt1 | contig 13022 bp, 7 predicted proteins | sample 812S3MmetaG_FD_121299 | JGI IMG/M metagenome (GOLD analysis project Ga0182030, IMG submission 121299) | Permafrost microbial communities from Stordalen Mire, Sweden - 812S3M metaG (Illumina Assembly) | ecosystem: Environmental > Terrestrial > Soil > Wetlands > Permafrost | place: Sweden... | reverse complement strand
TTTTGGCTTTTATCGAAAGGGATGCGTGTGCGCAGTGGGTTCTATGCAAAATATCACACTTGGTTTATTTAATACCGAATACCATATACCCCTTACCGTCATCGCTTTCTTCATCATACCGTTGTTGTTCACCTTGTTTTTCGGCCGTACATTTTGTGCAGGCGTATGTCCCCTGGGCGCTATTCAGGACATCGTTGCGTTGCGTTCAATCAGTTTAAAAAAGTGGGTGCAGGCGATGTTAGGTCTAATTCCATTTGTTTATCTTGGATTGGCTATCTTGTACGCGGCTACTTCAACCGATTTTGTAATTTGCAGATATGATCCTTTTATCGGGATTTATCGTCTTAATGCTTCATTCCTGATGTTCAGCATTGGTGCGATTCTTTTATTGATGGGAATATTTATTGCCAGACCTTATTGCAGGTTTTTATGTCCATATGGTGTATTGCTCAATTGGGTTAGCAGAATTTCAAAGAAACATCTGACCATAACACCTGCTGAATGTATAGACTGTCGCCTGTGTGAGGATTCATGTCCCTTCGGGGCCATTCAGATACCGACTCCTGAAAAGATCAGAGAAAACAGATTTATTACGGTTAAGAGACTTATGTTTTTTTGTATTGTCATCCCGTTATTGATTTTTTTGGGTGGATGGACAGGTTCACGTTTTTATGAAAATTTATCCATGGTAAACTTAAAAGTCCGTTTGGCAAATGAATTATTGATGTCAAAAAATGAAGCAAACGAATCACAAAGTATTGAAATAACAACATTTAAATCTCAGGGAAAACCTGAAGAGAAACTATATTCGGAAGCATCTGTCATTGTAAAACAATTTTATTCAGGAGGCTGGATTCTTGGTGGATTTATTGGTTTGGTCTTTGGACTGACATTAGCTCAGTTAACTTTTGTCCATTATCAGAAAGGATATACTCCAAACAAAGGAACATGTCTGAGTTGCGGCAGATGTATGGATTATTGTCCGGTTAAGAAAGGGGAGAAATAATAATGCAAAGCAAAAATAAAATGATCATACAGATCAATGAACGGATGTGGAACCGGATTGCCATCTGTGCAGGTATCTTTTCTTTTGTAATCAGCATTCTTGTTATTGCCAATTATCTTCAGATGAAAAGAGCTGATCCTGTGAATATGAAAGTGATCAATACCCTGGTGGAAAGATTAAATCAATCTCCCAAAGATGAACAGTTACGCGATGAAATCAGAACACTGGACCTGTTGTCGCGTAAAGCCTATTTTACTTCACGCTGGCAGATCAGAACGGGCGGTTATCTTTTATTAATTGGTCTGGCTATCGCTTTGATCTCCCTTCAGTTTATTGAATTGAACAGAAAAAAACAACCTGTCATTCCCGGTGAAATGAATGAGGATGTTTTGCTGACTCAGAAAAATTCCAGAAGATGGATAGCTGCTGGAGGTATTACTATTGTTGGCGTTTCTTTGTTCCTCGCTTTTCTGTCTTATCAGGAACTGGAACAGAAATTTGTTGTAGCAGCGACTCCTGCATCAGTAAAACAGATCCGGGAAAATAAGCAGCCTGAAAATAATAAAACCCCTTTAACCAACGAAGCAGACAATCAAACTGTTAAAAAAACAGAACTGGTGGAGGGCGATACTAAAAATGGTCATCCAGTCGTTGAGGAAAAAACACGAAAAGCAATTGAGAATTCAGAAACTGAATCAAAAGACAATTTTTCTGAATTTAGAGGACCCGGTGGTTTTGGCGTTGCTTCACAAAAAAATATTCCTGTCAATTGGGATGGCACCAAGGGAGAAAATATATTATGGAAAACTGAAGTTCCATTGTCAGGATGCAGTTCCCCTGTTAGTTGGGGAAATAAGATATTTTTAACCGGTGCGAGTGCCACAAGAAGAGAAGTTTATTGTTTTGATTCAAAAAATGGTAAAATTCTTTGGACAACAGCTGTGGAAAAGCAACAGGAAACAGTCACCCAGGTGCCCAAGGTTTCTGAAGAAACCGGTTATTCTGCTCCAACACCTGTTACTGATGGAAAAGGGGTGTATTCAATTTTCTCCAATGGTGATATGATTGCATTGGATATGCTTGGGAAAAAGATGTGGATGAAAAATCTTGGTGTTCCGGAGAATCATTATGGACATGCTTCTTCATTAAGACTCTTTAAAGACAGGATTATCGTTCAGTATGACCAGAAGACATCTCCGAAGTTGATGGCTTTATCTGCAAAAACAGGAGACATCATATGGAGCACGATCAGGCCGGTTAAAGTGTCCTGGTCATCGCCAATCATTGCCAACACGGGCAGCAGAGTGGAAATCATTACAACGGCAGATCCTTACGTGGCTTCCTATAATCCCGAAACCGGTGAGGAGTTATGGAAGTTAAGCTGTATTTCCGGCGAGGTAGGCCCGTCACCTGCTTATGCAAATGGAATGTTATTTACAATTAATGACTATTCTAAATTAGCCGCTATTAAATTGGGTGATCAGCCTAAGGTATTGTGGGAAACTTCGGATGATTTATCTGATATTCCCAGTCCTGTTGCTGATGATAAATATCTTTTTGTCGCGACCAGTTTTGGCGTGGCCGATTGTTATGATGCACAGGCAGGAACCAAATACTGGACACATGAATTTAATAACAGTATTTATTCATCACCCATGTTAGTTGATGGAAAAGTATATTTATTAGATAGAACAGGATTGATGCATATTTTCAAAGCGGATAAGGAATATGTTTCTATCAGTGAAAATAAATTAGGTGAAAAATCTGTATGTACTCCTGCTTTTACTAACGGACACATATTCTTAAGAGGTGAAAAAAATCTTTTTTGTATAGGAAAATAGGAGTTGAAGCAAATCAGCAGCATATTTAACAAGTGATGGAAAAAAATAGTTTGGAAATAATAGATCATATAATAGCTGATATTGGCAAGACAGCAGACAAGGTAATTCCTGTTTTGCAGGCTATTCAGAAAGAATTTAATTATTTGCCCGAAGATGCTTTAAAAAGAGTTTGCGAAATATCTGAAATCAAGCCTTCGCAAATAATTGGCATCTCTACTTTCTATTCACAGTTTCGTCACAAACCTGTTGGCAAGCATATTATCAAAGTATGTGTCGGCACCGCGTGTCATGTTAAAGGAGCCTTGCAGATTTATGATTCATTTGTAAGAAAACTACATCTGAAAAACGATGAAGATACAGATGACAAAGGTATTTTTACAATTGAGAAAGTGGCCTGTCTGGGTTGTTGTACATTGGCGCCTGTTGTTCAGATTGACGATATTACGTATGGTCATGTTACTACTGAAAAAGCCGGGGAGATACTGGAAGATTTTCTTGCTTCAAAGAATAATCCTTCAGCCGTGAAATCTGAATCGTTGGTTAAACGAACCGGAGTGCAGGGTGAGATACGTATTGGGTTAGGATCATGTTGTATAGCCAGCGGCAGTGCTGATGTCAAGTATGAACTGGAACAGACACTGAGCCGGAATCATATAAATGTTGATGTGAAACAGGTGGGTTGTGTCGGAATATGTAATCAGGTTCCAATTTTGGAAATTCATAAAACAGGCGAACTGCCATCCTTTTATGCCAAGATAAAACCTGAGGAAGTAAATGATATTATCCGCCGGCATTTTAAACCTGTTCGCACGTTAGACAAAGTCAGAAGCGGGTTTTATAATTTCTTCGAAAAGTTTGTTGCTGATGAACAACCTAAATCTGTGATGCAGTACAATACTGAACGAACAGATACGCCGGTAGCTGAGTTTCTAAATGGTCAGCTGAGTATAGCAACAGAATACAGGGGTACATTGAAACCAAATGATCTGAATGAATATAAAAGTAAAGAAGGTTTTGTTGCTTTAAAGAAATGTTTACATGAACTAGTACCCCGTCAGGTCATTGATATGATCCAAAAAAGCGGTTTAAGGGGCAGGGGAGGAGCTGGTTTTCCTTCGGGAGTTAAGTGGCAGATCGTGAAAGATTGTGATTCAGATAAAAAATATGTGATTTGTAATGGCGATGAAGGCGATCCCGGTGCCTTTATGGACAGGATGCTTCTTGAATCTTATCCTTTCCGGATCATTGAAGGAATGATCATTGCTGCCTATGCCGTTGGCGCATCGGAAGGTTTTTTTTATATCCGGGCTGAGTATCCGCTTGCTGTGAAACGTATCCGGGAAGCTTTAAACATATGTAAAAATGAAGGAATAACAGGGAATCATATATTCAAAAGTAATTTTTCATTCACTATAAATTTATTTGAAGGAGCCGGCGCATTTGTATGCGGAGAGGAAACGGCACTGATTGCTTCCATAGAAGGAAAACGAGGATTGCCGGTGATGAGACCACCCTATCCTGCGCAGCAAGGATTAGGAGGCCAGCCTACTCTGATTAATAATGTAGAAACCCTTTCATTGGTGTCATGGATCATCCGGAATGGCCCGGAAGCTTTTAATTCAATTGGAACTGAGAATAGTAAGGGGACGAAAGTCTTTGCTCTTGCCGGAAAAATAAAAAGAGGCGGTCTGATTGAAGTACCTATGGGAATCACCATCCGTCAGATTGTTGAAAAAATTGGCGGGGGAATTCTGGATGGGAAAAAGTTCAAGGCGATACAGGTTGGTGGTCCTTCTGGCGGATGTATCCCTGCTTCTATGGCTGATACACCCATTGATTATACTTCACTGACCAATGCAGGTGCCATGATGGGGTCCGGAGGGATGATCGTATTGGACGAAACGGATTGCATGGTTGATATAGCTCGTTATTTTCTGTCTTTTACACAGAATCAGTCCTGCGGAAGATGTACTTTCTGCCGCATCGGAACACGCAGAATGCTGGATATCCTGAATAAGATTTGCGATGGAAAAGGTTCTTCTGAAGATCTTGTTGCATTGGAACAATTAGCCGGAAAAACAAAAAAAGACAGTTTGTGCGGACTGGGAAAAACAGCTCCCAATCCTGTATTGTCAACTTTAAAATATTTCAGGGAAGAATATGAAGCGCATATTAATCATCATTGTCCTACCGGCAAATGTAAAAATATAATAACCTATGAAATCACTTCCGATTGTATTGGTTGTACCAAATGCGCACAGCGTTGTCCCTCGAATGCCATTCAGGCGAACCCTTACGAATTGCATGTTGTTGATGTTGAAAAATGTATTAAGTGTGATATATGTAAGCAGATTTGTCCCGTGAATGCTGTGATAACTAAGTGAGATGATTAAACTGAAAATAGACAACAAAGACATCATTGTTCCAGAAGGCACTTCCGTACTGGATGCTGCAAGGTCTGCAGGGATAAATATTCCATCCATGTGCTATAAGGAAGGATTCAGCAACCATCCTTCATGTATGGTGTGTCTGGTGAAAGATCGAAAAACCGGAAACCACTTCAGCTCTTGTGCTATGAAAGTGTCTGATGACATGGATCTGATCAGCGATGATCCCGAAATCAGAGAGGCACGAAAAGCTTCTCTGGAACTGCTGATGAGTGATCATGTAGGTGATTGTGAAGCACCCTGCAGCTTATCATGCCCGGCAAATATGAACATCCCTGTCATGAACCGATTGATTGCATCCGGAAAGCATTTGGATTCATTAATGGTTGTGAAGGAAATGATCGCTTTGCCTTATATTCTGGGATATATATGTCCGGCGCCATGCGAGAAAGCCTGTAGGAGAAAGCAAATAGACAATCCTGTTTCGATATGTCTGTTGAAAAGATTTGTTGCTGCCGTGGGTAATGAAATTCATAATCCAATGGCTGTAAAAAAAACAACAAATAAGTCAAAGATAATAGCCATTATCGGTGCAGGACCTGCCGGTCTATCCAGTGCCTATTATTTATTATTGAAAGGGTATCAATGTGTATTTTTTGATAAGAATGAAAATGCAGGAGGTACTCTCAGATATAGTATTCCCGACAATGAATTACCCAAATATATTATTGATGCAGAAGTTTCAATTATAAAAAACCTTGGAGCAGAATTCAGGTTTAATAAAAACATTACAAAATTAAATTTTGAAACGGAGGTAAAAAATAAATTTGATGCTGTCATCATTGCTTCGGGTGACATTTCTGTTTTTCCGGATTTTGTTTCTTTATTTAAAAATAATAAGTCCGGAGTTCAGGTTGATGAAGTATCTTATGAAACGTCAATGACAGGTGTTTTTGCCTGTGGCAGCGTGTTACGACAGCAAAAGATGACTGTCCGGACTGTGATGCAAGGCAGGGAAACTGCGAATTCTGTTGATCATTTTCTGCAAAAGAAGCAGCTTCCGGAACCACTTAAGATGTTCAATTCAAGATTTGATAAATTAATGCCGGAGGAATATGATGAATATCTGAAGGAATCTATTAAGAACAACCGTCTTCAACCCGAGGCTGATGGATTCATTGGATTTTCAGCTGAAGAGGCAATTACTGAAGCAAAGCGTTGCCTTCATTGTGATTGCCGTAAAACTGATAATTGTAAGCTGCGATTGTATTCTGATGAATATCATGCGGATCGTAAAAAATATGCTTTGACCGAACGCAAAAAGTTAACAAAGCATTTTGGAAAAGAGATCGTTTATGAACCGGAAAAGTGTATCAGATGCGGTTTGTGTGTGGATATTACTTCGAAGAATAAGGAATTATCCGGTTTAACATATATTGGTCGGGGATTTGATGTTCGTATTGATATCCCGTTTGGCAAAAATATAAGCGATGCATTAACTCATACAGCTAAAACATGCGTTGAATCATGTCCGACTGGAGCGCTGGCATTTCGTACATCATTGGACTTTGAGTGATAAAAGAAATCATATGTTAAAATTCAAAACGATATTATTATTTATTTTTTTTCTGAACGTTTGCTTCACTTTATCTGCACAGGATAATGTCAACTGGACATCTTTTCGTGGAAACCAATCATTGACGGGAACGACAAATATTACGATTCCGAGAAGTCTTACTTTGCTGTGGTCATTTAAAACAGGAGACGGAATAAAATCTTCTCCCGTTATTTCCAATGGAAGCATTTATATCGGATCAAATGATGGCAATATCTATTCAATTTCCGATCATGGAAAGCTGAACTGGAAGTATAATACAGGTACTGCTATTGAAGCCCCCCCTTTGGTTCTTGATAAAACTATATACATCGGATCTTTGGGAGGATTGTTGTTTGCCCTTGATGCGGCAACAGGAAAACTAAAATGGAAATATGCTACTGATGGCCAGATTTCAGGTTCAGCGAATTATTCTGTTTCAGCAGATAACAAAAACAAATATATTTTAGTGGGAAGTTATGATTATTCACTTCATTGTGTGAATGCAGTTACAGGAAAGTTAAACTGGAAATACACTTCAGATAATTTTATCAACGGATCTCCGTCTGTCAACGATCAGGTAACCGTCTTTGGCGGTTGTGATGGTCAGTTTCATATTGTTGATGTAACCACAGGGAGGCTGGTGAGTAAGATAAACATGTTGACTTATATCGCTTCGTCATCAGTTTTAGATGGAACTCAGGCTTTCTTTGGCAATTATGACGGATTTTTCTTGTGTGTGGATTATAAAAGTAAGGAAACAATATGGAAATATGAAGGTTCCGGAGCTTTCATGGCTTCACCTGCTGTTTCAGGTAATCAGGTTGTTATCGGCTCACAGGATAGAAAATTATATTGTTTTAATAAGTCCGATGGAAAAATCTTATGGATTTTTAAAACAAACGGGATCATTAGTGGTTCTCCTGTAATATCTAACTCAACTGTGGTATTCGGTTCCGGTGACGGACATCTGTATCTGGTTGAACTGAAGACGGGAAAAGAGATTTGGAATTATGAGATAGGGAATGCGGTCAGCAGTACACCTGCCATTGTTAAGGATTTGATAGTTATTGCTGCTGAGGATGGGATTGTTTATGGGTTTGGTGTAAAATAAAAAAATGAAGATAATTAATATTGTACCTGGTTTTGGTGGTGTCTTTTATTGTGGCAACTGTTTGCGCGATGGTGTATTCGTGAATACATTAAAAGCCATGGGTCATGAATCCGTGATGCTCCCGATATACCTTCCGCTTACCACGCAAGATTCAGGTTGTAATACAGAATTGCCTGTGTTCTATGGCGCAGTGAATATTTATCTGAAGCAGTATTATTCGTTATTCAGGAATATGCCAGGATGGATGGAACGTTTTTTTGATTCTAAACCGATTTTAAAATATGCTGCCCGGAAAGCAGGTTCAACACGTGCGACGGGTCTTGAAGAAATGACTTTATCAATGCTCAGAGGAAGTGAAGGGTTTCAGAATGAAGAGCTTCAGCAACTGATAGATTATTTGAAACATCATGAAAAACCGGATGTTGTTCATTTATCAAACGCTTTGTTATTGGGTTTTGCAGAAAAAATCAAAAAGGATTTGAATATCCCTGTTGTTTGTTCCCTGCAGGATGAAGATGTATGGGTTGACGCGATGGTTCCAATATACAGGGAACAGGTTTGGAAACTGATGAGAGAAAAAGCTGAGTTTGTGGATGCTTTCATTGCCGTAAGTGATTATTTTGCCGGGGTGATGAAAAAAAATATTTCAATTCCAGAAACTAAAATGCATGTAGTCTATATTGGCGTTAATCCAGATATGTATCAGGTTTTTGAACCTTCAGTACACCCGCCTTATATTGGCTATCTTTCACGAATGTGTGAAGAAAATGGTTTTGAAATAATAATAGATGCTTTTATTGAATTAAAGAAAAAACCAGGCTTTAAAAATACACGTCTGCGATTAACAGGTGGGATGACAGGAGATGATAAGAGATTTTTTAATAAACAGGTCAGAAAGTTAAAAAAAGAAGGATTCCGGAATGATGTTGAAATAATGGACGATTTCAGAACAGAAGCCTTGCCGGTATTTATGAAAGGGTTATCTGTACTATCCGTTCCTGTAATGAAGGGTGAAGCATTCGGATTGTATCAGATAGAATCGTTAGCATCTGGTATACCAGTTGTACAACCATCTCTTGGTGCTTTTCCTGAGATTTCCGGAGCAAGCAGGGGAGGAGTGATATATCAACCTAACACATCGTCAGCTCTGGCTGCAGCTTTAGCCGACGTCATTTCAAAACCCGAACAACTGCTGCAAATGAGTATTAATGGACGAAACGAAGTTGTCAATAAATTTGACAGTAAGAAATTAGCTGAACAGATGATAGGAATATATGAGAAGATTTTAAGTAAAAAGTAAACAAAAAAATAGGAAAACTTTCAAAACATTTTTTAATTATTTCTTGGAAAATTCCAATGGATTTATAACTTTGACAAACTTATGTTGCAGACAATTTGAAAAATTTATATTTATTATGGAAACTATTGATAAACTGGTAGATAAAACATATCTGGAATTAAAAAATACGTATGGGGGAGATAAGAATAGTTACTTTGGGCTTATTTATCTTGAAAATGAATACCGTTTACCCCGCGCGAAAGCAATCAATCAGATCGCTTTTAATAATAATGATCTGGGCATTGATGGCTTTCATTTCGACCTGGAAAGACGTAATTTTTACATCTTTCAGTTTAAAAATACGACATCTCATGCAGTATTTAAAGATTCATTAATTCAGCTTACGGAAAAAGGCATAGAAAATGTCTTTTCAGGCATACCTGACAGAACAAGCAATCAGTTGATTAAACAATTACGAAGCAATATCATAGAAAATCGTTCATTGATCAATCAGGTATGTATCCGTTTTATTTTTAACGGAGAACCTGAAGAAGCCGAAAAAAGTCAGGTGTTAGATAAATTAAAGGAAGACCTGGAGAATAAAAAATATTATATAGATAAATTTTTTGGAGACAGACAGGTGATCCTTGTGGCCGAGTTCAGATCCTTCAGCGGTAAGGTAGGAAACGTGTCCAATCAGCAAAGAACACACACGTATAAACTTTCACTGAAACAGGTATTTCCTACACACGGTCCTACCAACGAAGTAATGCATGTGGGGCTGATTAAATTACTTGATCTGTTTCATATATACAAAGATATGGGCAAACGATTTTTTGAAAGAAACATAAGATATGGATTGGGTTCCGGTGAAGCTGTAAACAAAGCCATCATGAAATCATTGAAAGATATTGTTTTTGAAGGGAAGGAATTGCCTGAAAATTTTATGTTTAATCATAATGGAGTGACCCTTTATGCTGAAATCCTCCGGCAGAATGCGGATGAAAATTACAGCATTATCGCGCCTCGCATTCTGAACGGAGCGCAAACCATTACCACTTTCGCGGAATTTATAGATAGCAATATAGATGGTAATAAGCTTAAATTAAATGACAAGACCTTAAATTCCATTTACGTGTTATGCAAGATTATCACACAAGCCAATCAGGACTTCATCACACGCGTAACCATTTGCAACAACCGCCAAAATCCTGTTGAGCCCTGGAATCTTCATGCCAACGATCTTATTCAGCTTCAGTTGCAGGATAAATTTAAAGAAGAAGTTGGTATCTACTACGAACGCCAGGAAAATGCTTTTGAAAATATTGATGTGGAAGAGGAAGGATTCATTGATGCGAAAGCGTTGGAGTTGTTGAAAATGACCCAGACTTTTCTTATCACGGAGGGAAATATTCAGCGGATTGCCAACATGCGTCAGATTTTTGAAGAAGAAAATCTATATAATAATGTTTTTTCGGAAAACAGGCTGAAAGCAGATTGTCGTTATATCGTATTGTGTTATAAAATCCATATGAGGTTAAGGAAGCTGTTAGGCGACATCATGGATAAGGGATATAACAAATATGCTTATCTTCCCAAAGCCCGTCACTTATTATGGGCTCTTTTATGTCAGGCTGTATTGAATGATGATAAACTGGAAGAACTGGCAGCACAGTTTGGCACAAACATGATCACATCCAATGCCTATATTGATTACTTGTCGAATCTTGCAACTACACGTTGCCGGTTTCTATTGTCCGAGTTAACCAACCAGGAGAAATATAGTTCCAAGATAAATGAAGGGAATTTCTCTTTCCTGAGGACAAATGCAGCTTTTGAGTTCTGCATGGAAACTGCCAAAAACAAATGGAACTGGACACACAAAAAATTAAATAGCAGATAAGAAAATTAAAAGTTCCGGGTACACATTACCTATCGAGATTATAAAACAATTGATACCCATCAGCTCTGGCTTCAGCTATAAGACGGGCAATATAATCGGGCGGAATTTCATATTTGGTTAATACACGGGAAAAGATCTCTACGGAGGTTTCAAATTCTTCGGGTATCACTTCATTGGCTCCAAGTTTATAAAGATCTTTAATATCTCTTACGTATCGCGTACGAACAACGATGCAAATGGTTGGATTCAGTCTTCTTATTTTTTCAGTGATTCTTAGTGTAGCTATAGCATCTGAGATGCCTATAACTACAACTTTTGCCGATTCTAAATGGGCATGTTTAAGTATGGGTTCATGATAAGCATCTCCATAAAAAATTAATTCGCCAGCCCGTTTGTATTTTTTTACTTTATCAGCATTTCCGTCAATAATAATATAAGGTATATTTGCTTTTTTTGCTGCCTGGGCCACATTCTGCCCATTAAGTCCCATGCCTACAATGATCAGGTGATCCTTCAAACTGTGGCGGGGGCTAAACATTGAAATGTCACTATAACCCCGTATCAGCCAATTCGGAAAAGGCAGCCTGGAAAGCAGGTTTCCAAGTTGTGGGGCAATCATTATTAGCAGGGGCGTAAGAACCATGGTAATGATAGTAACATTTAAAAAAATCTGATAATAATATTCATTGATGATATTGTATTTCATACCGGTACGAGCCAGGATAAAAGAGAATTCACCTATCTGGCTTAATAACAAACCTGTGATAATGGCATTTCTGAATGGTAATCCGAGAAATAATGCAGTGACTCCGGCGGCTATTGTTTTTAAAAAAATAATGCCTATTGCTAATAGCATAATGATTAAAAAATTTTCCAGAAGAAACTGTGTTTTTAATAACATCCCGATAGATATGAAAAAGAAGCAGGCAAAGATATCCCTGAAGGAAAGAATATTTCCGAAAGCCTGATAACTGAAATCTGATTCTGAAATGACAAGTCCTGCAAGGAAAGCGCCCAGAGCAAGTGATAAACCGATACTGGAGGTTAACCATGCGATGGAAAATGCAATGGTGAATATGCTGAACATAAATAATTCACGGCTTTTTGTCCGGGAAACTTCATGAAGCAGCCAGGGTACTATCCACTTGGCGCATACAAATATAAACGCGAAAACCAAAACTCCTTTACCTGCCAATAATAAAAGATAATGAAGAGAAAAGTTTATGCTTCCCCCGAGTAAAGGAGTAAACAGTATCATCACTACTACAATGATGTCCTGGAAAACAAGGATGGAAAGTGTTGTTCTGCCATGAAGTGTGGATACTTCCGATTTCTCCTGTATGATTCGTAAGGCAATGGCCGTGCTGCTTAATGAAATGAGAAAACCTGCAAAAATGGCTTTCCCCGGAGCAATGCCCCTTAGAATAAAAAATATAAAAATAAGGAAAATGGTAAGCACCACCTGCAAAGAACCTCCAATCAGAAAATTCTTTCGCATATCAATAAGGGTTCGCATCGAAAGCTCAATACCGATGGTAAAAAGCAAGAGAATAATACCAATGTCTGCCAGTTGTTCAATGGTTTTCAGATCATTTACAAGTTTTAATCCATACGGACCTGCAATGATTCCGGTAATTAAGAACCCTACAACGGCCGGTATTCTAAGTCGGTGAAATAAAAACATCACCAGGGTGGCCATCGTGATAATAATAATTATTTGTCGCAGAATCTCATTATTCATATGAATAATATTTAATTTTCAATGGTCATATGGAACCCTTAGAAATGCATTTTCACTTTCTTCAATACGAACAGCCAGATTTTATTAATTCGTGTTTGTGTTTCCTGATTATACATGGGGGTTTCATATTATACTTTAATCATTTTTTTATTCAAAT
>Ga0182030_10019240_pt1 | contig 13023 bp, 10 predicted proteins | sample 812S3MmetaG_FD_121299 | JGI IMG/M metagenome (GOLD analysis project Ga0182030, IMG submission 121299) | Permafrost microbial communities from Stordalen Mire, Sweden - 812S3M metaG (Illumina Assembly) | ecosystem: Environmental > Terrestrial > Soil > Wetlands > Permafrost | place: Sweden... | reverse complement strand
GAGATACTCCTCCCGCTGAGGCGCCCGTCCCGCCACCATCTGCTCGATCTCGGCGTAGCGCTTGGGGTGCAGCGTGGCAAAGGCCAGGTCTTCAAGCTGCCAACGCACCTGCTGGACCCCGAGACGATGGGCCAGCGGGGCGTAGACGTCGAAGGTTTCTTGGGCCGTCCGCCTCTGTTTCCACTCCGGCATTACTGCGAGCGTGCGCATGTTGTGCAACCGGTCGGCCAACTTGATCAGCAACACGCGCCAGTCATCGGCCATGGCCACCAGCATTTTGCGGATAGTGGCGGCCTGTTGGGCTTCTTTGGAGTCGAACTGAAGTCGATCGAGCTTGGTGACTCCATCGACCACATTGGCCACGCCCGATCCAAAGGCCTCAGTAATCGATTCGAGGGAGAGTCCGGTGTCCTCCACCGCATCGTGCAGCAGGGCGGCCGCCACGGTCTGGGAGTCCAGTCCCAGTTCAGCGACGATGGTGGCCACGGCCACCGGGTGGGTGATGTATGGCTCACCGGATCGTCGAAACTGCCCGTCGTGAGCCGAAAGGGCCGCTTTTCCTGCCGCCACAATGATGCTGGTGTCGTCGTCGGGACGGTGCCGGGAGAACTCGGCCAGCAACGAGGCCAACAAATCGTCGAGCGCGCGCTCCCCATCGTCGGTGTGGGGGGTCTTTCCCGTGCCTGCGTCTTTGTCTTTGGGAGTCACCCGGGTCAGGGTCACCATTGCTCTACGCTACCCGACCAGGCACGAAGTCCTGGTCAGCCCCTCACTTATGAGCGCTTGCGCTTGCCTTTGCTCTTGCGAGGCCGGGCCTGGCCCTGACTGCTCCCGCCACCGGATTGACCGGGCGGACGATCGAGCACGGCCGTGCCGCTGGCAGCCGAACCCGGACGAATCGGACCGCTTCGAGGCGCACCCTTCGGGGCCGAACCACCGAGTCGGGTCTGACCGCCGGCCGAAATGCTCATCTGAGTCGCCAGTGCCGCTGCGGCAGCAGGCGACAATGAGCCCGCCCGATCGGTGCGCTTGGCGTTGCGTTGCGCGATGGCGATCCAGCGCGACTCGCGCTCTTTGAGCATGCACAACACGGGGGCGGCGATGAAGATGGACGAGTAGGCCCCACTAAGCAAACCGACGAAGAGGGCCAAGCCGTAGTCCTGCAGCGTGGTCGCCCCCAGCAGCTCGGCTCCCACCAGCAGCACCGCCAGCACCGGGAGGATGGCCACCATAGAGGTGTTGATTGACCGGGCCAGCGTCTGGTTCATCGACAGGTTGATCAGCTGGGTGTACGTGACCCGGCCGGTGGCCCCGATGCCCTTGGTGTTGTCGCGCACGCGGTCGAACACCACGACGGTGTCGTAGAGCGAATACCCCAAAATGGTCAAGATGGCCACCACGGTGTCCGGGGTCACCTGGAAATTGAAGATGGAATAGATCCCGACCGCGACGAGGACGTCGTGCACCATGGCGATGAAGGCGGCCAACGCCATTTTCGGTTCAAATCGGATACTGATGTAAATGCCCACCACAATGAAGAAGATGATGAGCGCTTCAATGGCCTTGTCGGTGATCTGACCACCCCACGTCGGACCGACGTTGGTCTCATTGTTCTTGACGTTTGCAACCGTAGATTTGGTCAACTTGGCCAACGCCACTTCAACCCTGTTCTCGACCGCCGCCCGATCGGCGCTCGAGAGTTTGTTGAGATCGGCTTGCACGTTGAGGTGTTGGTTCTGCCCCGTACCCAAAAGGTCAACGATGGGCGCCGTCAATCCTGCACTTTGGACTGCGTTCACCGCTTGGGTCTGGGTCACACCCGGCGCGGCAATCGTCCACTCGGTGCCCCCCTTGAACTCAATGCCCAAGTTCAGACCACCCCGCAAGATGATTGAGATGATGCCAGCGGCAATGACCAGTGTGGAGATGGTGAACCATGTCCTTCGCCGACCGACGAAATCGAAGGTCGTCTCGCCTCGGTAGAGGCGCTGCAGAGGACCGTGTTTTCCGTTGCCCTTGTCGCGAGTCCGAATCAGGTTTTGTACCGCTTCGTCCACGCCCATGGGCTCGTCATCGAGATCCTCAAGATCGTCCGTGCCCTCTTCGGTGTCGTCGAACTCGGTCATACCGACACCTCCTCTTGCTCAGGCGCAGCGCTCGTCTGATCCTCGGACTTCGACTGCACGGCCAGGCCGCGAGCGATACCGAATCGGCCGGCCTGAGTGAGGCGGTCGTTGCGACCAAGCAGAATCACCAATGGGCGCGTGTAGAACCAGGTGACGCCCATGTCGAGGATGGTGGACAGGCCCAGGAAGAAGGCAAATCCCTTCACGTCTCCGACGGCGACGACATAGAGCACGATGGCGGCGAGGAGGGAGACGAAGTCCGCCGCCCATACGGTGCGCCATGCACTCTTGAAGCCGCGATCGACGCTGGTGCGCACCGATCGCCCGGCTCTGGTTTCATCTTTTAATCGTTCGAAATAGACGATGTACGAGTCGACAGTGATGCCGATAGACACAATGAGGCCCGTGATACCGGCCAGGTCGAAGCTCGGACTGAAGCTTGTATGGCCAAGTGCCGAAATGATGGCCCACAAGAGCGCCGCGGTCAGGGCCAGACCCGAAATGACCACCAGTCCCAATGCTCGGTAATAAATAAGGACATAAATGAGCACCAGGATCAGGCCGGCGATACCAGCGCCGAGGCCAGCTTTGAGCGCCGACTTACCCAACGTCGGCGAGACAGTCTGCGTGGTCAACTGCTTCAGCACCACAGGAAGCGAGCCGAAGTTCAGTGCTTGGGCCAGCTGATCGGCGTCAAGCTGGGTCAGGTTCCCCGAAATCTCGCCCGAGCCATCAAAGGAGGACCAGCTGGCTTGGGTCGGCTGAATGAGCGGGGCCGAATACACCGTGCCGTCGAGTTCAATTCCCAAGAGCTGGTGGAAATTCTCCCGAGATACGTTATCCCAGAGCGTCGAGTTGGCCGGGCCGTTCAGCGTGTAGTTCACGATCCAATTTCCGGTCTGGTCTTGTTCGGCCGTCGCCGACTTGATGGCCTTTCCGGTCATTTGCTCGGGACCCATGACGTAGCGGTATTGGGAGGTGGTGGCCTGGCCACCCGTCGCTGTGACGGCAGGAAGCAAGACATTGCGGTGCGCGTAGTTCGGGGCCGTCGGGTCTGTATTGGTGATGAAGGCAAATCCGGTGTCCGGCGGCACGTTGGCGGCGTTTCCGGTAGTCGTGTTCACGGCAAGGTTGGCTTCAGTGGTGAGCGAAGCCTTGGCACAGGCGGGAAGTGTCTTGTTGCCCGATGTTGGCTTCGGCGGCTTGGGGTCCTTCTTGGTCGCTTTGACCACTTCAAGCGGGTACGCCTCACACAAGACAGGACGGAAATAGAGCCGAGCCGTCTGGCCGATTTGATTCAAGACAACTGAGGCATCGCTCACCCCGGGAATGGACACCGTGATTTGATCGGTCCCAGTGGTGGACACTTGGGCGCCAGACACACCGAGACCGTTCACCCGGTTATTCAAGATGTTGACGGTCTGCTCAAGTTGGGCTTGGGACACCTTGCCTTGGGCCTGGTACACCACCGAGAGTCCCCCGGCCAGGTCAAGACCTAGCTTGGGCGACCACTGCGCCGCGAACACTGCGGCAAATGATCCGAGAGATATGACGATCACGGCGAGGACACTGATTAAGTTGGCGCGCCGCTGGCGCTGATGCACCCGTGACGACTTCGGACTCACGACCGCTTCCTCTTTCCGTCTTTGCCGCCTGAGCCATCGTCGTCATCGTCATCGTCAATGATTGATGAGTCCGTGTCATCAACAACGTCAACAATGCGCTCGACCTTGCGGGCGATGGCCTGGCGGATGAAGACAATGCGAGTCGGTTGGGGCCCGTCCAAGTTGCCATCCGCCTCAGTGCGGCCGGTCAGGAGCGTGTAGCGGTCGCCGTTGATCTCGAGAATCGTGCCGATCACCCCACCAATGGTCTGTACCTCGTCACCTACCTCATAGGCGCTGGTCTGACCGGCTCGGGCTGCCTGTTGCTTGCGCTGCTGGGGCCGAATGAAGAAGAAATAGCCACCCACGGCAATCAGGATCAACGGGAGGAACGTCAGGAGCGACGAAGAGCTCTTCTTGGTGGTGGTGCCAAAAATGAACACCAGTGCGGACAGATGCGTCATGAAAGATCCTTCAACCAGGGGGCGTATGCGAAGGGAAACCCTAGTGCCTGCGCCTCATTCATCCCTGACACTCCCCCACTGCATGACCGACGCAGGAAAACTAGTGCTTTCTGGGTCACCGCAGGGATCGCCACCGCCTCCCGGCAGGAGTAACGGAACCCGCCAACCCCAATTGCGAAGAAATTTCAACCGCAACCGTTTTGCAACCAAGACGCGTCGATCCTGCACCAGCCGAGGTACACCATGACGTTCACAAGCAACAACACCACCTCAAGATGCACGGTCGTTCGGAGGGGGGCGATCACTATTTGAGTCCGATGAAGGGGAACGGGCTCAAATGGGGGAACATTAAGAGGTACGGGGAATAGCGAAGGTGCGCCGGTCATGAACCTGGAGCCGTCGGTCGGAGGAATCCGGGGGAACCGATGGCCGGGGATCGGCGCACCTCTCGCTCCCTTCGGAACGAAGTTCCGACCCACTTTTCCGGCCTAGCCCTCCATCACAGGCACGAAGGCCTAGGCACGTTACAGTGATCACCCTATGAACAGGGTCGTAGACGGTGCTTCTCGTGCGTGAGGGCCGCGTTTCCGTGCTGGTCATCGAGGATGACGCCGACATTCGGGGCCTCCTCCACTCGCTCCTGGAACGTGAAGGCTTCAGCATTACCGAAGCGGATACCGGGCGAGATGGTGTGCGGCTGTTCCACCAAAAAGTGCCTGACATCGTGATCCTCGACGTAGGACTCCCAGATCTTGACGGTTGGCAGGTTCTTGAGCGCATACGTGACATGAGCGATACGCCTGTCCTCATGTTGACCGCACGTTCAACCGACATCGACAAGGTGCGGGGCCTCAATGCTGGCGCTGACGACTATCTGACCAAGCCCTTCAGCCGGGTAGAACTTCTGGCCCGGCTTCAGGCCATCAGCCGACGTCAGGTTGCCCGGAGCCAACCCATCACCTCCTTTGAGGACCTGCAGGTCAGAGTAGACTTCGTGCACCAAGCCGTCACCATTGACGGTGCGTCAGTCGTCCTGACGCCGACTGAATACCGACTTTTGGCCACACTGGTTCGCCACCAGGGTCAGGTGCTCTCACCGGATCAACTGATCGAATTGGCCTGGGACGATCCGACAGGGCTGGCTCCATCGAGAGTGAAGTACGCCATTCTCCGCCTTCGCCGCAAGCTTGGATGGGCCGAACAAGAAGACTCACCCATCGAAACGGTGCGCGGATTCGGCTACCGGTACCGCACCCGGGCGATGTAACAACGTGAGCGCCGCCGAGAAGTCACGGCAATCCTCACTTCCAACCTCGCTTGATCCTGCTGTCCAGGCTGAGATGAAGGGTCACGGTTTCATCCCCGGCTTTTACGGCACGATGCGGACCAGGCTCCCCTTGTTCGCGCTTGAGGCCGTCGTCATCGTCCTCATCGCCCTTGTTCCCTTTCCTTCCGGATCACGCTCCCAAGTCGTCATTGCTGCGGCGCTGTTCTTCGTCATCCTCTCGGCTGCCTTCCTATTGCCCTGGGAGCGCATGCCTGACTACGCATGGCTGATCATCCCGATCGGATTCATGGCCGTGATCGCCCTGATCCGCAATGCCCAAGGCGGCGGTAGTTCCGGGCTTATTACCGTGTTCATCCTGCCCATTGTCTGGCTGGCCCTCTACGGCCGCCGCCTCCACGTCGTGGTGGGACTCATCTGTCTCTACTTAGCCCTTGTCGTTCCGATCATCGTCATTGGAGCACCCAAATATCCGGCCTCCGAATGGCGCCAGGTCATCGCCATGGCAGCCATCACCACGCTGGTCTCGGTGACCGTCCTTTCGGTGGTGTCAAAGAACCGCGCCTACGTGACCGACCTCGTGCAACAGACGCGAATTGCTCGGCGCGCCGCGCTCGATGCCGATCAAGCCCGCGATCGTCTTGAAGCGCTGCTCCGGGCCGCCACTGGAAGCGCCATCATGGGTGTCGATCCCTCAGGCACCGTGACGTTTTTCTCTGCCGGTGCTGAACAGATGCTCGGCTATACAGCGGCCGAAGTGGTCGGCATCCGCTCCATCGCCTACTTCATCGATCCGGCCCAGATCGACGAGCGCCGGCAGACCATTGACTCACTGCGCCGTAATCCGCTCCAACCTGCCGACCCTGAAGAGTTAGCCGAAGTGCCCTGGACCGCCACCCGCAAGGACGGTCAGAAGCGACGCTGCGTCGTCCGGGTGCGTGCCATGCCTACACCGGTAGTTGACGACTCTCTGGGCGTCGAGCGCACCACGCCGGGTCTGCCCCACTCACCCACCCAACCGACGATGGCAGCCAGCTATGTCGTCGTCGCCATCGATGTCACTGAACGCGAAGACCTGGCGGCAGAGCGCGAGCGAATTTTCGCCGTGCAGCGCGAAGTGACGCAATCATTCATTCAGCAGAACCGACGCCTACGTGAGCTCACGCAAATGAAGGATGACGTGGTGGCCACCGTTTCACACGAGCTGCGGACACCGATCACGTCCATCCGCGGCTTCGTCGAGCTACTTCTCGACGATGCTCCCGAACTCACCGAGGACCAAGTGCGCATGCTGCGCACCATTGACCGCAGCTCCGAACATCTCCAACGGGTGGCCGAAGACCTGTTGTCCGATCCGGGGGCGGGTCACGGCCTGAGCGTGGCCTTCGCCGAACTCGATCTGCGTGCGCTGGCCGCCGATGCAGTGGACTCGTTCCAAACCTCAGCCACCACGGCTGGAGTCACCATCGATCTGAACTCGGGTCCCGAGGTCAAGGTGTTCGGTGACCCCACCCGCCTCCATCAACTCATCGGGAACCTGTTGTCCAACGCCATAAAGTTCTCGCCACGCGGTGGCCAGGTGCAGGTAGCGGTTGATTCGGTTGACACCTTCGCACGGGTCCAAGTGCTCGACGAGGGGCCGGGCATCCCCGAATCCGAGCGCCCGCAATTGTTCGAACGCTTCTACCGCCTGGCCTCAACCACCGAATCTGGCGTACCAGGCACCGGTCTCGGCCTGGCTATCGCCAAGTCGGTGGCCGAAGCCCATGAAGGATTCCTCGACATTGTCGACACGCCGGGGTGGTCCACGACCTTTCGAGTCTTCTTGCCGCTCAAGCAGAACGCCGCACCTGGCGTGCACCCCGGCGAGCACCCGGCCGCCACCTCAATGACGGCCTAACTATGAATTGAAAAGAGTCGAGCTTCCGCTCGGCGGTGTTATGCCGATATGGGACCAAGCCCGCAAAGTGGGCACCCGTCCCCGAGACGTGCGCTGGATCAGTCCGCATTGCAGCAGAAACGGTTCGTAGGCGTCTTCAATCGTGTCGGATTCTTCGCCCACACACTGAGCCAACGTCGTCAGACCTACCGGCTGACCGCCAAAGCGGTCGCACAGCGTGATGAGGATGGCCCGGTCAACTTTGTCCAGTCCGAGAGCATCTACCCCGAAGAGATCGAGTCCCTCGCTCGCCGTCTCCCCATTTATGGATCCGTCACCCCGCACTTCAGCGAAGTCACGCACCCGCCGCAGCAGGCGATTCGCGACCCGGGGCGTGCCGCGGGCCCGCTCGGAAATTCGAGTCGAACCGTCGACATCAATCTGCACCTGCAAGATCCGAGCCGATCGCTCCACGATGGCTCGCAAGTCTTCTGGCGCATACAGGTCCAGCCGGCCAACGAAACCGAATCGGTCACGCAGCGGACCTGACACGAGTCCCGTGCGAGTCGTTGCTCCGACCAAGGTGAATTTCGGGAGGTCCAATCGGATGGAGCGAGCCGTTGGACCCTTCCCAATGAGGATGTCGAGTTTGGAATCCTCCATGGCGGAGTACAACATTTCTTCAACGGACCGATGTAAGCGATGGATCTCATCGATAAAGAGCACATCGCCGTCTTGGAGGTCCGTGAGCAGCGCGGCGAGATCGCCGGCCCGAGTGAGCACTGGTCCTGAGGTAATACGGAATCCGGCACCCATTTCCGTGGCCACGATCCCGGCTAACGACGTCTTGCCGAGTCCAGGCGGACCGGCAAACAGCAAGTGATCAACTGGTTGGTGTCGCTGACGGGCCGCTTGCAGCACAATGCTGAGGTGCTCCACCAGTTGGGCTTGTCCCACAAACTCGTGCAGTGAACGAGGGCGGAGTCCAGCCTCTTCCACCTCTTCTACTGGGTCAGCCGCCACTGGTGCCACGAGTCGGGGTTCAGCACCTTGCGCATCATCGTTCGTCGCCAACACCTCGCGGCGGGCCCGAGGACTCACCGGCTGGCCAACTCCCTCAAGGCGAGGCGAAGCATCTCTTCCACACCCACATCGTCGCGCAACCCGTCCAGCGCACCTCGGATTTCATCGGGCGCATATCCGAGCTCGCTCAGTGCAGCCCGAGCCTCCGACCTCGAAGTCCGAGTCGTTCGAACCGTGCCGTCGCTCAACAGCCCGTGTTGATCCAAGGAAAGATCGGGGAGATCGAGTCGGCTCTTCAGCTCTATAAGCAGTCTGGCCGCGGTCTTGCGGCCGACGCCGGGAACGGTGCACAGCGTTTCGAGATCGTCTTCGAGGACCGCAGTGGAGAGGGATGCGGGCGACAACACGGCCATGATGGCCAGTGCCAGTGCAGGCCCAACACCATGGGAGCCCAGAAGTACTTCAAAACACCGACGCTCGTCGTCGTGGATGAATCCGTACAAGACGATGGCATCCTCACGAACGTGGGTGTGGATGAACAGAGTGACTTCGGCCTTTGTGCCCTTAGCCATCAGTGTGGCCGCGGTCGAGGGCGTCACGGTGACCCGGTACCCCACGCCGGCCACATCGAGAATTACCTCGCCATCGGCTGATCGCAGCACCGCAGTTCCTCGCAAGAGACCGATCACAGCGCACTCCTTTCCTTAGATATGGCGGCTCCCACCGCACGCCGCAAGGGAACCGTGGTCAGATGGCACACAGCGAGCGCCAACGCATCGGCCACGTCGGGTGGACTTGGAGGCGTGGCCAGACCCAAGACGCTGGCCACCATCCGTTGTACCTGATCCTTGGTCGCCGCTCCGTAGCCGACCAGAGCTTGTTTCACTTCGTTCGAGGTGTACTGAGCGACCTCACAACCGGCTTCCTCGGCCGCCACTAAGGCGAGGCCGCTGGCCTGACCCACCGACATCGCGGTCTTGACGTTGACCTGAAAGAACACTCGCTCGACGGCCACGACTCGAGGCGAAAGCTCGGCCACCAGTGCTCGCAGCTCGGTGTGCAGGATCAGCAGGCGTTCAGGGAGCGGTGCCTTGGGGTCCGTTTCGATGACCCCAGCGGCATGGGCCTTCAGCGTGCTGTCGCCTTCATCGCGCCCGACCAGCCCGTAGCCACAGCGTGAAAGTCCCGGATCAATTCCCAATACGAACATGCGTTCGCAGCGTAGCCCGACTCAGGCACAAAAGGGCGGATTCCGCTACGAGTACCAGCCCAAGACGTCCACCACCACATTCGTAGTGCCGTTGTGGTTGTAGATGGAGATGGTTCCGGTCGAACTCATCGTGGCCACCACCAGATTTGCTGTGTTCTGGCCGCTCACCAAGTTGAGGTCGGATACCGCAGGCGACGGCAGAGTATTGGGGAATACCGTCAGGTAGGTCGAAGCCGTCGGCTGCACGCCAGTCACGTTGACCACCACTGCCGTGGCCCCCGAAGCGGGAATTCCGGCCAGACCAGCGACATGGACGTTCAAAGTTTGTCCTGGTCCTATTGGCATTCCTGAATCGGAAGGCCCATTGCATTGGGCTGCCGGGCCACTGAGCAGCGAAGGATTTGCCAGCCTGGTGTCGCAAATACGCACCGGCGCCACTTCAGCGCTGAATTGGGCCCCAGTGCCGTTGGCGGCGGTGTAGTAACCCGACACATCGACAATGACATCGGCCGATGCCGAGCTGAAAATTGTGATCTGGCCCGGTTTGGCTCCCCCGACCGATAGTGGCACGACCACCCGGTTCGATTTGGTCTGCCCAGCTTGATAGTTCACATTGGACGCCCCCGGTTGACTCGAACCTTCCGGGAACACCGTGAGGTACCCGGCCTGCGCCGGATTCGTTACCGTGACGTTGAAGACCGCCGCCGTGGCCCCAGCAGGGATGCCATCGAGGCGGGCCACTCCAGCCACTTGCACGTTCAGGGAACCATTGGGTGGGAGCGTTTCGCCTGCATTACCAGAGCCGTTGCATTGGATATTGGGAGCGGACAGCGTTGATGGATTCTTCGGCCTGGTGTCGCAGATACGTACCGGCGTGCTCAAGGGGACGTACAGCCCTGCGCCCGGTCCCCCACTCGCCGTGGTGTCTACATACCCTTCGACGTCTACCACCACATTCGCTTGGGCCGAAGAGTAAATCGAGACGCCTCCGGCACTGCCGGTGCCCACTTCGACGAGGTTTGGCACCGTTTGACCGGGCCGGTAATTGATATTGGAAGCAACAGGCTGAGTGGTGCCGGTGGGGAAGACAGTGGCGTATCCAGCTGCCAGCGGTCCTACGACAGTGACATTGAGGATGACGGCCGTGGCGTCAGCTGGAATGCCGAAGGAACCGGCCACATTCAGGTTCAAGGTTCCGTGCGCGGCAATCGTGCTGCCCGCATTGGCCACTCCATTGCACTGATTGGCCGGAGCTGAGTTGAGCATGGACGGATTTCCTGGCCTGGTGTCGCAGATCCGAACTGGCGTCATAGGGCTATAGGGACCCGGCACGACAGGGACCACGCCGGTGGTCGGGTCGAGGGGCACCACTTCACCGGAGGATTGATTGGCATTGCTTCCCACCCCTAAACACCCGTCAGCGCTGGCACATGCTGCGCCCAGCAGTGGTCCGGCACCCGAGATATTTTGCACACTCGCTCCGATCGCTGGCTGACCAGTGACCGGGTTGAGCAGTTCAGTTGCGCCCGCCTCTTGCGCACCGGACGCACTGGCGCCAAGAGCCAAGCAGGTAGAGGTCGACAGACAGGCCACAGAATTGGGCAGGACATCGATCTGCTGGACCTTTTGACCGGTGGCTATTTCGCCAGTGGTTGGATTGAGCGGCACGGCCCACCCGGTGATGCTTCCTTGCTCCGCGGAAATGTTCTGCACTAACCCTACGGCCAAGCATTGGCTCGTCGAGTTGCACGCAACACCTTCGAAGTATTCGATCCCGGGAACAATCTGCACCTCGGCGGCAATGGCACCGGTTGTTGGATTGAGCAGGACGGATATCGCGTCGCCGCTGAAATCGGAGCCGACGCTCAGACAGTTCGAAATTGACTGACACGTCACTCCGCTGAAGTCCTCAACTAGGGCAATTGCTTGCACGCTTTGGCCGGTAGCGAGCTGGCCCGTGGTCGGGTCTAGCGGTACGACTACACCACCTGTGCCGCCAGGGTTGACCCCAACGCCAAGGCATTGTGCGCTCGAATCACAACTCACGTCGGTCAAAGAACCTGTGCCAGCGAAGTAGTGAACCGCTCCAGTTGCTGCACCGGTGGTGGGGTTGATCGTCACGGCGGCGCCCAAATTTCCATTGCTATTGGTTCCCACGGCGACACAAGAAGTCGGTGCCGTACAGGCGACGGATGAAAGTTGAATGTTCGAGAGAGTCTGGACGCTTTCACCCGTGGACACTTCACCCGTTGCCGGGTCAAGTGGTGCCGCCAGGGCGCCCAAATTGAACGACTGGGCGATGCCTACACACTGCGTGGAAGTGGGACAGGCGACCGCATCAAAGGCGTTTGTTCCCGCAATGTTCTGTAAGGCCGCGGCAGAGGCAGGACTCGCGGTCGCCAGTACGCCCACGGCGAGTCCGGAAAACATGGCGACCGCCACCAGCAGCAACGCTCGAGCGGTTGTTGCCCGGGCGTTACTCATCGAACGGAGTTTGGCCCTGGACATCCGTTCGCTCCCTCAAGGTTCGGTTTGGCGGCGTTGCTACCAATACCAGCCAAGCACACAAGGATCGTTGACTGCGTTCAGATCTCTTCCGGGAGAAAGGTTCTGCGATCCGCCCCGGCGCTAACCCTCAAATGCCGCCAATACCGCATCGTCAATTTCGGCGTTCATGTGCACGGCCTGGACGTCGTCGTGATCGTCAATCGCCTCAAGCATGCGGAGCACTCGTTTTGCGTCCCCTTCGTCGGGAACCGGAATCGTTGAGGTGGGCTCAAGAGAGAGATCGACTGATTCGGGAGTCATGCCAGCGTCGTCTAGGGCGTGGCGCACGGCCTCGAGATCCGCTGGCGCACAAGTCACGATCCAATGTTCCCCGTTGTCGGAGAGGTTCTCCGCCCCACCCTCCATGGCCACTTCCATGACCTTCTCCTCATCGAAGGAGAGGGGAACACTCACAATGCCCTTGCGCTCAAACTGCCAGCTCACTGCTCCAGGCTCGGCCATTGATCCACCGTTGCGGCTGAAGAGATTGCGAACTTCTGCTCCGGTGCGGTTCCGATTGTCGGTCAGGGTTTCGACGATGACGGCAACGCCTCCGGGTGCGTATCCCTCGTAGTTGATGGCTTCGTAGCGCACGCCTTCGAGTTCACCAGTGCCCCGCTTGATCGCCTTTTCAATGGTGTCCAGCGGTACGGACACACTTCGAGCTTTTTGATACATCGAACGAAGGGTGGCGTTTGAGTCCATATCGCCTCCACCCTCACGGGCGGCCACCTCGACCTGGCGGATGCATTTGGCAAAGACTTTGGCCCGCGCTTTGTCCTGGGCTCCCTTGCGATACTTGGTAGTCGCCCATTTCGAGTGACCCGACATGTTCCTCCCTCGGAGACTGGGAGGCCGATTGTATAGGGGCAAAACCCACCCAAT
>Ga0182030_10019239_pt1 | contig 13023 bp, 5 predicted proteins | sample 812S3MmetaG_FD_121299 | JGI IMG/M metagenome (GOLD analysis project Ga0182030, IMG submission 121299) | Permafrost microbial communities from Stordalen Mire, Sweden - 812S3M metaG (Illumina Assembly) | ecosystem: Environmental > Terrestrial > Soil > Wetlands > Permafrost | place: Sweden... | reverse complement strand
TCACCGCCCAAGTCTTCTCGAACGAAAGCGACATTCACGCCGACGTGACGCTCGACGCCGGCTGATCACTGCGCCACGGTCACCTGGTAGGTCACCGTCACCTGTGCGCCTGCGGCAAGGGAGCCGGAGAAAGTCCATTGCAGCGCACCCTGGCCGCCCGCCGGGGGCGCCGTGGTCACGCTGCATGCCGTCAATCCGGTGGGCAGCGCCCCAGGACATTGCGCCTTCACGAAGCTGGTGAACGCCGGCGTCGAGTCGTCCACCACCACCGTGCCGAGCGGAACGCTGCCGTCATTGGTGAACGTCAGCTGATATTGCAGGGTCTGACCCGGCAGCGCCGAGTTGCTCGTGCCATAGGCGCCGCCCAACGTCAGGTTCTGCACCTGCTTGACCAGGGGCGTACCGCCGCCCACCACGACCGTGGTCGTATCGGCCAGCGTCATGACGCCATTCGCCGGTGCCGCGCCGCCCGAGTAGACGAGCGTCGCACTCACCGTCGCCCGGTTCTGAGCACCGGTCGGGGCCGTTGCCGGCGCGAATTCCTTCACCAGCACACAGACCGCCTGGCCCGCGGTGACGCCGATCGGCGCCGTGATGGCCGGGTCGCCCGCGGCGAATACCCCGCTGCAGGCGGCGTCAAGAAACAGCTGCTCGCTCCAGCCGGCGAGCGCCGGCGACGCCGCCGCGGTCACCGTGAAGCTCACGCTGCCCGCGCTGCCCGCCGTGAACGTGTGCGGATAAAAGACCGTGCCGCCGGCCTGGACGGTCTGCATCCCGGTCGGCGCGAACGCGTTCGCCGGCACGAGACCGAACGCGAGCCCGGTGTAGCCCACACCGGAGCCTGGGGTGAATGTCACCGCCGGTCGCCCATAGGAGCCACCGCTGGTGCCCGCACTGCCACCCGTCGCGACGTCCCCGGCCGGCGCGGTCGGCATGACGGTCACGGTCGTACCCACGACCGAGTCCGGCAGCCACAGCAGCGCGGTGCCGTTGCCGGCAGTGGTTGCCGTCGCCACCGGAGCTCCGCCCGCCACGGCCGTGACCGCCACGCCGCCCAGGGCTGGTTCCCCGCCGTTGCGCACGCCGTCGTTGGCCGTCCCGCCCGCCGCGCCCGTGTCCGCGAACACGGTAAGCGCGGCGCTCGAGCCGTTGAACAACCCAAAGTCGACCGGCAGGCCCGCGTTCGCCGCCGTCGAGATGATCACCATCCCCGTCGGGTTTTGCGTGCCCAGCCAGCCAGCCGGCACATAGGGCGTGAGATTCCCGAGCGTGGCGCCGTTGCCCAGGACGACGCAATACGTTCCGGTGGCCAGCGCTGGCAACGTATAAATGCCAGTCGAGGAATTGACCGCGGCGGCGGCCAACGCCGGGGACTGGCAGGCGCCGGCGGAATACGTCGCCATTTTCACGTAGAGTCCGGAAATCCCGGTACCGGTCTCGCCCGCATCCGGCGAGCCGTTGTGATTCGCATCGGCGTATACCGCACCCGACACTATATAAAGAGGGGTCAGCGTGACACTGCCGTTGCCGCCGGCGCTCCCGCCCGGATCCGGACCCGCCCCGGTGTCGGCCACGTCGCCGACACCCCCCGCGCCGCCGCCGCCCGACACGGCAAATGAGGTGACCGCGGCCGCAGCGCACGACGCGCCGGCGCCGACGACGACGCCGCTGGCGGCGCCCGATTGGTCCGGGTGAACCGGGCCGCCCACGCCGCCCGGACAACCGCCGCCCCCGCCGCTGCCGCCCCCGCCGTCGGAGGTCATCCCAGGAAAAGCCCCGACGGCCCCCGCGCTGCCGGCCCCGGCCACCAGGGCACCCTGCGCCGTCGAGCTCTGGCCTGGATTGGCCGTCGAATTCCACGACCCACCCTGACCGCCGCCGCCGCCGCCGGCGATCAGCACCGGTGCGCCGGCCACCAGCACTTCGCTGGCGCCGCCGCCGCCGCCGCCGCCGCCCGACCAGCCGGAACAGCCCGCCTCCCCGCCGGCACCCCCCGCGAGTCCGCCGCTCCCGCCGCCGCCGGCCCCCTCCGACGTCGCGCAGGCGTGGCCGAAGTTCGACGTCCACCCGAAGCCGCCGCCCCCGCCGACCGTCACGGTGATGACCGTGCCCGCGGGCGCGAGATACACACCGCTGGCCGTCGCGCCGGCTCCGCCGTTGCCGCCGGCGCCGTTCTCGTCGGCACCGCCGCCGCCGCCGCCGGCGCCGGTCGCCGTGATCTGAATGCCGCCGGCGCCCGCGGGAACGACGTAGGTCTGCGCACTGCCGGTGTAATTGAACACGCTCTGCGCCGTCGCTGACTGGATGCCCGCGAGACCCAACAGAAGTACCAGGCCTGACAGTTTCATTTCATCACCGCCGCATTGGCCGGCAGTGCCTCGGCGTTATTCTTGGGCTTGAACAGGTTCTCGTCGAACTTCACGCGCAGGCGCAGATAAAACTCCCGCTGCGTGTAGTCCTCGCTCGCCAGATCCTGATCGCGGAAACCCGTCAGGTTGTAGCCGATGGATAGCCACATGTTCTTCACGACCAGGTAGCCCACCTCGCCGCCCACGGCCTGCTGGTGGCTGTTGCCGATGTCGCCCGTCTCGATGAAATACTGCAGACCCACGTCCCAGCGGCTGTTCAAGTCCCACACCGAACGGCCGCCCACGATCTGCGCGGTGTAATAACTCGTGATGCCATTGGTGAAATCCGCCGCCCGCTTGATCCCATAGCGCCCGTTGATCACCCAGTCCGGCGAGATCTGATAGTTCACGTGGGTCGAGAAGATGTCCGCCGATTCGTCGACGTCGAGTCCCGTGCCGAGCGTGCCGTTCAAGCTGCGTTTGTGCTCCACCCACGCGAGCGCATTCCACACGTCGTTGTCCACCGGACGGTAGGCGAAGCCGAGCTGCTCCTGGCGCAGGTAGATCGACCCCGTGCCCGGGGTCAGCGACAGCTGCTCGTTGTAGATGCCGCGGGCGAGACCCGTGATGTCCGCGTTGATCTTGAGCGCCGCCCCGACGCTCGACAGCCAGGTCTGGGCAGTCTCCGACTGGCTCCACTCCACGCGTGTCGACGCCTTCCAATTCTGGCTGCCCGTCCATTGCAGGGCCGCGGTGAGGGCCTTCGCCGTGTCCGTGACCACGCCCGAGATCGGGTGCACTTCCTGCAGGCTGGTCGACAGCCCGAGGCCCGGCACCAGGGTCCACAAATTGCGCAGACCCACCGCCGCCTGCGCGTCACGCCCGTCGATGCCGTCGCCCAGGCGGTATTCGTCGAACATCTTGCCGTCTTTCATGTACGTGGTGTCGATGCCCACCACCGTCAGGTCGTTCTGCTGTCCCGCGTTCAAGGCGTAGTCGCCGCTCAGGGAATCGCTCGTCTGGTGGGTGGCGTAGAACTTGGTCTGCGGCGCGAGCTGGTAGGTCGCGCCCAGCGTCGTGTCCTTGAGCGTCGGGTCGTCCACCGACTGCTCGTACTGCGCGAACATCGTGGCGCGCGGCAGCCCCGGCACCGGCGTGTCCACCCGCACGCGGGCGCTGGTGAACTCCGTCGGCACGCCGCCGATCGCGAGCGCCTGCGTCGCCACCCCGTTGGAATCCGCATGCCGCACGCCCGCCGTCACCTTGATCTTGTAGGGCAGCGTGTGCTCGAACGCGATCGACTCGCCCTCGCGCCGGCCGCCGCCGGGGATCGCCTCCGGCACACCCACCACAGGAATCGACAGCGGGCTCTGGATGCTATTGCCCGCGGTGGTGGTCTTGATCGCCTCGATCAGCAGCCGGTTCTGCGCGTCGAAGGCGGCGCTCACCTTTGCGCCGTATTCCGAGGCGCCGGCCGTGTACGTCGAACTCGCGTTGTCGAAGCTCGCGTCGGTCTGCACCCCATAGATGCGCGCCTGAACCTTGTCGTCGGTGTGCTTGAGCTCCAGGCGGTGCGCACCGCCCGTGCCCGCGAGGTCCGATGAGGACTCGGCCGCTTCGCCGACCACCGTGGTCCCCTTGTTCGGCGCCCACAGGAAATTCGCGCCGCCGAGCGTCTCCCGGCTCACCGGGTTCGAGTCGCGGATCGCCGTGCCGCCCACCGTGAAGTCGCTGGTGAGTTTCTCGCGCGCGTCGACGCCGCCCACCCAATAATTCGGTCCGCCGGAGTTTACCTCGTACACCACCCGGATATAGATCGGATTCAGGTTCGGATCCAGACTCGGGATCGATGCCTTGAACAGGATCTGGCCGCTGAACGGCTCCACCGCATAGTCGGTGAACTGCGAGAGCGGCGTGTCCGCCAGCACCAGCGAGGGCTGGTTGCGGTCGCGCGTGATGATGTCGACGCGCTGGCTGTTCAGCACCGGATTGCGCTGGCTCAGCTGATAGGGTCCCGAGGTGCCGTTCGCCGGCAGTTCGTCGATGACCTGCGTCGAGCTCGTGTAACTCGCGAAGCCCTCGAAGGTGAAGTTGCCGTCCTCCACGTGGGTCTTCACGCCGTTGAGCGCGCGCGTGTATTGCGTCAGCACGCGCGCCGGATTGTCGCTCTGGGTGCTGTAGTCGCCGTACACCCCATAACTCGTGCCATGGTCGATGCGCACGTACAGCTTGCCCGTCGACTGGGCGTCGAAGCCCTTCACCGACGAATCCCCGTACACCGGATAGAACTGATCCGGCTGGATGTCGCGGAACAGCGGCACATCGTTCGGCTTGTCCGAATCGAACGACATCGTCAACAGGTCCGAGCCCAGGATCTTGCCCTTCAAGAACAGCGAGGCACGGCCCGCGACGCTGCCTTTGCCGTCATCGAAGCTCGCACTCGCACTCTGGATCTCGCGTTCGAAGCTGTCGCCGCTCTGCGATTGCACCAGCGAGCTCGGCGACAGATTGTGCAGGCTCAACACCCCTTCCGCGAAACCCGCGGCGATCATCGGCCGCAGGTTCGGCATGAACGTGATCGAGGCCTCCGCCCGAACCTTGCCGCCCGACACCTTGAGCAGCGACCTGCCCGCGAGCGAAGGCGGCAACAGTTTGAAATGAGCCACGCCGCCCTCGATGAACACCTGCGTGCCCGGCTCCTTCGGGTCGAGGTCCGGCGTCTGCCACTCGCCCAGCGACGCTTCGAGGGTGATCGCGGTGCGCGCGTGCACCGGAATACCGCGCTCGTCCTGCAGTTCCACCGTGACGTCCACCGGCGTCTGCACGTCCGCGCTGCCCTCCGCGGGCGCCGTCAGGGCAATCTTCGCCAGCGGCCCCGGTGCCAGCAGATGCAGCGTCTTCGAGCCCCGCGTGTTGCCGAACGAGTCCACCATCGTCAGCACCAGCGTGTTCTCGCCCGGGTCGAGGTCCACGCCGATGTATTCCCAGGCGGTCACGCCGCGACTCTCCAGGCTGCTGCGCTCACCCACCTGATCGAGGCCGATCTCGCGGCCGTTCACCGCGAGTTTGAGCTGCGCACCGTACGCCCCCTTCACGCGCACCCGCGTCTGCGCCATCGTGACGATGCCGCCGTCGATCAGATTGAGGAAATCGAGCGACGGCGAGAGCCGCGGCAGCAGCGTCTCCAGAGAATCCGGCAGCACCGCGCCACGCGCCGCCCCCGGCGCAATCGCGCCCGCGGCCGCAGCGGCGCCACCCCCGCCGCCGGACGCGGCGCCGCCCCCACCGTTCGCACCGGCGTTCGCCGCGCTGCGCTGACCGATGACGCCGCTCGCCGCGAGCGTGCGTGGATCCGCCACCGCCGTCGGGTTCAGCTGGATCTGCGAGGTCGCCGCCGTCGTGATTTCCTGACGCGCATCTTTTTGCGCGAGCTTTCGCGCCGAGAGGTCCGCGCGCAGCCCATCGCTGCACCCGCTCACCGCGAAGTCGGCCTTCTGCAGTTCGCCATTATGCAGATCCACGAAGCGGCTGCCGGCATCCCGGGCATTGCGGTTGTCGAGGATCTCGAGCCTGGCGCCGGGCGGCAGCGTCGTCGCATCGAGCTTCGCCACGTGCGTGCGCGGCGTGAGACCGTACAGGCTGTACTTGCCCTCGATGTCCGTGACCGCGTACGTGCCGTCGTCCAGGTAAATGCGCACGCCCGGAATGCCCGGCTCCGCGTCGTTCTGCACACGGTCCGCGTTGCAGTCCGCATACACCTTGCCGAACACGTAGGCCGAGGTCGACAGAGCGCTGTCGCTGCTCACTTTGACGGTCACGCTGGCCAGATTCGACTGCGTCGCGCCGCTCACCGCGACCGCCGTGTTCGTTCCGCTGCCCGATTGGGCGGCCGGTCCGATGCGCACGCGGTAGGTGAGCAGGGCCTGCGTACCCGGCGCCAGCGTGCCCACCCCGAAGACGAGCGCGGGGCCCGCGCCGCCCACGGGATTGGTGAGGGGCACTGCGTTCAGGCGGGAGCTGCCCGACACGTACGCGAAACCGATGGGCAGCGCATCGTTCAGCACGATACCGGGCAGCGCGATGCCGGTGTTGTTGCTCACGGTCACGGCATAATCCACGAAGTCGCCCAACGCTGCCGTCGGCTTCGACGCAAGCTTCTGCACGTAGAGGCCGCCCGCGGCCCCGCTGTCGAGCGGGATGTCGACGGTGAGGGCGCTGCCCATGGTCGTGAGCGTGAACTGACCCCCATACGAGGCCGGCGCGCTGATGTTGCGGCCGGGCGGCAGCAACCCCGGCGGCAGTTTCGAGGGAAACACCAGACCGTTCGGCGGCGTGACGACGATCTTATAGCTGCTCGCGGGCACGAAAGGGAAGCTGTAGCTGCCGTCCACCTGCGTGACCACCGGGTTCGGCGCGGGCGTGACGCCGTCCCCGGCGAACACCGCGGCGGCGGCGCCCGAGTGGCCGCCGTTGCCGGCGCCGGACACGTCGACGAGTTCCACCGTGGCGCCCGCGACCGGTGCGTTGGTCTTGCTGTTGAACACCGTGCCCGAAGGGTCGATCAGGACGGCGGCGCTGGTGGTGGTCACACCGCAGCCCGACAGGGTCGCGGTTACGCGATCGTTCGGCAGCACCTCGAGAATGCCATCGCCCGCGGCCACGACATGCACGGCCGCGCTCGCCGTCGGCACCGAGGGCAGGATGCGGAACATCCCCGTGTTCGGCGCCGTCTCCGTCGCCGTGTACATTTCGATGTCGCCCGTGAGCGTGCTCGTCAGAGTGATCGGATGGGTCACCACGACGTCCGGGTTCGTGTTGCAGGCCGCCGCGTTGACCTGCACATAGAGCGGCGAGGCCAGCACCGCCTGCTGGGTCGGCGTCGCATAGGTGCTGGTGGTGTAGAACCGGATCGTCGGCGCGAGCGCCGGCAGCGACAGCTGCACCGGATTCGAGCTCACGGTCGCGTTCGCGCCGAGCGCGAAGAAATCCGCGTATCCCACGTTCGACAGCGTACCGGCCGCGTTGGCGTTCACCGTCACGGTGAACGAGCCGGCGAGCGATGCGGCCGCCGCGAGGCTTGGGGCTGCGAAGGCCACGCCGTCGACGCCGGTGCCGGTCCCGAGCGACGGCGTCGTCGAATACAAGTTGAGCGGATCGCCGAGCCGGTGATACAGCAGCTGCGCTCCCGGCGAGATTGCCGTCGCGCTCGCGAACGTGGTGTTTGCCGGTATCGCGTCGCGCACCACCACCAGCGAGGTGGCGATGCCGTTGACCGACACCGCGATCGGCCCCGCGACGCCCAACCCGCTGTTCGTCGCACTCAAGGTGTAGGTGAGCAACGCGTTCGGCACCGGCGCCGTGCTCGAGGCGCTCTTGGTGAGCACGATCGCCGGGCCGTTCACCACGTTGACCGTGTCGATGTTGGAGGCGGTGGCACCCTGCACCTGGCTCTTCGCGGTGAGTTTCAGCTGCGCCGCCTCCCCCGCCGTGGCCGACGCGGGCATCGTCCCCACCAGCAGCAGGTTCATCGCGGCGCCCGGCGCGAGCGTGAGCGTGGCGCCGCCGGCCAGCACCGGTTCGCCGGGATCGGCGATGCCGTTGCCGTTGGCGTCCTCGACCACCTCGAGGCCTGTCGGCGCAACGCTGCCGCCCGCCACGCTGAAGCTGAGCGCATAGGCGGTGGCGACGTTGCCCGTGTTCGTGAGCGTGTGGGGCAGCGCGAAGGTGTTGCTCGGGGCGACGTTCAGGGTTTGGTTGTTGGTGAGCGTCAGGGCCTCGAGCGGCTGGACTACCACCGCCACCGTGTTCGACGTCAGCCGCACGCTGAGGCCCGACGTGCTGTCCACGTACGAGCCGGTTGCCGTGTTGGTGATTGCCGTGCCGGCGGCCGGCGGTGCTCCCCAGGCAGCGCGGGTTCCGAGCGCCGCTGTCATCAGGATGAGAGAGAGCGCAACGCCGCGGAAAGTCTTGAAGTTGCGCTTGGGTTGCATGGCGTTGGCCGCCGGGCGCCGGGAGGATCCGTCCTCCCGGCGCCAGAGGGCCAGGGGCCTACTGTTGTATCTTCACGCCGAAGCTGAGCACCGCACTCTGTCCCGGAGTGAGGGTGCCCACGGTGGCCGTGACCGTGCCGGCCGCGCCCACCGCCGGGGTCGGCGGCGTGATCGTACCCACCGTCACGACCGGTGCCGTGAAGAGCGTCGTATACGCCGGCGTCGCATCGGAGACCGTCACGGCCGTGGCATTCGCCGAGCCCGCGTTGGTCACTGTGATCTGATACTGGATGCAGGCACCTGGCACCGCTCCCGTGGTGACCGTGGTGGCGGCGAAGCCGCCCGTCGGCGTACCCGAGCAGGCCGCATCGAGCCCCTGCGCCTTGACCAGCGTGACGTTGCCCGCGATCACCGTGGTGCTGTCTGACGCGGCGGCCGCGGCGGGGGCGGTCGTGCTGTAGCTGCCGTTGACCGTGGTCGCCGTCAGCGTGGTCGTGTCGACCACACCGGCCGCTGCGCCCGAGGGTGCCGTCACCTTGTCGAACACCGTGATCGACTGGCCCGGCGCGAGGCCGGCCGCGAGGGCGGGAATGCCCTGCAGGCCCGTCGCTGGAATGACCGGATCGGTGGCATCGAGCACGCCGTTGTTGTTGGCATCGTAATAGGCCACCGAGGTCCAGCCGCTCTGCGAGTTCACCGCGGGCAGCGTGATCGTCGAGAGCGTGCCGTTGCCTTCCACCACGTTGCCGGTGTTGGTCAGCGTGTGGCTGTACACCACCGAACCGCCCGAGTAGATCTGGCCCGTGTTGTTCGGCGTGAAGGTCAGCGAACGCACCGCACTCACCACCACCGCGTCGTGCAGGGTGTCCTGCGCGCCGGTGGCTGGCGACAGGGCGCGGAAGTACAGATCCGTGGTGCCGGCCGCGAAGCCCGCCGGAACCGAGACCACGGCGCAGAACGTCGCGTTGGCGCCGGCGTTGATCGTGCCCGTGTTGGAGAGTGTCGCACCCGTGGTCGCACAGGTGCCCCCGCCGCCGTCAGCCTTGAAGGTCACGGTCCAGCCGGCGGGCAGCGTCGTGCTTGCGAAGGTCGAGACCGTGCTCGCGCCCAGGTTGTAGGTGTCGGCAATCGGACCCGTGTTGTTCGCCACCACCGTGAAGGTGGTTGACGTGTTCGGGTTGGTGGTGTTGGTCACCTGCGCGCCCGCTTCCGGACCGGGGCCCACACCTTTGACGCCCGAACCGCCCAGCGGCGCGTTGCCGGTGAGATCCACCGTCGCGGCGGTCAGCGCGGTCAAGGTGTCGGCCGCCGTCATCGAAACCGTCGGGGTCGCCGTCGAGGTCGCCGTCTTATTAACCGCGAACGGCCCCGTTCCCGCCGCATTCGCGGGCAACACGGCCTTGACCACCACGTTGTACGCCGCACCCGCGGCCATCGGTCCCGTGTCGGGGATGCCGTCGCCGTTGGTGTCGATCAGCGGTGTCACCCCGTCCGACTTGTAGAGCACGAAGCTCGTGCCCGTGGGGAAGTTGCCCGCCGACAGCGTGATGTTGAAGGTGTCGGTGCCCGTGCCCTTGTTGGTGATGATGTTGGTGAAGGCCACCGAACTGCCCGGATTCGCCGAGGGCACCGTGGCGCCGGTGATGTTGACGGCGGCAACTTGCGAGACCGTGAAGGGCACGACGTTCGACGTCGCATTCCCGGTGCCGCCACCGCCGTCGCTGTACGTCACCTGCGCCTGGTTGTTGATTGCGCCCGGCGCCGTGGCCGCCGCGACCATCACCTTGAAGCTGATCGTGCCCGAAACCCCCGGGGCGACGCCCGCCAGGATCGCCGTCACCGTCCCGCCCGAAAACGCATAGGTCAGCGTGTTGGGCGTCGTGCCGTAGGTGGCGCCGGAGGTGTCGTTCAGGGCGGTCGCGCCCGTCACGCTCCACAGACCGGAGTTCGCGACCTCGGTGAGACCGGCCGGTATCGCGTCCGTGATCTTGACCGCGGTCGCCGTGCTGTTGCCCGTGTTGGTGTAGGTCAACGTATAGGTGTAGGGACCCGAGCCCGGGGCGCCCGTGCTGACGCTCACCGCCTTGGTGAGTGTGATGACCGCATTCGCCGTGACCGTCGTGACGTCGTTCAGGCTCTGCGTGACCGTGGCCGTCAGCGTGCTGGTGCCCGTGACCGTCAGGGTGTTGGTCTGCGTCGCCGTGGCAGTCGTCGGCACCGTGGCGGCGACGATGAACTTGAACGAGGCGCCCGCGGCCAGCGCACCTGTGGAGGTGATCGCCGGACCCGTGGGCTGTCCCGAGCCGTTGTCGGCGTACAGGGTGATGCCCGTCATGCTGAACGTGACGCTGGCCGCGTTCGCCGCCGCCAGCGTGAAGGTGTCCGTGCCGTTGCCCGAATTCGTCAGCGTCTGCGGGTAGTAGACCGTGCTGCCCACCGAGGCCGTCTTGGTGGACGGCGCCGTCAGGCTCAAACTCGCCACCTGCTGCACGATCGTCTGGACCGTGTTCGAGGTGACGGTGCGGCTCGTACCCGAACCGTCGGTGTAGGTCACCGACGCCTGGTTGCCGATGGAGGTGCCAGCCGGCGGCGGTGTCGCCTGTGCCCCCGCGAGGAGACCCAGACTCAAGGCCAGGGTGCCGGCCAGTTTGAAGAGAGAAGACGATGCGTTCATGCAGTTTTCCTAGCCCGACTTCATGCCGGGTGTGCCATCAGTGCAAAAGAAATCAGTAAGCCGGTGCGGGTCTTCAGGGCGCCGCGTTCACCCCGGCGATGCGAACCCGAGCGCTCACGGCGAGATCGCCGCTGCCCGGCAAGTCCGTGCCCGCCCAGCGCAGGAAGCGGTACTCCCGGGCGGGCACCAGTTCCTCGTGGGAGGAACCGTCCGCCGCCTTGACCACGCGCTTCAACGGCAGAGCCTCGAAGCTCGCTCCGTCGATGCTTGCCAGCGCCGCCGCCGGCTGCTGCGATCCCGGCAGGAATTCCGTTCCCGCGGGCAGCGGCAGCGTGGCCGACAGGTCATGCGCCACCTTCGAACCGTTGTTGTGAAACAGCGCCTTGTATTCCAGGACGTCACCCGGCCGCGCCGCCGCGGCGGACTCCGCCGCCTCGATGCCGTCCGGATGCATCGCGATCCGGTGCACCTCCAGAACGTTGGTCACCGCCTCGGTCGCGAGCGCGAGCCCCGCCGTGCTTCCGAGCAGCAACACGATTCCAACCATTCGCTTCTGCCAAGGACCCATAGCTCTCTCCTGATGCGGATTCATCCATACCCCCGATACGACATAAGGCGTACCAGTACGGCGATGTAGGGGAATCTCTCAACTTAATCAGGTTGGGTCTGTGACAAAATCCCGTTACGGCGGCCCGAAGCCCCGTTTTGACAAAGTGCGTGCGGGTTTCGTGACGGAACTCCCACGAATGGCCCTCAAGTTTTTGTTCGAGCGGCCGGGAGACCCTGCAAATGACCGATGCGACGAACGCGCCCCGGATCTTTCCCCGTACCGACCTTCACGGGACCGGCAAGGCGAAGTGCCGGGTCATCCAGCCCCCCGCACCTGGCGGCTGGTCCGAGCCCGCGCTGTTCGAATGGGAACTGACCGCGGAGACGTGGACCGACGAGCATCCGCACACCGAGACCAACTTCGTGATCGAGGGCGAGTTGTTCGTCGAGTCCGGCGGCGTGACGGTGACAGCCCAGGCCGGCGACACCGTTCAGGTTCCCGCCGGCGCGGTGGGCCGGTATTGGGCGCCCCGGTATGCACGCATGCTGGCGATCTATGGACCGAGTGACGGCAAACCGAGCCGGGTGCTGGCTTACGGGAAGCTCGGAGCCGTCAAAGGATGCGAGTAGTCATCCACACGCGTTCCCGCGGAAACGCGCGGCGCGGGGGCCCGCGGGCGCGCTAGCGCAGGAACGGGTGCGGGAGTCGGGCCAGCCGCCGGACGTGACCCACGACGCTCACCACTGCGATGACCGACAGGAGCGTGAGGGAGCCGCAGAACAGGAGGGGAAATGTCACGGCCAGGAGGGACTCCGCCCGGATCGATATGAACGTGGCATAAAATTGCAGCGACAGCAGGTAGATCTGCATGACCCGCGTCGTCGGCCGGGTGCGCACGACGAGCAGTTGACCGACGATGTTCACTGCGCTCAGCAGCATCAGGAACGCCAGCACGCCACCCAGGAACCCAATCTGACGCCATGGGTGAGACGTGGCGCGCTCCCACATCAGTGCCAGCGCCGAAAAGAACGCAAGGACGACCATCGGAGGACCCAGTACGGCACGATAGAAAGCGCGCCGCTGGCTCGCGGCACTCCCGAGCCCGGGAAGCAACGCCAACTCTGCGAACTGCGCCGAACGGTTCACGTTGAAGCGGGCCAGAGAGTTCATCAACCACACCCAGATCAGTGCGGCCGAGCCGCCGAGATAATAGGGCACCAGCCACCTCATGGGCCGCGCGGCAGCGCTGCCCGCCAGCAACAGGGGGGCGAGCCCAATCGCGGCGACCGAGAGCCTCGACACGAAGGCGCGCGAGGCCACCGGCACCGGCGCGAATGCGCTCCCGACATAGACCCGGATCACGCCACTCGGCGAGCGAATCGGATACCGGCCGCCTGGTGCCGGCGCGCCTGAGCGGGATCGGCCGGGCGGGCGCACGAGCCGCGCCAGCCGGGGAAACCC
>Ga0182030_10019238_pt1 | contig 13023 bp, 4 predicted proteins | sample 812S3MmetaG_FD_121299 | JGI IMG/M metagenome (GOLD analysis project Ga0182030, IMG submission 121299) | Permafrost microbial communities from Stordalen Mire, Sweden - 812S3M metaG (Illumina Assembly) | ecosystem: Environmental > Terrestrial > Soil > Wetlands > Permafrost | place: Sweden... | reverse complement strand
TCATATTCTCGCTTATCGTTTGTCCGTTCAAATCCAATATGGCACCGTTGTTGACGGTCGCGGCGGCCGTGCCGAGGGCGTTTGAATTCGCCACTTGCAGCGTGCCGGCGCTGACGGTGGTGCCGCCGGAGTAGGTGTTGCTGCCGCCCAGCGTCAGCGTGCCCGCGCCATTCTTGGTCACGGTCAGGGTGCCGGCGGAGTTTTGAATGACACCGTTGAACGTGGAACTGGAGCCGCTGCTGCCGATGGTCAAGGTCGGTGTGCCGCCGGCCACCGTGTCCACCGTGCCGCTGCCGGACAGGCCGTTGATGGTCTCGTTCTTGCCGTTCAGATCCAATGTGCCGTTGAGCGTGACATCGCCCTTTCCTGAACCGCCGGGCATGACGTTGATGCCGCCCAGTTGGACGGTGCCGTTGCTGATCACCGTGTTACCGAGATAGGTATTGGTATTATTCAACACCAGCAGGCCCGTCCCCAGTTTTGTCAGGCTGGCGGCACCGCCAATCGCACTGCCGGCAAAAGTATAGGTCGTGGTGTTGTTGCTGACGACCAGGCTGTTCGGGGAAACCGGGACCGTGACAAACACGTTGGTGGAAACCGCCGTGTCGTCAAACCAGGTGTTGTCTCCTTCGAGATAGGTGTTGGTCACGCCGCTGACGAGCCAGTTCGAAGTGCCGTTGATGTCCCAATTGGTGTTGACCGCACCGGTCCAGACATCAAACGACGGCACATAGCCCGTCACATACAGGGCAATGGTGTTTCCGCCGTTGGTGACGAGGTTGGCAACCAGGCCGCGCGGCAGGGTTCCCAGGGCGAAACCGCCCGGACCACTGATGCCGGTGGAACTGATCAGCGGATAAGTTTGTCCACCCGTGAAGCTGCCGCCGATGATGTTGACGATGGTCTGCCCGTTCAGCGTGACTGAACCGGCATTGACCGGCGCAACGGTCGTGCTGGTCAGGCCGGCAAAGCCGTTGGTCACCGGGCCGGCGCTGCTGCCCAGCGTGTAACTGGCCGGCGCAAGCTGGTGCGTGCCGGCAACCTCCACCGTCAGCGTCGCGCCGTCGTTGACCGCGATTCCGGTTGTGACATTGGTCTGGGACGTGTTCAACACCAGCGTGCCGCCGGCGATGGTCGTAAGCCCGCTGTAGCTGTCCACCCCGCCAAGCGTCAGCGATCCGGTGCCGATCTTGGTCAGTGACGCGCCCATCCCGGCGTCAGACAGGTTGCCGTTGTAAACCGTGCTGCTGTTGTTGTTGCCGACGGTCAGGGCAACCGCACTGGTGCCGTTGGTCAACGTGATATTGGCCGTGCCTGACAGGCCGCCGAAGACGAAAGCATTGGAGGTTACAACGCTGTCGAACAACAACTGGCCGGGACCAATGTTCAGCGTGCTGTTCTGGAGCGCCGAACCGTTGCCCAGCACCAGCGTGTAAGCGGCATTGGTCCAAGCCGTGCCACCACTGTAAGTATTCGCCCCCCAGAATTCTTCCGCCTGACCGTTAATTGTGTTGGCACAACTGATCCCGTAGCCAAGCCCGCCATCAGATATGACCCCGCTGATGCCGCTCCTGCCATGGTGATCGTAAGCGCCGCCATAAACCGTGGTGCCCTGCAGGATCACATTGCCGGTGAGGACGGCCGCGTCATCCACGCGCAACGCGCCGTAACCCTCGCTGTTGCCGGAGCCGGAAACATAGATGGTGGCGGCAACCTGTTCCGCCTGCCCCGCCCAATCGTTTGTCGTGCTGGCGCTTTCCACAAACAGGGTGCCACCATTTGAAACAATGATCGTGGCGGCACTGTTCCAGACGGCATCGCCCTCAATGTCCACCTTGGAAGTGGCCACGCTGGCCGGAACTAAAATCGTGCCGGTGAAGCCGGACATATTGCCATCCAGCCGGCTCTCCACGTTGGAAGTCCCAATGACATTGATCGTGCCGTTGCCAACGAGCGGATTGAAGAACCAGCGGCCGACGTAAGTTCCGGCAACCCCAATGTTAAGATTGATGATGCCGTTATTGGTGACCGGGCTCGTGGTCATGTTTTCGCTCGCCGTTCCCAGCGCGCTGTTATTCTCAATCTGCAACGTGCCGTTGCTGACCACAGTGCCGCCCGTGTAGGTGTTGGCATTCGGCAGGTCCAGCACGCCGGCGCCGGTCTTGCCCAATACGCCCGTGCCGCTGATGGCGCTGGCAAGGGTCTGCGCCGCCGGATTGGCAATCAACAATTCGCCGTTGTTCGTCACCGGTCCGGTGATCGCCCCGTTGCTGGTGACTTTGTCGCCGACCTGGAGCGTGCCGGCGCCGATGGTGGTGCCGCCGCTGTAATTATTGTTGGTGCTGGTCAAAATGATGACGCCCGCGCCGGCGGTGTTCAAACCGGACGAGCCGCTGATGAGCGAACTGATGGCAAGCGGGCTGGCCGAATCGTTTTCGACCGTTTCGGCGGCGCCCAAAACCAGGTTGCTGACGCTGATCAAATTGTTGAGCGCGGTGCTGGCGTTCGTCAGGCCGGCCGCGAGCGTCAAGCTGTTGGCGGCTCCGGCAATCGTGACATTGTTCGCGGTCGAAAGCGTCAGGTTGTTGATGGTGAAATTCGCACCGAGAACCGTGCTGAAATTCCCCGCGCCCGTGGCCGCAAAAATCACTGAACTCGGCGCCCCCGGCGGCACAACGGTGTTCACCGTGCCGGCCGCGTCAGTCGTCCAGTTGGCGTTGCCGCCGGAAACGGTGTTCCAGTTGTTGTCCAAGCCGCCTTTCCAATACGCCACGTTCGGCGCGTTTTGCGTGATCGTCACCGTCAAGGCTCCACCGCTGTTGCCGAGCACGCCAGCGTAACCGCTCGGCGTGGTGCCCACCACGAAACCGCTGGTGGTCGTGATGTCGTTGGCGGCGTCCGTGATCAAAGTGTAGGTGGTGCCGCTGGTGAAAGAAGTGATGGCGTTCAAATTGATCGTCACCGTGCCGCTGTGCGAGAACGAGCCGCCGCTGACGGAAATTTGATCCGCAGTGGAGCTGTTCAAATCAAAGGAAAGCTGGTTGCCGTTGTTCAGTGTCAGGCCGTTTTGAAAAGCCGTTGTCGTGATGGCATTGTCCAGAAGATTGATCGCGGAATTTCCCGACGCGAGCGTGACCAGCGCGCTAAACGTGCCGGTGGACGGGCCAATCGCGCCGCCGGGGTTGACGGTCGTGGCCGTCGGCACCGTGCCAGTGACTTTCAAGATGCCGCCGTTCACCGTGGTTGAACCGTTATAGGCGCATATGCCGCCCAATGTCAGCGTTCCCGTGCTCCCGCTTGAATTGGTGAGCGTCAAGCCGCCGTCGAAAACCGCGCCGCTGGCGATGGCATTGTTGATGGCCACATTGAAACCATTTGCGTCAATCACTGCCCCTCCCGCTTTGATTGTCACGGCGGTGAGCGGATTATTATTCCCAACGGTGGTGGATTGGAGCCAGTCAGTTTGATTGGCCAGCGCCTTTAATTTTCCGCCGTCAAAATTGAAATATGCCTTTCCAATCGGGGTCGCGGTTCCGCAAGCGAAGAAACGGCTTGTTGCCAGAGTGCCGCTCGCCAGATAAACCGTGCCGGTGGAAGTAAGACTATTCCGCCCCAAGGAAACATACGACTCACCTGTAGTGCCACCCGCCAGAATCGTGGCGGTGCCGTTATTTGTAATCAACAAAAGTCCACTGCCGTTGCCATTCCCGATGGCCAGATCACCCGAACCATCCCAATTGAAAGCACCGCCGTTTACCGCAAGCGTGCTGATGCCGCCTGTGCCCTGCTGGCCGATAATCGAACCCGGCTCACCAGTCTGATTGGTGAACGACAGGGTGCCAGTGCTGTTAATCGTAATGGTTCCGATACCACCAGTGGCATTGTTGCCCACGCTGAGATAGCCATTGACGCTACCGCTACCGCTCGAATATTGAAGATAGCCGTTCACGTTCAGGGTGCTGCCACCGGTGATGTTGAGCGGCGAATAAGCAGCACTCGGCGCCAGCGCGGCGGCACTGTTCCAATTCAGCGTGCCGGCGGACACTTGCAATTCCCCGGTGAACGTGTTCGTGGTCGCGGACAAAGTCAGCGTGCCGCTGCCGGATTTGGTTAGCTGGCCAGTGCCGGACAGCGCCGCGCCAATGGTGTCGCTGCCCGAACCGGTGGTGATGGAGCCGCCGGTCCAAGCCAGCACGCCCGAAGCCCCATTGGCCAGGGTATAGCCGTCCGTGGTGAAAGTGATATTTCCTACGCTGACCGAACCGTTGACAGTGACGGTGTTCGCCGTTCCTTCAAAATACGCCGTGTTGAGCACACTGGAAACGGCGGACCAAGTCTGGTTGTAGGAACCGCCGCTGGCCGAGGCCCAATCGGCGGTTGTGCTGGCATCCCAAATCGTGCCCGAAGCGCCGCTGAAAAAACCGCCAGTGACATCGCGCACCTGGATGGCGTTCAACTGCGATGAGGCTGCGCCAGTGAGCGTGAAAGTCTGAGACGTGGCACTGGCCGTGAACTTGCCGATGGTGTATTGACCAATACCCCCGGCAGCGGTCGTGTTGTTGTAGTTCAAGGTCACAGTGTTCCCGCCCCCGCCGACGACTGTTTCACTTCGACTGGTGCTGGCGCGGCTGTCATTGACCCAGATTTGCACCAGATATTGATGGCCGCTCGTGAGGCTATTCAAAGTTACGGTTATGGCCGAACTAGCGTTGTTAGCATAACTCCCGCCCTTCAAGACGGTTTGGTAATTAGCGCTCAAGCTATTCCATGGCGAACCAGATGCACCGTAACCAGAGTAATTGCCTCCGCCACCACTGATGCTGATGCCCACGCTCCCCCATGTGGTGGTGCTGTTCTCCCCCGTAAACGAAACGCCGTTCACAGACGCGGTGCTGTTGGCGCCGTTGTAGGCATACAGCGGGTTTCCGGTGGTGGCGACATCCGTGTCGCCGGAAACGGTCACGGGCGTGTTCCACGTGATGGTGGCGGCCTGGACGGAGACGGTTGACAGCGCCACAAACGCAAGGGCGCCGAACAGATTTATGACTGATTTTTTCATGGGATTTTTCATGGGGTTGAGGTGGGGAGGATAAAATCGGCTGGGTTGACTGGACGGGGTGGGTTTCATGGCTGTTGGCATAGGCTATTGACTTTAACTGGGGTTTCTTCAATTAAGACACCCCAATAACCACACGCCGGCAGCAGAGAGAATCTCTTCGCGTAAATGACCTTGGTGGTGTCAAACATTGTGGCTTCATTCATACACGCGCCAATCCACCTAAAAGTCCGCCAAAAAAATCGAACGGCTTGAAAATATGCAGAAAAGCGGGATTCCACCCACCCAATTCCCGGCAACCGTATCAGCAACCCGGCGGCTAAACCACTGAAGGGCAAAGGCGGGTTTTCTGAAAATCACTCCGGTCCGGCTTTTGTTTCCGAATCACCTGCCATCAAAGCCTGTGCCTCGCGCAATAGCTGGCGTGCAAAAATCCAGTCATACCAATGCCCATTTCTGTCGTCGCCGCTTTCGATCCCCTTTTTGAACCAGGCGTCAATTGTCTCCTTGGCTTGGGCCAGTTGAGCGCGGGCGGACATCGCACCACCGTTTTGATAAAGGGACATCGCCAAAATGATGCGGATCGTCGCATTTTGCGCGGTCGTTTTGTCGTTTTCGTTCAAGCACCGGCGGCAGCTTTCGATCGCTTTGTCAAAATTGCCGACGCGGTATTGCCATAAACCAGCCGGGACGGCCGACCAAGTCCAGAGCGATTGCGGTCCCAAGTTGCGGAAAAATTTCTCCGCCGCGTCGCCGAGCGGTTGCATGCGCTGCAACAACTTCGCGTCCGGCGGCGACAGCAGGCACGTTTTCAGGACGCGCCCGGCGGCGTCGCCGTTGGTGGTCGTGGCAAAACTGTCAACGGTGGCCCGGCAAAAAATTTCATATTCCCGCGATTTTCCGCTTTCCATCAGCACCACGCCGCAGGCCTGATAATCCAGCGTCACCGCGCCCCACGGGTCGAGCTTGTCAATTTCCATCAGGCCGAGATAGCGCTTGGCGGACTCATCCCACCGGCCTTGCAGCGCCAGCCACTCGCCCACGGTGCGATAGGCCAAGACGCCGTCGTAACTGGGTTTGGGCAGCGGCGATTTCACGTCGCCCAGCAGCGTGCTGGCATCGTCAAATTTCCCCTGATGCACATAAATCGCCGCCTGGTTGATTTTTTCCCTGGCCTCGGCGCGCTGCTCCGCGTTCTCCGCCTTTTCTCGCAATATCATCTGTCCATGTCGTGCCTCGCGTTCACGAATAAAAAGCCAGGTGGACAACCCCAGGCCAACCAGCAGCGACAACAACACCAAGCCGCCGGAGATGAAAACAATTTTGTTCCGGCGCACCAGTTTCTGGAAGCGATACAGCCGGCTCGGCGGACGCGCCACCACCGGCTCGTTGTCCAAATAACGCCGCACATCCATCGCCAGGCCGTTCGCGGTTTCGTAACGCCGCGTCCGGTCTTTTTCCAGCGATTTCATCACGATCCAGTCCAAGTCGCCCTTCAACAGGGAAATTAACTTCGGCGGGTCGGAATGCCGATGCGCGGCGGTCGCCGTCAGCTCCGTCCCGTGCAGCGTCGTCAATATGCCCGACGGCCGCTGCGGCTCGCGTTCCCGCAACGTGCGCCGCATGCCCTCGACGCCGGATTGCATCATTTCTTTCTGATCGAAGGGCGTCTTGCCCGTGAGCAATTCATAGAGCAAAACGCCGAGCGAATAAATGTCGCTCCGCGTGTCAATGTCCAGTCCGCTGTATTCGGCCTGTTCCGGGCTCATGTAGGCCGGCGTCCCGATCAATTGCTCGTAAGCCGTGAACAGCGTTTGCTCCGTGAGCTTGCCTTCAATCGCCTTCGCAATCCCGAAATCAATCACCTTGGGCACCGGCACGCCGTCGTGGTGCGTCACCAGAATGTTCGAGGGCTTGATGTCCCGGTGAATGATGCCCTTTTGATGCGCGTGCTGGAGGGCATGGCAGACTTGGATGAACAACTCCAGCCGTTGCCGAGTGTCGAAACTGTTCTCGTCGCAGTATTCGGTGATCTTCACACCGCGCACCAGCTCCATCACGAAATATGGACGGCCGGTTACCGTCGCCCCGGCATCCAATACCCGCGCGATGTTCGGATGATCCATCAACGCCAGCGCCTGCCGTTCCGCCTCGAATCGCGCAATGACATTTTTCGTGTCCATCCCCAGCTTGATGACCTTGACCGCCACCCGGCGGCGAACCGGTTTCTCCTGTTCCGCCATGTAAACCACCCCGCAGCCGCCTTCGCCGAGCTTTTGGAGCAGCTTGTAAGGACCGACCTTGGTGCCGATCTGTTCATCCACGAAAATTTTGTCGCTGACACCCTCCTTCACAGCCGCCGCAATTTCATCGGCCGGCAGGTTGAGCGCGGAAGCTCCCTTGGAAAAAAAATGCTCGGCATTCCCCTGCGCGGAAAGCAACTCCTCCACCGCCGCCCGCAAGCCAGGGTCGCCCGCGCAGGCCTGATCCAAAAACAGCTTTCGCTGCTCCAAATCGGAGAGGTTCAACGCGGTAAAAAACACCGCGTCCTCTAATTGTTTCGCTACGCTCATGCTCGGAAGCTCACCCAAATAAATTACGCGCTGTCAGGAAACATTGTCCGCCAATAAAATAGCGACACCTTGGATCAAGACCGAATCCAGCGGAACAGACGCGCCTTGGCGCAGGCCCAGTGGCGATCCACGGTGCGCTCGGCGATTCCAAGATTCTCCGCCACTTCCAAATTCGTCAGGCCGCCAAAGAACTTTAAAACCACCACCCGCGCTTGTTCGGGATCTTCTTTTTCCAGCCGTTCTAACGCGTCATTGATGAGCAGGATGTTGTCGTCTGGGGTAGTTTCAGCCAGTTCCAAATCGTCAATGTCCAGCCGCGACTGACCGCCGCCATGCTTCAACCGCGATTTCCGCCGCGCCTTGTCAATCAGGATGCGCCGCATTGCGTCCGCCGCCGCGCCGAAGAAATGCGCGCGGTTTTGCCAGGTGCGCCCGCCTGCACCGACAAGTTGCAGCCAAGCTTCATGCACGAGCGCCGTGGGCTGCAACGTCTGCCCGGCGTCCTCCTGCGCCATGCGTGCCGCCGCCAGCCGACGCAACTCCTTATAAACCACCGGAAATAATTCTTCCGTGGCCAGATTCTCGCCCCGCCCGATGGCTTCCAGTATCAGTGTCACTTCGCTCATGACATAAATTTTATCCCATTCCAAATACTTCACCAACAAAAGTGTATGTTGTTAGAAAATGAATATGTTTGTCACTATAATCGGGAATCGTGTTTGAAACAACTTGTTCAGTCCCGCCAAAATTGCCGTATTGGAGGTGCAAAACAAAACGAGATAGATTTTGACTGTTTTTTATAGTAGATACATTTTAGACTAATAAATACCTGCCCAAAACAACCGGCGCATCCTTCATTATATGACGGCGGCGTTGGGAATGTGCGTGAACTTGGCGACGGCCTGCGAACGCGAGCGGACGTGCAGTTTCTCGTAGATGCGGCGGATGTGCGTGTTGACCGTCGGCACACTGATGTGCAGCGAATCGGCGATTTCCTTGTAGAGATAGCCCCGCGCGAGCAGTTCTAGAACTTCGCGCTCGCGCGGCGAGAGATTTTCGGTTTCGGTCGGCGACGTGTTAAACCTCTGAAACGATTGGACGATTTTGCGCGCGATGTTGCTGCTCATCGGCGAGCCGCCGGCATGCACGTCTTTGAGCGCGGCGAGCAGTTCGGCGCGCGGCGTGCGTTTCAAAAGATAGCCGCTCGCGCCGGAGGTCAGCGCTTTGAAGATATGGTCGGGGTCTTCATAGACGGTGAGCATCACGAACTGCGTGTCGGGCATCTGCGGCTTGAGGCGGCGGACACATTCGATGCCGCTGATGCCAGGCATATTGATGTCCATGAGGACGACGGAAGGTTTTTCCGCGAGCAGCGCGGCTTGCGCGTTGTCGCCGCTGTCGTGGGCGCCGATGCACTTGAAGCCTTCCGCGCCGCGAATCCAGTCGGTCAGAATGCCGCGCGCGGGCGCATCGTCGTCAACGATGGAGACAGAGATGTTCATGGGCTTCACTTTAGCCTGAACGCGCTTGGAAAGATTGTCGTGAGTTTTCACTACACCGGTGTGCGTAAAAATGTTCTGGTTCTGTCAGAACGTAACAGCACGGGTGGTGCGGCGCAAATTTCTTTCCGCCATCGAACATCACGGCGGCGGCGGCCCGAGCTTGACGCGGTAGAAACGCCGTGGCGCGCTTTGATTCGTGTCTGTCCAGATGAACGGCAGCACGGGTGAATTGGTGATAAAGACGTTGCTCCATTGCGTGAGATTGGTCGAGGTCTCAATCGCGTAATCAGGCCCGCTCTGGCCGCTGACGTTGAAACTGATTTTCCCGCCGGCCAGTGAAACGGTGCTGACGCCTGCTGCGGAAAGCGGGTTGACGACCACAGAAAAGCTTTGCGTTGCGCTCAAGCTCGGGGTGCCGTTGTCAGCCACTTTCAACGTGAAACCGTTCGTCGAGTTCGCCTGCGTCACGAGCGGGCGGAACGAAAACGCGCCATTGTTGGTGTTCAGTGTGGCGTTGGTCGCACCGACCAGCAGCGCGAAAGTTAACGTCTGCGGCGGCTGGTCAGTGTCCGTGGCGCTGGCAGTGAAGGCGACAGCCTGGCCGACATTCACGGTCTGGCTGGCAATCGGTGCCAGCGTCGGCGGGGTGTTGGGAGGTATGACGGAATTTAGCGTCAGGGCGACCGAGGTCGTGTGGCTAAGCAATCCGCAGGTGGCGATGACAGTCACATTCGATGTGCTGGAGGTTACGGTGTTGGAGGCCGTGAATGTCAGTGTGCTCGCAGCACCTGTAATCGGATTGCCCGCAAACGTCGCGGTGACTCCGGTTGGAAGATTACTCGCGGTCAAAGTATAACAGCAATTCAAGCCGTTCAATGCGGTCAATGTAATCGCGCTCGTGTCGTTCGTCCCGCCCTTCAAAGTCAAACTGGTTGGATTGGCCGACAGGCTGAAATCCGGCGCAGGAGTATTCCATGAAACGGAATCAAGGTAGCAGGTGTTCGTCCAGCCGGCGCTGGTGTTAAATTGAATGCCGAGACTATGGAAGGGCGATATGGCGGTCGATGGAACCGTCAAGGTGAGTGTGTTCCAAGCGTTCGGCGTGAAACTTCCATAATAGCTACTGCTCCATGAATAATTATTGTCCTGCATGTAGGGCTGGAGGTTGGAGATTTTGTAGCCGCTCGGAATCCAGACATGAAAGGTGATCGTCTGGCCCGGAAGGACACTCACATTGCCAATCGACACTGACGACGATCCCGCTGCCGTGCTATTGATGTTCATGGCCAGCGACTGCTTGCCGACATAGTGCTGCGCGGTGGAAGTCGCCACTCCGGAAATGACGCCGCCGCCACCCGCCCAACCTTGCGGGTCGGTTTCAAAATTATACTGCGCCGGATCCAAGTTGACGCCGGTGGTCGTCGCGTGAGCTTCAAGTGAATAACCCGTCTGGCCGGAGCCGTTGAGGGCAACCACTTGATAATAATAAGTGGTGCCGCTGTTGAGATTGGTATCGGTATAGGATGTGCCGGTGATGCCGGTGACGACCGGATTGGTGGGCTCGCCGCCGGATTCCGCTGCCCGGTAAAGATTGTAGCTGGTGGCTCCGCTGCCGGCAGTCCAGGACAAATTAACATTGGTGTTATTGCTGACCGTGGCGGTGAGGCCGGACGCGGTGTAAGGAGCACCATTGGGTGGCGGAAACGCAACTCCACCGGTCAACACCCTGACCGCGTTTGTATCTATGACTGCGCCCGTGCCATAGTCAATTGGACTATCGTCAGTGCTCCAATAAAATGGACTCATTCCGTGAGCTTGGGCGGAATCAACCAGATACTTGTTCCAATAGTAACAGGAAAGACTATTCCAAGCTGCCTCCGTCGCATTGGTTGAAAGGACCGACTTCCCCGCCGCCTGGAATTCGCCGATCATCACCGGAATGCCCTTGCTGACATACTGGTCATCCAGTTGTTGAAATCCGGCGTCCATCGCGCCTTCTTCGGGCGTGCCGCAGTCATGAGACGGATCTCCGGGATAATGGTAAGCCGGTCCCCAGAAGTATTGCATCGCGCCCCATGATGTGTCGCTCTGCAATTGCGTGAACTGAAACGGCGTGTAGTTATGGTATTCCACCATCAGGCGGTTGGAAACCGTGTCCGTCGGGAGGGAATTCAACCACGTCGTGTCCCCGCCGCCTTGCAACACCAGCCACCGGTTGGTGTTGTTGCCGCCGGCACCGCGAACCGCATTGACGAAAGTCTGGTAGTAAAACATCAACGTGTCCATGCTGGCGGTATTAGTCACGTTGGGTTCGTTGCAGGCGGCAAACAGCAAATGGTTGTCGTAACCGGCAAAGGTGGTGGCAATCTGTGTCCAGTAGGCATTTACCTTCGCGTTGATGACGGGATCCACCGTCGTTCCAATGTTGCTTTGCAGCCAGCCGTCGTCCCAGTGATCGTTGATCATGACATACATTCCCGCAGCGATGGCCCCGTCAACCGTCTGTTTGACTTGCGCCATGTAAGAGGGACTGATCAGGTAGTTGGTGACGCCGCCGCTGATGTTGGTGGTGGCGCCGGCCATGTCCCACGCGCACGGAATGCGCACGGCGTTGAACCCATTTTGGACCGCAGAGTAGAAAAGCGCCACGTTTGGCGGACCCCAGTTCAACTCCAGCTCATTTCCAACGTTCATCCCGTAGGTTGGATTCGGCCATGGCGTGGAGGCGGGGATGTTGGTGGCCGCCGGTTGCAGCCCCAGATTGAACACCGCGTCATATTTGTGGCTGCTGCCGGTGGTGATTGTGCCGCCGCCGATGGGAATGAGCGCCATTTCGCCGCCGGCATAGGCGTTCGTAGCGACCGCGAGTGCCACATAGCCGCCGCTGCCAGGCAGTCTGCCGAAAGCATACGCGTAGGTTGTGTTCGTTGCCAACGCCACGTTCAGCCCGCTCCATTTCAGCCAGTCACCATCGGTGAAACCGGGATTCGGAGCGCTGACCGTGACGAGCAACGTCGCCGTGCTGCCACTCATCGAATAAATGCTCAGATAATACGTCGGCGTGCTGGCCGGCGTGCCGTAACCGCCGCCGGAGTCCAATCCCGCCGTCCTGATGGCGACCGACACGAGATTCATCGCGTTGGTCCCGGTGGTGAAGGTCTGACCGGGGGCCGGACTGTTGTCGGTGTAGTAATTGATGTTGTCCGGCTTGTTCGGCCAGGCTGTATTGCCATTGGTCGAGAGTTGGGAGATGTCGTTTGTCCCCGGACTCGGCGCAGAGTGGATGTCCGTAAGCATTTGCGCGTATAAACCGTCAGCCACGCTGGACAGCAAACTAAAAATCACCAGAAATAAACGCAGAATGCCGTGAATTAAACGCAATTCTGGCGTCCGTATTTTATGCTTAAAGCTGGCCATTTTTATAATCTACAGCAGGCCGACGAATCCAACAATCGTCAGTTTTAACGACACGGGGTCACCATTTCAAACCAGTGACGCGTCCACCTAGTATGCATTTGTAAAACGATGCGCAACATTCACACGCTTCGCCTTCGGCTCGTCCGGCGTGCGCGATGTTGCCTTCCTTTGCAAATCGGCGAGAGCCGAATTGTCAGTTTAAAAAACACAAAGGGCGGGAAGACTCGTGGCGTTGCGGACAAAAAACTCTACCCATCTCGGCGCAGCTCCCCTGTTTAGTTCTATTCGTAGCGCAGCGCCACGATGGGATCAAGAGCGGCGGCTTTGTGCGCCGGATAGAAGCCAAAGAAGATACCAATGATTGAACTGACACCGAATGCCAAAATAATTGAACCACTTGAAACCACGGCCTTGAAATCGGCAAACATTCCTACCAAGTGGGAAGCTCCTACGCCGCAAAGCACGCCGATCAAGC